>Ga0335081_10020233_pt1 | contig 10765 bp, 7 predicted proteins | sample Lox_Sample_35_FD_206713 | JGI IMG/M metagenome (GOLD analysis project Ga0335081, IMG submission 206713) | Soil microbial communities from Loxahatchee National Wildlife Refuge, Florida, United States - Lox_Sample_3.5 | ecosystem: Environmental > Terrestrial > Soil > Wetlands | place: USA: Florida... | reverse complement strand
CAGTCCCTCCGGATCGGGCAGAACCGCGCCAAAGTTAAAGCCGAGGTTCACCCAATTGGCGTGTGTGGTGGTGAAGACGAACGCATCGCTCGGTCGCTCCGTGAAGGTGAAGTGGTCGGCAATGGTGTACACCTCGTAGACGAACTCGCTGGCTGCCGGAGCCTCCTCGAGGATCAGTTTTCGCGCCGCCAGTACGAGCTTTTGAATCAGTTCGCCGTAAGGCAGGAGTAGTTTGACGTACTCGGGATCGGGTGGACGCAGGCGCACCCAGCCAGTGTACTCCAAAGGTGGTGCGGCTATCCGGAGTGGTCTATTCGGCCTATCCGCGTTCATTCGTGGCCCATTAAATCAGAAAGTTCGTTAGAAAAAATTGTGGTTAGATCCGGCTAACCAAACTAGAAACTCTATCGTCCTATAATCAGACCGTCTATGGGAGTCGAGAAACCGAAGGCTGACCTTTTGCCTGGCACGCTGGACATGCTCGTTCTCAAGATATTGATGCGGGGCCATTTGCATGGGTATGCGATCGCGCAACTGATTCAGCAACTGTCGGACGACCTGCTGCGCGTCGAAGAAGGTTCCCTTTACCCAGCTCTCCAGCGGCTCGAGCTGAATGGCTGGATCGAGGGCGAGTGGGGCCTCTCGGCCAACAACCGGCGCGCGCGTTTCTATAAGCTGACTCCCGACGGCCGCAAACACCTCGCCGAGCAGTCGGCCCGTTACCGCCAGGTCACCGGAGCGGTAGCACGAATTATGGGGTTTGCTTAGTCGAATGGAGAAATGCCATGCGAGCGGGTTCACGCTGGAAGTGTTTTCGACGCCGTTTACGGTATTGGCTGGACCACAGCCAAAGGAATCGCCTGCTGTGGGAAGAGATGGAATTTCATATCGAGTCCATGACTCAGGAGTTGGCCGCGCAAGGCATGTCCGAGCCGAACGCTCGTGCGGCGGCTCACCGAAAGTTTGGCAATATGACACAAAAATCGGAAGAGGCTCGCTCCACCTGGATCGCGCGCTGGATGAGCGACCTGGTGCAGGATTTACGCTACTCGTTTCGCGGCATGCGGCGCGATGCCGGCTTTACGGCGTTTACGATTCTCATCGCCGGCCTTGGCATCGGAGCTGGTTCCACCGTCTTCAGCATGGTCAATGCGCTGCTACTGCGCCCGCTCCCGTTTCGCGATCCGGGACGGCTGGTATGGATTTCCAACGGCGGGAACTTCGCCGCCCAAACCGAACAGTATTCGGACCTCCGGGAGTTGAACCGGTCATTCTCGGATCTGGCGGGTTGGTCCGGGTTCTATATCCCGGGCGATCGCCAACTGACGGGAGCCGGGGAACCCGAGCGTCTCACCAGCGTTCCGGTAACAGGGAACTTTTTCTCGTTGCTTGGCGTGGAACCCGCAATCGGAAGATCGTTCACCGCGGAGGAGTGCCAGGGGAAGTATTCCGCTCCGACGGCCATGCTCTTGAGCTACAGCTTTTGGCGCCGGCGGTTTGATTCAGACCCCAGCGTAGTGGGCCGGAAGCTGACTTTGAACAATCATACGGTGACCATCGTGGGCCTCATGCCCGCATCCTTTGATTTCGCGAGCGTCCTTGCTCCAGGCACGCCCGTTGATATCTTTATTCCCTGGCCGCTGAATGACAAAACCAAACCCGCGGGAAACACGATGAAGATCATCGGCAGACTGAAGCCTGGCACAACCCTGCAGGGCGCTCAGGCTGAGCTTACAGCGCTGGGGAAACAACTGAACAGCCAGCATCCGGAACGGAACCCGGTCGTTCCGAGGCTAGTCCCGCTGGATCGACACGTCAGCGGATCAGTGAGTCCGGCTCTGTTCGTGCTGGCCTGCGCAGTCGGTGTAGTGATGTTGATTGTCTGCGCGAATCTTTCGAATCTACAACTGGCGAGGTTAGGCACGCGGCAAAAGGAAATGGCGCTGCGGGCGGCGTTAGGAGCGGGCCGTTCGCGGCTGCTGCGGCAGATGCTTACGGAGAGCGTGGCGCTCTCGTGTTGCGGTGCGGTGTTGGGACTAGCCCTCGCAATGGCCGGAACGCGTGAACTGGCGCATCTCCATGCATTCAACCTTCCTTTGCTCGAAAGCGTTCGGATCGATGGGAGCGCGCTCCTTTTCACCTTGTTGGCTGCGGTCACTTCCGGCGTACTCTTTGGACTTCTGCCGGCTTTGCAAGTCACGGTGCGCTCTCTTCGTGAAGGTATTCAAGATGCCAGCCGCGGTTCGAGCGGCGGCAAGCGGCATGCCTGGGTCCGCGATGGACTGGTGGTTTCCGAACTCGCCTTCGCCTGCATACTGCTGGTCGGCGCGGGACTGCTGATTCGGAGTTTTCTCCGCGTCCTCGACGTCAATCTGGGATTTCAACCGGAGCGAGCGGCTGCGCTAAGGATTAATCCGAGTTTTCGAATATCGGGTTTCGCCCAGCAGAACTCCTTTATCGATGAAGTGCTGCGTCGGACCCGGTCTGTCCCCGGCATTCTGGCGGCTGGAATTACCGACATGTTGCCGCTGCGCGACGACCGGTCGTGGGCTGTTTCTGCTGTAGGACAGGTTTACGGAAAGAGCCACCCGCCGCCAGAGCCATTCATTCGCGTTGTGAGCGACGGGTATTTCGAGGCGGCAGGAATTCCGCTGCGGTTGGGTAGAGAATTCACGGAGAGGGATCGCGCATCCAGCGAACGCGTCGTGGTGATCAATGAGACGCTGGCACGGACACTCTGGCCGGCTCAGAACCCAGTGGGACAGACGATCACGACGGATGGGGGACGGAAGGTCGTCGGTGTAGTCGCCGACGTCCGTCACGAAGCTCTGGAAAAGGCGGGCGGGCCGGAAATGTATCTGCCGATGCGGCAAACGGCGGACTACGCGGCCATGCAACTGGTCGTGCGAACCGCGCTTCCACCGGACAGTCTGGCGGCAGGGATTCGAACGGCGCTGCGGCCGGTCGACCCCAATCTGCCGGTCCGCGAGTTTGTGACGTTCCAGGATCTAGTCGACAGAGCGGTTTCACCGCGGCGGTTCCTGGTGCTGCTGCTGGCCGGATTCGCGGCTTTTGCCTTGATACTCGCCTCGCTGGGGATCTACGCCGTGATTTCCTATTCGGTAAGTCAGCGAGTGCAGGAAATTGGAATTCGGATAGCGCTGGGAGCGTCCGCCACTGACCTGCAGAGCCGCATCCTTCTCCGGACGGTGGGATTGGCCGCCGTGGGGCTGGCGTTGGGAATGACCGCCTCGCGAGTTCTATCGACCGCGCTGGGAAACCTGTTATTCGGCGTAACCTCCGGAGACCCGATCACATTTATCCTAATGGGAACGCTGCTGATCGCGGTTGCAGCCGTCGCTGGGTATATTCCCGCATGGAGAGCGTCGCGGGTTGATCCGATGATTGCATTGCGATCGAACTGAAGTTTCCGGATCCCTCCGACGAGGCAATCAGAATTTCAGATTCACGATGGCGTCCTCGCCGGCCTTCACGCTCACCCGCACATACAGGTTGCGCTGGGCGGCGTCGTAGAACCAGGTGCCGTTCGACATGGCATTGGGCCGCTCGACGCGCCGGTATTGACGGTCGCCAAAACCTACCGACGTGGGGACGGCCATGTGGTGCACCACCCATTCGTAATCACGGTCCTTGGCCGATTCGATCTCCAGCCGCATCTCGTCGCCCGCCGGAGCGGCGTGCACTTGCGAATATTTTTCGATGTCCTCCTCCAGCAGAAAGAACTCGGCTGCCAGGGTAGGGAAGTAATGCAGCGTGATGCCGGCTTCGGAATCGAGTGGGACAATCGTGCCGTTGCGGGCAAAAACCGGCAGGGAGCTGGTCGCCACCGAAATGGTGCGCCGGCCGGGGAACTCTTCGTTGGTCTCCAGGTTGGTCCATATGCCCTGCGGCAGGTAGAGCGAGCGCTTGCCGGTGGCATCGTAGATGGGCGCGATCAGCATTTCGTCGCCCAGCATGAACTCATCGGCGTGGCGCGCGCATTCCTGGTCGGCGGGGAATTGGAAGGGCAGGGCATGCCACATGGGAAAGCCGTGATAGGCCACGTCCGGAACATAGGCGTTGAAAAAACTGTCGAGCTGTTGGCGGAAGCTGCTCAGACCACCGCTGCCGGTGGTCACCTTGGGCACCAGCGAGCCGATCTGCCGGGCGCGCTCGGCCAACTCGGGCGCGGCGTTGCGATAGGGCATGAGGTCGAAGGCGGGGTCCAGCTCGGCGGACATGGCGGCGTGCACCATGCGGAGCAGGGAAGTGCGCAGCGTCTCCCACGAACCTGTGAGCAACTCGTCGGCGACCCGCCATTCCGGGGGCGTCCCGCTCACATCGTGATGGTGCTCGAAAATCGGCTTGAACCGCGGACCGTAATAGAAGTAGTAATCGATACGCGGAGCCGCGATGCGGTAAGTGTCGCGCGCGCGAAAATCGAAATGGAACGCGCCCGGGCCGGGATGATATTCGCCATAGCCTCCACTGGTGAGCAGAAAGGCCCGGTGCGTTTCGATATCTTTGCCGCGCCGGTCGAGCTCGGGTTCGGGCCGCGGCCCCAGGCCGTAGAATGCGCCCGGCGGCGAAACACGCGACCATTCCACGCCGTCCGCTGATGGCTGCGGCGGCGAGGCATCCTGCATCAGGGGCGTGCCATCGCGCTGCCGCACGGTTATCAGTAACTGTTTTTTCGCAATGGACACTTCGATCAGGCGCGAGAAAACGCGCAGCGCGCCGGGAGTCTCATGGATCTGAAACGCGACCGCTTCCGGTTTTGCCGGCCGCCATTCCGCCAGCGGCCCAGCGAGCGAGCGGCGGAAGCGAAACGTGCTGTCGTTGATCCAGACCAGCTCGGCGCTGCCGCGGTCCAGATTCAGGGCGATGCGATTGCCGTCGGCGGCGAAGGAGACCAGGGTCGCCACTACGGCTGCGGCCGCTTGAAGGGGCATTCAAAGCCCTCCGGGCAAGCTTAAGCATGCCCTACCTACAGCAACTGCATTGCGCGCTGCATTTCTCCGGTGACGCGTGCTTCGTCCTCGCCCACGAACATATTTACTTCCGAGCGAACGCCGAAATGCGGTAAATAAATGCCGGGCTCGATAGAGAAGCACGTCCACGGCACCAGCCGCCGATCGTCGTGGTTCTCGAAATTATCCATATTAGCGCCGTTGCCGTGCACCTCCACGCCGATGGAATGGCCTGTCCGGTGGGTGAAGTATTCGCCGTAGCCGCTGGCCTGAATCACTGCGCGGCAGGCGTCGTCCACCTGGAAACCGCGCAGCGGCTCGCCGGCGGCCGATGCATCGGTGACCCGGCGTATGGCGGCATCGCGCGCGTTCTTCACCGTCTCAAATACATTGCACATTTCCTCACTCGGTCGGTCGCCGCAAAAGCCGGTCCAGGTAATGTCGTAGTAGACCGCTTCGGGCTGGTCCAGCTTGGCCCACATGTCGATCAGCACCCAGTCGCCGGGCCGGATGGCCGCATGCTTCTCCTCGGTGGGCTCGTAATGCGGATTGGAGGCGTTGGCATTGGCGCCCACGATTGGCCCGTGGTCGGTAATGAGGCCGGCCTTGGCAAAACCGTCGCGTATGAGTTTTTTCACTTCCAGCTCGGTTAGCGACGCACTGTTGCGGGTGCGTTCGCGAATCAGCGCGAAGGCTTCCGCCCGCACCTTGTCCACCCTCCGCCCGGCTTCCAGGTGCGATTCCAGCGCCGCCGGCGACCAGCGCGCCTCAAAGTACTGGATCAGCTCGGCCGAGGTCTCGACTTCCACCCCCAGGCTGCGCACCAGCTCCACCGTGCCGGCGTCCACCATGGCAACGTACGGAATGGCGCAGTTGGGCGAGTATTGCATGGCGATGCGCTTCAGGCCGGCGGTGAGGCGGCGCAGCCCGTCCACCTGCTCGGTCCAGCTCGAATAGGGGAGCTTTTCGCCCGGCAGCGCGCCGATCATATTGCGCTCGATGCGGTGCTCCAGGCCGCGCGGCTCGCCTTCGGCCGGAATCAGGTAGTACCAGCGGCGAGTGGGCGTGCGCACCGGGGTGAAGCCGAGCACGCGGTACGCCAGCGGGTCGCGCAGGTGGTGATCGAAGAACAACCAGCCGTCCAGCTTCTGTTCGCGAAGTTGCTGTTGAATTTGAGCGACGTCCATAAAGAAACTCCAGTCTATCCGATCCGCCGTTCCAGTTCCGCCTGCTCCATGCCTTCCACTTCCACCAGTTTGAGGCGCGCGGCGGCGCCGGTGACGATCCGCACTCGGCTGCGCGGCACCCCCGCGAGCGCGGCAAAGAAGCGGACGCACTCCTCGTTGGCTTTGCCATCCACCGGCGGCGCCGCCAGGTCGAGCTTCCAGGCTTCGCCGAACCGGCCCGCCAAAGCCGTCCGCCGCGCCCGCGGGTGCACCTTCACTGCGATACGCGCCATTCGATTCTCGCCCTCAAATTGGCCACGCCGGCGGCCACGCGCGTGTCCACCACGTCGAACGCGATGGCGTCGTCCAGCCAGTCATGGCTCGATCCATCGGCGTTCTGCGTAGCCACGGTTAAAGTATAAGGCTGCGGGGTGAGCCAGCAATCGATATGAAAATCCACTTCCAGCTCGTCGCCGGGTGCCATCGAGCCCAGGGAAAGCTGCTCGATGCGGGTGTTGGTGCCATAGACGTCCATGCCGATGCGGGTGCGGATCAGAATGCCCACCATGGGCTCCGCCACCGCGCGGTAAAAGCGCGAGCGCACGCGCACCGTAACGGGCTCTCCGCTGGACACCGAGGACGTTGGTTCGCCGCGCTGGTTCAATATCTCCACGCTGCGAATCTCACTGGCGCCGTCTCCGTGGCGGAAGCTCGCGCGCACCCGTTCTTCCCGCGCTTCCGGCGCCTGTCTTTCCAGAACCAGGCCGATGTAGCGGTTGATTACGTCCTTGGGCTCTCCCTGCGCCGCCATGCGTCCGTTCAGCAGCAGGATCGCGCGGTCGGAGAGCTGCTTGACCAGCCCCAGGTCGTGAGAAACGAACAGCACGGTGATTTTGCGCTCGCGCAGCTCCTGGAACTTGCGCACGCAGCGGTTGGCGAACACCGCATCGCCCACCGCCAGGGCTTCGTCCACGATCAGAATTTCGGGATCCACGTGGATGGCGGTGGAAAACGCCAGCCGCACGTACATGCCGCTCGAGTATTCCTTCACCGGCCGCTCCATGAATTCGCCGATTTCGGCAAACGCTTCGATGGACGGCATGGCTTTGGAAATCTCCGCCCGGCTGAGCCCCATGATCTCGCCGTTCAGGTATACATTTTCCCGCCCGCTGAACTCGGGATTAAAACCGGCGCCCAATTCCAGCAGCGCCGCGATGCGCCCGCGCGTCACTACCCGTCCCAAAGTCGGTTGCAGGATGCCGCTGACAATCTGCAGCAGGGTGCTCTTGCCGCAGCCGTTCGGCCCCACGAGGCCCAGGGTTTCGCCCTTTTCGACGGCAAAATCGATTTCGCGCAGCGCCCAGAAGTCGGTGTGCTGCGGCCGGCTGCCCGGCAGCATCTCGCGCAGCCGGTCGCCCGGACGGCGGTACAACCGGTAGAGCTTGGATACATTTTGAACGTGGATCACGATTCTAGCTATAAGCTAGCAGCTATTCGCTCCGCAACGCCTCGGCCGGCTGTATCCGCGCCGCCCGATGGGCCGGCAACCAACAGGCCAGCACGGCCACCAGGGTCAGCACCGACGGCACCGTGACGAAAGTAATGGCATCGCGCGAGCTGACGACCAGTAGCAATTTCTCCACCAGACGGCTGGCCACCAGCGACACCGCCAGACCGATCACCAGGCCGATCAGCACCAGGCGCATCCCCTGGGCAAGGATCATGAACTGTACGTCGGCTTCGGTGGCTCCCAACGCCATGCGAATACCGATCTCGCGCGCCCGCTGGTGCAGCGTGTAGGAAACCACGCCATAAATACCCACAAGGGCCAATGCCACCCCCAGGGCGCCAAAGGCTCCCAGGAGACCGGCCAGAATGCGCTGCGCCCACAGCAGGTCCGCCATGGTGGCGCGCACGCTCTTCGCATCCAGCGGCAGGTTGGGCTCGAGCTTCTGCAATTGGCGGCGGACCGCCGCGGCGGTCGCATCCGGATCGCCGGCGGTGTGGATCGCCACCACCACTACCGGGCGGTAAAACTGCTCCATGGAAAGATAGATCACCGGCATTACCGGCTCGCCGATCCCGCGGTAGGCCACGGTCCGTGCCACGCCGACGATTTGCGCCGGAAGCGGGTCGCCCACAAACTCGAGGGTCTTCCCCAGGGCGTCTTCGCCGGGCCAGAAAAGCCGCGCAGCGGTTTCGTTGACAATCGCAACGTGCGGCGCGGTCTGGTTGTCCGCCAGGCTGAAATCGCGGCCTTGGAGCAGCGGAATGCGCGCGGTCTGGAAATAACCGGGGAAGCTGAGACTGGTGAGAGTCGGGCGGCCCGAGCTCTGGTTGTCGTGCCCTCCCAGCAGCACGAAGCGTTGCAGGGAGATGTTGAAAAACGGGTCCTGCATCAGCGCCGCGCTGTCCACGCCGGGAACTGCCGCCGCGGTTTCCATCGCCCTGCGCCGGAAGGCACGGCCGCGCGCCTCGTCATAGGCGGCATCAGCCATATTGAAGTCGATAGTGGCCAGATGGGCGGCGTCGAAGCCCGGGTCAAAGGCGCCGGCGTTTTGTAGGCTGCGCACAAACAAACCCGCGCCCACCAACGCCACCACCGAAAGCGCCACCTGCGCCACCACCAGCACGGAACGCAGATTCCACCCTCCGCCAGTGAAGGCCTGCTCGCCGGTGCGCTCCTTCAGGTCCACCGCCAGGTTCCCGCGCGTGGAACCGAGCGCCGGAACCAGGCCGAAGAGCACGCCCGTAGCCAGCGAGATCGCCAGGTTGTAAGCCAGCACGCGGCCATCCAAGCCGGGCAGATCGGCGGCATATCTGAAGTTGTAAGGCCGCATCGACCAGAGCAGCCCACGGGTCCATTGGGCGCAGATCAAACCGACTACGCCGCCGGCCAGCGCCAGCAGTACGTTCTCCGCCAGGAGCTGCCTTGCCAGCCGCCACCGTCCGGCCCCCACCGCAAGGCGAACCGCGATTTCCCGCCTGCGCCCGGCGGCGCGCGCCAACAGCAGGTTGGCCACGTTGGCGCAAGCAATCAGCAGCACCAGGCCGGAGGCGATCAGCAGCACCGCGCCGGCCTTCGTCATACCGGAGCGCGCCGTGTTGGGATTGAGGGTTGCCTCATCCACCGGCAGCAGTTTCACCCGGCGCTTCGGATTGTCCTTGGGGTATTCCCGCTCCAGTTCGGCTGCCAGAGCGCCCATGGCAGCTTCCGCCCGCGCCTGGTTCACTCCCGCTTTCAGCCGCCCAACCACTGCCTCGCCGAGAAAACGCCGCTGTGGGACGAAGCGTGCGAACGGATGCAACTGCTCGTACATCATGAACGGCACCCATACGTCCGCCGAATACAATGCGTCGAGCCCGCTGAATCCTCTTGGTGCCACTCCTACAATCCGATAGGACAGGCTATTTAAAGTAATGCATTCTGTCGTGATATGGGCGGCAGAGCCATAAAGCCGGGTCCAAAGGCCGTAGCTGATGACCGCCACCGGCGCGGCTCCAGGGGTAAGGTCTTCCTCGGGCAGGAAGACGCGCCCGATGGCTGGCGCGACGCCCAGAGTAGGGAAGTAGTTGGCCGAAACAAGCTGGGCGGTCACCCGGCGCGCATCGCCATGTCCGGAAAGACTCACCAGGGCTGTGGAGTAGAGGGCTAGCGACGAGAAGACCACGTTCCGGTCGCGGTAGTCCCGGTAGTTGGGGAAGGAATTCAGCCAGAATCCGGGATCGTGCTCGTCCACGGTAAACAGCGTCATCAGGCGTGCCGGCTCGCGCACCGGCAGAGGACGCAATAGCAGCCCGTTTACCAGCGAAAAAATGGTGGTGTTGGCGCCGATGCCGAGGGCCAATGAAACGACCGCGACCAGGGCGAACGACCGGCTTCGAGCCAGACCGCGCACCGCGACCCTGATATCCTGGAAGATCCCCGCGAACACTTTAAGCGCAAGTATACGACATTGCACACTAGTTCTGTGAAGCCCATTACAGGGTTTTTCCCGGGCGCAAGTGCTGCAACCGGGCCAGACGTGGTGGTTTTCAGCCACCGCCAGGCATGGTAGAGAGCCTGTAAGCTACCTATTTGCAGGTAGATATCGTTTGGCCCGAATAGTGCTTTGTAGAGGCGGAACATGAGGTCCGCCATGAAACGGCTCGAATTGCGGTGGCTAGCGGTGAGCGGGGCGCTGGTGATGAGCGCCGGATTGGCGACGCCCGTTCGGGCGCAGGATCCCGACGATCTCAAGCGTGCGGTGGCGCGCATCAGCCTGATGGATGGCGAGGTCTCGGTGAAACGCGGCGACTCGGGGGACTGGGTGGCGGGAATTATAAACGCACCCTTGCTGGCGGACGATCGCATTGCCGCGGGACCGAACTCCCGCGCGGAAGTCGAGTTGGATTCGTCCAACGTTTTGTACATGGGCGGAACTTCCGAGATTCACTTGAGTGCGCTGGAGTATGGCCACTATCAAATGGAGTTGGCTCACGGAACCATAACCTATCGTATCCTCAGGCCCGCAAACATAAATGTTGAAGTAGATACTCCGAGTATTTCGATCAGGCCTTCGAAAGTAGGCACTTACCGCATTTCGGTGAACGACAACGGCGAAACCACCGTCGAGGTCCGCGCGGGCG
>Ga0335081_10020232_pt1 | contig 10765 bp, 4 predicted proteins | sample Lox_Sample_35_FD_206713 | JGI IMG/M metagenome (GOLD analysis project Ga0335081, IMG submission 206713) | Soil microbial communities from Loxahatchee National Wildlife Refuge, Florida, United States - Lox_Sample_3.5 | ecosystem: Environmental > Terrestrial > Soil > Wetlands | place: USA: Florida... | reverse complement strand
CAGCCGAACGTTCAGAGAACGACAGATGGGTGAAGTTTTCCAAAACGAATGCCTCGCGTGATTTACTGCTGCTTACGAACACGGTCGAGGTATTCAAAACCTTCGTGCCAAAAATTCCTTGCCCCAAGTTCAACAACACGGCTAAGCCGCGTTTCAAAAGGAGCTCTCGCACTGGTCGAGCATCCACTTGATTGAGGATTGTGCTTGGAATAATGAAGCCGATGGGTGCCTCGGCCTTGGCTACCTTTGTAGCGCGGTCGATGAAGTAAATGTAAGAGTCAATCATCCGGGCCACGACCTGCGAATAGCTAACCCGGAGATAGGCCAACTCAGGCGCTAAGAAGCTTGCGCCCCACGGTGGATTCCCAATCACTGCATCGAAACCGCCTTTCCATTCGGGTTCGACCGGCACCGGGGATGGCGCGGCCTTTCCCCTCTTTTTCTTGTAGCTGTATCTGCCATGCAGCAGCACACCGGGCATGGTGTAATCCAAGGGTGAAGCAGCGGCGGTTTCACGCAATTCACCGGAGTAAGTGTTTCGCCGGAAGATTTGTGGAAATTCCCTGTGCCAGTCGAAAACGTTGATGTGGTATTTCTCATCGTCGGTCAGCAGCGGGAGTTCATCTTGCTGGTAAAAATCCGGGCCGATGAGCGAGTTGCCGCACTTGATGTTGTCACCGAGGTCGGGCAGCGCTCGTTCCTGAAACAATCGGAAGATGGTCTGGAGCGTTTGGCCGGTTTCGCCTTCCAGCACTTTGAGCAACAGCGAGAGCTTGGTCACTTCCACCGCTTGCGTGTCAATATCCACGCCGTAAATGTTGGCCAAGAGAATCCGTTTACGTTCGGCGATGGTGAGTTTCCAACTTTTACCGGCCTGCGCGAGCGCGGGTTTGCCGCCTTTGGCCCACTTGACCGGGCTGTTGGCCAAATAAAATTGCAAATGCCAGTCCAGCAGGAATTGATACGCGCCGATGAGAAACGAGCCGGAGCCACAAGCGGGGTCGAGGATTCTAATTTTCTCCACTTGCTTCGGCATTTTGCCCTCGACGAGTTTGCCCACCGTTTGCCGGACGATGTAGTCCACGATGTAAGTGGGCGTATAGTACACGCCACCGGCTTTTCGGACTTCAGGTTTTAATTCAGGAACCGCGTGATGCCCGTCGGTGAGCCGGATGACAGTGCCAAGAAATTGTTCATAGACCTGTCCAAGGATGTCGGCGGAGAGGACGGAAAATTGATAAGGGCATTCGGGATAGTAGAGGCCGCGCAGAATTTCGCGGAGCAGTTTGTCATCTATGTCGAGTGAAAGCGTAAGTTCGTCAGGATCTTCGTGACGTCCTGGCTCTTTCCTGAAATGGAATAGGCCGGAATTGTAGCGGGTGTCGGCGTCTTCAAACAGTCTGGTCAGGCGCGGATAAATGCGGTCGCCGTTGACGAGGGCGCGCAGGCGGCCGTAATCCTCAATGCCGCGATCTTCACAGATGCGAAGAAAAATGATGCGGTCAATGATACGTTGAACGGCAAAGTTGAGTTCGCGTTGCGTGAGTTTGGGGTTGCGGCGCGCGAGATTCTGGGCGAGTTCCTTGCGCCAGCCTTCAATTTCAGCCAGGAAGGCTGCGTCCACCTCGGTCGTGCCGTGTTTGCCCCTGCTGGATTCTGCAAATTTATCGAATGAGCCTTTGAGGACGGCATCACGGGAGAAGATAGATGCGATCCAGCCCCATTTCTCGGTGTAATCGCGAAAGGTGCAGTAGAAAATGCGCCCGGTGGAAGCTTTGTCATCTTTATGCGGTTTGATCCGGCAATCGTAAACCGCAAATTCCTCGAAATCGCTCAGGATGCTCAGTGGCAGTTTGGCTGACCATGCATAACTGCGCAGTTGATGCGCAGGGCTGATGTCCTGTTTGATGTCAATGGAGGGTTTCTTGGCTTCGAGGAAAAACTTGCGCGCGCCGCCGATGCGGAAACCGTAATCCGGGGCTTTGGTCGCGCTGCCCATGCGGATGGCATCTTCGTGAATGACGTCCTTGTAGGCTTCGGCGTAGCCTTGCTTGTTGTCAATGTCCCAGCCCAACGCCGTAAAGAAAGGATCAAGGAATTCGCGGCGCAACTGGGTTTCGTGGTATTGCCCGGATTTGTAGGCGTCGAGCTGCTGTTCGAAGCGGGCGACCAGATCCAAAATTTCCCGGGGCGCGGACACGGAATGACATTAGCAACCACGCGGAGAGTGGACAAGCGCAGGAATTAATTCCTGCGTCTTGATGGAAGGCGAGCAGCAAGCGCCAGGCTTTGCGCGACACGCGCCACACGTCACGCGTCACATCATTTGAGCGGCGCGCGCTTTTGTTTCCGCAATTCCTGTTCCTCTCGCGAGAATTTAATTTGATCGGACTCGGAAATTCCCGGTTGGCTCGCGCGCTGAGTGCAGGCAGCGATTTGCCGGTCCAGATATTGATTCCGTAATTTCAGCATTACGTCCGCAAGTTGCTGTTCGGTGTTGGGGATTTTACGGTCCTCGGCCACGGCTTCGGTGACGAGGCTCCGCATTTCGGGTGTTTCGCATTCATCCAGAAACGCGGCCAGGTTCTTCCAGGTTTCCTTGGTCTGCGCCGCCAATCGTCGCTCGATAATTTTCCGAACAAGCGAGTGCGCAATCCAGTTCACGTCCAGATGCAACGCTGCCCAACCGACCAATTCATCGTGCAGCAACAAAAGTTTCAGCAGCCAGAACTCGTGGGCGGAGGGACGCGGCGTCCCGGCATCCAGGTCTTTCGCCGTTGAATCTTCACTTTCTGAACTCCGAATTCCGAACTTCGAACTCCGAATTTTTTCAAATTCCGCGCGCACCGCTTCCGGCGAAACCCCAAGCCGCAGCGCTGTCTTCTGCGCGTACGTGTCAATCAAAACGGCATTGCCGGCTTTGTGAACGGCCTCGGCCATGCCGCGCAGCACAGTGTTCCGGCCCCTGTCACTGTTCGCGTCGTTCAACTTGCAGAGCCGGTTCAGAAAGTAATCAAAAAATCCCTCGGCGCTTTCGACCAATTTGCGGAATGCGTCGCCGCCGTTGGCTTTGATGAAACTGTCCGGGTCGTGCGGCGCCGGCACCACGGCGACGCGGACGGCGAGGCCGGAAGCCAGCAGATGATCCAGTGAACGCACGGCGGCGTTCTGGCCGGCTTCGTCGGAATCAAAACACAGCACTACCTCGTCCACATAGCGCTTGAGGAGGCGCGCGTGCTGGTCGGTGAAGGCGGTGCCCTGCGGTGCGACGACGTTTTGAACACCAGCCATGAAGCACGCAATCAAATCGAGCTGGCCTTCGCAAACCACGGCAAAGCCGGCGTCGAGGACGGCGCGTTTGGATTTGTCGAGCCCGAAGAAAACCCGGCTCTTGGTGAAGATGGGAGTCTCCGGCGAATTGACGTATTTCGCCGTTTTCTCGTCGCCGGCCAACATCCGTCCGCTGAAACCAATCACCCTGCCCTGCTCATTGCAGATGGGAAACATCAGCCGCCCGCGGAAACGATCGTAAAAATTTCGGGTCCGGGAGCTGGCATCCGGGGTTTGGGGGTTGGCGTCCTGGGTCCGGGAGTTTGGAGGTCGGAGTTCGGATTTCTCGCTTCCCGACTCCTGATCTCCAACTTCGGACCTCTGAATAATCAACCCGGCTTTCTCAACGAGCGCGAGTTCGTGGCCCTTGCTCTTCGCCCAGTTGACGGTGTCGTCCCAGGCCTCCGGCGCGGCGCCGAGCCGGAACAGTTTCACGGCTTCCGGTGAGACACCGCGCCCGGCCAGATAATCACGCGCCAGTTGTCCGGCGGCCTCGTTGAGCAGACAATTCTGCCAGCGCTGGGCGATTTGCTCGTGGATTTCGAGGAGCTGGTCTTTGAGATGGCGCGCTTGCTGTTCGCCGGGGCTTTGGCTGAATTCAACCGGGATTTTCGCCCGGTCAGCCAGCCGGCGCACGGCGTCCGCAAAGCCGATGTTTTCGTATTCCTTGACGAAGGTGAACACGTCGCCGCCCTTGTGGCAGCCGAAGCAATGAAAAATCTGGCGGTGCGGATTGACGCTGAAGCTGGGCGTCTTTTCCTTGTGAAACGGGCACAGCGCGACGAAGTTCGCCCCGGCTTTTTTCAACGGCAGATACGAACCAATGACATCCACGATGTCGCTGGCGGCGCGGATGCGCTCGAGGGTCGCGGAGGAAAAAAAACCGGCCATGCCCCCGGTCTAACATTGAAGCGCGGCTACGGCAAATCCATTTCGCAACGGCTCGGGGCAATTTCTCCGCGCGTCGGCGCGGGTCATTGGCGGATGGTGACCACGCCGGTTTTGACCACCGGCTTTTGGGACTCGGTCGGCTCGGTATTGATGAGGAGCGTGCCGAGGTAATCCTTGATGTAAGGACCGACGAAGGATTTTTTGAAAACACTTTCCTGGACCGTATGCAGATCGGGGATGTAATTGCCGCCGTAGATGCCGCCGCCATACCAGCGTTTCACGTAAGCCTGGTGGGCGGCGATTTCCGCCTGGGTGTAAACCGGCGCGTTCAGCAGCGCCAGCGCAAAGAAAAGCATGCAGGCAGAACGAACCATGCCCGAAAACATGCCCAAATAGTATTCCGCGCCACCGAACACGTTGCTGCCGGTCAGGCGGGGAACAAAAACCCGTTTGAGCCCCAGGAACACCAGCCAGACCAGGAACGCGAGAATCAAATAGCCCGTCACATAACTGGTCGCTTTGTCCCACGCGGCAATGTTGACCACAGCCTGGGCCGCAGTCTCATAACACAACCCGCACACGATGACCAAGGCCAGCCATTGGAACACCCGCATGACTTCCTTCGTCATGCCGTGTTTGCGCCCGAGGAACAGACCCAGGCTGAGCACCAACAGCACCGCCGCGTCAAACCAGTTGACCGGCAGTTTGTCCAGTGTCAGCGAATTGGTAATCGCAGCAATCATAAGTCAGAGATTCATTCGTTCAATTCCGCACCAGCCAGATACAGCCCGTTCCGTGCCAAATCCGGGCAACGGTGCCCCGGATCATGAAGGTGTAAAATCCCGCATTTTTGGTTAATTCAGAGGCGCGCCGCGTCTCGGGTTTAAACGGCGCGCCCCCCAGTTTGCTCCAACAGGTGAAGCACTGGAGCAGACGCGGGCCATGATTAAAGCATATCGTGGGCCGATGAACGGCGGTCCCCGGTAGATTGTGCAAGGCTCCGGTTGGGTGATGGTTTCAGTCCATTCCTGCCCTGTCCAGGGATGGTCTGTCAATTTACTGGCCTGTGCGGGTGTCGTTTGCGGGCGGCATCGGAAAACGATTCAGCCTGTGCCATTAGCATTGCTGGCAGCGCCTTTAGCCGGGCCAGTGCCATCAGCGTGGATTAGTTCGACGAATATTCCCGTCAGGGCGGATTCGACGACAACCAGAACTGGATGTCGGTCGCCTGGGGATTGGACGGGTCCAGTTCCAGCACTTTCAAATATTGCTGCCGCGCCTGCGCCGGATCGTGCAACTGTTGCGCGTAAAGATTTCCCAGGGCCAGATGCGCCCGGACTTCGCCGGGACTGGCCTTCACGATTTTTTCCAATTCGCGCACCGCATCCGGCACGTAACCGGCCGCCTTGAGCGCCAGCGCGAAGTTGTAACGTGCGTCCACCGAATCCGGCCGGATGGCGAGCGCCATTTCATAGGCCGCCAGGGCCGGCTTGAAATTCCGCAAGCGGTACGACAGCACTCCGAAATTGTATTGCGCTTCGAACCAGTCCGGATCGGCTTCCGCCGCCTGCTGATACGCCTTCATCGCGTCCAGCCATCGCGCCTCCTGTTCAAACTCCCTCGCCCGCGTAAACAGGCCCGTGGCCGTCCGCCGGTCACCCGGTTTGGGTTCATGCGGCGACCGATATGCATATCGGGGAAACGCCGCCGGCGCCGGCACGGCGTGGACGACTTTGACCGGTTTGGTTTGCACGACCGGCGGCGCACTCGTCGGTGCGGGCGGAACGGCCGATGGCCCCGCCTTCGGCGGCTGCAGCGGTGCCGGGTTTACGGCTTCGTCCGAGCCTGGCGGCGGCAGCGGGGTCACGCCATTTTCGTCATATTTTTTTTGCGATGCTGACGAACGAAACCAGTTGGCCGGATTAAGCCGGTGCCAGACACCGGGCTTTTCAACCGGGGCCGGTCCCGGCGGCGCGTACACCGGCGGCTCGGGTTTGGCCACGGGTTTGGCCGCCGGCTGACCCGGCGTGGAGACAATCGCCGGCTCCGGCTGGACCTGCACGACCTGGGCTGGCGGCTCCGGGCGTGCTGGCGGCGGATTGGCATAAGTTCGGACCACCGGCTGCGCCCTAGGCGGCGCGGCGGGCAGCACGGCGGGATGAACGGCACTTGCCGTTTGCGGTTTGGTTTCGCTCGCGGCCAGCGTCGGCGGCGGCGCTGCATTTTGATTTTCGGTTGCGGGTCGCGGAGGTGGCTTTGCCATTGCGACGGGTGCCGGCTGTTCCAGGCGGACGGCAATGGCATTCACCTCATTCCAGTTTGCCGGACGCGGCGTGAGCGCCAGATAGGCGCGGTAATATTGCAAGGCCAGCTTGTTGTCGCGCAAATATTCCTGCGCCACGGTCGCCAGATTCAATAGGGCCGGCGCGTAATCGGGATGCGCCTTGACCGCCGCGCTGAAATCCTGCGCTGCCTCCCGCGGACGATCGCGCTGGATTTGCGCCAGGCCCAGGCCGTTCAGCGCCTCGGCGTTGTTCGGATTGAGATACAGCGCGGTGTTGAAGCTTTTTTCCGCCGCCGTCAATTCGTGCGTGCGCAGTTGCGCCAGCCCGAGCTTGAGCCAGCCTTCGGGCGCGTTGCCGCGGCGCAGCGTGTAGGCGGTGAACTCCGTCCGGGCCGCGTCGGGCTTGTTTTGCTCGAGCCAGAGGCAGCCGAGGTTGTAATGCGCCTCGGCCAGATCGCGGTCCAACGTCAGGGCGCGCTGGTACGCGATCACGGCGTCCGCCGGCTGCCCGGCATGATGATATGCCAGTCCGAGATAATTCCATGCCTGGGCGTTGGTGGCCTGAAGCGTCGTGGCCGTCTTGAATTCTGCCACCGCGTCGGCGTAATCGCCCCGATCGAAGAGCTTTTTGCCTGCGAGCAATGCATGTGTGCCGGATCGAGAACAACCTGGAAGGAAAGGAGAGAGGACAAGCACGAGCAGCAGCAAAAAGCGAAGACAGAAGGCGGAGGATCGAAGATCGAATTGATTGACAATGCGCTGTGTTACGTCTTTCATCTTCCATCTTCCACCTTCATTTCCGTTTTTGGTGGCCAGCATCGGCGCTGGTGGTAGCATCCATGCCCTGACGTGTCAAGAAACGCACAAACCCGGTTTCCTCGTAACCTTAAACTTCATCGTTGCCTCAAAATGGTTTAGGATTGGGAGCACGTCGAAATGAGGATTGAAACGGTGCAACGGGTCCAGTGGGTTCAAGCTTTTGGCCGGTTGACTGCCGCGCTCGCGGTCTGGCTTGCGGCGCTGCCATTGCCGGCGGCCGACTTTCTTTCCTTGCGCACCAACACCTCGGCGCGCGTTGTCATTGTCGAAGACCCGCAGGCCACCTTCAATTTCCAGCCGGACAGCGCCCGGGTGCAGACCATGGTAAATCGCGGCATCACCAATCTCACCGGCAAAGCGACGCTCGCCGCAGCCTGGCGCAGTCTGGTTTCCACACAGGACATTGTGGGCATCAAGGTCGTTTCCGCCCCCGGCTCAATCAGCGGCACGCGCCCGGCGGTCGTCGCCGCAGTGATTCATGGCCTGCTTGAGGCCGGCGTGCCGGGAGACCAGATCATCATTTGGGACAAATACGAAGCCGATTTGCGCGCGGCGGGATTTGTCACGCTCGCCGCGCAGTTGGGGGCGCGGACGGCCGGGGCGGAGGATGTCGGCTATGACGCCAACACTTTCTACAATCCCGACACCGCCATCATCGGCAAGCTGGTCTGGGGCGATTTGGAATTCGGCAAAACGGGCGAAGGCGTCGGGCGCAAATCGTTTGTCTCCAAACTCGTCAGCCGGCAAATCACCAAAATCATCAGCATCGCGCCGTTGCTCAATGAAAACAGCGCCGGTGTTTGCGGGCACCTCTTCAGTCTGGCCCTGGGCAGTGTGGACAATACTCTGCGGTTCGAGGGCGACCCCGATCGGCTGGCTGTGGCCGTGCCGGAAATCTACGCCCTGCCCGCGCTGGGCGACCGCGTGGTGTTGAACATCACCGACGCGCTCATCGGCCAATACGCAGGTGGCGATAAGGGACTGTTACAGTATTCAGAAGTGCCGAACCAGCTTTGGTTCAGCCGCGACCCGGTCGCGCTGGACACGCTGTCGTTGAAGGAATTGGATCGCGTGCGCCGCGTCCTGGACGCGCCCGCGTTCAAACCGAACCTGGAACTGTACACCAACGCCGCCCTGCTCCAACTGGGCGTGAACGACCCCGCGAAAATTCCGGTGGAGAAAATCAAATGAACCCAATCGGCTTGCAGTTGGTTCGTAGAAACCATCCGAGGTCCAGAGTGCGCCGCGCTCCGATCTCCCTCTCCGCCAACGAAGTTGGGAGGTAGGGCGCGTCACTCCGTGCGCGCCGTTTCGGAAACCCGGTGCGCCCTTCCACGCTCGCGGCGCGCAGAGGACGGCGCACCCTACCCTCCTGAGGTTCATGGGCGGTGACGGGGAGGTGGAGTTTTTGATGGGCCTCCTCCCTCATGAACCTCGTAGCAGCCGACGTGAGGAGGCTCAAACATTCCGTCACGAAATTCAGATGGAGCCTCCTTACGTCGGCTGCTACAGTTCAGGGGTTCCATGCGCGAAAATTTCAGGGAAATTCTCTCCCTGGCCCTCCTGATGAACCGGAGCGCCGGCCTCCGGCGTGGCGCGTTGGAAATCGGTTTGGCCAGAAACGCGCCGGGTCGGAGACCGGCGCTCCCTTCGCCGCGGCCGTTCGGGGGCTCAATGCGCGCATCCGTTCGGGGAATTCTCTCCCCGCGCTACGCTGCAGGGCGAAGGAAACGCAAGTTTTGACATGGAACGATATTCTCTGCGAAGGAGCTTGCAGCCCTTGCTGAGAAGAATTCACTCATCGGCCTTGCCGAACAACATGCTCGACAATGGTTTATATTCGGCGTAGGGTTAACGCGTTGGCCAAGATAGGCAGCAAAACCCAATATCTCGTAAGAATCACGCGGCATTGAGCGTATGAGCAAGTTCATCCATTTACTGTTTGCGGCAGCATTGGTTTTGGTTCTGACAGGTTGCTCACACACGCACGTCAGTGATGGCTCAGGCACTTCATCGCCAGCCGGCAAGTTTCGTCTCGCCGTTGCGTGCGATGGCGCTAACGGACGCGCCTATACTGACAATACCAGAAAGAAGATTCGGATTTGGATTGGCAGCGGTAGTGACGAAACCCCGACGACATTGTTTGAGCATTCCTATACTGTGACCGGTTCTGACGTTACGTGGGAGACGCATTGGTCTTCAGCTAATACAGTATCTGTTGAGATTTATGATTGGGGCGATGGAATCAGCAACTATAACAATATGAAGCACCTTGCGGCATCAAATCACATTGCTCTACTTTCGTTCGCTTTGGACGAGAGTGGCAAGTTTGCGCAGCGGAGGTGATGACGCCTGATATCAGGTTGCAGGTGTTCCCCAACCATCAACGCATTGGTGCTGGACAAAGCGTCTCCAAAAGCCAACAGTTATTCCGTCCGGAATAACCGGATCGAAGACGCAAAGTTTCGCCAACCACATCCCATTATGAAGAAGTCCATGCTTTCAAAATTCCCGTCGTTGCTGGCAGGGGCCGCGCTGGCCATTGCCGCTCAATCCACGAACGCGGCGCTCAAGATTGGCGATGCCGCGCCCAAACTCCAGGTCGCCCGATGGGTGCAGGGTGAGCCCGTGAAAGGCTTCGACACCAACCACGTCTATATCGTTGAATTCTGGGCCACCTGGTGCGGTCCGTGCCGCGTCTCCATCCCGCACCTCAACCAATGGTGGCAAAAATTCAAGGACAAAGGCGTCATCGTCATCGGCCAGGACTGTTGGGAGCGGGACGACAGCCTCGTCGCGCCTTTCGTGAAAAAGATGGGCGACGAGATGACCTATCGCGTGGCGCTGGACGACAAGAGCCAGGATAAAGACGGGGCCATGGCCACCACCTGGATGAAAGCCGCGGACCAGGACGGCATTCCCACGGCGTTCATTGTCAATAAGCAGGGCCGCATCGCCTGGATCGGCCACCCGATGGAGCTGACGGAGCAACTGTTGAACGACATCCTCGTGGACAAATACGACGTAACCAAAGCCGCCGCGGACTACGCGCAGCGGCAGCAAGAGCAGCAACAGTTGGCGGACCTTTCCAAAAAACTCCGCGACAGCCTGCAACAAAAGGACTGGGACGGCGCCGACGCCACCGTGGCGCAGATAGCAAAATTGCTGCCCGCCGATGAGCGCGAGGGTTTGGATGCAGTCCGTTTTCAAATTCTCCTCGGCCGGAAGGATTACACCGGAGCGTACAAGTTGGCCGGCACCCTCAGCGATGCCCATCCGGACAATGCGGGCCTCCAAAATGAACTCGCGTGGTTCATCGCCGCACAACCCGGTCTTGAAAAACGCGACCTGGCGCTGGCGGAAAAAATGGCCGGGCGCGCCAACCTGGCGACCCAGGGAAAAGAACCGGGCGTGCTGGATACCCTCGCCCGCGTGCAGTTC
>Ga0335081_10020231_pt1 | contig 10765 bp, 8 predicted proteins | sample Lox_Sample_35_FD_206713 | JGI IMG/M metagenome (GOLD analysis project Ga0335081, IMG submission 206713) | Soil microbial communities from Loxahatchee National Wildlife Refuge, Florida, United States - Lox_Sample_3.5 | ecosystem: Environmental > Terrestrial > Soil > Wetlands | place: USA: Florida... | reverse complement strand
GTAACTGGCTGCATCGCACGCAATTTGGCGCTAGAGTAGTTTCAGTCTTTAAGGGCTTAGATTTCCTTTAGGAGGTTATTTTTGGCGACACTGCACGGTGGCGCGCTTTTGGTGACGATCAGGCTTCGCGATTCTTCGCCCAAATTCCGCAGAGGTTCAGAGTCTGGGATGCGAATGCCCACTATATCGGGCGACGACAGCCCCAACTCCATATCCCTTAATCTGAGCGCCTGCTCGTGAGCCTGAATACTACTTCGTACTTCCGGTTTGAACAATCTGGTTGGGTCGTAGCCCCTTGGCAGTTTGAGGATCGCGACCTTTCTGGTCTTGGTCACGACGGCGCAGGGTGGAATTGCGAACACTGTTGAAGACCACGTCCGATATCCATGTACACGTTCCAGATCGCTGCCGCGTTCCACAATGCGGCAAAGCCATGCTGCAGATTGAAATTCGGCTGGTTTCATCCAGAGTGTGGAGGAATCTCCGCGAGAACCGTGTCAACACTACTATTCCGCTGAGCAGGCTTACAGTCAAATGAAAACGGGAGGATTCCTGATTGACATCGAGCAGAATGGCGTTGGGTTACGCTTGTCGCATTCGGCCAGTATGATGACGTCAAGAGTATGCAGCCGAGCCAAGGCGGCGGCTAGGCCGGGCAACGACCTTCCGTTGACGTTCCAGAACAGGAATTTCGTGGGCTGACAAGAAGCAGATCCAGCATACTGCGCCGCTCCTACTTTTCGCCCGTCCCCAGCAGCGTTTCGAAGTGCGGCGCTTCCGGCTCGCGGTAGACTAACGCCGTCTCGACGCCCCTGAACCCCGCGCCTTTCAGAAACTTCTCCATTTCCAGTTCCGTGAACCCGAGCCACAGATCGGCGTACAACTCGCGCGCTTCTTCAAAGTGATGGCGATTCAGATCGAGGACCGCGATCCGGCCGCCCGGCTTGACGATCCGCCACGCCTCGGCGAGGGCCCGCTCGGGATGCACGGCGTGGTGCAGCGCCTGGCTCAGGAAGGCAAGATCCACCGTCCCGCTGCGGATCGGGACGTCTTCCAGATCGCCGAGGCGGTATTCCAGGTTGCCGATGCCGTGCTTCCTGGCCAACTCGGCGCCAAACTCCACCATCTTCTCGGAGTTGTCGATGGCGATGACCTTGCGGGCGCGCTGAGCCATCAATTGCGAGATGGTGCCCTCGCCGGCCCCCAGGTCCGCGATCACCATCGGAGGCAGAAGCTTCAGCATCGCTTCGGCGATGCCTTTCCAGGACCGCCCCGGAACGTACTGCCGGCCGAACTTGCCGGCCAGTTCGTCGAAGTAGCGGCGCATGGTATCGCGGCGTTTGCGCAAGACCAGCCGCAAGGCATCGCGGTCGCGCTCCGCCTCCGGCACTTCTTTTGCCGCCTGGCGCAGCAGATCCATCAGCTCCGCCGGCGCACGGGACTTATAGAAGGCATTTTTGCCGGTGCGCCGGTCGTCCACCAGTCCCGCCTGTTTCAGTTGCGCCAGGTGGGTCGAAATCTGGCTCTGGCCTTTGACCAGAATCTCCTGGACCTCGGCCACCGACAGCTCCTCCTGTTCGAGAAGTAACAGAATCCGAAGCCTGGTCGGGTCTGCCGCGAGCCTCAGCGATTTCAGTATTGACGCCATACACTCGAATTATCTAATATCAATCTATCAAGATTTATCGATGTGAGGTAGAATAAATCATCATGGGCACTGCAACGCTGAACCAAGCCGCGGCCGATTTCAAGGTCGCCGACCTTTCCCTGGCGGAATGGGGCCGCAAAGAAATCTCCATCGCCGAATTCGAGATGCCCGGCCTGATGGCCATCCGCCGGAAATATGCGGCGGAGAAGCCGCTTTCCGGCGTGCGGGTGACCGGCTCCCTGCACATGACCATCCAGACTGCCGTACTCATCGAGACCCTGGCCGATCTCGGGGCTTCGGTCCGGTGGGCGAGCTGCAACATCTTTTCCACACAGGATCACGCCGCCGCCGCGATTGCCGCCGCGGGTGTCCCGGTCTTCGCGTGGAAAGGCGAAACCCTGGAGGACTACTGGTGGTGCACCTACCGGGCGCTCAGCCACCCGGGCGGCCAGGGGCCGCAATTGGTGGTGGATGACGGCGGCGATGCCACGCTCCTGATTCACAAAGGCTACGAGCTCGAAAACGGCAGCGACTGGGTGAACACCGCCTCGGCCAGTCATGAAGAGAAGGTGATCAAAGACCTGCTGAAGGAAGTCCACGCCGAGAGCCCCAATCGCTGGCACGAAATCGTGAAGGAGTGGCGCGGCGTCTCCGAGGAGACCACCACCGGCGTGCACCGGCTCTACAAGATGCAGGAAGCCGGCAAGCTGCTGGTGCCCGCCATCAATGTGAACGATTCGGTCACCAAGTCGAAGTTCGACAACCTCTACGGCTGCCGCGAGTCGCTGGCCGACGGCATCAAGCGCGCCACGGATGTGATGGTGGCCGGCAAAGTCGCGGTGGTCTGCGGTTATGGCGACGTCGGCAAAGGGTCGTCACATTCTCTGCGCGGCATGGGGGCGCGCGTGATCGTCACCGAGATCGACCCGATTAATGCCCTGCAGGCTGCCATGGAGGGCTTCGAGGTCACTACCATCGAGGATACCCTCGGGCGCGGCGACATTTACGTGAGCTGCACCGGCAACTGCGACATCATCACGCTCGAGCACATGCGGAAGATGAAGGACCAGGCCATCGTCTGCAACATCGGGCACTTCGACAACGAAATCCAGATGGATCGCTTAAACACGTCGGAGGCGCTGAAGACCAACATCAAGCCGCAGGTGGACATGTACACCTTCCCGGAAGGCCACAGCATCTTTATTCTCGCGGAAGGACGCCTGGTGAATCTGGGCTGCGCCACGGGCCATCCGAGCTTCGTGATGAGCAACAGCTTCGCCAACCAGACGCTGGCGCAGATCGATTTGTGGAAGAACCGCGACGCCTATCAGGCAGGTGTTTACACCCTGCCCAAGAAGCTTGACGAAGAGGTGGCCCGGCTGCACCTGGAGAAAATCGGGGTCAAGCTCACGACTCTGACTCCGAAGCAGGCCGACTATTTGGGCGTGCCCGTGGAAGGCCCCTACAAGCCGGACCACTATAGGTACTAGGTCCCCAGATGTTAAATTGATATGACGAAGCCGCAGGAGGCTATTTTGGCAGACAATCAGAGACACCTTTTTACTTCGGAATCCGTTACCGAAGGTCATCCCGACAAGATTGCGGATCAGATCTCGGACGCCGTGCTCGACGCGGTAATGGCTGCCGATCCCACGGGACGGGTGGCCTGCGAAGTCCTGGTTACCACCGGAACGTGTATCGTAGCCGGCGAGATCACCACCACCACCTATGTGGATGTTCCGCGCATCGCCCGGGGCACCATCGAATACGTTGGCTACAACGATGCCTCCTACGGATTCGACTGCCACACCTGCGGCGTGCATAACCTGATTCAATCGCAGTCACCCGACATTGCCATGGGCGTCGATACCGGCGGCGCCGGCGATCAGGGCCTGATGTTCGGTTATGCCTGCAACGAGACGCCCGAGCTCATGCCTCTGCCGATCATGATGGCCCACAAACTCGTGCGCCAATTGTCGGAGGTCCGCCGCGAGGGAATCCTCGACTTCCTGCGGCCCGACGGCAAGAGCCAGGTCAGCGTGGAATACGTAGGTAATGTGCCCAAGCGCATTGAAGCCGTGGTGATCTCCACCCAGCACTGCCCGGAGGTTTCCACCGAGGAACTCCGCCGCGAGGTCAGGAAGCACATTATCGATCCGATCATTCCTTCGAACATGGTCGATTCGGGCACCAAGTACCACATCAATCCCACCGGCCGCTTCGTAGTAGGCGGCCCGCATGGCGACACCGGGCTGACCGGCCGCAAGATCATCGTGGACACCTACGGGGGCATGGGACGCCACGGCGGCGGCGCCTTTTCCGGCAAGGATCCCACCAAGGTGGACCGCTCGGCCTGCTATTTGGCGCGCTACATTGCCAAGAACATTGTGGCCTCCGGGCTGGCAAGCCGCTGCGAAGTGCAGCTGGCCTACGCGATTGGCGTCGCAGACCCGGTATCCGTCCGGGTGGACACCTTCGGCACCGGCGCCATTCCGGACGAGCGATTTACCGAACTGGTCCGCGAAAACTTCGTGCTCACCCCGCGCGGCATCATTGAGCATTTGAAGCTGCGGCGCCCGATTTACCGCAAGACGGCGGCTTTCGGCCACTTTGGGCGAACCGAAGACACCTTCTCGTGGGAAGCCACCGATAAGGCCGGCGCTCTGAAGGAGCAGGCCGCTGTCGCGGCGGTGGCCAAGTAGATCTCTACCGGCTTCGCGCCCTCACTGGCAGTTCATCCGGATTGCCATGTCGTGAATCACCTCGGCTAAGTCCTCCGCGTACTTCGGCAGGGGGCGGCTCCGGGCATCCGTTCCAAATTTGGCCCGGTCCTGCAGAATGGAAACAAATCGCTCGGGGTTGGTTTCGCCCACGATGAACTGCCCTTTGGTCTTGGCGAAGGCTTGGGCGGAACTCAGGTAGTCTTTGAATTTCGCCATCCCGACTTTAGGGTCCGCGCCATCCATCAGCAAGCCCATCTGCCCCGGCAGCGGCTCCTCCCTGGAAGCCGTGAGCTTGAAGAAATTGTTGGCGAAAACGGCGTATTTGTTACGCCCGAAATCGGATTCCACGGCAGCCAGTCCCAGGATATTCGGTATGGTCGTCCGCAGACTGGCGGCGATGTCGATGGTGTCATAGCCGTACTTCAAAATCCAGTCGAGGTACCGCCGGTTCTTTTCGCTCTTTCTTTCGCAAGGATCTTTTTTGACTCGCAGCTCGCCCTTGACCAGCTTTCCCGCGGCAAGCGCAAGAACGGTGTTGTCGTCGCGGCGAAAGACGTCCTGATCGGTCTGCGCCAGCAGCTCTCGAAGCCTGTGCATAGCAGAAGAATCGCCACGATATGCCCGCACCAGCGCCTCGGCTGAATTCCGCTCGGTGACTGCCTCGTAGCGGTCATCGGTGAAACAGAGATGGGCGGGCTTGATTTCGGGAAGCGACATACGAATCTCCCGTTTCTTATTATCCACCGCGACCCTGGAAGCGCGGCTGCATCCGTGCTGCGAGGGTACTACGGCCTGCTGTAGCGACGCCTGCACTCCACTACGCGTTTCCGATGCCGGCAAATCACAGTACCAGCCAACGCGAACCCACGAGCACAGCCCTGGGGACCCGGCGGGGACGTGTATTAAACTGGAACAACGTGACACCTGCCGCCCAGAATCTGATGCTCGATAAGGGCCAATCCGCGCGCGAAGCGCTGGATGCGTGGACCCGCGAAGTCGTCCAATGGCACTTTGATCCCGAGACCGGTTGCCCATTCTGGCTCGACTTCGCATCCAGGCTCGACTGGGACCCGCGGCGCGAGATCCGGACCTACGACGACCTCGATCGTTTCGGCTTCTTCCAGGATGAGTGGCTGCGGGGCGGTCCCGTCCGCCGCTGGGTGCCCAAGGGCCATGCCGGCCGCCCGGTTTACGTCTTCGAAACCGGCGGGAGCACCGGCGTCCCCAAATCGCGAATCAATATCGACGACTTCCGCATCGACTACGAGGCCTTCAGCCGCGAACTGCCCGACGAGGCCTTTCCGCCCGGCTCCGACTGGATCATGGTGGGCCCGAGCGGTCCGCGCCGCCTGCGGCTCGCGGTCGAGCACCTGGCGCAATACCGCGGCGGCATCTGCTTCATGACGGACCTCGACCCGCGCTGGGTCATCAAGCTGATCAAGCGCGGCAAGATCGACGAAGCCGAGGCGTACAAACAGCACGTCGTCGAACAGGCCCTCACCCTGTTGCGTGCCCACGGGGGCATTCAGTGCATGTTCACCACGCCCAAACTGCTGGAGGCCATCTGCGAGAAGATCTCGCTGAAGAAGGCCGGTATCAAGGGAGTATTCTGCGGAGGAACCGAGATGACGCCGCAGTTCCACCGCTTCGCCGTCGAAGAGCTTCTGGAAGGCGCCTACTTCGCGCCCACTTACGGCAATACCCTGATGGGTCTGGCCGTGCACAAGCCGCGCCTGCCCGAGGACAACTTCGCGGTGATCTACTATCCGCCCGCGCCGCGCGCCATGATTGAAGTGGTGGATCCGGCGGAGCCCTCGCTCCTCGTGGAGTATGGCCAGACAGGCCGCGTTCGCCTCACCACCCTGACGCGCGAGTTCTTCATGCCGCGTTTCCTCGAGCGCGACGAGGCCGAGCGCGAGGCGCCCTGCGAGCGCTATCCGTGGGACGGTGTGCGCAATGTGCGCCCGTTCCAGGCCCTCAACAAGACCGTGGTGGAGGGCGTGTACTGATGCCGGCCGTGGTGCACGTTCCCATTTTGCGCGCCGGTTCGCCGTACCGCAGCCTGGACGTCGCCCGCGCGCCTCACTACCGGACCGGCGAGCTGTTCGTCGAGATCAGCCTTGCAAATGCCGGGCTGATCCGCCGCGATCTGCGCGGCCAGCACGAAGCCAAGGCCATTCTGGCGGGGTTCTCGGCGCGCGAACTTTACGCGATGTCGTCGCGCGCCGCCGCACTCTTCGCCGAAGCGGAGTTGCCGCTGGGCGATTCCGCACAATCGGCCGGGGATTACGTTCGTCAGGTCTCCGCCACGACCGGTCTGCCCCACGTGATGGTTCGCCGCAACATGCAGAAGATCCGAACCGTGCTGGCGGATATCGAAACTGTCGTGAACGGTCTGACGCGCCGCCTCGACCCCGAAGTCTTCGACGCCGGATACGCCGGAGACGTGAGCTACTTTCCGCGCGGCGACTCCTTAGGCGTCGTACTCCCGAGCAATTCGCCCGGCGTGCACTCCCTGTGGATCCCGGCGTTCGCCCTGAAGGTGCCGCTGGTGCTGAAGCCCGGCAGCGCGGAACCGTGGACGCCCTACCGCATCATCCAGGCGCTGGTACATGCCGGCGCGCCGCGCGAGGTGTTCGGGTACTACCCCGCCGATCATGCCGGCGGCGGCGAGATTCTGCGGCAATGCGGCCGCGGCATGGTGTTCGGCGACGTCGCCTCCACCCGGCCCTGGCAGGGCGACCCGCGCATCGAGATCCACGGCCCCGGATACAGCAAGATTGTCTTCGGCGAGGACTGTGTGGACGATTGGGAGCAGTATCTCGACGTGATGGTGGCGTCGATCCTCGAGAACTCCGGCCGTTCGTGTATCAATGCGTCGGGTGTGTGGGTGCCGCGGCATGCGGAGGCTATCGCCGAGGCGCTGGCCGAGCGGCTTGCGGCGGTCGCGCCCCGCGATGAAGCAGACGACACCGCGCTGATCGCGCCGTTTGCCAATGCCGGCGTCGCGGCGCGCATCCATCAGATGATCGAAGGCGAACTCGACAGCGAGGGCGTGCGCGATGTCACGGCGCGTTATCGGCAGGGCAGCCGCCTGGCCGTTTACAATGGCTGCGCTTATCTGCTTCCCACCATCGCTCTCTGCGATTCGCCGGAACATCCGCTGGCCAACCGCGAGTTCCTGTTCCCGTTCGCCAGCGTGGTGCCCGTCAGCCAAAGCGAGATTCCGCGGGCCCTGGGACCGAGCCTGGTGGTGACGGCCATCACCCACGACCGCGCCCTCATTGCGCGGCTGCTCTCCTCGCCCAACGTGGGACGTCTGAACCTGGGTGGAATCCCGACCTGTAAAATCAGTTGGGACCAGCCGCACGAAGGCAACCTGTTCGATCATCTCTACGCCCGCCGGGCGTTTCAGTGCGCCGTATGAAGATCCTCGCGCTCACCGCCGGGGCCGCCAACATGTACTGCGGCAGTTGTCTGCGCGACAACGCGCTGGCTGCCGAACTGAAGCGCCAGGGGCACGACGTCATCCTGCTGCCGATCTACACCCCCACCCTCACCGACGAGCCCAATGTCAGCGACGCCCACGTCTTCTTCGGCGGCATCAGCGTCTACCTGGAGCAGCACTCGGCGCTCTTCCGCAAAACGCCATGGATCCTCGACCGCATCTGGGATTCGCGATGGGCGCTGAAACTCGCCTCGAAGCGCAATATCCCCGTGAATCCGAAACTGCTCGGCGAGATGACCGTCTCCATGCTGCGGGGCGAGGACGGCTTCCAGGGCAAGGAGATCCGCAAGCTGACCGCCTGGCTGCGCTTGGAGGCGCGTGACGCGCTTGCGCCCGACGTGGTCACGCTCCCCAATTCGCTGCTGATCGGCCTGGCCCGCCCAATCCGTGAGGCGGTGAACCGTCCGGTATGCTGCACGCTGCAGGGCGAAGACCTGTTTCTGAGTCAGCTTCCCGAGTCGTATCGCAGCCAGTCGCTCGATCTCATCCGGGCGAATCTCGATCAGATTGACGGATTCGTAGCGGTGAGCGAATTCTACGCGGAGTACATGTGCCGCTACCTGGGCATCCCGGAGCGCAAGATGCAGGTGGCGCAGTTGGGAATCAATCTCGAAGGCTACACGCCGCGTGAGGGCACGGCTGGCGGCGGCTTCCGCGTAGGATACTTCGCGCGTGTGGCTCCCGAGAAGGGCCTGCACGTTCTCGCCGAAAGCTACCTGCTGCTGCGGCGCAGGGGAGAACTGCCGGAGTGCACTCTCGAGGTTGCCGGCTACCTCGCGCCCGAGCATCGGGAGTACCTCCGCGGTGTGGAGCGCACCATCGCGGCGGCGGGCTTCGCAGCAGAGTTCCGCTATCGCGGCGTGCTCGACCGCGCTCAGAAGCTGGAATTCCTCGCCAGCCTCGACGTGCTCAGCGTACCGGGCACATACGACGAGCCCAAGGGCATCTTCCTGCTGGAGGCCCTGGCCAGCGGGGTGCCCGTAGTGCAGCCGCGCCGCGGCGCGTTTCCCGAGATTCTGCGGCGAACCCGTGGGGGCCTGCTCGTCGAGCCCAACGATCCGTCCGCTCTTGCCGAGGGCATCCTGACCTTGTATCGGGACCGCGACCATGCTCGCGAGTTGGGCCGGCGGGGAGCGCAGGGAGTGCGCGAGCACTACGGCGTGGAACGGATGGCCGCGCGCGTGCTCGAAGTCTACCGGGGCGTCGCGAATCCGCCCGTCCATGCTTGAGCTCGCCGAGATCGCGAAACAATACCCCGCGCCGGGCGGACCGCTCACCGTACTTACCGGAGTATCGCTCAAACTCGAACGGGGCGAAGCCGCGGCCATCATGGGCCCTTCCGGCTCCGGCAAGAGCACGCTGCTGTACATCGCCGGCGGTCTGGAGCCGCCGACCTCGGGGCGGGTGACGCTGGATGGCAGCGATCCCTACACGATGAGAGAAAAGGAGCTGGCCGGGTTTCGAAATCGCAAAATCGGCTTTCTGTTTCAGGACCATTGCCTGCTGCCGCAGTGTTCGGTGCTGGAAAACGTGCTGATCCCCACGCTCGTCGCCAAAGATGCCGGTCACTATCTTGGCCGCGCGCATGAACTGCTGGCGCGCGTGGGCCTCGGCGAACGGCTCAATCACCGGCCCTCGGAACTCTCGGGCGGCGAGAAGCAGCGCGCCGCGCTGGCGCGCGCCCTGATTTGCCAGCCACACCTGGTATTGTGCGACGAGCCCACCGGCAATCTCGACGAGGCCTCGGCCAATGTCGTAGCCGACCTGCTGCTGGAGCTGAACCGCCGCAAAGAGGCGATCCTGGTGGTGGTGACCCACAGTCCCGGCCTGGCCGCAAGATTCCCCCTGCGATACGAACTTCGCCATGCGAACCTCCACCCTGCTTTCGCGTAGTCTCGCGTGGTATTGGCGGACCAACCTGGCGGTCCTGCTGGGAGTCGCCACCGCGACCGCCGTGCTCGGCGGCGCCCTGCTGGTCGGCGATTCGGTTCGCGGCAGCCTGCGCGACCTGGTGCTCAGCCGCCTGGGAACAACCGAGTCCGTGGTGGCTGGCGCGACTTTCTTCCGCGAGGGCCTGGCCGCCGATTTGGGGCCCGCCTGCCCGATCATCGCGCTCACCGGCGTTGCCGCGCATGAGTCGAGCGGACGCCGCGCCACCGAAGTCCAGGTCTTCGGCGTTGACGAGCGATTCTGGCGCTTCCGGGCAGAGGCCGGCGAGCCTCCGCGCGGCCGCGAGGTCCTCCTTTCCGCGGCACTCGCGAGGGAACTGGGCGGCCAGGCGGGCGACTCGATTCTGTTGCGCGTCCAGAAGCCCTCGGCGATTCCCCTGGAATCCCTGCACGGACGCAAAGACAGCGTCGGCCAGACGGTCAGGCTCACTCTGCGCGGAGTGGTGCCGCGCGATTTCTCGTTCCGCCCGGAGCAGGGAGATGTGCGCGCCGCCTACGTCCCGCTGCCGCGCCTCCAGCGCGACCTCGCGGTGCCGAACCGCGTCAACACGATTCTGGTGGGCCGCCAGCCAAACCTGGCGGAGACGCTGAAACAGAAGTTTCGCCTGGAAGACCTCGGCCTGCGGGTGCGTCGCCTCTCCATGCCGGATTGCTGGTCGGTGGAAAGCGATAGCGGGATGATCGGCGACGAGTTGTCCAAGGTCGTGATGGACGCGGCATCCTCCGTGGGCTCGCAGGTAGAGCCGGTGCTCTCGTATCTCGCCAACACCATGCGGATCGGGAACCGCTCGATTCCGTATTCTCTGGTGACGGCTGCGGTCGCCGAACCGGCGCCCGAGGAACCCGACGGCATCACCCTCAACCAATGGGCGGCTCGCGAGTTGGACGCGAAGCTCGGCGACACGCTGACGCTCGAGTATTACGTCTGGAAGTCGGA
>Ga0335081_10020230_pt1 | contig 10765 bp, 8 predicted proteins | sample Lox_Sample_35_FD_206713 | JGI IMG/M metagenome (GOLD analysis project Ga0335081, IMG submission 206713) | Soil microbial communities from Loxahatchee National Wildlife Refuge, Florida, United States - Lox_Sample_3.5 | ecosystem: Environmental > Terrestrial > Soil > Wetlands | place: USA: Florida... | reverse complement strand
CGCCCCAGGGGTTCATTCAGCAGGCGCCCGGTCATTTTGGGGAACCAGTAGTACGCCGCCGCAAACAGCGCGAATGCGATCCCGCCAAACGCGACATAGTGCAGGTGCGCCACCACAAAGTAGGTGTCGGTCAATTGCCAGTCGATCGGGACGATGGCGAAGGCGAGTCCGCTCAAACCGCCGACCGTGAATTCCAGCAGGAACGCGATCGCAAACAGCATGGCGGTGGTGAACCGGATCGAGCCGCCCACCAGCGTTGCCGCCCAATTGAAAACTTTGACGCCGGTCGGCACCGCGATCAGCATGCTGGCCGCCGCGAAAACGGAAATGAAGACGCGGCTGAACGCCACGGCGAACATGTGGTGCACCCAGACGCCGAAACTGAGAAACGCGATTGCTAGTGTGGACGCCGCCACGAATGCGTAGCCAAAAATCGGTTTGCGCGAGAAGACCGGAATGATTTCCGAAATCATCCCGAACGCCGGCAGCACCAGGATGTAGACTTCCGGATGGCCAAAGATCCAAAAGTAATGCTGCCAGAGAATCGGTGAACCGCCGTGCGCTGCGTCGAAAAAGTGAGCCGCCAGCAAGCGGTCGGCCAGCAGCATAATTAGCGCGGCATTGAGCGCGGGCAGCGCGGCCAGGATCAAGACGGAATTGACCAGCGTGATCCAGACGAACAGCGGCAGCCGCCGGATGGTCATGCCCGGAACGCGCAGGGTGGCAATGGTCACGATGAAGTTGATGGCCGCGATAATGCTGCCCGCTCCCAAGAGCAGTAGTCCGAGCGCCCAGTAGTCGGAGCCGGCGTGCGGCGAATAGGGTTTCTCGCTCAAAGGCGCGTAGCTGAACCAGCCCGAATCGGGCGCGCCGCCTGCCAAAAAACTAACGTAGAGCAGCAATCCTCCGCCCACCAGCAGCCAATATCCGAGTGCATTGAGCCGTGGAAACGCCATATCGCTCGCGCCGATCATGAGCGGCACCAGGTAGACGCCGAAGCCGACCAGGACCGGCATCACCACCAGGAAGATCATGGTGGTGCCGTGCATGGTGAAAATCTGGTTGTACGTTTCCGGAGAGAGGAATTTGAGATTGGGCGCCGACAATTGCGCGCGCATGGCCATGGCTTCCAGGCCGCCCACCACGAAGAAGAATAGCGCCGTCAGCATGTACAGAATGCCGATCTGTTTGTGGTCGATCGTCGATAGCCACGCCAAAACGCCCGATCTCGAATGGCCACTCATCGCCGCGTCTCCAGAAAACGGGTGAGTGCTTGCGCTTCATCGGCTGGCAGGCGGGAATCCGGCATGCGATTGCCCGGCAGGATCGATTGCGGACTGCTGATCCAAAGAGCGAGATTTCCAGGTGTGTTGGGAAGGTTTCCACCCAACGTTCTTCGGCCGGCAATGTGCGCCAGCGGCGGGCCGGGGTAGCGCCGTTCCTCGCGGGCGGAAATGGCGTGGCATTCCGCGCACTTGCGCTCGCGAAACAGCCGCTCGCCCGGATCGGCGGGCGGAGTTTCGGCCTGCCGCGCCACCCATGCCGAAAACGCCACTTCCGGCTCGGCGATCACGTCGAAACGCATACCGGCATGCTGCTTCCCGCAAAACTCAGCGCAGGCGCCTGGATAACCTCCGGGCACGTCCGCCCGCAGCCAGATATAACCGGCGCGGCCGGGAACCGCGTCCATCTTGCGCGCCAATTGCGGCACCCAGAAATCATGGATCACATCCACAGACTCGATGCGAGCCAGCAGGCGCCGCCCGGCCGGAATGTGAATCTCGCGAGCAGTCATGGCGCCGTTGGGATAGCGCGCCTCCCACCACCATTGATGCCCGATGATCGTCAGATCCGGCGGCCGGTCCGGTTCGAGCGGCGCATCAACGTGGGCCATCGTACGCAGGGTGAACACGAAAATCGCCAGCACGATCACCAGCGGGACGACGGTCCAGGTAATCTCGATCCGCCGGTGCCCGAAGGTAGGCCGCGGGTCGATATCGCCCGAACGCGCCCGATAGCGCACGATGCTGTAGCTTACCAGCCCGGCGACGATGAGAAAGATTACCGCTGCGAGCACCAGAAAATACGTGAAGAGCCTGAAGATGGCATGGGCTTCGGGTGAGTGCGGGCTTAGGACAGGGACCAAGCACTACATCTTAACGCTGGCGCGTAGGCGGCGGCCTGTGAGACGTGGTCACGAGCCGGTCACCAACCGCGTCGTGACCGAGCTTTGCCAACATGCGTGCCAGTCCCGTGATAGTCTCTAGGCGTATGCGAAAACTCCTGTTGGTGGTGGCGCTCACGGTCGCGGTCTCGGCAATCGGGCAGACGCTTGCGCCCGAAGCAATATCCAACCCGGCTGCGGCCGGAAGCTTGCAGCCGAACTGGTCGACAGCGCCCGATGGCAGCGCCGTCTTAAGCTGGATCGAACCCACGAGCGGCAGCTACTCGCTGCGCTACGCCGTGTGGAAGGCCGGGGCGTGGTCGCAGGCGCACACCATCACCGCGAATCGCAAGTTTTTCCGGCACGCGGCCGAGGTGCCCGAGATTCTCCAGCTTGGCGATCATCAATGGATGGCTCACTGGATCGAGATGCCCAAGGAAGAGAGCGAAGCCGAGTTCGTTTACGTTTCCTCCTCCACCGACGGCGTGAAGTGGACGCCGCCCACCTTGGCGCACCACGATAAGAGCGAAGTCGAGCATGGCTTGGCCTCCATGGCGGCCAGCGGGAACGGGGAAGTTTCGCTGGTCTGGCTGGAAATGCTGGGGGGCGAAGACGGGCCGGCAGCGCTTAAGCGGACTGTGTTGAATGCGTCCGGCCAAATCGTGAAAGAGGAGCGGCTCGATGACGACGTCTGCAATTGTTGCCCCACGGCAATTGCGCGGACCTCGAAAGGGCTGGTGATCGCTTACCGCTCCCGTACGAAGCAGGATATTCGGGATATCGCCGTGATCCGCTTGGAAAACGGCCAATGGACTAAGCCGAAGGTGGTGCACGCGGATAATTGGCACATCAACGCCTGCCCCACGAATGCCGCGACGATTGCGGCGCGCGGCGACCAGCTGGCCGTCGCATGGTACACCGGCGCCGCGCCGGAGCCCCGCGTCGAGCTGGCCCTTTCGTCCGATGGCGGCGCCACATTCAGCAAAACCGTGACCGTGAGCACGGGGCATGCGTTTGGCTACGCGTCTGTGGCTCTGGCGGAAGATGGCAACGCAATTGTCTCCTGGCTACAGCGGGGCAGCGGGGATGCCGGAGCCCAGGTTCTGGCGCGCCAGGTCAGTCCGGCCGGAGTGATGCAACCGGTGGTAGAAGTGGGCAAGGGCGGGCAATCGGCGCTCGGCTATCCGCGAGTCTTCCACTCAGGAAACGAAACCTTGATCGCGTGGGGTGGCGCCAAGTTACAGACAGCGCGCCTGAAGAAGTAGCAGTGGGGCCAGCCCTTCGGGGCTGCCGCCGGGCTTCCGCCCGGCGCAACACAGGCCAGGAGGTCTGTGCTGGACAAACCACCGCCCCCTACGGTCGCGGTGCCTTTGCGATCGCTTTGCGTCGTCTCCAGCCGCGCTTACGCGGAAGGCCCGCCTCACCGTTACCGCTGCGGGCCGCCATCCACCGTCGACCCCGCCAACACCTTTCGCCCATCTGCCAGCACGACCTCGCGCGCGGAGGCGATGTTCGAAGCATCTCGGGCGCGGTAGCCGGTAACGGTCACCTGGTCGCCCACCTTCATCGATTTGCGGTCCCAACCGAGATGCGTCAGCGTGTTGGGGCCGGCGGCTTCAAACACCCAATTGACCACGCGGCCGCTACCTTCTCTCACGTCGACGTAGAAATACGTATGGGGATTGGTCCATTCGATCTTGGTCACCTGGCCTTTGAGCGTGACTCGCTGCTTGAGGTCGAACTCTACGCTGAAGGCATGGTGGGCCGCGAGCGGTAGGGCAGCCGCCCCGATCCATGCCAGTACGACCGGAATAGCGACCATCGCCCGCATACCCGCTTACTAGGCATTGTGGCACAGTCGGAACGACCCGCCATCGGGCTGAAGGTCAGACTTCCAGCCAATCGCGCAAGGCCGAAGTCACTGCTTCCGGTTGCTCAAGCATCGACATGTGGCCGCAGTCTGGAATCACCGTTAGCGTGCTTCCCGGGATTTTGGCCGCCATTTCGGCGTGGCGGGCGGCCGGGCTCCATCCGTCCTCACGCCCCGTCAGCAGGAGGGCGGGGCATCGGATCTGGCCCAGAAGGTCACATCGATCGGGCCTCCCCAGCAGGGCGCGAATCTGCGCTGCAAACACGTCGGGCGTCTGGCGCGCGAACATTTCGATGATGGTTTCAGCTAAGCCGCGGTCCGTGCGCCGGGCGGGGTGCAGCATCGGCGGCAACCACTGCGCCGCCATGGCCCTCATCCCTTCCGACCGCGCGATGGCTAACAGCGCCATGCGGCCCCGCTCCTCTTCTTCTCCGGCCGTGCTCTGAGGGCGCCCAGTGCATCCCGTGTTGAAGAGGGCGATGCGGGCTACACGCTCGGGCGCCAGCCGAAAAACCTCCAGAGCGGCCCGGCCGCCCATGGAGTGGCCGGCCACCGAAAAACGAGCCGGTGCCTGGCGAAGCGCGGTCTCGGCCATTGCGTCCAGGGAATCCTCCTTGCCCCACTCGATCGAGGTGCAGTCAGCCAGACCGGCAAGCGCGTCGATTTGGTGCTGCCACACTGCGCGATCGCACAAAAGACCGGGAAGCATAACCAAAGCTTGCTTACCGTTCGCCATGCGGCAGTTATACCATGTGGCTAGAATAAGAGACGGTTCCCATCATTCTTGTGGAGGCGAAATGTTGCGACGAGACGCGAAGTTGTTGGCGGTTTGTTTTTCTGTCTGGTTGGTTATGGCGGGTACGGCGCTGGCTCAAGGTGCGTTGGTCTTTCCCGTCCCATCCACCTGCTCTACTCTCACCGGCACCACCAGCCCGTGTACGCTCCTTCCGGCTGCGACTAATTTGCCGTATACGACAACCCTGTCCGTCAGCGGAGGAGCGCAGCCCTACACCTGGAAACTCGTCTCGGGCACCCTCCCCATCGGAATGACGCTGAATCAAAACACCGGCGCTCTCTTTGCTCAAAATCTCACCTCTACCGGCGGTAACACGGCGTTGCAGATCTCGGTTACCGATAGCAATGGGCTGACCACCAGTGCCAACTTTATTCTGCCCGTTTATACCGGCCTGGCGAGCGTTGCACGAACCGGTGTGTTACCCCAGGTCGCGTTCGGTGCAGGATGGGGCACCACGATCTATCTGAATAACACCACCGGTGCAGTTGCCTCCGCACAGATTCTCTTTCGCGATTCGAACGCCAACCCGATGCCGGTGCCGGTCCAGAGCACGCAGCCGGGCTTCTCCGCGATTGCGTCTACTGCTACGACTCTGAACTTTGTGATTCCGGCAAATGCCACTGTCATCGTCCAAAACACGAATTCGTCTGCGAATACATTGCTTCAGGGATGGGCCGATGTGCTGACAACGGGCGGAGTGGGCGCGTTTGCGGTATTCCGCCAGTCGTTTCCTGCGGGCGCGCTCCCCAACGTCTTTCCCAACGGTGGATTTACCGAAGGCGTCGCACAACAGGGCCAGTTCTCTGCGACCGTCACTCTTCCCTACGACAACACCAATGGGGTGGTCACGGCGGTCGCATTGGCGAGCATCTCGAATCTGCCGCCCAACGTTACCGCAACGATTTATGACGCAGGCGGTGCGGCGTCGCCGTGCGCCCTTCCGACGACGCTGGTCACTCTGGGTCGAGTAGCGTTCACCCTGCCCGACAACTGCCCGGCATCCGCCAACACCCGCGGCTACGTCGTTTTTCAGAATATGAACAACGTGAACGGCCAGGGCGCGCTGTCCGGACTGGCGTTGAACTTCAACTCCGGCGTATTTGTATCGTTTCCGGCGATTGCCTCCGCGACGCAGCAGTAAGCGACAGCAGTCCGGTGGCTACAAGCCCGCAGATCGCGGCGAACGAGAGCCAAGCTCCCGGTACGGCGCGGTTGCCAGTGACGTGGATGAGGTAAGTGCAAATCGCCGGCGTGAATCCGCCAAACACCGCCGTCGCCAGACTATAGGCCAGCGAGAAGCCTGAAATCCGCACGTCAGCAGGCATGATCTCGGTCAGATACACGGCCATGGCGCCGTTGTATGAGGCGTAAAGGAACGACAGCCACAGTTCCACGGTGAGTAGCCGGGCAAACGAAGGGGCAGCTACCAGCCAGGCGAGTGCCGGATAGGCCGTCAGCAGCGCTGCGATCGTGCATGCGATCAGGATCGGTGGCCGCCCGATCCGATCCGACAAAGCGCCGGAAAGCGGCAGCACCAGAAAATTGCACGCCCCCACGCATAGCGTCACGATCAGGTTCGTTCGCGCCGCCAGATGAAGCACGGTGCTGCCGAACGTGGGAGTGTACGCCGTCACCATGTAGAAACACACGGTGGTCATGGTGGCCATCATCATCCCCAGCAGAACGACCGGCCAATTGCGGAACAGCGTACCGACAATTTGCCCCGCACTCGGACGGTGCGCGCGGGCGAGAAAATCCTCCGTCTCCTCGAGCGACCGGCGCAGAAACAACAGGACGGGAATCAGCGAGCAACCGGCCAACAGCGGCACCCGCCATCCCCATCCGGCCATCTGAGCGGGCGACAGGTTCACGGCCAGCACCAGCCCGATGAGTGCGGCAAACATCACCGCCACCTGCTGGCTGGCCGACTGCCAACTGACGTAGAAACCCTTGCGCCCCGGCGTCGCAATTTCGGCCAGGTAAACCGATACCCCGCCGAGCTCCACGCCTGCCGAAAGGCCTTGCAGCAGGCGGCCCAGCAGCACCAGCAGCGGTGCAGCCAGCCCGATCGCCGCATAACCGGGGAGTACGGCAATCGACAGCGTTCCGATCGCCATCATACCCAGCGTTAGAAGCAGCCCTTTGCGCCGGCCGTGGTGATCGATGTATGCGCCCAGTATGACCGCGCCCAAGGGCCGCATCAAAAAGCCTGCACCGAATGTGGCCAATGAGAGCATCAACGATGCGAACTGGTTTTGGGTGGGAAAGAACGTGGCGCCGATGGCCACCGCGTAGTAGCCGAAGATTTGAAAATCGTACATCTCCAGCGAATTGCCCGCCGCGACGCGGAAAACCGCCCGCAGGTTCGTGCGCCGGGTTGTGGCTTGCTGGGTTGAGGTAATCAAGCCGAAGCTCTCGAACAAGCATACATGCTGGTAGGCTAAGTGGGGCAGACCATCGTTTGTTGTGGTCTGCCTGCTTGGACGGCCGTGGCAGACGACAAGAATCGATCGTCTGCCCTACTCGGTTTCGGGGGCACATGGAAAAACACTTCAACGGAAAAACCGCAATTGTCACCGGCTCCAGCCGCGGAATCGGACGCGCCATCGCTGTTCGCCTCGCGGCCGACGGCGCTCGTGTGGTGCTTTGCGCGCGCGACTCCGCCATGCTCCAGCAGGCCACTAAAGAAATCGAGGGCCAAGGCGGCAGCGCCAAAGCGATCGCCGTCGACCTGCGGACTGACGACGCCGCCCAACGCGTGGTCGATTTTGCGCTGGCGGGCTATGGGCAAATCGATGTCCTCGTCAACAACGCCGGCGCCACCAGGCGCGGCGACTTCTTCGAGCTCACCGAAGAAGACTGGGCCGATGGCTTCGCCCTGAAGTTCTTCGGCGCGGTCCGGCTGACGCGGGCCGCCTGGCCGCATTTGAAGGCGAGCGGTGGATCAGTGGTCAATATTTCCGGAGTGGGCGGGCGCATGCCCGGCCCCTACTTCACCATCGGTGGTTCCGTGAATGCCGCGTTGCTCTCGTTTACCAAGGCGATGGCCGAGGTGGGTATCCGGGATGGCGTTCAGGTCAACGCCATCAACCCCGGAAGCATCCGCACCGACCGCTTCCGGCGCATGATGGAGACCTCGGCCGCACAACAGGGAATCCATGCTGCCGAGGCGGAGAAGAAGCTGATCGAAGGGAACAAAATCACGCGCGTTGGCGAGCCCGAGGAGATCGCGGCTCTGGTGGCATTCGTGGCCAGCCAGGAAGGACGGCTGCTCCAGGGCGCGCTCATCGATATGGATGGCGGGGCCACGAAAGTGATTTGATCAGCGCCGGCCGCCGTGGTACGCGCCTCCGCCGAGCCCGCCCGCGTCGATCAGTACCGCGACAATCAGCACGATCAGGTAACCGCCTTCGATCGGGCGATGGGCATTCGTCAGCCAGGCATACACGATCGTGGTCAGGGGCAGAAAGATAAACCCGAGGATAGGTATCAGTAGTCCGTGGTAGGCCCTCTCGAGATAGTTGGACAACAGGAACATCCCCACTAGAAAGACCCGCGGGAAAAACAAAACGAACGCAAACAGGCAGCACGGCATTTCTTCCGCATTGTCGCAAAACGGGTTGGCGGGTTGCGGTGTCCTTCGTCACGGAGTGTCCGACCGGCAGTGGATAATGAGAATGGGGCTGGCAGAAGTTGGGTTGCATTGCTAGCAGTGGCCCGCTGCCGTCGAAATTGGGTTCGTTTTTTCAAAGACTGGGTTGAGCCGGGCGGCACAGCGCGCCTCTTAAAACACGCCCCGCCGCGACATGTCGAAATTGGGTTCGTTCCTTCAACTACGCGCGAACTAGCTATAACCTTATGGATTCAATGGGTTGGCGCCCGGTTGGGCAGTAGAGGATGAAGGTCCGCGACGTCATCAAGCGGCTGGAGGAGGACGGATGGGTGCTGGACCGAACGCGCGGGAGTCATCGACAGTATGTCCCAAGAAAACTGGACTGTTACTTGTTCCAGGGCACTTCGGAGACGACTTGACGGTTGGTACTCTCAACTCCATACTAAAGCAGGCAGGGCTTAAGCAATGAAGTACGCTGTGGTATTTGAACGCGCGCCAAACAAGTGGTGCGCATATGTTCCTGACCTTCCTGGGTGCGTCACGACAGGCCCTACCCTGGAACAAACGCGGGAGCTCATAGCGGAAGCGATTCAGTTTCACATTGAGGGTCTGCGCTTGCACGGTCAACCCGTTCCAGAACCGAGTGCCCGCGCTGAGGAAGTCGAGGCTGGGGACGCTGCGTGAGGCCCAGTAGCCGGCCGATAGCCTTCTGGCATATGGCGAATTGCGGCAGTTGCGGCTGGGATGGCTTCCCTTATATCCTTAAGGTTTCCCACAATGTTAGTCTCGCCTTGGGGTGGGAGCATTGTGGGCGAATGGACCGGACGGGTGGCCGAGCGGCTAATGGCAACAGACTGTAAATCTGTCGCTCCTTGCGAGCTACGGAGGTTCGAATCCTCCCCCGTCCACCAGAGTTTCGTAAACTGGTTTATTGTGTGTTTGGCCGCCACAAATCTTGGCGGGTTAGTTGTTGCGTTTTCTAAAAAGGGCCGTTGTAGCTCAGTTGGTAGAGCGCGTCCTTGGTAAGGACGAGGTCACCAGTTCAATCCTGGTCAACGGCTCCAGTTTTTCATCGCTTCGCTGAACCGCGGCGGGGCGTACCTCCTGTAAGGATTCCGTACAGAGAAGGCAGAACATGGCAAAGGAAAAGTTTGATCGCAGCAAGCCGCACGTGAATATCGGGACGATCGGGCACATCGATCACGGCAAGACCACCCTGACGGCGGCGATCACCAAAGTGCTGGCCAAGCACAATCCCAAGAACAAATTCCGCAGTTTCGATTCGATCGACAATGCGCCCGAAGAAAAGGCGCGCGGTATCACCATCGCGGTGGCGCACATCGAGTACGAGACGGCCAAGCGGCACTACGCGCATGTGGATTGCCCCGGCCACGCCGATTACATCAAGAACATGATCACCGGAGCGGCGCAGATGGATGGGGCCATCCTGGTGGTGGCGGCCACCGATGGGCCGATGCCGCAAACCAAGGAACACGTGCTGCTGGCGCGGCAGGTAGGCGTGCCGTACATCGTGGTGGCGCTGAACAAAGTGGACATGGTGGAGGACGCGGAGCTGCTGGACCTGGTGGAGTTGGAGGTCCGGGAGCTGCTGTCCAAGTACGAGTTTCCGGGAGATGCAACACCGATCGTGCGGGTGTCAGCCTTAGGCGCGCTGAACGGGGAAGAGAAGTGGGAAAAGACGGTCGACCAGCTGATGGAAGCGGTGGACAGCTACATTCCCATGCCGGAGCGCGCTAAGGATAAACCGTTCCTGATGCCGATTGAAGACATCTTCTCGATTCAGGGACGCGGCACGGTGGTGACGGGCCGTATCGAGCGTGGGGTTTGCAAGGTGGGCGAGGAAATGGAGATCGTGGGCTTCCGGGACACGCGCAAGACGGTAGTAACGGGCGTGGAAATGTTCAAGAAGCTGCTGGATACCGGGGAAGCGGGCGATAACGTGGGTCTGCTGCTGCGCGGTGTGGAAAAGAACGAAGTGGAGCGCGGGCAGGTGATTGCGAAGCCGGGGTCGATTACGCCGCACACGGTGTTCAAGGGCGAAGTATACGTGCTGAGCAAGGAAGAAGGAGGGCGGCACACGCCGTTCTTCAAGGGATACCGGCCGCAATTTTACTTCCGGACGACGGATGTGACGGGAGTGGCGGAGCTGCCGGAAGGGACGGAGATGGTGATGCCGGGCGACAACGTAAGCCTGAAGGTGGAGCTGATCACGCCGATCGCCATGGACAAGGGCTTGCGGTTCGCGATCCGCGAAGGCGGACGGACGGTGGGCGCCGGCACGGTTACCGAGATCATTAAGTA
>Ga0335081_10020229_pt1 | contig 10765 bp, 8 predicted proteins | sample Lox_Sample_35_FD_206713 | JGI IMG/M metagenome (GOLD analysis project Ga0335081, IMG submission 206713) | Soil microbial communities from Loxahatchee National Wildlife Refuge, Florida, United States - Lox_Sample_3.5 | ecosystem: Environmental > Terrestrial > Soil > Wetlands | place: USA: Florida... | reverse complement strand
TCCTCGCGCTCCCAGCCATTGTAAAAATCCTCGAACTGATCGTTGTGGTACTGCAAAGGCGGCTTGGGGTGGTCCCAGAGGAAGAGGCCCATGGAGCGGTAAGTACGAGAATTTAAAACGTGAGGGAAAAGAAGCGCATTCCCGGTGAGGCGCCAGTTGTAGTAGCCCATGAAACTGATCGTCACTGTCAAGATGGCTGCGACAGGTCCAAGGACCCGAAGCACGCGGACTCGCAACGGCACGCGGGATTTGGTTTTTCCAACCAGCCACCAGAAGAACCAAGCCGCAACCGGGACCGAAAAGAGAAATCCTTCAAACGGGCGCGAATTCGCGAGGATGGCCAACCCCAAGCCGAGAAGCACGCCATCGCGCAGGCGCGCGCGACGCACGATGCGTGGCATCGCGCCAAGAACCAGCGCGCCTCCGGTGGCGGCAACTGCTCCTCCCCAGTAGCTGTTCATCCAGTAGCTGGCGATGCCAAACTTCACTGCGGCTAGCATCCCGCCCAGCAAAGCCCATCTCGCCGGGAGCCAGGCCTGCAACATCCAGAGAATCGCAGCACACATGGCGCCCATGCTCAGAATCACGCCGATCCAGGGAAGACCCAGCGCTTGGCCGAGCGCGAGCACGGCACCTTGCGCAGGCGGATATTTTGAGCAATACGTCGGAATCCAGTTGATGTGGAACGATTCGAAACTCATCCACATGGGATGCGTGGGATTGGTGAGCCTGCCATGCGCCAGGGTATCTCCCAGCAAGAGGTAGCTGAACTCGTCATGGATTCCCGGCACAGGCACAGGAAGGAAGTGAAGAAGCGAGAGGCGGAGGGCGATGACGGCGAAGAAAAGAACGATAACGGCTAGAGTTTTTCGTGCCGTGAAACGGCAGAGGAAGGATTCCACGCGGTGAAATATTCTTTGCGCGAACGCTGGAAAGGAGACCGCAAAAATTGCGAAGGCCGAGCCAGCGAGAAGAGTCAGGCGCAGCTCGCTGGGGACATACGCTGTTAATGTGTGAAAGAAATCCGTCATCGCGAATGAAAATCGCGAAACGAATTGTGACACGGGCAGGGAAAAGTAGGAAGCCTTAGCAGCATGTTGAAAAACGAAGTGAAGGTTGCCATTCCGAGGAGCAAAGCGACGAGGAATCAGGTGTTCCCTTGTTTATTTGCGAAAAGCAGATCCCTCGCTGCGCTCGGGATGACAACTCTTGGAATTTTTCAACAGGCTCTTAGAGGACGGCCAAAATTGCAGCGCCAGTGAGCCGAGGGCGTAAACCGCTTACCGCTCAAACTCGGTTGTCTGATTGGGGTCTTGACTCACATGAAGGCCGCGCAAACCTTGGTTGCCGGAGCGGCTCTCCAAGTAGTCTGCCATCTCCAAGCGCAAGTTACCCGCGTTGGTCGAATAGCTCAATCCGGTCTCGAAATCCACAATTCCGTTGCGGATCAGCTTCTCGATTTCGCCATCAAAGTGCTGCATGCCTTCGGTAGTGCCGTCACGCATGGCATCGAGCAAGGTCTTGCCCTCGCTCTCGCCCTTCTCGAGGTATTCCCGGGTGCGCATGGTGGACCGAAGAATCTCGACGGCGGCGATGCGGCCCTTCTTGTCCATTCGGGGAAGCAGCCGCTGTGAAACGATAAAGCGGAATGCCTTGGCAAGGCGGGTGCGAATGGTGTGTTGCTCCGAGAGCGGGAAGACGCCGACGATGCGCTCGATGGTCTTAGAGGCATCGATCGTGTGCAGAGTGGAGAGAACGAGGTGGCCGGTCTCGGAAGCTTCCAGAGCAATCTCGATCGTTTCGCGGTCGCGCATTTCGCCGACGAGAATGACTTTGGGCGCCTGGCGGAGGGCGGCGCGCAGGGCTTGCGAGAAACTCGGCGTGTCCAGGTGGAGCTCGCGCTGATGAATGGTCGCTTTCTTGTGGCGGTGGAGAAACTCAATGGGGTCTTCGATGGTCAGAATATGGTAGGCCTTTTCTTCATTCATGCGGTCGAGAATAGCGGCCAGCGTCGAAGATTTCCCTGAGCCCGTAGGTCCGGTCACAAGCACGATGCCGTTGCGCAGATCAACGATTTCCTTGAGCGCTGCCGGCAAATTCAATTCCTCGAATCCCGGAATTTTGTCCGGGATCACGCGCATGACCACCGCGCAACTTCCGCGCTGCTTGAAAACGTTGACGCGGAACCGGCCGACGCCTTCTACGCCGTACGACAGGTCCGCCGAACCGTCCTGCTCGAATTTGCGAGTGTAAGTCTCGCTTTTGCCCATGAGGTCATAGGCGATGAATTTGGTGTCCTGTGGACTGAGCGACTCCAGCCCTTTGTATTTCAGTTCGACGAGGTTGCCGCTCACTTCGATTTGCGGGGCGCGGCCGGGAGAAAAAATCAAATCGCTAACGTGCGGGCTAGCCTTGAGCATCGCGGTGACGAGTTGCGCGGTGTGAATGGTTCTTTGCACGGCGGGTGTGCTCGGAGGCGAAGGTGCCGCGTTTTTCGGCGAAGCAGTCTGCGGCGGAACCGGCTGGGTTGTGGATGCCATAGAGTCGGATATCCTCGCGAGGCCCGACGTGCATAGGGCGGGTCGCCTGAAGTTTGGTTCTCAGAGCTTGCTTGCGACCCTTTGATTGTAAACGAGCGCGGACCTCGGCACTGCGGCGAACACGATTGCGAGTTCGCGGTGATTACTGTCCGCAAGAACAGGGGTGCCGCCATTGAAAAGTACAGTCCCGAAAAAATCGGCAGTTCGGTGGCCGTTTTAATTGTTTAGAGGCCGCGTCGATGAAGCTGGCGACGTTACGCGCTTAGACATAATCCAAGCACAAGCAGCACACCAAAGTTCTTAGCAAGGCTCATCGGCTCTCCTGAGAACACGCTGGAATTCCCGGTCACGCGGACTTGGGATTCCAGCTCTGACTACGGAACACAGGGCTACTTTGTTCGACGCAGGAGAAGCCGAAAGGCCTTGCCGTCACCGTCGAGATCGACGAGCAACTCGGCGCAGTCATCGACAATCCAATCTGCGCCGGCTTCGCGGAGTTCATCGTCGGTCGCGGTGGTGCGCAACGCCAGGACACGCGCTCCCGCTGTTTTGCCAGCACGAATCCCCGCCGGAGCGTCTTCCATGACAATGCAATCGCTAGCGGCGACGCCGAGTAGTTCAGCACCTTTCAAGTACGGTTCGGGATCGGGCTTGCCGCGACGCACATCGGTGGCGGTCACGAGGTGTCTCGGCCTTGGCAGGCCTGCTGCGGCGATGCGCACGCCTGCCAAGGGCTTCGTGCAGGAGGTTACGATGGCCCATCGATCCAAAGGGAGAGCCCGTAGCAAATCCATCGCGCCGGGCAACGGAATCACGCCGCCGGTATCCGCGATCTCGCGGCGCTCCACTTCGCGATTTTCCGCTTCATGGTCGGCGTCGGGCAGGAGTTCGCGGATTGTGGTGATGCTGGGTCTTCCGTGCGCGATCCGCACGATTTCGTCGGGATCACTGAAGTCATGCTCGAACGCCCAGCCGGCCCACACGCGCGCGACCGCTGGCGTGGAATCGACCAGAACGCCATCCAGATCAAACAGCACGCCGCGGCATTGAATAGGATCCATCTCGTCAGTTTAGCGGAAGCTGCGAATTGAAGAAACTCAAACTTGACCTAGTCTTCTAACCTAGTCTAGTATTGATCCATGAAGGAAGTAAATACTTACGAAGCCAAAACACAATTCTCGCGTCTGCTCCGCAGGGTGGCGGCTGGCGAGGAAATCACGATTGCCAATCGTGGTGTGCCGATAGCCCGACTAGTGCCAGTGTCGGCGAAAACGAACAAGAGGAAACTCGGATTCTACGGCGATTCCATCAGAATCGCTGATGATTTTGACGCGCCGCTTCCCGACGCGATTTTGGACCTATTTGAAGGCCGCAAACGCCGCACCAAGAAGAAGTCATGAAATACCTTGTGGACACGAGCGTATTGATCCACAGCATCATCTCGCATCCCAAACTAAATGATCGGGCATTGGGATTGCTCGCCGACGATAGATCGGAACTCTATCTTTCCCCGGTCACCTCGTGGGAAATCGCGATCAAGGCCGGGACTGGAAAACTTCGCTTACCTGGACGGCCGAGCGAGGTTGTGACGCGATCCATGAGATTGATGTCCCTGCAGCCCTTGGATATTACTCACATTCACGCCTTGGCAGTGGAAGGCTTGCCGAATCACCACAGGGATCCGTTTGACCGCATGTTGATTGCCCAGGCAGTCGCCGAGGGGATGGTATTGCTCACAGCAGATCGCATTTTTGAGAAATACAAAGTCGAGCAGATTTTTTGCGGAAAATAAGATTGGGGTGGGAGATGGGATTTGAACCCACGACATTCGGAGCCACAGTCCGACGCTCTACCAGCTGAGCTACTCCCACCACCGCCTGACTTTTCTTATTTTACGCTAGTTCCGCCTTTCTCAAAAGCCGGACCCGCCGCCGACTCTGTGCACCCCGCTTGCTTCTCTCGTCCGTCGGCCGTGGATTTGCGGTCGCTTGGTTGTTTCCCTCCCTGCAACGGCAGATACGACACACTCTTACCGCATCTCCAATGACCCCGTTCCGGGCCGTTGTTATCCTGAATTTTGCGCCATGCCCGTACTGACCGAAGCCTCCAAAGAAACGACCCTGCCGTTCGCGCAAGCGGCGCCTGCGGGTGCCCGCTCGCCCCTCTTCAGGCTGACGGAAGAGCCGCCCGCACCCTGGGATGCCGTCACCATCGCCGGCCTCCTGTCTCTCGTGGCCATTTGGGCAGCATGGTTTTTTGGAACTTGGGCCAAGTGGGGCTATCTAACCGCGGACTGTGGCCGCGAGATGTATGTACCCCTGGTACTTTCCCAGGGCAAAACACTGTACAAAGACATTTGGTATCTGTACGGTCCCGCCGCGCCGTATTTCAATAGCTACCTCTATCGCCTGTTCGGCGTGCATCTGGAAGTGCTGTATTGGGCAGGATCGCTCTCCGCTCTTGGCTCGTCAATTTTTCTTTACCTCTCGGGAATGCGACTCTCTTCCCGGCTCGTTGGCTGGACCGCAGGCGCAGTTCTTCTCACACAATCGTTTCATCACTCGTTGTTCAGCTTTCCGCTTCCCTATAGCTTCGCTTCTGTCTATGGCTGCCTGACTGCGTGTATCTTTCTTTGGCTAATGCTCCGCGCGGCGACTTCCCGAAGTGCCGTGTGGGTCTTCGGTGCCGCAAGCGCCGCGGCGGTCACTCTTCTTCTGAAACTCGAGATTGGCGCGGCGTGCTACGCTGCCCTCGCCCTGCTGATCGCGGTGCGCTGGTTGCGGGGGAGATCCTGGAAACAGGCTGCGACCGACCTCGCCCTGTGCCTCCCTGGGGTCGCGGTTTGTGCCGCCGTCCTGTTTTGGATGATTTCGCTGGGCGGTGTCGAATTTCTGACGCAAGAAAACATCATGAGCTGGCCAACGTCCTTCTTCATGCGGACCTACGGCAAATTCTGGCTCGCAACCACGGGCCTCAGCTTGTCTCCCAAAGCATTCTTGGAAGCCGCCAAGCGCACCATTATTTTTATTGGAGTCTTTCAAGGATTTTTGCTTTTTCTTTCTTGGCGGCGCACGGCCCACCGTCCCCTTGTTTTGAGAATCCTGCTCTTCTGCGGCTCACTTTTGTACTTGTGGGCTTACTTGATGTCCATCGATGAAGTGAAGTACGCCCGCAGATCGATTGCGTGGGGAGACGCCGCGCGCTATCTCTTTTTCCCGCAGGACATGGTCCTGTACATCGTGCTAGCCATGCTGTTTGCCTGCTGGTATTTCTGGAAGCGCCCCACTTCGGACCAGCGCGGACTTTTTGCCCTGACGCTTGCCTTTTCAGCCATGCTGGCTGCTCGAATCCTCCTGGCTACAACCCCCTTTGCCTACCCCATCTTCTACAATGGCCCCGTCGTTCTTTGCTTCCTGCTGCTTGTTCGGCAGGCGATTCTTCAAACGGGCGGTTCTCGACGTGCCGTTGTTTGGGGAACGGCTGCGTTTTGCTTCTTGTGCGTGGCTGCAGCTTTAGTCAACATCCGCCGCTCCATTGAAACGCCCTATGCTCCCACGTCCCAAATTACGACAAGACGCGGAACCATTCACGTTTCGCCGAATCTCGCTGAACAATACAGGGCAGCTATTCAGTTCATGAAAGAGCAGAACGCTCTCGGCGAGACAGTCCTTTCAGTTCCCGAAGACACCGGCCTGTATTTCTTTTCAGAAACTTATTTTCCGACGCGCGTTTTCACTTTCACTCCCGGCATTCTCGCGCCGGGCAAGATGACCGACGAACTGATCCAGCAGATTGAAAAAGCCAAAATCCGTTATCTCATCTGGTCCAACCGCACCTTCCCGGAGTATAAAGCCCTGAGCTTCGGCGTTGATTTTGACCAAACCCTGGGCCAGTATTTCCATTCCCACTACCACCGCGTGCGTCCTCTCGTGGAAAAGCCTGTTCCTTTTGGCGAATGGAACGCCTACATCTGGGAGCGCAATGCGGAGGCCGGACCGCAATGATTGCCGTGGAGCAGGAAGCCCAAACGCAAAAGAGTTGGGGGCCACAGGCCCTGGAAGAGATTCGCTGTGCCCGCCGCGAGTTTCAGGACGCCAACGCCACGCAGCGCGACAAGTGGATTCGCTCGAACGAATATTTCTACGACTGCCTCAAGCGCGTCCTGCAACTTATCGTCGAGCCCGGCAAGCGCGTCCTCCACGTTCGCTGCGAAACCGGCCATCTGCTTGCTGCCCTCGTCCCGGAATATGGAATCGGCGTGGAGATTGGCCAGGTGATGGTCGACTGCGCCGCCGGGCAGCACCCCAACTTACAGTTCGTCAAGAGCGATCCCGAGGATCTCGAGCTCAACGAAAAATTCGACTACATCATCTTCGACCACATCTTCGACACCGTCGATATCCTGCGCGCGTTCGAACGTGTGCGCCAGCACTGCACCGGCGAAACGCTGGTGATTGTGATCAATTACAACCACCTCTGGCAGCCCGTCCTGCAATTCGCCAGCAAAGTCGGCTTGCGTTCGAAATTCGTTGAGCCCAACTGGATCAGCGAAAACGATATTCGCGGCTTCCTGCGCCTGGCGGGTTTTCGCCCCGTCCGCAAACATCGTCTTCTACTCTTTCCGAAATGGCTGCCGCTTTTTTCGAGCCTGATGAACAAATTGATTGCGCGCTTGCCGGGAATACGCCGGCTTTGCCTGATGCAAGTAATGGTCGCGCGGCCCTTGCCTGAACCCATCGACGATCACGACGTGACCGTCTCGGTCATCGTTCCTTGTCGCAACGAAAAAGGGAATATCCAGCCTGCCGTTGAGCGCATCCCGGCCATGGGCGCGCAAAGTGAAATCCTTTTTTGCGACGACAAATCGACCGACGGCACCGCCGACGAAGTGCGCCGCATGCAGGCTCTCTTTCCCGAGAAGGAAATCCGCCTGGTCGATGGCCCAGGCATCTGCAAGGCGGAAAACGTCTGGACCGGTTTTCGCGCCGCTCGCGGCGATGTGCTCATGATTCTCGACGCCGACCTAACTGTCATGCCCGAAGAATTGCCCATGTTCTTGCGCGCCCTCACCGGCCGTCGCGGCGATTTCGTAAACGGCAGCCGCTTGATTTACCCCATGCAAAAGGAAGCCATGAAGTTTGCCAATGAGCTTGGCAATAAATTCTTCGGGCTGATGTTTTCTTACTTGCTCGACCAGCGCATCAAGGACACCCTCTGCGGCACAAAGGTTCTTTGGCGAAGGGATTGGCAGCGTATGGAGAAAAATCTAGGCACATGGGGCATTCGCGATCTTTGGGGTGATTACGAGTTGCTTTTCGGCGCGAGCAAGCTGCATCTTGAAATTGTGGAAGTGCCCGTTCACTACCAGGAACGCGTTTACGGCGTCACCAAGATGACTCGCGTTTTCGCCAACGGATTGCGCATGTTGCGCATCTGCTGGCACGCCTGGCATCGTCTGGAAGGCTGAGGACCCGCGGAATTCTCCACAATTGCTGCGAGCCACATTCGGTCGTCTTTTCAACGTGAACTTCAGTGGTGCCCGTCTTGTGGTAATGAAAATTCGGGCGCGATGCCTGGAAAAAGCCCTAGCGAAATGACAAGATTGCCGCTCCAGGGTAAAGTCTCAGTTGTTCCTTGGCCTTATCCAGCTCGTCGGGCGTGTAGAGCCAAACATGACGATCCTTAAAATACTCAAGTAGCCGCTGGTTCTGTTCCGCGTCCATTTCGCGCGCCCACAGGATTTTCGCTGAGTCGATTTCTGCGCCGTTATAAACCCATTCCAGGTGATAGTCATGGCGGGGCTTGTAGCGCACCATAACCAAGTGTTTGCCTGGAATACCTTTGAGCTGACCTTCAATCGCGACACGCTGAACCAGCCCCGGAGTCCGCCGGTCATCCAGATCACGCTTGTGACTCATGGCGCGGTCCAACACAATCGCGAACAGCACCACAACAATGACCCGCACCGCGAGGGATCCCAGCCGCCTGCCCTTCAATTCGATCGTACTCAAATGTCGCATCGCTTGAACCACGATGCCAAAGATCACGCCAACAAGCGGCGCCGCATAGTGTGGGTGCCCCCAGATCGTCAAGAAAACCCCCACTCCGCCGACCAGAAGCGTGATCACTAGCAGACGCAGTTTCCGGTCGCGCAAGGCAAACGGCACAAAAGGCAGGAGCAGCCACTCCGGTTTGCCGAAGAAATAGGCCACCAGCATGATTGCTTTGTCTTTTGTCAATCGAAGAGCATCTGTCCAGCTCTTCTGGTAATAATGTCGCGACCATCCGTTATAGAATCCCTCGAATTGCGGATTGCGGTAGTGCAGCGCCGATTTGAGACCCTGCCAGAGGAAATATGGCGCACTCTCATAGTTCTGCTGGGTGTTCAGCACATGCGGCATCAGCAGCGCATTGCCCGTCAACCTCCAGTTGTAATAAGCCATGAAGCTGAGTAGCAGGACCATCGAAGCCGCCAGGGGAATCAGCACCTGAGTTGTCCTGGTTCGCGAGTCGTCTTTTGTTGTGATTTTTCCAAGCATCCACCACAGGAGATACGCTCCGGGGGGAATGCAAGCCATCAGTCCTTCAAACGGCCGGCTATTTGCCAGAATCGCGATGCCGAGTCCCAGCAATAGCGCGTGCCGCCAGTGCGCTTTTCGCCGGATTCTTCCGATGGCTCCCAGTACGAGTGCCCCTCCCGTAGCGGCAACTGCTCCGCCCCAGTAGCCATTCATCCAGTAGCTAGAAATGCAAAACTGCAAAGCCGTCAGAATCCCCGCGAGAAACGCCCAGCGTGCGGGAAACCACGCCTGCAGCATCCACACGACCGCCGCGCACATCGCCCCATTACTGAGCAACACCCCAAACCACGGATTCCCGAGCAACTGGCCGATCGCCAGAAAGAGCCCTTGCGCCGGCGGATACATCGAGCAATACGTCGGAATCCAATTCACATTAAATGTTTCGAAGCTGATCCACATCGGATGCGTTGGATTGGTCAGCCTTCCGTGCGCGAACGTGTCGCCCATCAGCAGATAGCTGAATTCATCATGTATTCCGGGTACGGGCACGCTGAGCACCGGAAGGAACAGCAGGCGCACGCCAATCACTCCCAAAAACATCACCAATACTGCGAACGCGCGTCTTTCCGTGAATCGAATGACGAAATTCTCCGCTCGCCGCAGCGCGGGGAACCCGGACAAGAGTGGAAGGATTGCCAACACGGACAGCAGCAGGAGCCCGACGAGCGTGTAAAGTTTATCCGGAAGCATCCAGCAGGCTCCTCGCTTTTCTGGGGAGTGAGAAATTCAGCCAGTCTCGCAACAACTTCTTCTTCCAGTCTAGCGAGTTTTCTCTGCGCGCAATGCGGGCGTGTCCGGAATCGTATTGCTCCCGAGGAAACTCTTCCCTTTCTCTCGGAAGCGATTCGAACTGACTCGTTTTATGGAAAATCGCCACCGAAGTGGCCGTTATCGTTCCGCCACAGCCCCGTTGCAGTCTTGTGCACGCGCCCTCACCATGCTCGCTCGCCTTGTTAAACTAAATTGGACACGCGTCCCCGCGCATGAGCCCCCATCAAACGGACCGGAACCACTTCGAACGGCAGATCGTCGTTGCTCGACCCATATTTGTTTTGCTTTCTCTTCTGGCCGCTCTTGAACAAACTCCTGCCCGCCAGGCACGCCGCTCCATCTCTTTTCTGGTCGCCTACCTCATCGCCGCGTTGGTGGTCATGCAACTCGAGCGCCTCTTACGCCGCCGTTCCTGGCATCTTCCTCTCGCTTGCGACTTGTTGGCCCTTGGCTTCTTCATGTTCATTAGTCCCACGACAGTGCCCGTCTGGTTTCCGTATCTTTTCATTTGCTACGCGGCGGGCATTCGTTGGGGGCTGGACTATACGCTTCCTCTTGCCGGTGCTCTTTCGCTCGCCATCGTTTTGCTCACGGCAGGCAGAGGCGAGATTCATTTCATGCGGGTGCTCGCTTGGCTCGGCCTGACCATGGGCACTTTTGCTGGCGGCGCGGGGCTTGCTTACCTCGGCGATCGCAATCGCCGCTTCGCTTCGCAAATCGAGTTTTTCTCGCGCATCAGCGCCACGATGCAAGTTGATCAAGGGCTCGCCGAGTCCCTCCGGCTTTTTCTTCAGGAACTCGCCACCACCTTCGACGTCGAAGAAGCGCTCCTCCTCTATCGCGATCCCGATCTCGAGCGCATTTTCCTTTGGC
>Ga0335081_10020228_pt1 | contig 10766 bp, 7 predicted proteins | sample Lox_Sample_35_FD_206713 | JGI IMG/M metagenome (GOLD analysis project Ga0335081, IMG submission 206713) | Soil microbial communities from Loxahatchee National Wildlife Refuge, Florida, United States - Lox_Sample_3.5 | ecosystem: Environmental > Terrestrial > Soil > Wetlands | place: USA: Florida... | reverse complement strand
GGACTGGGACGCTTGACGCAGCTCACGCAGTCCGGCGCTGACACCGAACCGCAGTGGTCGCCCGACGGCCGCTGGATTGCTTTTCTTTCAGAACGCATTCCGGCGAAACAAGGCAACACCTGCGAGGAGAGCTCGAAGGATGACGATGTTGATCAACTCTATGTGATTTCACCGGACGGCGGGGAAGCCATTCAGGTGACCCAGGGTGGCGAGACTGTGCATGCCTTTACCTGGTCCGCCAATTCCCGCACCCTGTATTTTGCGACCCGCACACTATGGGACAAAGCGCAAAAAGAAGCCTACGAAAAAGAATGGAAGGATGTGTGCCAATATCGGGCGGCCGAGCGTGGCGATGAGATTTTTTCTTTGAACCTCAATGAGGCGATCTCCCGGCGCGCCCACTCCGGCGCCGCCCCTGCAAACGACGCCGAAAAGGACTCGGACGTTACCCCCGGCTCGCGCATTGTGGCGCAGACTCCCTGGCGCGCGCATCAGCTCGCCATCTCGCCCGATGGCGCGCGTCTGGCCTTCGTCACAACATCTGTTTCCGAGCGAGAGGAGAAAGTCCGCGAGTTCGAGATTTATTCGGTTGAGCTCGCCACGGCGTCGGCGGACCGTCCTCCGCGGCAGCTCACCCATAACGAAGCCCAGGAACAGAGCCTGCGCTGGGCCCATGACAGCCGGCATCTTTTCTTTCAAGTCGAGGAAGGCTCGGTGGAAGGCAAATACGCCGATAGGCAAACTCGTCTCTATTGGCTTGATACCGAGACCGGCAAACTGCAGCGCTGGGCGGCCGACTTCACCGGTCACGTTGACCACTACGCGCTGACTCCGAACTCCGGCGTAATCGCCAGCACACGTCTCGGCACAGAAGGACCGATCTACACCCAATCCGGGCCAGACGCTGCGTTTTCAAAGCAGGAGATCTGGGCTGGCACGTATGATTTGATTGCTTCCGCAAGAACTTCATCGCGCGTCGCGTTCGTTTACTCCGCTCTGGAAAAGCCGACTGAAGTTTATCTGGCTGAGAGCGCAGAGAAATTGCAGGCCGCGCGGCCGATCACCGCGTTTAATCAGGTCTTCGCGCAGCGCGACCTTCCTAAAGGCAAACCATATCGCTGGACCGCCGATGACGGCACGAGCATTGAAGGCATGTTGATTTATCCGCCGGAAAGATTCGAAGCGCGCAATCTGCCCGTGTTTGTGCTGATTCACGGCGGTCCCAACGATGCCGACGGCAACCACTTCGAAGCTGATTGGTATCAATGGGACAGGCTGGCGGCGACGCAGGGTTGGCTGGTTTTCGAGCCGAATTATCGCGGCTCCATCGGCTATGGCGATAAATTCATGATGCAGATTGTTCCCGAAATTGTTTCGCGCCCGGGCAAAGACATCCTCGAAGGCGTGGATGCGCTGGTGAAAGACGGCATTGCCGATCCGAACCATCTGACGGTGGGCGGCTACAGCTATGGCGGATACATGACCAACTGGCTCATCACGCAGACCACGCGGTTCAAGGCCGCCGTAACCGGCGCCGGCGCAGTCGAGCACGTTGCCAACTGGGGCAATGACGATACGACTTTCGACGATGCGTATTTTCTCGGCGGCTTTCCCTGGGAAGAGGCGCAGCGTTATCACGACGAAGCGGCGATTTTTCAGATGGCCAAAGTGCGAACCCCGACGCACATGGTCGCCGGCGCTGACGACATTCGTGTCGCCGTGGCCGAAGATTATCTGCTCGATCACGCTCTGCACGCGCTGAACGTGCCCAGCACGCTGCTGATCTTCCCCGGCGAGGGCCACGAGCTGGACAAAAACCCCTGGCACGGCAAGATCAAAGTGCGGGAAGAGCTGAAGTGGTTGCAGAAATATGGCGGAATCTCAGCGCAAAAGTAACACGAGAAAACCCACGATTTTTGTCGAAAAATGGGAGCACCATGGATCGCCTCACGCTGTTTGGCCTGTTTGCGGTAACAGCCATGCTGGTGTCTTACGCGCTGGAAAAGCGCAGCCCGTGGTTTATTCTGGCCTTCGCGGGCTCGTGTGCCCTGGGCTCGGCGTACGGCTTTCTGCAAGGCGCGTGGCCCTTCGGCGTGGTTGAAGCGGTGTGGTCGGTCATTGCAGTACGGCGCTGGTGGCACGCGCACACGTCAGCCCCGTGACCGAAAATCCTGGATTGCCTCTGGCGAGCATTACTGTCCGGAAGGGCCGGCGGCAGCACTGGCGAGATTCACGTGATGCATGCCAGTGGCATAGGTGATTACGCCCTTGTACAACGCCTCGGCGATCCGCTGGCGGTAGCTCGAACTGCGCAGGCTGTTTTCATCGCTGGGGCTACTCACAAAGGAAACTTCCGCAAGCACTGCCGGCATAGCTGTCCCCGTAAGCACGACATAAGAGGCCCGCTTCACGCCGCGATTACGCAGGCTGGGATTCTCCGCCGCCAGGGAGCGATAGAGCGACTTCTGCACGTCCGCAGCAAACCGCTTCGACTCCTCGGCCTTCTCGCGAATATCCGGACTGGTCAGGTTGATGTCGGTCAGCTGCAAGTCATCCGGATCAGTGGCCGTGCGGCGCGGCATGGCGAAGGTGTTGGCGAAATACGTCTCCACGCCGCGGGCCGAAGCATAGTCGCTATAGTTCGCGTGCACGGAAAGAAACATGTCAGCCTGCGCCAGATTGGCGATGGCGGTGCGGCGCTCGAGCGAGATGTAGGTATCGTCCCTGCGGGTATAAATCACTTCCGCGCCGAGCCGGCTTTGAATCAGCGAGCCGAGCCTACCCACGATATCGAGCACGAGATCCTTCTCCAGCAGTCCGCGGCGGCCCACGGTTCCCATGTCCCATCCGCCGTGACCGGCATCGAGCACAATGCGGAATTTGGGCACGCCGGCGGGCGGCAAACTTTCGGCCGTGGTGGCATTCGCGCCGCCGGGAAGCGGGCGGGCCTGCTTGCTCTTACTTTTGCTCTTGCCGTCCGGGTAAGAGTTGGAAGCGTATTCGTCGAGGTTCGGAGTCGCCGGACCGAACAGGTTGATCCGTTTGTGGGCCTGCGGCTTGGCGTTGATGCTGCGCACCTCTACGACAAGCCGATATGGATTCGGCTCCAGACTGACCGAAAAATTCGGGCTCTGTTTGGTTTCCAGCACTACGCGGGTTATGCCGGGAGTCGGCTGGGCCACGCGAATCCGCACGAGGAGCGCGTCGCCCACTTCTGTATCTTTGGGAACGCCGGGGCCGAGCGATGTATCGTGCAAATCAAAATAAATGCGCTCGGGCTCGGTCAGGCGATGAGCTTCGTATTGCACCTGGTCCTGCAGATCAATGGCAACGGTGCTGGAATCGGTGGACGACCAATGACGGATTCCCGTGACCTGCGGGCGGTTTGTGTCGTCCTTCTCTTCCGCCGCCGGAGGGTTGTCGTTCTCATTCCCAGGAGCAGAGGAATCGGATTTCTGGGCCGGTTGCGCCGTCACCGGTTGCGCCGCCTGCGGAGGAGAAATTTCGGTGGACGGCCTGTGCGTCATCCACCACCAGGCCGCGAAAGCGGCGCCGGCAAGCAGAAGCAGAAACAAAAAGGGCAGGAGCAATCCGCGCTTCTTCTCCGGCTTTTCGCCATAGTGCATGAACGCCGGTGGATTTGCGGACATGGGCTCTGGTTTTACAATCTCGGCCTCATCTGGAACAAGTCTCGGAAGGGCTTGTGGGGTGAAATCCCGGTCCTCGAAATGCGGCTCTGGCGGCGGAAACTCAGCCGCTTCAGGAATTTCCGTTGCATGCGCAATTTCTTGCACTGGTTCATTTGCCGCTTCTGACACGGCTTCTGGAACGGCTTCCGGCGTCGCCATAGAAGCGGCTTCTTGAGCCGCTTCCCGCGCTCGCCGCTCTTCGGCCGCGAGGACCAGCGCCCTGGAAATCGCACTTTGGCTGCGCTCAGTTTCGGGCGCGGTTTCTACCCGCGGCTCCGGCGCGGGCGGCGGAACTTCTTCTTCCGGCTTGAGCGCAGCCAGAATCAATTCCGCGAGCAGACTGAGACTGCGAACATCGCTGTCATTGAATCCATAGGCGTCACTGGAAAACGCTTCCAGAAGACCGATGACGACTCCGTTAGCGGTCAGCGGAACCGCTACCATCGAGCGGACGCCGAGACGCCGGCACATCAGCGCGTCCACGCGCGGATCAAACTCCGTATCGTCGCAGCGCACGACCAGCCCGCTCTGATAGCACGCGCCGGAAAAACCGGAATTCGCATCCAGAACGGATCCGATGTCGGGCGCAATGCGGCCGCTCGAAGCGCGGCATAAGATCGCGCCGTCTTCCGCGAGGGCGATGGTGACACCATCCGCCCCGGTCACGGCCATGGCCCGCTCGCTCACCAATTGAAGCGCCTCGTCGCGAACAAACCTTTCGGATTTCCAGTCCTCGGCGGGCGTGGATCTTCCGCCATTCAATTTTTGACGTTGACGAATCTGCTGATGAAGAGAGGAAAATGCCAGCAAAGCTTGCAGGGCTTCACGTCCTGGCGCGTAGGTCGCCGAAGGTTGCGACTCGGAGCCTTGACCGAAGCTCAGGTCCGTGTTGGCCGGATGTACACTCATGGAAACGATGGAGCCTGTGGCCGACTCCTGTACCAACTCCTCACAGTCTGACGGTCTGAGGGGAGTTTGCGGACCGCACTTCCCGCATGATCGGCCTGCCCGTCTCCAGAGCCTGCCGGGGGTTATGTGCTTTAGGTTACAGTGGTTTGCCCGCGTTCGCAATACGGCAGTTCGTACCTACCGAGTACCGTTTTGGCCTGAGAAAATCGTGGGAAAGAAGAAAGTACTCAGGGGATGGGGAAACAGCCGCGCCCGGTTGCATAGTGCCGGCTTTTGGCGTATCGTCGTTATTTTATAGTCAGTTACGGGTTGTGGCAGGTGGAGGAAAGCAAGAAAAAACCAGGGTGGAAGGTCCCCCTCAGCCTTTTGGCGACGGGGCTGGCTGGTGCTGCAGTCGTAGTTCTACGCGGTTGCTGGCATGGCAAAATGAGCTGGCCGGTCCGCTCCCAGGAGTGCTCCTACCAGGTTTGCCTCGGCTGCGGAATCAAACGTCTCTTCGACGAACGGGCTTTTCGTTCCTACGGCCCTTACAACTACGATCTGAATGAACTCATTGCGTGGGACCGCGACCGGCGCCGAGCCGCTGCTGCTGTGCGTCCCATCCCATCCGAAATGGAACGTTCCGCATCGTAGCCCGCGGTGCGCCCAAGCACACCCACTGTCTCTGAACCAGTCCGGTTACTGGGGATTTCCCGTATGAGGTTTAAGATTTCGCGATGGCCCGCTGGTCCAGCTTTGATCCTCCAGGCAGCGCGCAGGCGGCAGTGGCAAGCCGCCGCAAGGGACGCGGCTATCGCCACAAGCTACAGACCCTGGCGTACGTAAACCTCGACCAGGCCAATGGCGGTATTCTGCGGGATATCAGCGAGAACGGGCTGGCCCTGCTTGCAGTCGCGCCGGTTTACGCCAATCAGCCGGTGAGCGTTCGCCTCGATCTGGGGCCGCGTCTGCAACTGGAAAGCGCCGGCCGCATCGCCTGGAGCGGGCCCATGGGCCAGGCCGGCGTGGAGTTTCTGGATCCGCCGCCCCGCGCGAAGAAATTACTGAAACAATATTTGTTCGCGCAACTGCTGGTGCGCGCGCATGAAGTTCTTGGCGCGGAATCCATCTTTTCACAACGCACCAGCGATGGAGCGGCGGAACTGCATTTTTCCACCGCAGCGCGACCCACAATTCAGCTGAATGCGGAAGACATCAAAACCATAGCAGCGGAGGGGAAGTTCCCCCTTTCGGGTTCTGGATGGTTTGGGCGCGCGCTCTCGGCGCACACAGTTTGCCGGCTGCTGGATGGCGTCATCTTAACGCTGGCGGTTTTATGGTTTGCGATTGTGGCCCTGGGGATGTTGAGAGAGTTGCCGGCCTGGCCGATTACGTTTTCGGTGTTGTTCGTTGCGGCAAGTTTATTCGGTGTGGCGTATTGGCTGTTGTTCGTGTTCTGGATCGGCGCCACTCCCGGCGCCCACTTTGCGCGCCTGGCAGGCAACAAAATGAGAAGTGATCCCGAAGAAGACGATCTGCCCCGCTTTCGCTGACCGCACTTAGCGCGAGATCCAACTCTGTCGTTCAGGGGAGCGCAGCGGCAAGGAATCCGTGCCTTCAGCAGGAAACCGCGAAACTTACGCCCATTTCACGATTCGAAATAGCGCCGCTCCAGCCAGAGCTGCAGGTCTCGCTTCATGGCCGCGCCCATCTGGACGAAGTGAACTCCGGCATTGCCTTTCTTGTCAGACCAGGTGACGATTCCTTCGGCAGACAATGTGCAGTTCGAGCCGGGCAGAGCAAAATTCACCTGCACCTGTCCTGTCAGCGGCGCTTGACTCGCAACCCGCAACCGCAAGCCGCCCTGGCTCAGGTTCAACAGCCGTGCCGTAAGCTTCTGTTTTGATTGATCGGTGATTGAAACCGGGACTTCCAGCGCCTGCCGATGATAGCGAAGGCGCCCTTCGAGAATCATGTTGCGGGCGGCAGAGAGCGTGTGGACGGCCTTTTCCACCGAAACCGGTTTCTCCACGACAAAAGAAGCCTGCTTGGCCTCCGGAATCTGTCTCGCGCCTGCTCCGCTTACAATCATCACCGGCGCCGGGTTCAGGCTCACGCCCTCGTGCAGCTGACGCATGAAACTCTGGCTCCAGTTCAGGTCGCAGTCCACAATCAGGGCATCTACCTTGGATTTGCAGATGCGGTCGAGAGCGGGCTGTGGTTCGGATTCCACTTCCACGCCGATGTGCAGACTTCCCAGAATACATTCAAATACGCTGATTTCCTGCCAGTCCTGCGATACGATCATCGAAGAGAGCAGCATCCCGCAACTGTAAGTCGAGCCGGTAATCTTTCCCAAATGACCAAGGTAATGGCGAGATCATTTCGCCGCGGGATTGCGATACCACTCGACGGTTCGCCGCAGGCCTTCCTCAAAATCCACGCGCGGCTTGTAAGCGAAGCTTTTTTCGGCGCGCGAAATATCGGCCAGCGAGTGCTTGATATCGCCGGCGCGCTCAGGGCCGATTTTCACCTCGCCGGAATAGCCCGTGAGTTTCTTCAACAGGCGGACCGTTTCCTTCAGATCAGCCCGCTGACCGGTCGCGACATTGAACACCCGGCCCGCAACCTTTTCAGCGGGGGCCTTCATGGCCAGAAGATTGGCGTCCACGGCATTATCCACGTAAGTAAAATCGCGGCTTTGGGTGCCATCGCCGAAGATAGTCGGCGCTTCGCCCTTGAGCATGGATGTAATGAATTTCGCCAGCACGCCGGAGTAAGGGGAACCGGGGTCCTGCCGCGGACCGAAAATATTGAAGTAACGCAGGCTCACGGTTTCCAGTCCGTAACAGCGATAGAACGAGGTCATGTAATACTCGCTCGCCAGTTTGGCCACGGCGTAGGGAGAGATCGGGTTCGGCACCATCTCCTCATGCTTCGGAAGCGTCGGTGTGTCGCCGTACGCAGACGATGATGCCGCGTACACTACGCGCTTGACTTTTGCGTCGCGCGCCGCGATCAGCAGGTTCACCGTGGCATCCACATTTGCCTGGTTGCTGCCCAGCGGGTCGCTGACCGATCGCGGCACCGAGGGAATCGCCGCTTCATGAAAAACGTAATCAACTCCCTGGCAGGCGGAGCCTGTTGCGTCCATATCGAGCAGGTCGGCCTGGCGGAACTCGAGGCGGTTAACAATGTCGGTGAGATTTTCGCGTTTGCCGGTGGAAAGATTGTCCAACCCGCGCACCTGCCCGCCCTCGGCCAGCAAAGCGCGCGCGATTGTGGAACCGATAAAGCCTGCGACTCCGGTGATCAGGTAGATAGGCATGCGTGCCTAATATAACGGAGTCACGAGCTGGGGAGTATGGCGGGAAAATGCATTGGAATTGTCATTCCGAGGAACGAAGCGACGAGGAATCTGCAGCCGGCGCCGCTAACGCCCGCGCGAGCGAGAACTCAGCGCGACCGAATTCCGCCGCGGCCTTGCGAATCGCCTGCCATAGCTCTTCGCGTCCCGCGCCGCTCTTAGCCGAGAAGGGAACAATTTTGGCCTCCGGCGCTTCCTGAGTCATTCCCTGCATCACATTCCGTAATTCGTTCTTGGAGAGGCGGTCGCTCTTCGTCGCCACAACCAGAAACGGCCGTCCCGTCGCGCGAAGAAATTGCCGCAACTGCGCATCACTTTCCTGGGGAGGAACATTTACATCCACCAGAGCGAGGCAGAGCGCAAGGCAGGGCCGCTCGCGCAAGTAGGGTTCGATGAATTCTGGCCAGCGCCCGGAGACTTCGCGCGAGAGCTTCGCGTATCCGTAGCCGGGCAGGTCCGCGAAAATCATTTCCGGCCGCGGCTTTCCCGCCCAGCGCACCTCAAAAAAATTGATGGACCGCGTTCGCCCAGGAGTGGAGCTGGTTTTCGCGATTTTCGAGCCCAGCAGCGAGTTGATCACGCTGGACTTGCCGACGTTGGAGCGGCCGAGAAACGCTATTTCCGGCAGGTCGGGCGCCGGAAAGTGGACGACATCGCTTGCCGCACGGAGGAATCTCGCCAGAACCCGCATAAGTCAGTTTGCTGGTTGATGCGGAAAGTTGCAAGCGCTCCGGCTGTAAAATTATGCATATGCGATATCCGGTTCGAGCACGCGTGAAGCCCGACCGCGAGAGGGCGTTGCCGGCCGCGATCGAAGAAGGGACGCTGGCCGCGGTTCGGTCGCCGAAGGCGAATATTTGCGCAACATGAACGACGCCCGGCTCTGCGAGGATGACACAGCGCGGTGGGTGGAAGTGTGTTATTGCCCGACGCCGGTGCAGGAAGAGAGGCCTTACTGGCATGAGTACCTGCAGTTGACTCGCGTGCAGGATGCGCACGACCGCCGGCGCTGCTGCGATGAAAACGGCTCCCAGCCCTAGGCCTGTGGTGATTGCGATTGCACGGAACGGCTGGAGCGGAAACTAGCCGGAACGGGAAAGCCATTGCTGGAGGCGCTGACAAGAAGATTGGCCAACCCGGGGGATTCTTAGCGAATCGTTCTGAATCGCCTTTCGGGCGCGGAATAGACTGCGGAATTGCGGCGCGGTGAATCTTCCCCGGCGAAGACTAACCTAAACCCAGCGGACGTTTGTGGTTTACGTCCTCTTCCTTCAGCGGGCGCAGCTTGTGCCACAGATAAATTCCCCCAGCGGCAACCACGCCGATGCCCAGGCTGATCAGGATGAACCACCGATAAGCCGGAAACGCGACCGCCACAACCACTACGACCGCCACAGCAAGGAGAAGCCCAGCGGTTCCTTTGAGGAAGCTTTTCGGCTCGGCGGGAAGAGGAGGAGAACCCATATTCGCGAATATTGTACAGCTTGCGAGTTTCGATGGAAGTGGCTAGGCTCGCTGGTACTGACCAGTTGAAACATCAAATAGAGCACGAATTCGATGCTGTAATCGCTCGATGGTTGATGTGACGCAAGACATTCAGGGAAGAATGACCTTCGAGTTAATGATCTTCGAGGTTTCGGCTTGCCCGAGCGATTCACAGCGGGATATTCCCGTGCTTCTTCGGCGGATTTTTGTCCCGTTTGTTCTCCAACATTTCGAGCGCCTGAATCAGCTTCCTGCGAGTCTGACGCGGCTGAATGACGGCGTCCACGTATCCGCGCTCGGCGGCAACGTACGGATTCGCAAAGCGGTCGCGGAATTCCTCGATCCTTTTCTGGCGAACCCCTTCGCGGTTCTCGGCGCCGTCCAGTTCGCGCCGGTACACGATGTCCACGGCGCCTTCGGGGCCCATCACGGCGATTTCGGCTGTCGGCCAGGCATAATTCACGTCGGTGCGGATGTGTTTTGAGGCCATCACGCAATAAGCGCCGCCGTAGGCCTTGCGCGTAATCACCGTGACCTTGGGCACGGTCGCCTCGGCAAAAGCGAATAGCAGTTTCGCGCCATGCTTGATGATGCCGCCATATTCCTGATTGGTTCCCGGCAAAAATCCGGGCACATCTTCAAAGGTCACGAGCGGAATGTTGAAGCAATCGCAAAAGCGCACGAAGCGCGCGCCTTTGATGGAGGCATTGATATCAAGCGTGCCGGCCAGAAATGCCGGTTGGTTTGCCACGATGCCCACGGGGCGGCCATTCAAGCGCGCGAAGCCGACGACCATGTTTTTCGCAAAGTGCTCCTGCACCTCGAAGAAGTAGCCGTCATCGGCCACGCTGTGAATCGCATCCTTGATGTCGTAAGGCAGATTTGACTGATCGGGGACGAGCGAGTCCAGCTTTTCATCCGCACGGTCGGCGGGGTCGCTACATGGCTTGCGCGGCGGATCGTCGAGATTGTTGGAAGGAACAAAACTCAGCAGCTCGCGCACCAGCGACAAACATTCGGCATCATCATGCGCCGTGAAGTGCGCCACACCCGAAGTTTCATTGTGAGTCACCGCCCCGCCGAGCTGGTCTTTGGTGACTTCTTCGTGGGTCACGGTTTTGATCACGTCCGGGCCGGTGATGAACATGTAGGAAGTCTTCTCCACCATCAGAATGAAATCGGTGATGGCGGGCGAATAAACCGCGCCGCCGGCGCACGGTCCCATGATGGCGGAAATTTGAGGAATGACTCCGCTGTAGAGCGTGTTGCGGAGGAAAATGTCAGCATAGCCCGCCAACGAAACCACCCCTTCCTGAATGCGTGCCCCGCCGGAATCG
>Ga0335081_10020226_pt1 | contig 10766 bp, 14 predicted proteins | sample Lox_Sample_35_FD_206713 | JGI IMG/M metagenome (GOLD analysis project Ga0335081, IMG submission 206713) | Soil microbial communities from Loxahatchee National Wildlife Refuge, Florida, United States - Lox_Sample_3.5 | ecosystem: Environmental > Terrestrial > Soil > Wetlands | place: USA... | reverse complement strand
GCGCGTGCGAGACATTGGGCGAATGCATCGTGGCCAGCACGAGGTGGCCGGTCTCCGCCGCCGTCAGGGCCGTCGCAATCGCCTCGTGATCGCGCATTTCGCCCACGACGATCACGTCCGGGTCCTGCCGCAACACGTGGATGAGCGCCCGGTTGAACGAGCGCACATCGGTCAGCACTTCCTGCTGCACGACAATGGCGCGTTTGTTATCGTGGACAAATTCAATCGGGTCTTCAATGGTGACAATTTTGCAGCGGCGTTCGCTGTTGATGAGGTCCACCAGATAATTCAACGTCGTCGTTTTGCCCGCTCCGGTCGGGCCGGTAATCAAAACCAGGCCGTTCGGCTTGCGCGCCAGATCGTCAATCTTTTCCGGCAGGCCGAGCTCCTCGCGCGAAGCCACCTTGTCGCCGCAGAACCGGAGGCTCATTTCCGGATGCCCGTTGCGCCGGTAAAACGTGGCGCGCACGCGTCCCGCCACGCTGTGCAGCAGGGAAATGCAGAGCTCCCATTCATGCTCGAATTTTCGCTTCTGCTGATCGTTCAGCAGGCTGTCCGCCATCGCAGTGATTTCGTCTTCGGTCAGCGCGTCTTCGTCGGCGATGATGATTTCGCCATTGACGCGGTAGGCGGGCGGCACGCCGGCGACCAGATGCAGGTCGGAGGCGTCGAATTCATTGGCAGCGGTCAGCAGCCGGTTCAGGTTATCCGGGTTCATGATTTCATCGGTTGCCGCAGCCAGCCGCGCAGGCGCGCCCAAAATCCCTTCCGGGAAAGCTGGAGGAGGGCCAGATCGGTTTCACGAGAATGCGGGTTCAATTGTTGCGCCTGCAAGAATGAATTTTTGGCCGGACCGATCAAATCCAGCGCCAGTTGGCATTGGCCCAGTTCGAGCCACAACTGAAATTGGCCGGTGTTCCATTCAACCGCCTGTTGCAGCAGCTTCAGTGCGAGGACGAATTGTTTGTAGTAAAACCGTATCCGGGCCGCCAGCCAGGCCACGAACCAGTCCTTCGGCGCGAGCAACAACGCCTTCTCAAAACAGTAATCGGCCCGGCGTTCTTTGCGGGCGAGCATCACATCGCCGCGCGCGAGCCAGACGTATGGTGTGTCGCCGCGCTCTTCGATGGAAGCGTCCGAGAACGCCAGCGCGCCCTGCAAATCGCCGCTGCGTCCCAGGGCGACGGCCTTGGCGGCGAGCAGTTCCGGTTCGTTGGGAAACCGTTCGAGCGCCTTGTCGGCCCACAGCCTGGCTTCGCGGAATTCGCCCAGTTCAATCAGCATCCGCACCTGGCCGGTCCACGCCGCGGCATTTTGCGGATTGAATTCCAGGACCTTGGAGTAAAACCGCAGACCCTGTTCGAAATTGCCGGTTTCAAAGGCCGTGCGCGCCTCGGCGAGATAATACGCCTCGCCCTTGACCGGTGATTTTTCCTGGGATGGCGATTGGCCTTCGGATTCGTCTCCGAACTCAAGATTGATGAAACGGCTCATGGTAAAATTTGTTGACGCCAAAGCCAGCGTTTGAACGGTTTGCCGATGTACTGGTTCTCGGAAACCATTGCCATCTGAAACATGGCAGACGAGATCCGGTCTTCACCGACACCATGTCCGCTTATACCAACATTGGGCCAGACGAACCAATTTTTTTCCGGCACGGTCATTCCGCCGGAAATCGGCATGTGCGGCAGGAGCGGGTGGGGCGCTCCGTTCACGGTGAATGCATTGGTCGAAAACTCGACCCGGTCACCGGCCAGTGCCAGCGTCGGGCCCAGGCCCAGGCCCGACCGCACATACACGGCGTTTTCTCCCCATGCTTCGTTCCCATGCAACCGGTAGGCGATCCAATCGCCGCGCTGGATGGCCGCGGCTGGGAATTGCCGTTGCACAACCATCACTCTTCCGTTGAGGCGCAACGGCAGCAGCCAATGTTGCAGAATGACATTCCGGGCCGGCAGGTAAATCAGCAGACCAAGTCCAACCAAAGTCAGCAGTGTGAACCACAGGCGGGATCGGACCAGATCCTGATCGAACAACGGCTTACAGTAATACACGAATCCGATCGTGTGAACGCCAAGCAACAGGCCAAAGGCGATATTTCCGGCCGGAAAACCGAACCAGACCAGGAAGCCAAGGAACAAAAATCCGCACACCGGTATCGCTGCCCTTCCCCAAAGTTTGGGACTGCGGAGATGAATCCCCAGACCGGGCACCAGAAAACCGGCAACCAGCCCGCCGAGGGTCAACGCCCGCGGCAGATTGATGCGATCCAGCGCCAGCCGTCGCCGGATAGCGCCACCCAGATAAAATAACGGGCTATACCACCGTGCCCGCGGCGGGTAGTAAGACGAGGCGGTCTCATGGATGAACGTTCGGGCCACGCGCTGGATTTATGATTTACGATTGATGATTTTCTCCGGGCATTGCATCTGAACCAATCATACATCACAAATCATCAATCATAAATGTCTTCAATGCTTTTGCTCGATGTTAAATTGCACGTGCTCGTCCGGCTCGTAGAACTCGCTCGTTTCGCGCCGCGATTTCATTTCTCCGACCACCTGCTCGAAGATTTTCATCGCTTCCAGGCAACTTTTGCCCTTGTAACCCTTGACGTGCACTTCGACGCTGCCGTCCGGTGCAATCGTGATTTCAAATTCGCGTTGAGGCATAAATTCAAAATGCTGAAAGCCAAAGGCAGAAGGCCAACGGTGAAGTGACCGCTGCGTCGCGAAATTGGTTTCTGTTGCTGCTCTTCATACTTCAGCCTTTAGCCTCTAGCCTTTCTGCCGCTCACCCGTCCCAATGCCGGACTTTGAGCCGGATGGCGTTGTTCTCGTCCACTTCCTCCTCAACGACCACGAACTGGCGGGCGCGGATTTCATCGAGCAACTTCTGATGAATATATTTTTGCACGACGCGCCCGCTCAATTCTTCGCCGAGGGCGCGCAATTCCTCGTCCGCATGGCCCGGTCCGGTCACGCAGACCGAGGCCTTGCCGCGTGCGTCCCGTGAGAACGTCACCGTCACATTCCCGCGGGTGACATTGATGCACTGGTCACGGCCAAGCTGGTTGGTGACGATTTCGCTCTGTTCGATTTCGAGCGTGACCTCGCGTTCCCTGGCTGTGGCTGTCCGGTTGCTTTGAGTCTGCTCGACACCCGCCTTGACAATCGTGTAGCCGAGCGAAGTCGCCGCCGCCACCACCGCCGCGCTGAAGGCCGGCCACGCCGCAATCACCACCGGAGTTAAAATGCAAATCGCGCTCATCTTTCAGGCTCTATCTTTCATTAGTTTCGACCGGGCCACGCGCAGTTCGTCACGCGACAACGGCGGATGTCGTGATTTTTCCCGGCTTCGCAACTGTGCCCGGCGAAATTTTGCAGAGAGCCACGCCAGACTCAGCAACCCAATTCCCGGCAGCACCGGCAGAAAACGGTCCTCCACCCCGGGCGCGCGAAGGACTGCAACGATTATGACCCCGATGACGAGCAGCCCGATGAACGCTGGAATGGTGGATAAAAACAGGGCCCCGTAACGACGATCCTTGGATTTGTCGTACAAATTGTGCCAAAAAGAATTCATTCGTCATTCCGTTCCCTCAACTTTGACCCATTGACTGGTGCTGGCGTTGCGCGTCCGCCCGGCGGCCCATTTGCGTTGCAAGGAAACCTTCTCCGCCATGGTTTTGGCCAGCGGCACCGTCTGTCGTAACGAGGTAAGCACGTGGCCGGTCGTCAGTTCCTGTTTTTCATAAAATGCGTCGTAGAGCGCGCTGATGATGGCTTCCTCGATTTCCGCGCCGCTGAAATCCTGGCTGGCCTCCGCCAGGGTCTTGAGGTCGAAATTTTTCGGGTCCCGCCCGCGCTTGGCCAGATGAATCCGGAAGATTTCCTCGCGCTCCTCCTCGCTCGGCAGGTCCACGTAAAAAATTTCGTCGAGACGCCCCTTGCGCAACAATTCCGGCGGCAGTTGCGAAACATCATTCGCGGTCGTCACCACGAACACGGGCGCGCTTTTTTCCGAGAGCCAGGTGAGAAAGGTGCCGAAGACGCGCGCGGTGGTGCCGCCGTCGGTCACGCCGGAGCTTTGCGAGCCGACGAACGCCTTGTCAATTTCGTCCACCCACAGCACCGCGGGCGCCACGGATTCCGCCACGTCAATCGCGCGCCGCACGTTTTCCTCCGACGACCCCACGAGGCTGCCGAACATCCGGCCCATGTCGAACCGCAGCAGCGGCAACTGCCACAGCCGCGAGACCGCCTTGGCGCACAGGCTCTTGCCGCAACCCTGCACCCCGAGCAGCAGAATTCCCTTCGGCGCAGGCAGGCCGAACGCGCGCGCCTCGTCGGTAAACGCCACCGCGCGCTTGTTCAGCCAGTCCTTGAGCACGGCCAGCCCGCCGACATTGGAGAAATCCTCGTTGGCCGCGTAATACTCCAGCAACCCGCTTTTGCGGATGATTTGTTGTTTCTCGGCGAAAACCTCGTTCACGTCTTCATTGCACAGCCGCCCGCCCTGCACGATGATTTTCGCAAACACGTTCTCGGCCTCTCCCAGCGTCAGGCCCATCGCCGCCTGGAGCAGCCGCTCGCGGCCCTCGGCGTCGAGGTCCACTTGAATCTGTTTCCGGTCGCTGACCTCGGCGATGATTTTGTCGAGCATTTCCCCGAGTTCCTCTTTGGTTGGCTGCGGGAAATTGATGACGGTGATTTCCTTGTCCAGTTCCGCCGGGATTTCCATCACCGGAGAAACCAGGACGATGGTTTTGAAGCTGTTTTTCAGGTGCAACGCGATGTCCTTGAGCTTGCGAACGATGGCGAAATTGTTTTTGGTCAGGAACGGATGAAAATCTTTGAAAATGAAAATCGCCGGTTCGATCTGTTCGATGACCTGGTCGAGCGCCGCGAGGGGATCCTTGGTCGAAGCGTTGCGGCCTTTCTGCGATTGAATGGAGGTGCCGGCGGGGACGATCCCGTTACTGTAAGTCCATTCGTAAGCTTTCTTCTGCCGCTTTTGGGCAATCGCCACCACCACATTCTGCACGCGCATCTCCTCGCTCGTGATGATGTAAATAATCGGATAACGCGCGCGGATGAGCGTTTCGAGTTCAGTCTGGAAGTTCATGGGGCGGTGACGGGTGACGGGTGACACGTGACATGATTTCTTCGCTCTCGGGGTTCAACCGGGACAATAGCCGGGCGAAAACCGGAGTCATATTGTGCACCAGGAGCCGGCCATCCGGCAAAATCAAAAGTTCGCTCATCAGGCACCTGCCGGACGGTTCGCAATTTTTCGTGGTCCGGCGTCTCTTCATGGAATCAAGTTCAAACCCAGTTGTTGTGCCAGATCAATCGCCCGGTCATTTTCCAGCGTTGCAACCGGCCGCTGCAATTCGGCGTGCCGCGCGACGCGCCACGCCGGCCAGAAACCGGAGCGCAAATTCACTTTGACGCCGGGCAGGTTTCCGGCCAGCCACTCGGCCACCGGCGCCCAGCAACATTCAACGTGGCCGGGCATCAGCAGGTGGCGCACGATGAGTTCGCTGTGCGCGCTGGCCCACCGCAGGTTTTCTGCGGTTACCCGGACGTAATCCGGAACTTTTGCCAGCCGTTGGGCGCAGGCGTCGTTGCCAAACTTGAAATCCGCCAGCCACACGTCGAACATCCCGTCCAGCAGCTCGCGGGCCTGCGCGGACGCGTGCGCGTTGGTCTTCCAAACCAGCCTGACCGTCTCCGGCAGCAACGATACAAATTCAAGCACGGCCGGGAGGTGAATGGTCGGTTCGCCGCCCAACACCATGATGGATCGCGCGCCATTCCGTAAAGCGTCCCGGGCTTTCGCAGCCATCGCGCCCGCATCAAAACCTGCGCCCGCCCGCGGATTCCAACTGGCCGCGCCGGTGATGCAAAAGTCGCAGCGCAAATCGCATCCGCTCAAGGCCACAGCAAACGTGGGAATCAGTTCCAGTTCGTCCGAAACCTCGGTTTGCGCTGAAAAAAAACGCGCTTCCGCTCCGGCATGGCACAAACCGCGTTTGCCCGCCAGCCGGTTCACGCCGCAATCGTGGGCGCAAAAACGGCAGTCAGCCAGCATCGCCCGGGCTGCGCGCGCCCGTTCACGGGATACTGCGGCACGGAGCACGGACCGCCGAGTCCGCGAATTTCCCGATTCAAAAACCGGATGCGCGCGGACATGGCTGTCCGCGCTCCTTTCCTTCGGCACGGCGCAGATCATAATTCCAGCCGGGCTACGCGTTCGGACCGGATTTGCCGGGCGGTCTTGCCCATGAAAAGTTTCGCGCGCACGGTCAGCCAGAGCCATCCGGCCACGCCGCCGCACCACATGGCCAACATGATGAACCAGCCGTTGCAGAAAAACAGAATGATCGAATTGATGACCGCAATTAAGATGGCCGCCTGGCGCACGGAGATTTCGCCTATCCCCAGCAGAATCAATCGCTCGCGCCGATAAAACCAGTCCCAGGCGGCGAGCAACGCAAAAATCATCCCGGCGTTTCCGGCAATACAAATTTCCCATCCGGGTTTCAACAAAACCACCGGCAGCGCCCCGGCAACAACGCCCAACAGGCAATAGCCCCAGATTCCGCGCGAAGTCCAGTTCCGGCCCAGCACGGATATCAGCGTGACCAGCCAGAAGCTGCTGACCACCCAGTCTATCCAGCCACCGGCCAGGAAGGCATAACTCGCAACGCGCCAGACCTGACCTTTCCAGACCAGTACCGGCGCCAGCCCAAGCCAGCCGTAGAGGTCAAACGTATGTGAGTAATGCCCTGCCAGCGCGAGCGGAAAACCGAGCACGTACGCCAGCAACAGCAGACGCGCGCCGGGTGTCTGGGACAAAAAGACGTTGTTCAACAGATTTTTCATAGCTTGCCTCCTCTCAACCAGCGCTTCCACCAGGCCGTTTTTGGCTGGGGCAGGTCACGGGTGGATCTCTGGAGGCGCCGGGCAATCTCCGGCGGCACGGTGGTGTGCGCGGCGTCGTAGCGCAACGCTTCTTCCGCGGTCGCGAATTCACGGGCGGCCCCTTGCTGGGCCTGTTGTTGGGCCCCGGCCTGTTGGGATTGCTGATGTTCTTCGGAAAATCCGCTTTGGTGTTTCATAATTCGATTCAGGCGTATTTTTTAAACAGAGCGGCAAAAGCTTTGCGGGCGCGATGCAGTTTCCCGCGCACAGCATCCGGCGACTGTCCGGTGAGAATGCCGACTTGCTCATAGCTCAATTCCTCGTCCGCTACGAGCAACAGCAAAAGCCGATATTCGTCCGGCAAGTCATCCAGGACTTTTTGAATCAGCCGGCCCAGCTCCTTGATTTCGAGAACGCGCAGCGGCGAATCTGTCCTGGCGACCGCACTGTCCCAGATCGCATCGTCGGTATTGGCGAAAACATGGCGGTCGTGCCAGGCGTGCTGGAGATTCCGGCAGTGATTGATTGCGATACGATAAAGCCATGTGCGCGGGGAGGCCTCGCCCCGGAATTGATCCAGCTTGCGGAACGCCTTGAGGAAAACGTCATGCGTGGCGTCCTCGGCCTTTTGCGGATCGCCCAGGTAACGGAGGGCCAGATAATAAATCGCGCGGCTGTTTTCGGCGTAGAGGCTGGAAAATCCCGCCGACACCAGATTGGCTGGCGGCGTTGGCGACGGCTCACATCCTGCAGTCGGCTCGTTCATGAGCGTTTTCACTGCCGATTGGACAATGCTCGCCGGTCCATGTCACGAAAAGACAAGGTATGCTTTTCAGTCCCCGGTCCGGCTCCGGCAAACCGGTCCGCGGCGCGGCGCCAGATTACACCTGAGGCGGCGCGCCGCGTTTCAAACCGAGCCGCTGTTCGTAAACGCCGAGCTTGACGCCTGGCGTTTCCTGCTGCCCTTTCAGCTCCAGTTTCAAGTGTGCCAGCCGGTTCCGCGCCCGCTCCGCCAACGCCGAATTGGAAAATCGTTCAACAATCGTTTCCAATGTCTGGCGCACGGTATCGTAATCCGCGCCATGGCGAACCTGCAAATCCGCCAGCAGATTCAGCCAATGCGCCACGCGCCGGGCCGGCTGATTGGGGTGTTCAATCAATTGTTTCAGTTCGCCCGTGGCCAGATCCAATCGCCGGTAATGATCCGCGTAGAGAACGGCGAGCTTCTCGCGGACCTCGGCATCGAGCGGGTGCTGCTCCAGATGTTTCACATAGGCAGCGGCCTGCTGGCCCGGGTTCATCCCCTGGGGCTGCAGGAAGGCGGACGATGCCAGCAGGCCGACGTTTTTCACGCTTTCGGGCATGGAGGTCGGCGGACGGTCGTGGGCCGCCAGCGAAATTTTTGCCGGGTCGCCCAGATGCGCGATGCGTTGCGCAGCTTGCAGTGACAATTCCGTGTCGGGAAACCACGCGCAGATTTTCCCCAGTGCGGCGCGCGCCGCCTCCGTGTCCTGCGCCAGCTTGAGGTGCCAGTCGGCGAGGTGGTTCATCGCGGCGGCCACCTGCTTGGGCGGTGCGCCGGCCGAATCGCAGAAATTGTCCAGCGTGCGTTCCACGGCGGATAAATCCTTCAAATCTTCGGCCTGGATGCTGGCCAGCAGCATCACACCTTCAAAATCGTTCGGAAAGCGCGTGAGTTGGGCGCGGATTTCGGCGATCGCCGCGTGCGGCTGGTTCAGCTTTCGTTTGGTCAGGGCGACGGAATAATACGGTTTGGGTTCCGGGGGTTCGTTGCCGCCGTCGAACACGCTCGCCAGCGGTTTGGCGAAGTTGTCCGTAATGCTGTTTTTCCAGATGACCACCAAAGCCCCGCCGCACAACAACATCCACATGAGCGCATCCAGCATGTCAGAGACATCTTCCCCTTGAAAAGCGGGGACCACTACCTTGAACACAAACAGGAGGACGAGGCCGGTCAAGACCCATTTTAAAATCAGTTTCGGGCGATTATCACTGCGTCGGACGGAGCGGATGAACAGCCAGATGAACGCGATCGAAATGATCGAGATCCAGATAATGTTGAAGACCAACTGCTGGTTATCGTCCATGCCTGATGAGCCAAACTCGTCCTGATTTCTGACAAGTTCAAGCAGTTTCTGTCACGCGCTGCGGGGGACTATAGCCCGTAAATCCCGGATTAAGCCGTGTTTCACAGGCTCCGGCACTTGTTCCCCTGACGTCACCCGTAACGATACGGTTTGGCCAGGGCGAACGTGTTCGGCAAATGCCGGACCTCGCGCACGGCGCCGTCCGCCAGCAGCACCTCGACAATGTCGAAACGGATTTTTACCGGCGGATTTTGCAGCCGGCGCAAATAATCCAGCGCGGTCTGCGAAAGCAATCGCCGCTTGCGCGCATTGACGGCCGCGGCGGGGCGGGTCCAGTCCTCCGACGAGCGCGTTTTGACCTCGACGAATACGAGGCAATCGCGGTCGCGGAAAATCAAATCAATCTCGCCACGTGCCGAATGAAAATTGGCCGTGAGAAATTTCATCCCGTGCCGCCGCAAATGGTCTTTCGCCGCGCGCTCGCCCAGTTTGCCCCGCCGCAAATGTTCCGGCTGGTCATCACGGGCGAATCGCGCTTTGATGCGTTCGAGGAGATTCATTTACAAACCACGAAATACACGAACCACACGAAAAATTCCAAGACGTTCGGGCAAAAGATCGTTTCGTGTATTTCGTGCGTTTCGTGGTTAAAACAATTCCGCATCCTTCGCCTTCAACGGCGCGAAACTGCGGCGATGAATCGGGCACGGTCCGTGCGCGGCCAGCGCCGCGAGATGCCGCGCAGTGCCATAACCCTTGTGCCCGGCGAATCCGTAAACCGGCCATTGCCGGTCGAATTCGAGCATGAGCCGGTCGCGGGTGACTTTGGCCAGCACGCTCGCCGCGGCGATGGAATAACTCCGCGCGTCACCCTTCACAATCGCCGTTTGCGGAAAGCGCAACGTCTTAACGGGCCGGCCATCCACCAATGCGTGCTGTGGTTGCGGTTTCAACGTGGCCAGCGCCTCGTTCATCGCCCGATGCGTGGCTCGCAGGATGTTGATTTCGTCAATTTGCCCGGCGTCGATTTGGGCGATGGCGAACTCCACTTCGCCACACGCGGTCAAAAAGGCGAAATATCTTTCACGTTGGAGCACCGTCAATTGCTTGGAATCGTTCAGGCCGTCGAGTCCATCCGGCAAACCGGCTTTTGCCCACGTGGCTGGCAAAATGGCCGCCGCGGCGACGACCGGCCCGGCCAGCGGACCCCGCCCCGCTTCGTCCACGCCCGCGACACGTGTCGCGCCGCGGTGCCACAGAACGCGTTCGAATGCAAAGCGATCCACCCTCCGTCCCGATCCGGTCGGGACTACGGAGGACGGGTTGTCAAATTTGGCAGACATGGAAATCTTATGGCATGCTTTTTGTGTAACGCCATTCCCAACTATAGACCGGGTTGGGTTTGGTGCCTGTAGTGGCCGAGGCAACTCGCGAATATTCACGCAATGCCTTCTCAAGAGCTTTAATTACTTTGGGGCGCTTCGGCTTTTCCAAAAGGTATTGTGGTAGTTTTTCAAACCACCGCTGTGTTTCCCAGTGGTCCCCTCCAAGGTTTTGGCTATAAACAGGCAAGCGACTTGAAGGGTGATGCTTTGCACGATAATAGCTGAGAAGTTCTCTGTGTTGGACTTCTCATTTTGGTTCGAGTTATGGACCGGTTTGTTTTTCGTTCTTGGGCTACTTTACACCTTGGCCGGCTCAAATTGCAAGACCCAGGAGCCATGTCGTT
>Ga0335081_10020225_pt1 | contig 10766 bp, 10 predicted proteins | sample Lox_Sample_35_FD_206713 | JGI IMG/M metagenome (GOLD analysis project Ga0335081, IMG submission 206713) | Soil microbial communities from Loxahatchee National Wildlife Refuge, Florida, United States - Lox_Sample_3.5 | ecosystem: Environmental > Terrestrial > Soil > Wetlands | place: USA... | reverse complement strand
GCAGGTGTTGGGTTCGAACCAACGTAGGCTGAGCCGACGGTTTTACAGTACGCTCCTGCCTGCACCTCCATATGCCACCTGACCTGCACGAATGCCGACGAGCGCCTCCCTCGGCAGTGACGCTGTCCGCTATGTGTCCGTGTCCGCAGGCTTCCATCCGCCATTCGGCACGGACAGCCACGGACACCGTCCGCGCAACGCCCCTGACGTGCGCGGACCTGAAAGCGGGGCCCTTCAGGAACCTAGTGCCGTAGCCGTCTACGTTTGCCCTGTTTCGGTCGGCCAGGAAGGGCCCGTCCGGGGTTCCCCTGTGCTGGTTGATCGGGTCACACTGCCGGTATGGCTGGCCGGGTGCGAGTGCGTGAGATCAGTGATGACGAGGGCAATCGCCTGAAACGGATCGTGCGGCGCGGCACGGGGTCGGTGGTGACCTGGCGGCGGGCGCAGATGGTGCTGTGGTCCGCGCAGGGCATGAGCGTGGCCCAGATCGCCGGGCTGGCTTTTACCAGCGAGGACTGGGTCCGCGACGTGCTGCACAACTTCACCGCCGATGGCTTTGAGTCGCTGTACCCCCGCTACGCAGGGGGGCATCCGCCGGTGTTCACGCTGGGGCAGCGGCGGGAGATCAAGAAGATCGCCAAGTCCAGGCCGGCCGGGCACGGGCTGCCGTTTTCCCGGTGGAGCCTGGCCAAGCTGGCGGACTTCCTGGTCGCCGAGGGGGTGGTCGAGGACATCTCACACGAGGGCCTGCGGGAGCTGCTGCGCGCGGAGAACGTGTCCTTTCAGGCCGTGAAGACCTGGAAGGCCTCCGCCGACCCGGATTACGCGGCCAAGAAGGCCCGGGTAGACCACCTGTACGCGCTCGCCGACGGCGAGGCCGCCGCCGGGCCCGGCGACCCGGACGTGGTGTCTGGCCTGGACGATTTCGGGCCGCTGAACCTGCGGCCGGGCGGGGCCTGGGCCCGCCGCGGCGGCACCGCTCGGGACCCGGGCGAGCCGCCGCGGCGGCGGCTGCGGGCCACCTACCACCGCACCAGCGGGGTGCGGCACCTGTTCGCCGCATTGGACCTGGGCACCGACAAGATGTACGGGCACATCAAGAAGCGCAAGCGGCGCGGGGAGTTCCTGGAGTTCTGCCGCTACCTGCGCAGCCTGCACCCGCCGCAGGCGCGGATCGCGATCGTCTGCGACAACTTCAGCCCGCACCTTTCCACCAGGAAAGACAGGCGCGTCGGGCAGTGGGCGGCGGCCAGCAACGCCGAGATCGCCTACACGCCCGCCAGCTCCTCGTGGATGAACCGCCTGGAATGCCAGTTCACCGCGCTGCGCGAGTTCACCCTCAACGGCACCGGCCACGCCACCCACCGCGAGCAAGGCAGCATGATCCGCCGCTACATCGCCTGGCGCAACCGCCACACCGCCGATCCCCGGCTGCGCCGCATTGTCAAGCGCGCCAGCGCGGCCTGAGAGGGCAGCGCATGGATCCGCCGACGCGCACCGCAGTGGCCTGGCTGCTGAACAGCGGCGAGCCGGCCATCCGCCTGATGACCCGCCGCGACCTCCTCGGCGAGCAGGCCGATGACGACGCCGGCCAGGTGCTCGCCGGGGCCAAGGTGACCGCGCTGCTGTCCGGCCAGCAGCCCGGCGGCGGGTTCGGTGTCCACCCCTACCGCAAGTGGACCGGCGCGCACTGGCGGCTGGTATCCCTGGTCGAGCTGGCCATTCCCGCCTGCGAGCCGCGCGCGGTCGCGGCTGCCGGTCACGTCCTTTCCTGGCTGGCCGGGCCGCGCCGTCACGTCCCGGTGATCGGCGGGCTGGCCCGCGCCCACGCCTCCATCGAGGGAAACGCCCTGGCCGCCTGCTGCCGGCTCGGCCTGGCCGCCGACCCGCGGGTGCAGTCCCTGGCCGGGTCCCTGATCGCCTGGCAGTGGCCGGACGGCGGATGGAACTGCGACCTGGCCGCCACCGGGCGGCGCTCCTCCTTCCACGAGTCGCTGGCCCCGGCCTGGGGGCTGCACGAGTACGGGCAGGCCGCCGGCGACCCGGCCGCCAGGACCGCGGCCAGCCGGGCCGCCGGGCTGTTCCTGACCCACCGGCTGTTCCGCAGCCTGAGCAGCGGCCAGGTGATCCACCGCGCCTGGCTGGCCCCGCACTACCCGCCCTACTGGCACTACGACATCCTCCAGGCCCTGCTGGTCCTGTCCCGGATGGGCAAAGCCGATGACCCGCGCGCCAGCGACGCCGTCGATGTCCTGCAGCGGCGACGCCTGCCCGACGGCCGCTGGCAATCCGGCGGCCGCTGGTGGAAACCGCCCGGCAGCACCGCCACTCCCGAAGTCGTGGATTGGGGCCGGTCAGGACCGAACGAGATGATCACGCTGAACGCGCTGCGCGTCCTGCAAGCCGCCGGACGCCTCACCCCACCCACCATCCGAACCTGAACCCCGCCGGACATCACCCGCTCCCGCCCAGACACAAAGCGGGCGAACCTTGCCTGCTACGGCACTAGCTACGCGGCCGTCTGATTTCCTGACGACACACCGGCAGCGCGGGGGCGGCCTACGTCAGCATCATCCCCACCGCGAGCAGCCCCGCCTGGCGGGCTACACAACGCCCAAGACCATCCCACCCCGGCGGCGGCACAATGCACAGCCACAATGACGAAGGGCCTATCACCAGTCGCCGCCCTGCCATGTACTCCTGATGTGCCGGGCATTGACTTTCCATATACCTCCAGGTGGGCTGGGCTATCGGCTGCGTCTTCCGCCATAACCCGGTCGACCTAGGCGTGGACGTCCGGCCCGATCTCCGCCCTCGCCCGTGTGACCAGCACCGGTACCGGGATTCCGCGATGACCTCCACCGAGGGCTGTCCCCTTGCACGAAGTTTCCCGCGCCAGCTCCCGCCTACGGTGTCCGGGGACGTTCCCTGGCGGGCAGCGAGATGTGCTCCGCCACGATCCCGGGGCCGGGGAAGAACGAGCTCTCATGCCCGTCGCTCCACCGCACCAGGTACGGCAGGCCTCCGGCCTCGCCGCGGACCTCGATGATCACTCCCGTCCGGTCAGGGTCGCCGACGTGGCGTCCCCTCACCACCAGCTCATCGCCGACTTGCGCGTTCATGACCAGCCTCCCTTGCCCTCACCAGACCTGATCACCTCATCACAGCTAGCCTCCGGAACCGCCAGCCGCCCCGGTAGGGACTAAGGACCCCGGCCCCGGCCGCCAACGGCATGGAACACCTCAGCCCGATGTCCATGACCCTTGACCCGGAAGCCCGCGGACTGGGGCGTTTCAGTTTCCGGGCGACGACGAAGGTCCCGTGGTGCGGGGCAGGAGGACCCTGTGGCCGTGCTGGCATTCGCTGGACAGTGACTTCCGATAAGGCTGGCCGGGTCGAAGGAGCGTGTCATGAACGTGAAGGAACATGTCATGGACGTGAATGAGGATTGGTCGGTGAGTTTATCTGTTGCTGAGACCGACGGGCAGACCCGCGCCGCGGCCCGCCTGGTCATGCCAGGTGGCGATGAGCTGGTCGGTCACGGCCAGGCACGGCGTAATCCCGCCGACCGGGAGGTTACCCGGATCGGGGGGCAGATCGCCGCTGCCCGCGCGTTGTCGGAACTGGCCGGGCAGCTTCTGCACGCGGCCGCGACCGCCATCGAGGATGTCACCCACGAGCAGGCCCATCTGAACCTTTGATGGGGGGCGTATGTGAGGGAGGCCGATCGTGCCGGGCGGGTTGCTGACCGATCTGTATGAGCTCAACATGGCGGCCAGTTACCTGCGCCGCTCGATGACCGGACGGGCGACGTTCAGCTTGTTCGTCCGGAAGCTGCCGCCGGGACGCGGGTTCCTGGTCGCCGCCGGGCTGGCGGACTGCCTGCAGTTCCTGGAGGATTTCTCGTTTACCCCCGATGACCTGAGCTATCTGCGCCATGCCCGGGGCTACGCGGAGGACACGCTGCGCGGGTTCGCGGGTGTGCGGTTCACCGGTGACGTGCAGGCGGTCCCGGAGGGCCGCGTCGTGTTCGCCGGTGAGCCGCTGCTGGAGGTGACCGCGCCGATCACCGAAGCGCAGCTGGCCGAGACGGTGCTGCTGAACCAGGTGACGTTCCAGACCGCGGTGGCGACCAAGGCGGCCCGGTGCGTGCTGGCCGCGGGCGGCGCGCAACTGGTCGACTTCGCCTTCCGCCGCACCCAGGGCATCGACGCGAGCATGGCGGTGGCCCGCGCGTCGGCGATCGCCGGGTTCACGGCCACCAGCAACGTGGCCGCGGCGCGCCGCTACCAGCTGGCCGCTGCCGGCACCATGGCGCACTCCTTCATCGAGGCGTTCGGCGATGAGCAGGCGGCGTTCATAGCGTTCGCCGAGGACTTCCCCGGCGTGATCACCTTCCTGGTCGATACCTACGACACCGGCCGCGGCGTGCGTAACGCCATCGAGGTGACCAGGAGGCTGCGGCTGAGCGGGCCGGTCGGGGTGCGGCTGGACTCCGGTGACCTGGCCGCGCTGGCCCGGATGGCCCGCGCGATGCTGGATCAGGCAGGGCTGGCCGACGCCAGGATCTTCGCCAGCGGCAGCCTGGACGAATACGCGATCGCCGCCCTGGCCGCCGCAGGCGCGCCGATCGACGCGTACGGGGTGGGGACCAAAATGGGTGTCTCCGCGGACGCGCCATACCTGGACAGCGCCTACAAGCTGGCCGCCTACGACGGGCGGCCGGTGATGAAGCTGTCTGCGGGCAAGACCAGCCCGCCGGGAGCCAAGCAGGTGTACCGCAGCCCGGACGGCGATGTGCTGACGCTGCGGGAGGAACCCCCGCCACCCGGGCACCAGCCCCTCCTCGTCCCGGTCATGCACCAGGGCCGGCGGGTCAGCGCCCCGGAGCCGCTGGCCGCCGCGCAGCAGCGGTGCCGCGCCGACCTGGCGTGGCTGCCGCCGGCGGCCCGGGCCCTCCGGGACCCGGTACCGGTACCGGTCCGGCTCAGCGACCGCCTCAAGGTCCTCCAGGACCAGGTAACCCGCGACCTCAGACGGCGCGCCGGTGCTTAGTGCCGTCCACAGGACAGCTGACCGTCACCTGACGTGGCACCTGCGCGTCTTCGCTAACCGCCCGGCCGGCTGGCGTCCGGCCAGGCGGTTGCGGTTCGGCGCGGGCCGCCGCGGCAGCCTCGGTCAGGATTTGCCGATGGCGATCTTCTTGGCCGGTTCGCGCGTCGGCTCCGGGATACGGATCTCCAGGACGCCGTCCTTGTAGGTCGCGGCGATGTCAGCCTCGGTCACGCCCTCCGGGAGCGGCAGCGACCGGGAAAACGACCCGTAGCGCACCTCCCGGCGCAGGTAGCCCTTGCCTTCCTGCTTTTCCTCCTCGCGGCGTTCGGCCTGGATGTGCAGCATCTCGCCGACGATGGTCAGCTCGACGTCCTTGCCCGGGTCGATGCCGGGCAGATCGGCGCGCACCACCAGCGTGTCGTCCTCCCGGTATTCCTCCACGTGGATCATGTCAGTGGCACCCCACAAGAAGGGGAACGCCATGGGCCGGAACGGCAGCATCCGGGCCCACTCCTCGAACATCCGGTCGAAGCGGCCGAAGATGTCGGCTGCTTCCTCGCGAGGCTCGCGCCTCATCAGACCTGCCATGGTCCTCACCTCCTATCGTCCAGGAAATGCGGTGACCTGGCCAGCCGCTAGAGCCGTAGGTAACCAATTCCGGACTATGGTCCCTGGCCCGACTGCCCCGGCTGCGGGGAGACTCTGCAGGAGGAGCTGTCATGGTTTTCGCTGATCGTGATGACGCCGGGCGGCGGCTTGCCGCCCGGCTGGGACACCTGCGCGGTGAGCCTGTCGTCGTGCTCGGCCTGCCGCGAGGCGGGGTCCCGGTCGCGGCCTGGGTGGCACGGGCGCTGGGCGCGCCGCTGGATGTCATCATCGTGCGCAAGCTCGGCGTGCCGTTTCAGCCCGAGCTGGGAATGGGCGCGGTCGGGGAGAACGGGGTACAGGTCCTCAACCCCGAGGTCATGCGGGACTGCGGGATATCACAGGACGAGCTCGCCGCGGTCCAGGCGCGGGAGCAGGCCGCAGTGGACGCCCGCGCCGCGCGCTACCGGGCCCGGCAGCCGCGCCAGCCGCTGGCCGGGCGGGTGGCCGTGGTGGTCGATGACGGCATCGCCACCGGGTCCACGGCCCGGGCTGCCTGCCAGATCGCCCGGGCGCAGGGGGCGGGGCGGGTAGTGCTCGCCGTGCCCGTCGCGCCGCCCGGGTGGCAGGCACGAATCGGCGCCGACGCCGACGAACTGGTCTGCGTGGACACGCCACGGGGATTTGTCGCCATCGGACAGTATTACGCCAGGTTCCCCCAGGTTTCCGACGACGAGGTCATCGCCTGCCTGGAGCGCGCCGCCACACCGCCGCCGACCGCGCAGGCCGGCGCCAGCCAATCCGCTGCCGCTGACCCGCCAAGCCGGGACGAGGAAGTAGAGCCCGAGGCCGGCGTCGTCCGGCTGGAAGGCTACCTGACCCTACCGGAGGGCGCCCCGGAGATCGTGGTATTCGTCCACGGCAGCGGCAGCAGCAGGCACAGCCCGCGCAACCGGCATGTCGCCGCTGTGCTGAACGACGCCGACCTGGGCACGTTGTTGTTCGACCTGCTCACCCCCGAGGAGGAACTAGACCGGGCCAACGTGTTCGACATCGGCCTGCTCGCCGGGCGGCTGGCCGGGGTGACCAGGTGGCTGCGTGCCCAGCCGCGCGCGGCGCAGGCCGCCGTCGGCTACTTCGGCGCCAGCACGGGTGCCGCGGCGGCGTTGCGGGCAGCGGCCGAACCAGGCGCCGGAATCGCGGCCGTGGTCTCCCGCGGCGGCCGCCCGGACCTGGCTCGTCCCCGGCTGACCGCCGTGACCGCGCCGACACTGCTGATCGTCGGCGGGCACGACGAGGTGGTGCTGGACCTCAACCGCCGCGCCCAGGCCGAGTTGCGGTGCGAGAATGACCTGGCCGTGGTGCCCGGCGCCACGCACCTGTTCGAAGAGCCAGGTACCCTCGACGCCGCTGCCGGGCTGGCCCGGGACTGGTTCCTCAGCCACCTCCCGCACGACCCGGCCTTGGCCGGGTAGGCCTGGCGGCGCGCGGAAGCTTTCGGGCTGCTAAACGTCGATGGTGATGCCGCATGACCACCGGCCCGCCGGGTCCGGGGCGCAGCGCAGGTCGTGCAGCGACGCCGCCTTCGGCGCCGACCCGGTGATCTCCGCCTCGCTCAGCTCGGCCAGCGACAGGACCAGGACCGCGGCGCCCTCCGGCGCCGGGCGGACGGCCACGGCCACCGGGATCTCGTTATCGGTGTCCAGCCGGTAGATCACCTCATCGATGACCGCCACCAGCAGGTCTTCATCTGAGCTCGCCAGGAAGCGCCGCTCGGCCGTGTGCCGGGGCGGTGCCGCCGCGACGACCGCGAAGCTGTCCGCCAGGCCCCGCACCGCCTCGGCCAGGCACTCCTCCCGCGTCGGCGCCCATGCCTCGATACGCAGATCCGCAGTATGCGGGACGGTCCTGTGGCCCTGGCCGGCGTCGGCTGGCAGCCGCTCCTTCAGCCGGGCCAGTTCCTGGTCCACCTCGGCGCGTACGCTGATCCGGTCCAGCTGGGCCTGGAGCTGCTCATCGCTGAGCGTAGCCGCGGGGCCGCCCGGGCGTTCCGGCGCTGGCGGGCCGTCGCGCCCGCTGGCCCGTGCCTGCAGGTCGGCCTGCTGGTCCTCGGCGTGGCGGGCGGCCGTGTCGGCGTCGGCGACCTCGCCGGAGATCCCGGCGAAGGCCTCGGCGATGATCGCCTGGGCGCGCGCCGCGCTGTAGGCGGCCTTGACCGCCTCCTTCTGCAGGCCGAACGCATCGATCTTCTCCTGCAGCCGCCGTCCCGCGTCCGTGATCTTTTCCTCCTGGGCGCGCAGCGAGTCCTGCTGCTCCCGCAGCCGGGAGACCTGAGCCAAGATCGCGGCGCGGCGGGTCAGCGCCTGCCGGGCCAGGTCTTCCTGGCCCGCTCGCATCGCCTGCCCGGCCTGCTCGCCGAGCCGGTCCGCGGCCCGTTGCAGCTCGCTTATCCGCTGCTGAGCGCGCTGGCGGCTGGCGGCTATCTCCGGCCAGGCCAGCCGCTTCCTCGATGCGGTCGCCCTTAACAGCCGACGCGGCAAGCGGCTAAAGGCGTTCTTCGGATGCATGTACTACGCGGCGCTCCGGCCCGAGGAGGTTGCCGACCTACGAGAGCCGAACAGGTCGCGGCCGACGCCTTCTTGCTTGTTAGGTGGCGAAGGCCCAGGCGCCCTTCCTCGCAGCCACCTGCTGCGGCTTGATGGGGCCGTGCCCGCCGACTGATCGCGGAGCGTGATCAGCATTCCTATCGCAGGGCGCGCGCGTACCCGCCGGTTACCTGGAGTCCGAATCTGGGTTGTGTGTGCCGAAAACTCATCCGCGCAGGTGGGAGCCGTCGCCAGGTATCCGTGTCCCGGTTCTGGCGGGGCCGTGGCTGGTTCTCCCCCGGGGATCGTGCCCGCTGCGGCATGATGACCGGTTGTGCTTGTGCGACTGATCTACCTGAGCGTGACGGGCGTGTTCGGGTTACTGCGGCTGCTGCCGGTCAGCACCGGGACAAAGACGTCGAGATCGTGGTTCTGCGGCACCAGATCGTGGTCCTGCAGCGGCAGCTCGGCACGACCAGGCCCCGGTTCTCCGCGGCCGACCGGGCGTTCCTGGCCGCGCTGCTGCACCGGCTCCCCCGCGGCCCGCTCAGCCGGATCCGGCTGCTGATCCGCCCCGATACCATGCTGCGCTGGCACCGCGACCTGCTGGCCCGCCACCACGCGGCCCGATCCCGGTCCAGGCGACCAGGACGCCCGCGCACCATCCGCTCGGTCCGGGTGCTGGTGCTGCGCCTGGCACGCGATAATCCCGGCTGGGGCTACAGGCGCATCCACGGCGAACTACTCGTCCTCGGTATCAAGGTCGCCGCTTCTACGGTGTGGGAGGTCCTCCGCCAGGCCGGGATCGACCCGGCACCTGACCGCGCTAGCACCACCTGGGCCAGCTTCCTGCGCTCCCAGGCCGACGCGCTGCTCGCCTGCGACTTCTTCGAGACCAGCACACTAGACGGAACCCGCCAGTTCGTGCTGGCCGTCATTGAGCACGCCACCCGCCGCATCCGGATCCTCGGCGCAACCCCTCACCCCACCGCATCCTGGGTCACCCAGGCAGCCAGAAACCTGGTGATGGACCTCCAGGACGCCGGCTCCCGGGCACGGTTTCTGATCCGGGACCGCGACGGCAAGTACCCCGCCCTGTTCGACGCCGTGCTCAAGGACGCGGGCATCGAGGTCGTGCTCAGCGGAATCCAGATGCCGAGGATGAATTCGATCATGGAGCGATGGGTGCTGACCTGCCGCCGGGAGCTGCTGGACCGGACGCTGATCTGGAACCAGCGCCACCTCCTGCACGCACTGCGGGAGTTCGAGCACTTCTACAATGACCACCGGCCCCACCGGACCCTCCACGCTGCTGCGCCGCTGCACCCGCTACCCAACCCGATTGCCGATCCTGAACGGATCGCACGCCTGGATATCCGAAGACGGGACCGGCTCGGCGGTACCCTCCACGAGTACCATCATGCCGCTTGACCAGCACGGATGAATAATCGGCATCGACAACCTCATCGCGAGGGCTGTCACCGCTCACCCGGTCAGTGTCTCACCAGCTCACGTAACCTGGCCATCAAGTGGCCACGCCCGTGCCAGCTGACCAGGTAGATCAGTTCCCTGCAGGAGCCGCATGAGGCCGTCTTAGCGCCACTGGCCGTTCCGATGCCGAGCCCATAAACGCGGCGGAGCTAGACGAGACCTTTGCCCGTCACGTTCGCCTTCGTGTAGTCCGCTTCGGCCCAGGTCGTCAGCGGCTCTCCGGCGAGCACCTCGGCTTCAGCCTGGGTGAGTGGCCCCCATGCCGGCTTGGTGCCGGGCGGTGAGATGACCGTTGACCAGGTGACTTTGCTACCGGGGTGATACTCGATCACGATCACGCCCGGCCCGTACTCGATGCGCAGCAGGTAGCACACTCTCTCGGCGCTGTCGTTGATCGAGGTTGACGGGTTGTCGGTGAGTTCTCCGACGATGGCCACGACGGAGCCTTCATGGTCGTAGACCCGAAGGTGAGCCGCCGCTATGGTCCCGCCGAGGCCGGGATAGCGATAAAGGCCGTCTTTGATCTTCATGTCCGGCCCGGCTCCGCCACTTCGGCCCGTACGGGGTCTAGCTCTCTTCCGGCCCGCCCGGCACGGGCACGCAACTCGGCTCGGGCCTCTTCCAAGACGCTTGCCCGGCCGCCGGGGACCTGGCGTAGTTCTTCCCGCTCCCGAGTGGAATCGGCCCGGACCCGTTCTAGCCCGGCGCCGGCCTGGGCGGTGGCGGCGTCTCGCTGGGCTTCTGCCCGCTCGATGCGCCCGGCCTCGGCGGCGTGAGTGGTTCGTTCCTCATCCAGCCGGGTAGCGGCGGCCTGGGCGGCTTGTAGGGCGGCGGCCAGGCGAGCGGCGGTTTCCTCCCGCTCCCGCTGCAGGGATGCCCGCAGCTCGCCGGGAGCACGCCCGGCGTCCTGACGCACTCGCTCCGCCTCGGCGCTGGCGGACCCGGCCCGGGCATGGGCGGCAGTTGCCTTCGCCCGGGCGACTGGGACGCCGTCCCGGGCCTGCCCGGCGACCAGTTCGGCCCGTTGCCCGGCCCTACGCCGGGCCTCGG
>Ga0335081_10020224_pt1 | contig 10766 bp, 10 predicted proteins | sample Lox_Sample_35_FD_206713 | JGI IMG/M metagenome (GOLD analysis project Ga0335081, IMG submission 206713) | Soil microbial communities from Loxahatchee National Wildlife Refuge, Florida, United States - Lox_Sample_3.5 | ecosystem: Environmental > Terrestrial > Soil > Wetlands | place: USA... | reverse complement strand
AGCAGTGCTGGCTCTCCTGCTGGCAACGGTTCTTGCGTTTTTTGCACCAGCGCTGCAAGAGGGCTTGCAATCGGTCTTGCATCGGCGCCCCATGTGCATCTGGCTTGCCCCGCCGCTTCTCACGGCCGTCTTCGGCGCCGCCGCTTCGATTCCCGGGTTGGTCACCGTCCCCTTGGTTCTGCTGATCCTGGCCTATACGTCCCTGCCGGTGCTGTGCGCCTTTTTGCAGGGGCCGGGCCCGGTGTTACGCCCCGCGGCGCTAGACTTCCTGACGATCCTGCTGCTTTGGCTACCCATCGAATTCGGAGCGGGTGCAAGTCTTGTGCCGCGGCCAGCACAAGGGTTTCTGCACAGTGTGGCGTATGGTATCGCTATTATTCTTGGACTGGTGCTGTTCATCGGCTTCCGGTCGTTTGCTGGATTGAAGTACAATTTGCCGCGCCACGGCCGTGATTTCTGGCTGCCGCTGGCCGGCTTCGCCGCCGTGGCGCCGATACTAGCCGTCTTGGGAATTGCGCTCGGATTTATACCACCTACGCACGTGCCGGCTCAGAGCGCAGGCCGGATGGCTGGAACTGCCGCCTTAATCTATGTCGCGACCGCGCTGCCGGAAGAGATTTTGTTCCGGTCGCTCATTCAGAACCTGCTGATGCACCGGTTCGGATCGAGCGCCCGCACGCTGCTCGCGGCCAGTTTCATTTTCGGCAGCGCGCATCTGGATAACGGGCCGCAGCCCTTGCCGAACTGGCGCTACATGATCCTGGCGACCATCGCCGGCCTGGCTTACGGGAAAGTGTTTCAGAAGGCGTCGACCGTGCTCTCTTCGGCCGGCCTGCACATGCTCGTGGATTGGACCAAGCACCTCTTCTTTTGAGCAACCATGCCACGCACCTTCGCCATCCTGGAACCGATGCTGGTCTTCACCCTGATCATGACCTACATCTGGAAGTTGCGCTTCGTGAACGGCAACCTGTGGATGGTGATCCTGGCCGTGATGCTGCTGTCTCACGCGCTTCGCCGCGAAACCCCGGCCAAGCTGGGGTTCGGACTTCACAACTTGCGCGGCTGCGTCCACGAACTGGCGCCGGCACTGACACTGCTGGCGTTGGTGCTGCTGGCCGGCGGGATTCTGTTGCGCAGCACCAGGCAGATCGGGTTCGACCGGGAATTGGTCGCGCTGGCGCTGTATGTGCCGTGGGGCGTGGCACAGCAATACGCATTGAACGGCTATTTTCTGAACCGGCTCGACGGGTTACTGTCGCGGCGCGCCGCCCCGGCTGTGACGGCGGCGTTATTCTCTTGCGCGCACACGCCGAACTGGTTTCTGATGGTTGTGACGCTTCTGCTCGGTTACTGCGCCACGCTTGTTTACCGGCGCTACCGGAACCTCTACTTCCTCGGGATGGCGCACGCCGCCGTAGGATTCCTGCTCTTCCTCGTTGTTCCCGATTCAATCAGCCATCACCTCATCGTGGGACCGGGCTGGTTTAGACGGTAAAGTCCAAAGCAGCGTCCTGAATCCCGGGAAACTGGCAGCCATTTCGCCGATGCTTCTGGCGGCACCGCGCGCGGCGTCTTACAATACAGACTTCGCATCTACCGGCCACGCTATGACACCAAACCCTCCGCTCGGCGTATTTTTCCACTGGATGGGCGGCCTCGCCTCCGGCAGCTTTTACGTCCCTTTCCGCGGCGTCAAGCGATGGAGTTGGGAAACCTATTGGCTGGTGGGGGGCGTCTTCAGTTGGATCATCGCCCCGTGGACCCTCGGGATGATCATGACCAATGACTTGCCTGCGGTCATCCGCGCCACGCCGGGCAGCACGATCTTCTGGTGTTATTTCTGGGGTTTGCTCTGGGGATTTGGCGGCCTGACGTTCGGTCTCACCATGCGCTACCTGGGCATGTCACTGGGCATGGCGATGGTGCTCGGGTACTGTGCGGCCTTCGGAACCCTGATGCCTCCGGTCTTCGACGGCATCTTCGTCAGCAGCGTGCTGGGCACTGTTTCCGGCCGCGTGATTCTGTTCGGAGTTGCCGTCTGCCTGGGGGGGATTGCGTTCGCGGGCAAGGCCGGCATGTCTAAAGAAAAGGAACTGTCCACCCAGGAGAAGCAAAAGGTCATCAAGGAGTTCAATCTCAAGAAGGGCGTACTGGTAGCGACATTTTCCGGGGTGATGAGCGCTTGCTTCTCCTACGGGCTGCGTGCCGGCGACCCCATCAAGGCGCTCACGCTGCGCCATGGAACCACCACGCTCTGGCAAGGCCTGCCGGTTCTGGTGGTGCTGCTGCTGGGCGGATTCACGACGAATTGCATCTGGTGCCTGATCCTCAACGTCAGGAACAGAACAGGCCATCAGTACTTCAGGGGTGGACACCAATCCGAGACTGTGCCCATGGGTTGGAACTATTTCTTTTCCGCGCTGGCCGGGACCACGTGGTACTTCCAGTTCTTCTTCTACACCATGGGCGAAACGCAAATGGGTCGGTTCAAGTTCTCGAGCTGGACGCTGCACATGGCCAGCATCATCATCTTCAGCAGCCTGTGGGGCATCGGCCTGCATGAGTGGCGAGGCACCAGCCAGCGCACCAGGAGCTGGTTGACGGTGGCCCTCGTGGTCCTGGTAGCTTCCACCCTGATAGTCGGCTATGGGAACTACCTGGGAACGCTGGTGGCCCCAACACGATAATTCGCCGCCGAAACGGCGGAACCTCCGACCCGGCTGGTCGTCTAATTCTGCACCACCATCTTAGGCTGGACGAAAGAGGACCGATCTCATGGGAACGCTTGCGACCGATCTGAAACACTCCCTGCGCCTGCTCCGCCAAAGCCCGGGCTTCACTGCCACGGCGGTCTCCGTACTGGCCCTTGGCATCGGCGCCAATACCGCCATCTTCTCGGTGATCAACACTGTCCTCCTGCAACCGCTGCCCTACCCCCAGCCAAGCCGAATCGTGGTGTTGATGAACACATCGCCACAAGGCACATTCCCGGCGGCGTCAGTGCCCAAATATAATGTCTGGCGCCGACAGACCCAGGTCCTCGAGGACATCGCCGCCTACGATACCGGGGGTCCGGGTCTCAATGTAAGCGGAGGGGACCGTCCCGAGCAGCTCAAAGGCATTCACGTCTCGCACGAGTTCTTCCGCCTGTTTGGCGCCCAAACCGTGCTCGGACGTACGTTCACCGCCGAAGAGGACCGGCCGCGCGGTGGCCAGCTAGTGGTTCTGTCCAACGGCCTGTGGCAACGCCGCTTCGGGTCGGACCCCGCCATCGTGGGCAAAGGACTGTCGTTGGGAGGCGAATCTTACACTATCCTTGGCGTCCTAGCCCCCAACTTCAGCTTTGATCCGCCAGCCGATCTGTACTTGCCTTTCCAGGCGGACCCCAACAGCACGAACCAGGGCCACTATTTCCGTGTGGCCGCGCGCCTTAAGGCGGGCGTCACCTTGAGCGCCGCCAATGCCGCTCTCAGCCTGGCCGGAGAGGAGTTCAAGCGCCTGTACCCTGGCGCGCTGGGACCCAACAACAGCTTTGGCGTGGTGAGCATGCAGGAGTTGGTTGTACGCAACGTACGCCGGGCACTTTATGTGCTGCTCGGAGCGGTCGCTTGCGTGCTGCTGATCGCCTGCGCCAACGTAGCAAACCTACTGCTGGCACGCGCCACCTCACGTTCCCGCGAAATCGCCATCCGCTCCGCCATCGGCGCCGGACGCGGACGAATCGTCCGGCAACTCCTGACCGAGAGTCTGCTGCTCTCCGGCATCGGCGGCCTGCTGGGTATCGCAATCGGGGTTCTGGGCGTGCGCGCCCTGCTGGCGGGCAACCCGGGCGACATTCCTCGCATCGGTCCGGATGGCGCTGCCATCTCGCTGGACTGGACGGTCCTTGGCTTCACTCTCCTCCTCTCCATAATCACAGGGCTCCTTTTCGGCCTGGCCCCGGCCCTTCATGCGTCGCGCGCAGATCTCAGCGCAACGCTCAAGGAAAGCGCTTCCCGCTCCGGCTCCGGGCTGCGCCAGAACAAGGCCCGCGGTCTTCTGGTTATCGCTGAAATGGCGCTGGCCATGGTCCTGCTCGCGGGCGCCGGGCTGCTGATCCGCACGTTCGCCGGACTGCAGAGCGTGGTTCCCGGCTTCGACGCGCACAACGTGATCACCATGGAAACATCGCTCACCGGGACGCGCTTCGATCACAGCGCCGCCATATCCGAGGTGGCACGCCAGGTACTCGAACGCGTCCACGCCATACCGGGAGTGGAGGCTGCAGCCGCCAGCTCTTACCTGCCGCTAGACAGCGGGCTCGGACTGGGCTTCGTGATCGAAGGGCGTCCTCTTACCAACGGGCCGGCGCACGGCGGCGCTGCCTGGAACTACGTCACGTGGCGCTTCTTCGATGTCTTCAAGATTCCCATCGTGCGCGGGCGCGGCTTTACCGAACGCGACGAGGCCGGCTCGCCGCCCGTGGTTCTGATCAACGAGGCCATGGCACGGCAATACTGGAAGAACGACAATCCGATCGGTCATCGGCTCATTATCGGCGGAGGGATGGGTCCGGATTTCACACAGCCCCCGCGGGAAATTGTCGGAATAGTGGGCGACACGCGCGACGGCGGTCTCAACAACGACCCCTTCCCGGCCACCTTCGTGCCGCTCTCCCAGGTGAGCGATCCCTACATGGCGCTCAACAATCGCTTCATGCCCCTGTGCTGGCTGGTTCGAACCAGGGTGGCGCCATTCTCGTTGGCGCCGCCAATCCAGAGAGCCTTTCAGGACGCCGCCGATCTGCCTGTGGCCCATGTGCGCAGCATGGACCAGATCGTCGTTCACTCCACGGCCGACACTCGTTTCAACACTCTGCTGCTCGGCATTTTCGCGACGCTTGCGCTCTTGCTGGCGGCGATCGGACTGTACGGTCTGATGGCCTACTCGGTGGCGCAGCGGACGGTTGAATTCGGAATCCGCCTGGCGCTGGGCGCGGATTCCCCGCGTCTGCGCAATATGGTCGTGCGGCAGGCGATGGTACTGGCCGCCGTTGGGATCGTAGTGGGCATCGCCGCTGCCTATGGGCTCACACGCCTCATGGCCACGCTGCTCTTCAACGTGAAGCCGACCGATCCGGCCGTTTTCTCGACGGTGGCCGTTGTGCTGGGCGCCGTGGCATTCTTGGCTAGTTACATCCCGGCACGACGCGCCTTGCGGGTGGACCCGGTCGTGGCCCTGCGGTATGAATAGCGGGCCCCGCAGCCGGAATCCTACGCGAGGTTGAGAATCTGTTTGACCGTGCCGCTTTGGTCCTGGATCTTCTGCTGCAGCAGCATGAGCGCGTAAATGAGCTGTTCCGGGCGCGGGGGGCAGCCCGGCACGAACACATCGATGGGAATCACCTGATTCACCGGAACCAGTGCGTAGTTGTTGAATACGCCAGTGGAAGTGGCGCAGGCGCCCATGGAAATGGCCCACTTGGGTTCCGGCATCTGCTGGTACAGATGGCGGATCACCGGCGCCATCTTGTTGGACACACGGCCAGCGATAATCATCAGGTCCGACTGGCGTGGGGATCCGCGGAAAACCTCGGCACCAAAGCGGGCGATGTCAAACCGCGACGCGCTCATCGACATCATTTCAATAGCGCAGCAAGCCAACCCGAAGGTCATGGGCCAGATGGAGTTCTTGCGCGCCCAATTCACCGCCTGGTCGAGCTTGGTGAGCACGATTCCCTCGGACAGGGCCAGAGCAGCGTGATCGACGGAATAATCGTCGATGCGCGCAAACAATTCCGGCGGACCGCTTGCCAGGGGTTTCTCCATACCTTCATTCTATCAGGCAATCACATCCGAACCGGTTGCTGCGGCCCTCAGCTATAATCCTGGGATCATGATCAAGCCGGCTCTTTTCTTCCTCCTGGCCTGTACGGCAGTAGCGCAAACCGCGGTCGATCCCACCCGCGTCACGCACCTGCTCGAGCGCGCGGTAGTGATCGACCTGCATGACGACACCACCCAGATGATCGTCGATGAGGGTTACAACCTAGGCGAGAAGCACGACTACGGCCAGGTGGACATACCCCGCATGCGTACTGGCCACGTCTCCGGGCTGTTTCTGTCGATCTGGACGGACACCGACCGCTTTACACCCACGGAAGCAATCCGGCGAACCCTGGAGCAGATCGACGCTGCGCGGCGCGAGGTCGCGCGGCACCCGGCGGATCTGGAGATGGCCGCGACGGGCGACGAGATTCTGGCTGCGAAGAAGCGAGGGCACATCGCCATGCTGATGGGCTTGGAAGGCGGCCACGCTATCGATTCGGACTTGGCCGTCTTGCGTACCTACTTCCAGCTCGGCGTGCGCTATATGACGCTGACCCACACGAACCACACACCGTGGGCCGACACCTCCAGCAAGCGGCCGGAGCACAACGGCCTCACGGATTTCGGCAAACAGGTAGTGCGCGAGATGAACCGGCTGGGCATGATGGTGGACATTTCGCACGTGTCCGACAAGACGTTCTATGACGCCCTGGAGACATCGGCCGCACCGGTGATCGCATCGCATTCTTCCTGCCGCGCCCTCGCCGATGTGCCGCGTAACATGACGGACGATATGCTCCGCGCTATCGCCAGCAAAGGCGGCGTAGTCCACATCAACTACTACGAAGGCTTCCTCGACGGGGGCTTTGAGCAACGAATGAGCGCACTCAAAGACGAGCAGGCCGAGCAGGACGCGGTGGAGAGCCGGACGCCGAAATTCGGCAACCGCAGCCAGAGCGGCCCGGCTGTGCGCAAGATCAACGCCCAGCGAATCGCCAAGCTGGGGCGGATTCCCTTGAGCCGGTTGCTGGACCATTTCGAACACGCCACAAGGGTGGCAGGAGTGGACCATGTCGGGCTGGGTTCGGACTTCGACGGCGCGGACGACATGTTTCCGGACGGGATGGAGGACATCTCCAAGATTCCCACCCTGGTTCGCGGACTGATGGAGCGTGGATTCTCGGATGACGACATCTTGAAGATTCTGGGTGGAAATACCCTGCGCGTCATGCGCGAGGTAGAGCAGGTGGCGACGAAGAAATAGGCGTCTCCCAGAATTGGCGAACGCGCCAGCGGCAATAATCCGCTACAATGACGGATAAAGGAGGCCGTATGGAACCCACTGGCATCCAGGCAGCCGGATTGTTCGGCTTAGGCGGGCCCGAAGTTGCGGCGATCTTAGTGCTGGCCCTGGTACTGTTTGGCGGCAAGAAGGTCGGTGAACTCGGGAAGGGTCTGGGCGAAGGAATCCGCAATTTCAAGACTGCCTTGAAGGGTGAGGAAGAAGAGAAGAAGTAGGAATAGGCTTCGAGAACAGCCCGCAACTAGGGCTGGGTTCAGCTCGGCTTCAAGACATACCGCATAAAAGAAAAACCCCGCGGACCCGGATGGGCGTCGCGGGGTTTCAGTTTTCAGGGAACCCGTTATTTCTTCTTCGGCGGAACGATCGCGTCCTTGGCGGCCTTGGCCACGCGGAACTTCACGACCTTCTTGGCCGGGATCTTGATGGTCTCGCCGGTGGCGGGGTTGCGCCCCGTGCGCGCCTTGCGGTCCACGCGGACCAGGCGGCCGATGCCGGGCAGCACGAACATGCCGTTCTTCTTCACTTCCGCGATGGCCATGCCGGCCAGTCCATCCAGGAAGCTTTTTGCGACCTTATTGCTGACTTCGCTGTGAGTAGCCAGCGCTTTCACCAGTTGCGTCTGGGTCATTCTCTGATTCGCCATTTAGTCTCCTTTTTGATTCTCCCGTTGTCTTTCCATCGAACAATTCTTGGCATTTACGTTTTATGGGCGAACACCTGAATCGATATCAATGATAAGGGAAGGGGCGGGGGTTGTAAAGAGAAATGCGCAAAAAAAGCCCGGTTTTTCACGGTTTTTTGGCGTTTGTGGAGCTGAAAGGCCCATTTTACGGGCTTTCCAGGAAACCTCCGCCCGTCTGGCGCTCCAGTTGGCCCTCCCGGAAGGCCGCCGCGGCCCTGTTTTTCACCACTCGAAAGCGGACGCGCCGGCCGGCAGGTTCGTCGAGCTCGATGCGCAGGGCAGCATAGAGCTTCAGCGGAGGGCCCCCGGCGCTGGTCATCGCCTGGCCGCGGCCGGGCTCCGTCCGGAAACGGATCTGGTTAAGAAACACAACCAACGTGTCGCTCCTGGCCACGGTCCGGGCCAGTTTGCGGAGGCCGGAGGCCAGAAAGCGGGCGTGGAGGCTATAGCCTCCGCCTGCGAAGCCAGTTTCCAACTCGAGCCTGGGAACAAGGGCCGCGGCGGAATCGATCACCAGTACGTCCACGGCGTTCGAGGTAATCAGACTTTGAGCCACGGCGAGTGCTTCCTCGGCGGATGAGGGCATAGCCACGGGCAGCCGGTCGATTGCCACGCTCAGGCTGGCTGCGTAGGCCGGATCGAACACGTGTTCGGCATCAACCCAGGCGCAGGTAAAGTTGTCCCTTTGAGCGCGGGCGACGATTTGGAGCGCCAGCGCCGACTTCCCGCAGGAAGCCGGGCCGAAGATTTCGACGATCGAGCTTCGCGGCAGCCCGCCGAGCGCGAGAGCGCGGTCGAGCGAAGGGAAGCCGGTGGAAATGGGTGCAGGCGGCTTGTGGTCGCCCATACCGGTGAGTTTGAGAAGGATGGCGTGCTGGCGGGCTTCCTCGGTCATGGACCCGGCCGGAGGCCTCCGCTATTTCCGGGCGGCAGCGGGCTTGGCGGCTTCCGGAGGCGAAGCGGGCGCGGGTTCGGGCTTGATCAGGCCCAGTTGTTTGCGTAATTCGGTGTCAAGGGTTTGGCGGATATCCGGGTTGTCTTTCAGGAACTGGCGCGCATTTTCGCGGCCTTGACCGATGCGCTCACCCTTGAAGCTGAACCAGGAACCGCTCTTCTCAATCAGGTTTTGTGCAACGCCCAGATCCAGCAAATCGCCCTCTTTGGAAATGCCCTCGCCGTAAATGATGTCGAACTCGGCCTCCCGGAAAGGCGCGGCGACCTTGTTCTTCACAACCTTGACTTTGGTACGGTTCCCCACCACGGCTTCGCCGTCTTTGATGGCCGCGATGCGGCGGATGTCCAAGCGCACTGAGGCGTAGAACTTCAGGGCGCGACCGCCGGTGGTGGTCTCGGGATTGCCGAACATCACGCCGATCTTCTCGCGGATCTGGTTGATGAAGATGAGGCACGTGCGCGACTTGGAAACGATGCCCGTGAGCTTGCGCAGAGCCTGGGACATCAGCCGCGCTTGCACGCCCATATGGCTATCGCCCATTTCGCCGTCGAGCTCGGCCTTGGGAACCAGCGCGGCCACGGAATCGACCACCAAGACGTCGATCTGGCCTGAACTGGTCAGGGTGTTTGTGATTTCCAGGGCCTGCTCGCCATAGTCGGGTTGGGAGACGAGGAGGTTGTCGATATCCACGCCGAGTTTCTTGGCGTAGACCGGGTCCAGCGCGTGCTCCACGTCGATGAAGGCGGCGATGCCGCCCTTTTTCTGCGCCTCGGCGATTACCTGCAATGCAATGGTGGTTTTCCCGGACGATTCCGGCCCGAAAATCTCGTTCACACGGCCACGCGGGAAACCGCCGACCCCCAAAGCGGCATCAAGGGAGATCGAGCCGGTGGAGATGACCGAGACGGGCACGATGGCGTCCTTCGATCCTAATCGCAGGATCGAACCCTTGCCAAACTGTTTTTCGATTTGGCCGAGGGCAGTCTCCAACGCCCGGGCGCGCTCCTTTTCATCCATGACGGGTAACACTCCTGTGGGTGGGTTGAAAGCTTATTGTACCAGTGGCGCTGAATGGCAGCGTCGTTAGTGTAGTGCAAGATTTGCGAGGGAATTCTCAAGAAAACCCGCGCGGCAACGGCGCCCGGCTGAACCTCCTCCCCCGCGGGTATAATCGCTCTTGGGAGCCCTCATTTATGGCAGTCCGGATTTTGGCAGGAGCACTTTTGGCGGCAATGCTGCTTTCGGCCGCCAAGAAAACCATCGGCTCGGGACGCGGTGAAAACGAGGACCTAGTGCTCACGGCCACCGTTTATATCGACCCGGAGGACGTCAAGGAGTTGCTCGGTGACAACCTCGGTGGACACTACATTGTGGCTGACGTGAAGGTGGAACCGAAATACGGCAAGGAGATCAGTATCGACCGCGACGATTTCGTGATGCGCACCGACAAGGACGGCGAAAGAGCCAAACCCTTCGTCGCCAGCCAGATTGCCGGCCGCGAGGCGCTCATCGTCGCGCCTGGGGAGGGCGCCAAGGTCTCGCACCGGCCAGGAATCAGCATCGGGGGTCTGGGTGGCGGCGTGGGGGCAGGCAGCGGGGACAGCCAGAGTGATCCCAAGGTCACCATGCAAAACGCCGCGACGGTGAAGGAAAACCCACTGGAAAAGGTACTTGCGGATAAGATCCTGGCTGAAAAGAAGACGGATAAGCCAGTGACCGGCCTGCTGTATTTCCCGTTGGAGAAGCAGAAGCTGAGGGATTTGGAGCTGAATTACGGGGGCAAGGAAAACCGCATCAGCCTCAGGTTCAAATAGAGCCGGCGGAGCCAGATCAGTTGACTGGTCACGCTAAGTCAGTGATCCAATTCAGCCCAAAGGGTCTGAGCTGATCCCACCGGCGGCGGGTGGGTTGGATGGGCGACAACATCTGCAGGCTTTTCAGGCATCTGGGCTTGGCCGACGACCGGCGGCGCTTTCGAGCCAATCGTCAGATCGGTCAGACCCAGGGGCGGCAACT
>Ga0335081_10020222_pt1 | contig 10767 bp, 6 predicted proteins | sample Lox_Sample_35_FD_206713 | JGI IMG/M metagenome (GOLD analysis project Ga0335081, IMG submission 206713) | Soil microbial communities from Loxahatchee National Wildlife Refuge, Florida, United States - Lox_Sample_3.5 | ecosystem: Environmental > Terrestrial > Soil > Wetlands | place: USA: Florida... | reverse complement strand
CCGGATGCGGGTACCGGGCGTGGTGTTCGCCACGCGGGCGCTTATCCCGGACCCGGCCGCGGACCACGCGCTGGAGCAGGTGGCCAACGTCGCGGAACTGCCCGGCATCGTGGCGGCGTCGTACGCGATGCCCGATGTGCACTGGGGGTACGGCTTCCCGATCGGCGGGGTCGCCGCGACCGATGCCGCCCGGGACGGGGTCGTCTCCCCGGGCGGGGTCGGCTTCGACATCGCCTGCGGGGTCCGGCTGCTCGCCGCCGACCTCAGCCGAGGCGAGCTGCTCCCCGTGCTTGGCAAGGTGATGGACCGGCTCGCCGCGGTGATCCCGTGCGGCGCCGGGCGCGGCGGCCTCTGGGACCTACACGGCCGGGCGGAGCTGGACAAGCTGCTGGTCGGCGGGGCCGGCTACGCAGTCGCGTGCGGGCACGGCGACGAGCGGGACCTGGACCGGTGCGAGGACCGCGGCGTCGCCGAAGGCGCCGACCTCGCGCAGGTCAGCAGCAGGGCAGCGGACCGCGGGCTGCATCAGGTCGGCAGCCTGGGCTCGGGGAACCATTTCCTGGAGGTCCAGGCGGTGGACCAGGTGTTCGACCCGGCGGCGGCGCAAGCGTTCGGGCTGGCCGAGGGCCAGGTCTGCGTCATGATCCACTGCGGCTCCCGCGGGCTGGGGCACCAGGTCTGCACCGACCACGTGCAGATCATGGACAAGGCGATGGCCCGCTACGGCATCACCGTGCCCGACCGGCAGCTGGCCTGCGCCCCGGTCACCTCCCCGGAGGCCCGGCGGTACCTGGGCGCCATGGCCGCCGCCGCGAACTACGCCCGGGCGAACCGGCAGCTTCTCGCCGAGGCCGCCAGCCGCGTCCTGCAGGCGACCTCCGGCACGCGGCTGCGCCTGGTCTATGACGTCGCCCACAACCTCGCGGCGCTGGAAACCCACGACGTCGGCGGGATCCCGGTCCGGCTGTGCGTCCACCGCAAGGGAGCAACCCGGGCGCTCCCGCCCGGCCATCCCGGCCTGCCCGCAGACCTGCGCGAGGCCGGGCAGCCGGTCCTGATCCCCGGCTCGATGGGCACCGCATCGTACGTGCTGGTCGGCGTCCCGCGCGGCGGGGCATTCACGTCGGCCTGCCACGGCGCGGGCCGGCGGATGAGCCGCCACCAGGCCGCCCGCTCCATCACCGGCCCGGAGCTGCGGCGGCGGCTCGAACGCCAGGGCATCGCCGTGCGCGGCGCCTCGGCCCGGGGCCTGGCCGAAGAGACCCCGCAGGCCTACAAGGACGTCACCGAGGTGGTCGAGGCCGCCGAGGGCGCCGGGCTGTGCCGCAAGGTGGCCCGGCTGGTCCCGCTCGGCGTCATCAAGGGCTGACCAGCTCCGGCGCCGGCCATACCACGACGGAGAGGGATGACGGGCGGACCGGCCGGGATAGCCGCTGGTACTCGGGGCGAAAGTCCCTTGACACGTGCCCGATGGGCCGCTGCGCCGACTGCCGCCTGCCGTGATGGTCAGGGTATGAGCAGAGCAGTCACTTCGCATGCCATGCCGGCCGGGCCGGCGGCCCGCCCAGGTGAGCGCGCGAGAGCCACCGGCGGCGAGCACCCGCTCGATGAGGTGCAGGTGGCTCACCGTGTGGTGGCGGTGCTGGGTGGCCGTTACTCGGCCGGGCTCGGCATCGACGTGGACGCGGGCGAGGCAGAGGTCGAGCGGTGGTTCCTGGCCGCCACCTTGTTCGGCGCCCGGATCCCGGCGCGGGTGGCGGAACGGGCGTTTGGCGTGCTGGCGGCGGCCGGGCTGGCCCGGATCGGCCAGTTGCGCCATGTCCCGTCCGACGGCCTCATCGGCATGCTGGATGCGGGCGGGTACGCCCGCTATGACTTCCGTACCGCCACTAGGCTGCTCCAGCTGTGCGAGATCATCGATGACCGGTACGGCGGCCAGGTCGCCGTGATCGGCCGCCGGTTCGCGGCCTACCCGGAGCTGCGCGCCGCCCTGGACGCACTGCCCGGGTGGGGTCCGGTGACGGTCCGGCTGTTCCTGCGCGAGCTGCGCGGGGTGTGGCCGGGAGCCAGCCCGCCGCTGGATGAGCGCGCCGCGGCCGCGGCAGGGCACCTCGGGCTGGCCAGCGCCCAGACCGGGGCGGCAGGCCTGACCCGGCTGGCCGCGGCGTGCGGGCTGGACGTGCGCGACCTGGAAAGCGCCCTGGTCCGGCTGGAGCTGGCGCACGGCCGGGCGATGACCCGCTGCCCGGGCGGCCAGGCCTGCACGGCGCTGCGACCGCCGGTGCCGCAAGGAGCGTCGTGACCGGGCAGCGGCGGCAGCGCCGCCGTCGGCCCGGGAGGGGGTGGTGAGCCATGGCCGCCCGCCGTGACTACTACGAGGTGCTCGGCGTGCCGCATGATGCGGACTCCGCGGCCATCAAGAACGCGTTCCGCCAGCTAGCCCGCCGCTACCATCCGGACATCAGCACCGAGCCGGACGCCGGGCAGCGGTTCCGGGAGATCGCCGAAGCCTACGGCGTGCTGTCCGACCCGGCCAGGCGCGCCAGCTATGACGCCCACGGGTTCGCTGGCCTGGCTGGTGTCAGCGCGGAAGACCTGTGGGGCGGCCTGGACCTCGGCGACATCCTCGGGCCCGGCATGCCGGGGTTCGGCGGGCTGTTCGACCGGCTGTTCGGGCAGGCCGCTGGGCCGCCGCGCGGCGCGGACCTGCGAGCGGACCTGGTGATCCCGCTGGAGCGGGTACTGACCGGCGGGAAGGAAACGGTCACGATCACCCGGCCGGGACCCTGCTCGCAGTGCGCGGGCAGCGGCGCCAGTCCCGGTACCGCTCCGCGTCCCTGCCCGGACTGCGGCGGGACCGGCCAGCAGGCCACGGCCGGCCGCCGCGGCCCGGTGGTGATCCGGCAGGTCATCACCTGCCCGGCCTGCCGGGGCCGGGGCCAGGTCATCGACCAGCCCTGCCGGGGCTGTGACGGCACCGGTCAGGTGACGCAGGAGGACAGGGTCGCCATCCGCATCCCGCGCGGCGCGCCAGAGGGAACAACGCTGCGGCTGGCCGGGCGGGGACTGCCCAGCCCCGCGCCGGGCGGCCCGCCGGGTGACGCGTACGTGATCATCCGGGCCGGCGCCGATCCCCGGTTCACCCGGGCGGGCGCCGACCTGTGGTATGACCTGCACATCGGGGTGCCCGACGCCGTGCTTGGCACCACCGCGGCCGTTCCGGTGCTCGACGGGCAGGCGCACGTGCCGGTGCCGCCCGGAACCCAGCCCGGCGACGTGCTGCCGGTCAAAGGCAAGGGCCTGCCCCGCTTCCGCGGGCACGGCCGGGGCCGCCTGAACGTGACCGTGATCGTGGACATCCCGCAGCGGCTCAGCCCGCGGCAGCGCCAGCTCTACGAGCAGCTCCGCGCCGAGGATGCCCGGGAAGCCGGCCAGGGCGGCCTGTCCGCGTAACCGGGCCGGCCGCGCAGCTTGAAGCTCGCCGTCCGGTGCCGGCGGGCGGGCCAGAGCCGGGCAGAAAGTCCCCGTGACGCGGGACTCCCGCCCTCCCCACCGCATGACGAAATGCGGCACCGTGAAAGCACCAGGCTGATGGGCACGCCAAGGGAGGTGATCGATTACCGGGGCGGATCGGCTGATGCCACCGCCGCCCGCGGCGGGCGACGCGGACGGCGGGGGTGCGGGCGCTGGCGAGCCGTTCGCGGCGGTCGCCGAGACCCACTCGGCCGTGGTGTTCTTCGCCGGGGACCGCGCGTACAAGCTGAAGAAGCCGGTCGATCTCGGGTTCCTCGACTTCGTCTCCCCGCGGGCCCGCGCGGTGGCATGCCGGCGGGAGACCGAGCTGAACCGGCGGTTCGCGCCCGATGTCTACCTGGGGGTGGCCGAGATCCGTGCCCCGGGCGGCGGGGTGTGTGACCACCTGGTGGTGATGCGGCGGATGCCCGCCAGCCGACGGCTGTCGGCGCTGGTGACGGCGCGGGCCCCGGTGGACGCGGCCCTGCGCCAGGTGGCCCGGGGGCTCGCCGCCTGGCACGCCGCCGCGCCGCGCAGCCCGCAGATCGCCGCCCAAGGCGGCCAGGACGCGCTGCGGGCCCGGTGGCAGGCCAACATCACGCAGGCCCGGGAATCCTGCGGGCACCTGCTCCAAGACGCTGGGCTGGAGGAGATCGAACAGCTTGCTGGACGGTTCACCGCCGGGCGCGGGCCGCTGTTCACCGGGCGGATCCGAACCGGGCGCGTGGTGGACGGCCACGGCGACCTGCTCGCGGACGACATCTTCTGCCTGCCGGACGGGGTGCGGATCCTGGACTGCCTGGACTTCGATGACAATCTGCGCTGGCTCGACGGGCTGGACGACGCGTCCTTCCTGGCCATGGACCTGGAACGGCTCGGCACCCCGGACCTGGCCCACCGGTTCACCAGCTGGTACGCGGAGTATTCCGGTGACCCGGCCCCGCCATCGCTGCGACACCACTACGTGGCGTACCGGGCGTTCGTCCGCGCCAAGGTGGCCTGCCTGCGGGCCCGCCAGGGCGACGGGCAGGCCGCGGCCGAAGCCTGGCAGCTGGCCGGGATGACACTGGGCCACCTGCGGGCCGGGGCTGTCACGCTCGTGCTGATCGGCGGGCCGCCGGGCACCGGCAAGACCACGCTGGCCGGGGCGCTGGCCGATCGCCTCGGGTTCACCGTGCTCAGCAGCGACCGGATCCGCAAGGAACTGGCAGGCGTGCCCGCCGAGCAGCGCTGCGCCGCGTCGTGGGGCGCCGGGATCTACGCCGCCGCCTGCACTGAGCGGGTCTACGCCGAGCTGCTCGGCCGTACCAGGCGGCTGCTCGGACTCGGTGAATCGGTGATCGTGGACGCCTCCTTCATCTTCCCCGCCCAGCGGGCCGCCGCAGCCGCGGCGGCCGCAGCGGCGCACGCCGACCTGGTCCAGTTGCGGTGCGCCGCGCCAGCGGAGGTGGCCGGGCAGCGGCTGGCCGCCAGGACCGGCGGCATCTCCGACGCCGACGCGGACATCGCCCGGCAGATGGCCGCCGTGGAGGCACCCTGGCCCGAAGCCGTCGCATCGACACCGGCCAGCCCGGCCCGGGCCCGGCCCCGGTGATCCCCGCAGAGCCGCCCGGCGCGGCGGTGCGCCAGGCCCTGGAGGCAATCCGGCCGCACCGGCCAGAGCACGTGCGGCGCCCGGTCCGGCCCGTGCTGCTCCCCGACTGAACACCCGGCGGAGTCTCGGCGCAGAATGTCTCAGGTCGGGTAGTCCGGAGGAACTTCCCCTCCGGGCCCCGCAGATCCGGGTGCGGCGGGCAGCCGCCACGAGCGCTCAGTCCTTCTTCCAGCGCCGATTCCGGCATGCCGCCACCGCGTCCAGGCCCGACCGGCCGGCCGGTACCCGTAGGAGTCCGGGTGGAACACCGGCTCCACCGCCTTCTCCAGCCGGGCCGCGACCGCAGCGGTCACCGCGGTCTCGTCATCATCCGGGCCAGGCGCACGGCGTCCGGCACCGCGGTCCAGGAGCTGCGGTCCGGCTCCAGTTGATGCTCGGCACTTCCCGCTCATAATGAGGGATCTGAGCGTGCCCGGGCAGAGATGCGGACCGTGTCGGAGGCAGGTACTGAGTAAGGCTTGATGTGGCCCAGGCTCGGTAAACTCACGAAGTCCGGTCCGTCCAGATGCGCCCGGAGGGGCAGTAGCCGCAGGCGCCCTCTCCTCGCGCTGCGCACCGTCCGGCCCGGGCGGCGGCTTATTGCAGGAGCGTGCCCAGGCGAAAGCCAGCACCGCGGCCACCGCCATCACGGCGGCATCGAGCCACCCGCCGCCGTGCCAGGCGGAGAAAGCAAGCACGGCCAGGAGCAGCAGCCGCCCTGCGAGCGGGTGCTGCGCAGAGGCCCAGGGCGTGCCAGGGATCAAGTGACGCCTGGCTGGGTCACCTGCTTGCCCGTCCAGTACGCGAGGCTGCCGCGCGGTCAAGGTGTCCGGGTGGCCGGGACCAAAGTACCCGCTGGAGGGCGGGAATCGATCGGCTAGCCCGGAACGCCGTTGAGTGCTCTGGCGATGGATGTACGCGAGGAGATGCCGAGTTTGCCGAAGATGTTGCGCAAGTGGGTCTCGACGGTCTTTTCGCTAAGGAAGAGTTCGCCGGCGATCTGCCGGTTGGTCTTGCGCGCTCGCACGAGCTTGGCGATCTCAAGCTCGCGGGGGGTGAGCGCGGCGGCCGCCTCGCTGCCGGCGTGCGGGACGCCTGGCCTGCGCGGGTCGCGCCGTCGGCCGAGGCGGTGCAGCGCGCGCTCCGCTTCCCGTCGGCGGCGCGGCGCTCCGCACGTGTCGAAGCCAGAGGCGGCTCGCTCCAGTTCGGCTGCGGCCTGCGTGCGATCGCCGGCTGCGGCAAGCGCCTGCCCGGCCAGCATGCGAGCGCGGGCAGCCTCGATCGGCGCGCTGATCGCGCCGAAATCGGCAGCCGAAGCCAGCGCCGCCTCCGCGGCGGGTACGAAATCGCGGGCTGCGAGTGTCACGGCCGCACGCGCGCGAAACGCCCTGGCGGCTGCGGACTTCAGCCCCAGCGCCGCAGCCGATTGCTCAGTTCGCGAGGCCGCCCGTTCGGCCTCGCCGCGGCGCCGCAGGGCGAGCCAGCCTCGGGTCACCGTCTCCTGGAAGATGGCTCTCCAGGCCCCTGGCATGAGCGGAAGCTCCGGTCCCCCGGCCGCCGCGACCAGCATCTCGACGCCGTAGGCCGGCTCTCCCGCCTCAATGAGGACGCTGCCCAGCATTCCCGGCAGGAACGGCGAGAGCCAGTTCTGGTTGACGCGGCGTATCAGCTCGACGCCCTCCTGGCCGGCGCTAAGCGCGGTATCCAGGTCGCCCGCCATGAGCGCGGTCCAGGACCGGCTGAACAGCGCCCACGCGAGCAGCAGCGGGCTGTCCGGCAGCCGGGCTGCGTCGATTGCGTCGTCGAAGACCTCGCCGGCCTCTGCGAGCCGTCCGAGCATCAGGAGGCCGGTCCCGTACGACTGGGTCAGCTGGGGGAACAGCTGGCCTTGTCCGCTGGTACGGGCAAGCTCTATGGCGCGTCCCGCATGCGCGGCCGCCTCGTGGTAGCGGTCCAGGGAGATCTCGGCGACAACGAGGTGCTCAACAGCGTTGAGCCGGCGCGTAAGTACGTCATCTGCCAGGGCGCCGATCATCGCCGCCGCGGCCGCCTGGTGCGCCTGCGCCTCCTTCACCCGCCCGGTCAAGGCGCATGCGGTGCATGCGGCTGCACTCGCTGCCAGCACTAGGTGCTGCTCGCCGAGCCGGCTCGAGGACGCATGCGCCTGCTGTGCCCATCTGCGCATCTGCTCGTAATCGGCGTGGTAGAAGGCATCGCCTGCAAGGTCCAGCATCAGCTCTGCCGCCGCGGCGGAGCTTTGGTCCGGTAGGCGTTCGAGCGCCGAAGCCAGGCGGCTGTGCGCGGACGCGTGCTGCCCCATCAGGTTCTCCACCGCGGCGCAGGCCGCGATCAGCCTGGTGCGCGCGTCGATCCTGCCGGCGGGAATGAGCTCAAGGAGCTCCAGCAAGGCCGCTCGGCTGCTGGCGAATTGACCCGTGCCGGCGAGCACGCGTGCCAGCGCCTCCAGGATCTCAACTCGCTGCCCGCCGGAATCGCCCTCGGGTAGCAGGTCCAGCGTGGCCCGGTACCAGCGCGCCGCGCTGCCGGGAGCGCGCAGCACGCATGCATCGGCGGCCTTGCGCAGCAGGGCTGCGGCTGCGCGGTCTCCGCGGCGCGCGCAGTAGGCCACGTGGTGTGCCTGGGCTGCTGCCGGCTCCGAACGGGCCGCCAGGGCTTCCGCGGCCCGCCTGTGGGCCGCCAGCCGCCAGCTTCCTGGCGCCGCCGCATACACGGCAGCCTGGACGAAGGGGTGGCGGAAGCTGAAGCGCCGGGGCGCATCGACGGCGTGCACGATGTCCAGGCGAACGAGCTCGTCGAGCGCACGAAACGCGTCCTCGCCCGGCTCGCCCGCCGCCGCGGCTGCGAGCTCGGCCTCGAACGGATCACCGACGACAGCCGCGCCCTGCAGCAGCAACCGTGTCCGGGCGGGAAGCAGATCGAGCTCCTCCGCCAGAGAGGCGGCCACCGTGGCCGGCACTTCCGCTTCGCGGACCACCGTCATCTGGTCCGTGGCAAGACGCCCCTCGAGGGCAGCCTGTGACGGAGGTGTTCGATGCCATGCCCGCGCGAGCTCGTGGAGGTAGAAGGGATTGCCGTCACTCTCCCGGTAGAGCGCGCCAAACAGCTGGGGACCGACCCTGTGGCCAACGAGCGCCTCGGCCTCGGCCTCGCTCAGCGGACCAAGCTCCAGGCGCCGCAACGGCCCATCCCGTGTCACTTCCTCCAACGCCGCGGCAAGCCGCACCGGCGCCTGGCGGGGCCGCAGAGCGAGCGCCAGCAAGACCCTTGCCTGCGGAGGCCGGTGCAGCAGCCCGCTGAGCAGCTCGATCGACGCCGGATCAGCCCAGTGCAGATCGTCAAGAACAACAACCAGCGGCTCGGGTGCCGCCATGCTAGTGGTGTAACCCGACTCTACATAGGAGGTGGCGGGTGATGGGGGAGCACCGGGTCCGCTGGCCGCCGGTGATTGACCGTCACCGGCTGGCCGGCATGATCAATGAGGCCGATCTGGCGGGGTACCTGCCCGGACAACTCGTAGGCGAGTTTGCCACGGCGATCTGCGCAAGCGGCTGACTGGCCTGCAAAGGGCCCAGCCGCCGTACCCGTCGCACCCGGGAAGGCGAGGGTCCTCCGAACACGGCGATCCGCGCGGCCGGCAAACTGCGCGGGCATCCGTCCACCCGTTCTTCCTGCCCGCAAGGATGTCGAAAATCAGGGATGGGTTAAGGGATCGGTTAAGGGTGTCTCCCCGATGCGGGCGAGGACCCGGACGGTCATACTGATGGTAGATCCAACTTCAGAGTAGGTTTTCGGCGCGAGGATGAGCCGAGCGGCCCCAGGCTGGGCCCCGGTGGCGGGCCGCGGAGTTGCGAGCACTTCAGGCGAGCGGATCGCCAGCTGCGGTCACGCGCTGACGGGCTATGAGGATGCCATGCATGACATGCTGCGGATGGATAGCAATGGGCTGATCGCCTTGAGCCATGCCATCGATGCTGCCACGGACCGCGGCGACATAGACGAGACGATCCGGCTCTCGTCGCTACAAGGACCGGAGCTGAGCCGTTGGCTGGAGCCCACGGCTATCCCAGCCTGAAGCGGGCGTCGGCCAAACATCGCGGCCGTAACCCTGCCAATCGACCGCCAGCACGGCGATGGCTGGCGAGTTCTCCACGGCACATAAACCCGAACGAAAGCGCCCCCGGCAGGGGAGCGATTAGCCGCAAGGCCGGCGATCCGGCAGGACCTTGCGCGGGTCCTTCTGTTCTGCCGTGGCTGCGCCCTGGGGGGCGAGATTGGTGGAGCGGGGAGCGGGCGTGACGGATCACGAAGGGTCAGGAGGTAAGGAGGCTCGCCATGATTGGAATGACTTACGGCATCGTGGCTGGCTATGACGGGTCACCCGGCAGCTCCCAGGCGGTGCGCTGGGCCGCCCGGGAAGCCTGGGCACGTGGCACGACGCTGACGGTATGCCTCGCCTGGAGGCCTGATCACATGGAGCTGGCTTCGCAGCCGGCTACCTGGGAGCTAGCCGGGCAGGACGGCAAGAAGATCCTCGCCGGCGGGCTGCCGTATGCCGAGTTCGTGCTGGGGCCCAGCCGGGTGCACGCCGAGCTCGTGGACGGGCCAGCCGCTCAGGTGCTGTGCGAGCGCAGCCGGGCCGCCGCGATGGTCGTGGTCGGCTCACGCGGGCACGGCAAGCTGCCCGGCTTGCGGCTGGGATCGGTTTCCTGGCAGGTAGCCGGGCATGCCAGCGGCCGGGTGGTGATCGTGGGGGGCCGGTGGCGGCCGGTCAACGAAGCCCCGGGCCCGGTCGTGGTCGGCGTGGACGGATCCGCGGCGTCGCGGGCCGCGCTCACGTTCGCCTTCGAGGAGGCGGCGCTACGCGACGTGCCCCTGGAGGCGCTGTGCGCCCTAGCCGATGCGCCGGGCAGGCTCGGCGAGATGCGTCTGATCGAAGATGACTTCAATCACATGATGGCCTGCCAGGAAAAGAAGCACCCGGACGTGGCGGTGGTGCGAGAGGTTGCGGTCGGTCCGCCGCGGTCAGTGCTGCTGACCGCCGCGGGCAGGGCCCAGATGCTCATCGCGGGCTGCCGCGGCCGCGGCGGCCTCGAGGGCATGAACCTGGGCTCGGTCGCCCAGGCAGTGGCGCACTATTCGCCTTGCCCCGTGGGGATCGTTCACCCGCCGGGATGCCAGCCCGGACAGGCCTGGGACGATGCCGTGGACGGCCTGTCCACGATCAGCGGTGACGCGGTTGTCGCCCTGGCCTGGGCAATCGATGCTGCCACCGGCCGCGGCGACACCGAGGAGGCGGCCCGCCTGGCGTCGCTGCATGGGGAGGAGCTTGACCGCTGGCTGGAAGCCCACGGCTATCCCCGCGTGAAGCGGGCGCCGGCGAAACGTCGCGGCCGTGACGCTGCTGATGGATGCGAGCACGTTCTTGTTGTGGATCTCGGTCGCGGCCAATGGCGAGCAGCAGCAACCGGCGACAGCGCCGAGACTTGCACGATCCAGGGCAACTTGGAATATGACCGGCCTGAAAAACGGACCGTCAGCCGCAACGATCTTGCTAACGCCGGTGCTAATGACGACCCTGGACGAGCCTGGATGCAGATGGA
>Ga0335081_10020221_pt1 | contig 10767 bp, 5 predicted proteins | sample Lox_Sample_35_FD_206713 | JGI IMG/M metagenome (GOLD analysis project Ga0335081, IMG submission 206713) | Soil microbial communities from Loxahatchee National Wildlife Refuge, Florida, United States - Lox_Sample_3.5 | ecosystem: Environmental > Terrestrial > Soil > Wetlands | place: USA: Florida... | reverse complement strand
CTGGCAGGTGAGACCGTGATCGACAGACACTGGCATCGCCGAAAGGACGGGACGGTGTTCCCCGTCGAAGTGCATACCACCCTGACTCTGTACGGCGGTCGTCGCTTCCTGCTGATGGTAGCCCGGGACGTCACTGAGCGCTTGCGGGCCGAAGAGGAGCGCGAGAGATTGCGCCAGCTGGAGGCAGATCTCAGGCATCTCAACCGGGTGAGCATGATGGGAGAGTTGACCGCCTCGGTCGCGCATGAAGTGAACCAGCCGATCTCGGGCGTGGTAAGCAACGGCAGCGCGTGCCTGCGTTGGTTGACTAGAGATGTGCCTGACCTGGAGGAAGCCCGGGAAGCCGCCCGCCGCATCATTCGTGACGGGAAGCGAGCCGGTGAAATCATCGCCCGGATTCGGGCCCTAGCCTCAAAGAGGTCTGCGACGCGAAAAGAAGAGCTGGACCTGAACGAAACAATTCAGGAGGTCCTTGCCCTCGTCGGAGACGAAGCAAAAAAGAAGAGCGTGATCATCCGAACGGGCTTTGGCGATGAGCTTCTACCCGTTTCAGGGGATCGAGTGCAGTTGCAGCAGGTGGTGCTGAACTTGGTGATGAATGCTATGGAAGCGATGAGCAATGTAAGTGATCGGGCACGAGAACTGGTGATTACCACTCGGAACGTCGATAAGGATCAGGTCTTGGTGAGCGTTGAAGACTCGGGCACAGGCATCGACCCTCAGAAGATAGGCAAGATTTTTGACGCCTTCTACACCACTAAGTCGGGAGGCATGGGCATGGGACTCTCGATTAGCCGTTCCATTGTTGAGGCCCATGGGGGCCGGTTGTGGGCTGAGGCCAAGGACGGCCCCGGTACGGTCTTCCACTTTACCCTTCCGAAATATCGCGAAGACGGATCCAATGCGGCAGTCGCTGGAGTCTGACGCAAGTATTGCGATCGTGGACGCCGGCCCGTTGATGGGGAAAGCGCAGGGACGCGTCAAGGAGAGCCGGTAGTGCGACAAGTTGCCATCGTGTTGGCCGTTTTCGTGACAGGCTGCAGTTGCGGACTCGCGTTGAATCCCGACCTCGACATCAGCCAATACGCGCACAACGCGTGGACCTCCCGGGAGGGGTTTTCCCTGGGTAACATTTACGCGATGGCCCAGACGCCCGATGGGTATCTTTGGTTCGGCACCGAATTCGGTTTGTTTCGTTTCGATGGCGTTCGCACGATTCAGTGGGAGCCCCCTGCCGGCCAGCATCTTTCTGAGAAAAACATCAACAGCCTGCTCGTTACACGCGACGGTGCTCTTTGGATTGGCACGTTTGCCGGCCTTGTCACCTGGAGTGGCGGCAAGTTGACCCCGCGCCTGGAGCAAGAGCTTGCTAAGCAGTTTGTGGCATCGCTGTTCGAGGACAGTGAGGGAACAGTGTGGGCCGGCACGCTGGCGACCCCCAGTGGCAGACTCTGCGCAATCCGAAGCGGAGGTGCACAGTGCTACGGCGAGGATGGAGGCTTCGGCAGAGCCGTGTGGGCTTTGTATGAGGAGGCCTCAGGCACACTCTGGGCAGCCGCAGAATCCGGGCTTTGGCGAATGAAGCCCGGTCCTCCAAGGCGATATCCGACATCGACTGAGCTCATTGGCCTGAGTAAGACCGACGACGGACGGCTTTTAATTGCCAAACACGGTGCAGGACTCCTGCAGCTCGCCGGCGACAAAATCGAATCGCTTCCGGTTCGAGGCGCGATCCATTCGAATCAACTGGTCCCGGACCGCGATCTCGATTCGAATCGAGTGCTCCGGGATCGCGATGGAGGTCTGTGGATCGGAACCGTGGAGCGGGGGCTCATCCATGAGCATCACAGCCGGACAGACGTATTCACGCGAGCGGATGGCCTCTCGGGCGACGTTATCTTGAGTCTCTTCGAGGATCGTGAGGGCAATGTCTGGGTCGCCACCACTGGAGGACTCGACCGGTTTCGAGAGCTTCCTGTTGGTACTGTTTCCGTGAAACAAGGTTTGTCCAGCGATGCTGCTCAATCCGTGCTCGCAGCCGCGGATGGGAGCATTTGGGTTGGCGCTCACGAGGGTTTGACGAGGTGGAAGAATGGACAAGCTACCATCTTCCGGAAAACGAGTGGACTGCCAGATGATGCGCCGGAGTCTTTGTTTCAGGACGATCGTGGGCGGATCTGGGTGTCCACGCGTCACGGCCTTGCTTATTTCAAGGACGGCAGGTTTGTCGCCGTAAATGCCGTGCGTGGCGAAGTGCATTTCATCACGGGGGACAAGGCGGGTAACCTCTGGCTTTCAGAGCATCAGAGTCTCCTGCACTTGCGGGACGGACTCTTGGTTGAGCAGATCCCCTGGTCAAAACTGGGCCGCCGCCAAAGTGCTGAGTTTGTGCTCTCAGGTGGTGAGCCAGGCGGAGTGTGGCTTGGATTCTGGGTCGAGGGGGGCGTGTCATATTTCAAAGATGGCCAGCTCCGCGTCTCGTACACAGCTGCTGATGGGCTGGGTAAGGGCGGTGTCCCCGATCTTCAACTCGATCGGGATGGTGCGCTTTGGGCCGCAACCCAAGATGGCGGCCTTAACCGGATTAAAGATGGCCGTATTGCTACGCTCACGACCAGGAATGGCTTGCCGTGCGACAGGATTCACTGGACGATTGAGGACGACGATCGTTCATTCTGGTTGTATACGAGCTGCGGCCTGGTTCGCATCACGCGCAGGCAACTAGACGCGTGGATCGCCAATCCCAAGCGCAGGGTTGAAGCGACGGTTTGGGATGCGGCGGACGGCGTCAGGCTTCGCTCGACTGCGGCTAGCGCCTACGGCCCTCGCGTCACGAAATCCGCCGATGGCAACCTGTGGTTCGTGACGGGAGAAGGTGTCCAGGTCATCGATCCTCGTCGGCTCCCTGTTAACAAAATCCCGCCGCCCGTGCACATTGAGCAAGTCACAGCCGATGGCAAGCCATACCAACTCAAACAGGGGATGCGCCTGCCGGCCAAGATCCGGGACTTGTCCATTGACTACACGGCCTTGAGCCTCGTGGCGCCGGAGAAGGTCCATTTCAAGTACAAGCTGGAGGGCCAGGATCAGAACTGGAAGGAGGTGATCAATGACCGCCAGGCGCAGTACACGAACCTTAGTCCCCGCGATTACCGCTTTCGCGTTGTTGCGAGCAACAACAGCGGCGTGTGGAATGAAACCGGTGACTCGCTGGAGTTTTCGATTGCCCCGGCGTACTACCAGACATATTGGTTTCGTGCTCTGTGCGTGGCCGTTTCTCTGGCACTGCTATGGGCAGCCTACCAGGTGCGGGAACGCAAACTGCACCGGGAGTTCCAGCAGGGCGAGAGGCTCCGCCGGTTAGAAGCGGATCTCCGGCATCTGAACCGGGTGAGCATGATGGGAGAGTTGGCTGCCTCGGTCGTCCATGAAGTCAACCAGCCGATTTCGGGCGTGGTGAGTAACGGCAGCGCGTGTCTGCGTTGGCTGGCTAGAGATGTGCCTAACCTGGAGGAAGCCCGGGAAGCCGCTCAACGCATCGTCCGCGACGGGAAGCGGGCCGGTGAAGTGATCGCCCGGATTCGGGCCCTGGCCTCAAAGAGGGCTGCGACGCAAAAAGAAGAGCTGGACCTGAACGAAACCATTCAGGAGGTCCTCGCGCTTGTGGGAGACGAAGCGAAAAAGAAGAGCATAATCATCCGGACGGAGTCTGCAGATGACCTCCCACCTGTTGCAGGCGATCGGGTGCAGTTGCAGCAGGTGGTGCTGAACCTGGTGATGAACGCGATCGAAGCGATGAGCGGCGTCGGTGACCGGCCACGCGAACTGGTGGTCACCACCGAGAAGATGGATGCCGATCAAGTGCTGGTAACCGTCGAAGACTCGGGGATAGGTATTGACCCGCAGGTGATAGACAAGATCTTCGACTCTTTCTACACTACCAAGCCCAGTGGCATGGGCATGGGACTCTCGATTAGCCGTTCCATTCTAGAGGCCCATGGAGGCCGGTTGTGGGCTGAGGCCAAGGATGGCCCGGGCACGGTCTTCCACTTTACCGTTCCGAAGCACCACGACGGAGGATCCAATGGGGCAGGCGCCGGAGTCTGAAACAGTTATCGCGATTGTGGACGATGACCTGTCGGTTCGCGAGGGGTTGGAGAGCCTCATCCGGTCCGCGGGCTGGAGAGCCGAAACCTTCGCCTCCGCGCAGGAATTCCTGGCCCGCCCTGGCACCGAGGCGCTTAGTTGTCTGGTGTTGGACTTGCAACTGCCAGGTCTGAGCGGACTCGACCTGCAGAAGCGCATGGCCGAGGTCGGGCTGGAGATCCCCATCGTCTTCCTTACAGGCCATGGCAATATCCCGGCTTCCGTGCAGGCAATGAAAGCGGGAGCGGTTGAGTTTCTGACCAAGCCGTTCGATGAACAGGATCTCTTACAGGCAATTTCAGAGGCCATCGAACGCGATCGGCGAACCCGCCCCTCTCTTCGAGTGCTGATAGTCGATGCCAGCCCCGAAGACGCCCTATTGGTCGTGCAGGAACTGGCTCACAACCGGTTCCGAGTGTTCTGGGACCGGGTAGAAAACGAATCTGACTATCTTCGTCAACTGCAGACAGTTCCCGATCTCATCCTTGCCGACTGCACCCTGCCTCAATTCAGTGCTGTGCGGGCCCTGCAACTGCTCCACCGCGCTGGCCTGAGCATTCCTTTCATCGTGATATCCGACACCATTGGCGAAGATACGGCCGTGGCCATGATGGAGCAGGGCGCCACCGATTACGTGCTGAAAGATCGGCTGTCGCTCCTGGGGCCGGCTGTCACCCGCGTCCTGCAGGGACCCGGGAAAATTGCCTACCTGTCCATGGAGATTGCTCTGGAGGCGGCCATTCCGACCTACAGTGGTGGCCTGGGCATCCTTGCCGGAGACACCATCCGGGCGGCCGCCGACCTGCGAGTACCGATGGTCGCCGTCTCCCTGCTGCACCGCACCGGCTACTTCATTCAGCGGCTGGACGCGAGCGGATGGCAAACTGAAGAGCCTGCCCGGTGGGAGGTGGGGACGCACCTCCGGGAGATGGCGGCCCGAACCACCATCAGCATCGAGGGACGCACCGTGCATTTGCGCTCCTGGAAATATTCCGTTCGCGGCCTCAGCGGATATGTCGTTCCCGTGTACTTGCTCGACGCCGATCTTCCGGAAAACAACGAGTGGGATCGTGGCATCACCCGCGCCCTTTATGCGGGCGACTGGTACCTGCGCCTTTGTCAGGAAGTAGTGCTCGGCATCGGAGGCGTACAGGTGCTGCGCGCCCTCGGTTACGACCAGATCGAGCGCTTCCATATGAACGAGGGACACGCCAGCTTCCTCACCCTGGCACTTCTGCAGGAGGAAGCCAGAAAAGCCGGACGGAAGCAAATCAACGTGAGCGATATCGCAGCGGTACGGCAGAGATGCATCTTTACCACCCATACTCCGGTTCCTGCTGGCCATGACCAGTTCCCGCTTGAGGTTGTGGGACGTGTCCTCGGCTGCCAAGGCAATTTTTCTGAGATGTTCTATCCGGATGTGGCGTCGCAGGTCATCGGGTCGCGGCAATACGGTCAGCCTAGCCAGTCGAAGGAAACGGTGCCCATCCTCAACATGACATACCTAGCCCTCAACATGAGCCGCTACATCAATGGCGTTGCCAAGAAACACGGGGAAGTTTCGCGGCTCATGTTCGCCGGCTATCAGATTGACGCGATTACCAACGGCGTTCACGTCGCCACTTGGACCTGTCAGCCGTTTCAGGCGCTCTACGACCGGTACATCGCGGATTGGCGGCAGGACAATTTCAGTTTGCGCTACGCCGAGAGCATTCCCAAAGACGAACTCTGGGCAGCGCACATGCAGGCGAAGACGGAATTGCTTCGTTACGCCAGCGCACAAAGTCAGGTCGACCTCGACCAAGAAGTCTTCACCATTGGCTTTGCGCGGCGAATTACGGCCTATAAGCGTCCGGATCTTCTTTTTACCGACATCGAGCAACTCCGGAGAATTGGCAGGGACGTCGGCCGTCTTCAGGTCCTGTGCGCCGGCAAAGCGCACCCCTGCGACCACGACGGAAAAGTACTGATCCAGCAGATCTTCAGGATGAAGGAGATTCTCAAGAACGACGTGGCTGTAGTCTTCCTAGCGGACTACGATCTGGATATTGCGAAACGCATGACCTCCGGCGTGGATCTCTGGCTCAATACGCCGCAACCTCCGTTGGAAGCTTCCGGGACCAGCGGCATGAAGGCGGCTCTCAACGGTATTCCCAGCCTCAGCGTTTTGGACGGCTGGTGGATTGAGGGTCTCATTGAAGGGGTCACAGGTTGGTCTATTGGAGAGACGAGCAGAGACGCGCCGGTTGCCGGCGACCGGACTCTTGATGCTCTCGCACTTTACCAAAAGATGGAGCACGTTGTACTTCCCATGTTTTATGGCAATCGAGACCACTTCATCGATATCATGCGGCACGTGATCGCACTCAACGGATCATTTTTCAATACCCAGAGAATGTTGCAGCAATACGTTCTGCGAGCCTACTACTGATAAGGGTGTTCTACGACGGAGAAGAAGCAAATGCCGCAGTCCCGGGAGTCTGACGCAATTATCGCGATTGTAGACGACGACCCCTCGGCGCGGGAGGGTCTGAGTAGTCTAATTCGTTCTGCTGGCTTTCAGGTCGAAATTTTCGCCTCCGCGCAGGAATTCCTCGCCCGCCCTGGCGCCAAGGTGCCAAGCTGCCTGGTATTGGACTTACAGCTGCCGGGTCTGAGCGGACTCGATCTGCAGAAGCGTATGGCCGAGGTCGGCTTGGAGATCCCTATAGTTTTCCTTACAGGTCATGGCAATATCCCGGCCTCCGTACAGGCAATGAAAGCGGGAGCCGTTGAGTTTCTAACCAAGCCGTTCGACGAGCGGAAGCTATTACACGCAATTCAAGAGGCCATCGAACGCGATCGGCGCAACCGACAACAGCACGCGGACATACAGGAATTACGAAACAGGTACGAGTCGCTCACTGTGCGGGAACAGGAAGTCATGCGGCAGGTGGTATCCGGCCTGCTTAATAAGCAAGTTGCGGCCGAACTGAAGATCAGCCAGTTCACAGTCAAGATTCATCGCGGGCACGTGATGCGCAAGATGCGCGCGCATTCTCTGGCGGATCTAGTGAGGATGGCGGAGCATTTGGGGATTCGCTGCTGAAAAAACACTGGTCTTTCTCCAAGACGGGCACCGCACTACACCGACCGCCGCCGCATCAATTTCCCGGGCCGCCGGTAACTGCGTTGACCATCCCACACGCGAAGCGAACCGCGCCCCACACTGCTCGGGTGCAGCCTCCAAGGTGGATAAGCAATCTGATACATAAGGTCCATACCCCAATATCTGCCTAAGCAGCCTCCCGGTCCCCCTGTTGTCGGAATTCCATGCGTTGCTGACAGTGGAGGCACCGTAATGCCCAGGGTATGAATTCCAGGCGTTTGAGGCTGATCGGCTCTTCACAATCAATACAGAGGCCGTACGATCCCTCTAATATCGCGTGAAGCGACCGATCTATTTCTGCCAGCACGCTAGACCGTCGCCCAAGCCGAGTCGCGTTCTCCTCCCGCATGTTCACGCTCTGAACCTGATCAATCGGATCATGTTCGCACTCGCCAATGGCTAGCTGGCTCTTGTCTGCATGTATCTGGCTCACGAGTTCCCGGCGCTTTTTCTCCATGGCCTTCTTGAAGCGACTCATTTCTGGTTGCGTCACGATAACCTCCGCCATTTTGGTAACGCATCTTTGATGCCAAAGCTGAAACGCGGGACGTGCACGTAACGGCTGTGCATTCAGGATGCCGAAATCGATCGTTGCCGATGGCGAACGCCGGCTTCGGCGCATTTTCCATTCCCTGCGAACGTTACTGGTTCGGCAATTGCCACGTCAACAGTCGAACATCGGCGCTCTTTCGGTCCCAGAATTTAAACCACTAACGTAAGGCCGACTGCCGCACCGTCACGCGCTGGTGGCCGTGGTGTTGGGCGGCGGCCCGGACAAGACACCTTTGCTTTGGCAGGATTAGCGCGCCATGCGATTGGGAGTCTGGGGCCGGGGATCAAAAGGCCGATGGCAAAAAGAACCATAAGCCTTCTCTTTGGCTGAACAATTGCGTGATTCAGTGCGATGTTGCAGGAGGTCATTCGATATGACGAACACATCCAACCGCTTGGATCCTAAGAAACCGGGGCGTCTGACAGAAGCACTGGGGACAAAGCTGCGACGTCTGGTTGTAGGGCAGGACGAAGCCATCCAGAAGATCTTGGATCTGTATCAGATGTACGTAACGGGAATGACCTCGCCAGGCCGGCCCATCGGCAACATTCTTTTCATGGGGCCGACCGGATCGGGCAAAACTCGGCTGGTCGAGGCCACTGCAGAAAGCCTCTTCGGGGATGTCGGCTCAATTGTCAAAATAGACTGTGCCGAGTATCAGCACAGCCACGAAATTGCAAAGCTGGTCGGCTCGCCACCTGGATATCTTGGGCACCGCGAGACGCACCCATTCTTGAGTCAGGAAAAACTCGACCAATTTCACACAGAAACACTCAAGCTCACCTTAGTACTCTTCGACGAGATCGAAAAGGCGAGCGATGCGCTTTGGAATCTGTTACTGGGGATTTTGGACAAAGCTACGTTGACGCTCGGAGATGGGCGAAAAACCGATTTCTCAAAATGCATCATCTTTATGACCAGCAATCTTGGAGCGACGGAAATGGAGAGTTTGGTCCAGCCACGTTGGGGATTTGCAACGGCCGCAAGCGGTGATGATAGCGCACGCGCACAGATAGCAGGAAAGTTGTCCGCTGCTGGAACAGCAGCCGCCCGTAAGAAGTTCACCCCGGAATTCGTCAATCGCCTGGACGCCATGATTGTGTTTCACGCGTTAGGCGCGGCGGAATTGCGCCAGATTGCCGAGATTGAATTGTGCCGAGTGCAGGAACGTATTCTCAACAGCGGAGCCGCGCCTTTCGCTTTCCAGCTCACGGAAGCGGCCTTAGAGCAGGTGCTTGTGGAGGGAACCGATCCCCGCTATGGGGCCCGGCACCTTCGGCGGGCTATCGACCGCCTGCTCGTCCAGCCAATCTCGAACCTGCTCGCGACCGAACAGGTTCGGCGCGGCGATTATCTCAGAATTGACTCCGAGCTGGAATCCCGGGAGATGGTTTTTGTACGCCACGCAGAGGACTTGTCGCCCGTGGCATTATCACGCCTGGCTCAGACGCCGTTGCTGGAATACCGGCTGCAGAGAGTAGCGAGGCCCGGGCAGTTGAAGCCTGCGAGTATCAAGGAGCGCTTCACCCCGGCCGTGGAGTCCGAGGCGGCTTGACACATCTTCAACACCCTTCTCAGCCCGTCAATAGGCGCCAGACCTCCGATCAGCACCGAAGCTGCGTGACGGCTTTTCCTCTATCGCTCGATTTCTTCTCAACGCCGTACTGGTTCTAATCTCCCTTCGATCCACGCAGACAAACTGAGGATTCACTTCTCACTTGACATCAAGGTGTCGGCCTCATCTCGAAGCGATAGGTTTTTCCACTCACTCTTTTCGGCAATTCGCGCGAACGGCTCGTCGGGTATTCAAAACAAGGTAGATCATGTTAACCGACGCGGATCTCTCGGCATCTGCCTCGGCATTTGCCACCAGCGTGACGTCTTTTCGAGCTATCGCCTCACCTGGCTATTCCTCTGTTCGTTGTCCGGAAGGGCGCTGATTTCTTAGCAAATTGTCAGTGACAATGATTTTAGCCTACTCACTTGCGGAACATGGAACGATTGACGCCGAGCGGTACTCTTTTGTGGCAGATGTCGTGCTTATAGGTTTCCAGAACGAACGCAAGGAAACGCGAAGGAGGTGCTTGTGATAGCAATAAGAAGCAGTGGCGGAGTGGTAAGTCCCTCGACGGACATCGCTCAGCATCCCACGAATGAAGGCAAATGGGGGCTCATCTGCGAATCAGTCCCAAGTCTTTCGTCGTGGAGCAGCGTTCGAAGTTCGATGTCTCACTGGCTCAGTGCACTGCTTGTAGCAACCCTGTTCTGGCCGGCAGTAGCCGTATCCCAGAATTTGGACCCGAACGGCACAACACCGTCGGAGTCTACCAAAAGCGCCGAGACGTCACCTTCTGCCGACGTGGTGGAACAGCCTTCTAAGCACGTTCTCTGGGTTATTCCGAACTTTCGCACATCGCCGCCTCTGGAAAAGTATTCGCCTATTCGCCCGAAAGAGAAGTTCGAGATAGCTGCGGAGGATTCCTTTGATCGCGGCACTTTTGCCCTGGCAGCCGCCTTTGCAGGCGAGGCACAAATGACTAACGCCACGAAATCATTTGGGCAAGGCGTCGAGGGCTATTCGCGGTACCTTGGGACAGCCTACGCCGACTTCGTTATCGGGAATTTCATGACGGAAGGCATTTACCCGACCATTCTTCATCAAGACCCTCGGTATTTCCCTAAGCTATCCGGCAGCCGGCGGTCGAGGCTGGCATATGCCATCGGCCAGATTTTCTGGACCCACAAGGATTCCGGCGGAATGCAATTTAACTTTTCGGAGTGGTTGGGCAATTCTACGGGTGTCGCGATTTCTGAGGCTTACTATCCCGACAATCGAACAGCGGGAAACGCGATATCGAAGCTGGGGACCCAAATCGCCGTTGATATGGCCGCGAACATTGTCAAGGAATTTTGGCCTGAT
>Ga0335081_10020217_pt1 | contig 10768 bp, 7 predicted proteins | sample Lox_Sample_35_FD_206713 | JGI IMG/M metagenome (GOLD analysis project Ga0335081, IMG submission 206713) | Soil microbial communities from Loxahatchee National Wildlife Refuge, Florida, United States - Lox_Sample_3.5 | ecosystem: Environmental > Terrestrial > Soil > Wetlands | place: USA: Florida... | reverse complement strand
CGGGTGGACATGCGCCGTGCCCGCTGGCCCGGCGGATCCGCGCCGTCGCACCGTGGCGGATCCGCGCCTGCCGGCGCCGGACCGGCCCATGATCGCGAAGACTTCTGAGGTCTCGCGCGGGACTGAAGACCCTTCGCCATCATGAATGGTCAGCGAGGCGTGAAGTGTAACCCCGGCTCGACGCGCTGGGGGCTCCCCCGGAAGGGTCGCAAATGTCAGTGGTGTCTGCTGGAATGCCAGTGATGGATCAGTCCCGTGCACCCGCGTATCGCCTCGTCCGTCGGCCGCTGGCCGGGGCCGGGATCGGGGCTGCGGCCGGGATCGGGGCTGCGGCCGGGACTGCGGCCTCGGCGCCGCGCCTGGACCAGGCGCAGCAGCAGGTGGTGGACCACGCGGGCGGCCCGCTGCTGGTGCTGGCCGGGCCGGGCACCGGCAAGACGACCACGATCGTGGCCGCCGTCGCCGACCGCATCGAGAACCGCGGCATAAACCCCGAGCGGATACTGGTCCTCACCTTCAGCCGCAAGGCCGCAGCTGAGCTGCGTGAACGCATCACCGCGAGGCTGAGAAGGACGACACGCGAGCCGCTGGCGGTGACCTTCCACAGCTATGCCTACGCGCTGGCGCGCCGCGAGTTCGTACTGGCCGGCGACGAGCCGCCGCGGCTGCTCTCCGCGCCCGAGCAGCTGCTGGAAGTGCGCCGCATGCTGAAAGGCGAGGCCCAGGACGGCGGCGCCCGCTGGCCCGAGCGGCTGCGCCCTGCCCTGGGCACCCGGGGCTTCGCCGAGGAACTGCGGGACCTGCTGCTGCGCGCCGCCGAACGCGGCCTGGACGGCCGGAGCCTGCGTCAGCTGGGCCAGCGCAGGGACCGCGACGACTGGATGGCGGCGGCCGCGTTCCTCGACCGGTACGCCGCCCGCTTCGACCTCGCGCCGGTCCCGGCCTACGACTACGCCGAGATCATCAGGATCGCCGCCGCCCTGCTCAGCCGCGAGGAGACCAGGCAGCGTGAGCGCGGGGCGTACGACGTGGTGCTGGTCGACGAGTACCAGGACAGTGACCCGGCCCAGGAGTCGCTGCTGATGGCGCTGGCCGGCGACGGCCGGGAGCTGATCGCGGTCGGCGACCCGGACCAGTCCATCTACGCGTTCCGGGGTGCCGACGTGCGGGCGCTCACCGAGTTCCCGGACCGGTTCCGCACTGCGGACGGCCAGCCCGCGCCGGTGGTGCCGCTGCGGACCTGCCGCCGCAGCGGCCCTGTCCTGCTGGCCGCGTCCCGCCGGGTGGCCATCCGGCTGCCCGCCGCCCCGCCCGCGCCCGCCGCTCCGGCCGCGGCCCGCGATGTCAGCGCCCTGGGCCGCGGCCGTCCGGGCAGCCACCGTGACCTGGTGCCGGTCCCGGAGAGCCCGCCCGGCGAGGTCCGCATCCTGATCGCGGACAGCTCGACCCAGGAGGCGGCGCTGGTGGCCGACACGCTGCGCCGCGCCCACCTCGCCGACGGCGTGCCCTGGTCGAGCATGGCCGTCCTGGTGCGCTCGGCGACCAGGCAGGTGCCGCTGCTCCGGCGGGCGCTGACCGCGGCGAACGTGCCGGTCACGGTGGCCGGCGACGAGCTGCCGCTGGCCGAGGAGCCGGGCACCCGCCCGCTGCTCATGCTGCTGCGCTGTGCGCTGCGCCCGGCCGAGCTCGACGAGCAGGCCGCCGCCGAGCTGCTGTGCGGGCCGCTCGGCGGCACCGACGCGCTCGGCCTGCGCCGCCTGCGCCGGTCCCTGCAGCTGCTGGCCGACGCCGACCCGGAAACGGAACCCCCGGGAAATCCGGGAAACCCGGGCAACACGAACATGCTCACCCAGGCGCTGCTCGACCCGCGGGACCTGGCCGTGGTGCCCGACCGGGTGGCCGCGCCGGCCAAGCGCGTCGCCGCCTTGCTCGCCACGGCCAGGGACACGATCAAGAAGAGCGGCAGCGCCGAGGACGTGCTGTGGGCCATCTGGGACGCCTCCGGCCTGGCCGACCAGTGGCAGCAGGCCAGCGCGGCGGGCGGCCCGGCCGGCGCGGCCGCGGACCGGGACCTGGACGCGGTGCTGGCCCTGTTCGACAAGGCCGCGCACTTCGCCGACAGCATGCCGCCGGGCGCGCCCGGCCTGTTCGCCGACAGCCTGGCCGGTCAGGAGATCGTCGGCGACACGCTGGCCGAACGGGCCGCCCGGGAGGACTGCGTGCGCGTCCTCACCGCGCACCGGTCCAAGGGCCTGGAGTGGGACGTGGTGGTGGTCGCGGGCGTCCAGGAGGCGACCTGGCCCGACCTGCGGATGCGCGGATCCCTGCTCGGCGTCGACGAGCTCTCCGAAACAGTGAGCCACGGCCTCGCCGAGGCCGCCCGCCCCGGCAGGCCGGGCGGCTCCGGTGGCCCAGGCGGCCCCGGGGGGCCGGGCGGCTCCGGTGGCTCAGGCGGCCCCGAGAGGCCAGGCGGCTCCGGCGGGCACGGCGGGCCGGGCAGCAGGCCCGGCGCGGACGTGGACGCCGCCATGCTGGCCGCCAAGCTGCTGGCCGAGGAACGGCGGCTGTTCTACGTGGCCGTCACCCGGGCGAAAAAGCGGCTCGTGGTCACCGCAGCGGGCGGCGAAGACACCGACCAGCGGCCGTCCCGGTTCCTGACCGAGCTGGCCGGCGACGACATACCCGTCGAGCGGGTCGCCGAGTCCCAGCACCGCTGGCTGTCCATGCCCGCGCTGGTCGCCGACCTGCGCCGGGCCGCGGCCGACACCGCGCGCCCGCCGGCCGTCCGGCAGGCCGCGGCGGCCCAGCTGGCCCGGCTGGCCGCCGCCGGGGTCCGCGCCGCCCATCCGCGGGACTGGTACGCGCTGACCGAACTGTCCGATGCAGGCCCGATCGTGACCGGCGGCGAGGCCGTCCGGCTGTCCCCCTCCCAGGTCGAGTCGTTCACCCGGTGCGGGCTGCGCTGGCTGCTGGAGGCGGCGGTGGGCGCGGGGCGGACAGATGTCCTGCGCCACCTAGGCACCGTCATTCACGCCGCCGCCGTCATGGCTGCCGACGGGGCGACCGAACGGGCGGTAGCTGAGCGCATCGATGAAATATGGCACCATCTTGACTTCGGCAGCGCCTGGTACAGTGCCAAGCAGCGGGCCCTGGCCGAGCGCATGGTCCGCAGGTTCCTCGACTGGCACGCCGAGAACCCGCGCGAGCTGGTCGCGGTGGAGCAGGCGCTCAAGGTCCGGATCGGCCAGGTCGAGATCACCGGGCGGGTCGACCGGCTCGAAGCGGACGAGGAGGGCCGCGCGGTCGTCGTCGACCTGAAGACCGGCGGCAGCGCGCCGCGCGAGGACGAGCTCGGCAGGCATCCCCAGCTCGGCGTCTACCAGCTGGCGGTGCTGCTCGGCGCGTTCGAGCGGTTCGGCCTGGCCGAACCGGGCGGCGCGGAGCTCGTCCAGGTCGGCAAGGCGGCCGGGGTGACGCTGCGGGCCAAGGTGCAGCGGCAGGGCGCGCTGGCCGAGGACGCCGAGCCCGGCTGGGCCAAGGACCTGGTGGAGGCCGTCGCGGCCGGCATGGCCGGCCCCGTCTTCGAGGCCCGGGTGAACCCCGGCTGCCGCACCTGCCCGGTCGTCGCCTGCTGCCCGGTCCACCCGGAAGGCGAGCAGGTCACTCCGTGACGCCGGCTCCTCGGGCGGCGCCCTCCTGAGCGGCGCCCTCCTGAGCGGCGCCGTCCTGAGCGGCGCCGTCCTGAGCAGCACCGTCCAGCGCGGCCAGCGCGTCGCGCGCCTCGTGCTCGATCGGCGGCGGCACGTCGTCCAGGTCCAGCACGTGCGCCAGGGCCCTCGCGTAGGCGGTGTCGTAGGCCTGCCCCGCGGGCACGGCGACGTCCGGCACCACCCCGGTGCCCTGCCAGTTGGTGCCGGTGACCGGGTTGACCGAACGCGCGAACGGTATCCCGATGTGCACCGCCGGGCTGATCGGGAACGGCCGGGTCGGATGCGCGCCGCCGCCGGTCGTCTCGCCGATCACCTGGGCCCGGCCGAGCGCCTGCAGTGTGTAGCACAGGTCCTCGCCGCCGGAGAAGGTCCGGTGGCTGGTCAGCACGTAGACCGGCTTGTCGGTGTAGCGGGTGCCCGGGACGTAGGGCAGCGCCCAGAACTGCCTGGTTTCCCCGGTGTCGGCGTGGAAGATGTCGTTGAGGTGGGTAGGCCGCTCGTCGAAAAGGTAGCTGCACCAGAACACCACGCCGTCCGGTGCGCCGCCGCCGTTGTGCCGCATGTCGATAATGAGCGCGTAGGTCCCGGCGACCAGCTCCATCGCCGCGGTGATGGCCGGCCCCGCGTTGGCCGCCATGGCCATCCGGCGCAGGTCGATGTACCCGACGTTGCCGTCCAGCCGCTCCACCCGGCGGATGCCGAAGTTGTCCATCCGCCCGATCCGGCGCATCTTCTCGCGGTCCGGCATCTTCTCGCGGTCCGGCGGCCTCTCGCGGTCCGCCGGGCCCGGTCCGCGGTGCGGACCGGGCCCGCCGCCGAGCCGCACGCGCAGGTGCTTGTCCTCGGTGATCTCCTGCAGGTGGCTGGTCAGCCGCTCGGTGAGGGTGATCTCGTCCAGGTCGTCGTACTCGCCGGCCGCCATCCTGGCCTCGACCGCGTCGGCGGCCTGCCCGGCCAGGTCGGGGAACACGTAGTTGGCCCGCAGCAGCTCCATGGCCCTGGTCACGATCTCGCGCCCGGACAGCTGCTCGGCGGCCAGCGATCCGTCGTCCGGCACGAGAATCCGCGGCGCGTCGTCGCCGGTCCCGTCGACGGTGAACTCCAGCAGCCGGGCCGCGGGCAGCCGCAGCGACAGCTCCCGCCGGAAATCGCCGATGCCCGCCTCATGAGCGCTCCGCCACGTGTCCAGGGCCTGCTCCGGCGGCTCGTCCGAGGCCGGGATGAACACCCGTACCATCAGCTGGCCCGGCTCGATGGCCGGGTCGTCACCGTGCTGCAGCAGCACGGCCCGCGCCACCGCGCCCTCGGCGAAACGCTCCCTCATCTCGTGGTTGATGACCCGCTCGACCATAGCCTGCTCGGCTCGATCCATGACCGCCGCCTCCACCCGTTGGAACCCCGTTTCCCGGTCAACGTCCGCCCCGGCGTGACGGTTCCGGCGCGGAATGTCAGTGGCCTCTGCTGGAATGTTGGGGTGACCACAGCCCAGATCGGGCCAGCGCAGATCGGGCCGGCCCAGCTGGCCCGGCTGCTCGGGCTGCCCGAGCCGACGCCGGAGCAGGCGGCGGTGATCTCCGCGCCGCTCGGCCCGCTGGCGGTCATCGCGGGCGCGGGCTCGGGCAAGAGCGAGACGATGGCGGCCCGGCTGGTCTGGCTGGTCGCCAACGGGATGGCCCGCCCGGACCGGGTGCTCGGGCTCACCTTCACCAGGAAGGCCGCGGCCGAGTTCGCCGACCGGGTGCGCTCCCGCCTGGACCGGCTGCGCCGGGCCGACCTGGCGAAGGCCCCCGAGGGCGAGGACCCGTTCGGCGGGGATCCGGTGATCGGCACCTACCATGCCTACGCGGGGCGCCTGGTCGGCGACAACGCCCTGCGCGAGGGGCTCGAGCCGTCCATGCGGCTGATCACCCCCGCGCAGTCCTGGCAGCTCGCGGCGCAGATCGTGGCCGCCTACGACGGGCCCATGGACGAGATCATCTGGACCCCGCAGACGGTCACCGCGGCCGTGCTCGAGCTGGCCGGCGACCTGGCCGAGCACCTGCGCGACACCGGTGACGTGACCGCCGTGGGGCTCTGGCTCACCGCCGAGCAGGATGCGCTGCCGGGGCGGGTCACCCAGCCCGTTCGGAAGATAATTGCCACCCAGCGGGCCAGGGAGCAGCTTTTGCCGCTGGTCAGCCGGTACGCGGCCGCCAAGGCGGCGCGGGAGGTGCTGGACCACTCCGACCAGGTGGCGCTGGCGGCCCGGATCGCCGCCCGGCACCCGGAGGTCGCGGCGGCCGAGCGCACCCGCTACCAGGTGGTCCTGCTCGACGAGTACCAGGACACCAGCCACGCCCAGCTGATGCTGCTGCAGGCGCTGTTCGGCAACGGGCACCCGGTGACCGCGGTCGGCGACCCGTGCCAGTCCATCTACGGCTGGCGCGGCGCCAGCGCGGGGAACCTGCGGCGGTTCACCGCCGACTTCCCGGTGGTGGCCCGGGTGCGGCCGTTCGGGGCCTCGGCGCCCTCGGGACCGGCCCCGGTGCTGCAGCTGTCGACCAGCTTCCGCAACTCCGCGCAGGTGCTCGACGCGGCCGCGGCCATCCAGGCAGAACTGCGCTACGAGGCGCCGGACGTGCCCCGGCTGGTGTCCGGGCCGGACCGTGCCGGGCGGGGAGCGGTGGCGTGCGCGCTGCTGGACACCATCCTGGACGAAGCCGAGTGGGTGGCCGGGCAGGTGGCCGGGTTGCTCGCCGTAGCGCCAGGCTGCGCACCCGACGGGCATCCATGGACCGAACGGAGGACGCCTGGAGTGCGCCCGTCCGACATTGCGGTGCTGTGCCGGAAGCGGTCCCAGTTCGTGCCCATCCGCCGCGCCCTCGAGGCCCGCGGCATCCCGGTCGAGGTGGTCGGGCTCGGCGGGCTGCTGGTGGTACCCGAGGTGCAGGACGTGGTGGCGACGCTGCGGGTGCTGCACGACGCGGGCGCCTCCGACGCACTGGCCCGGCTGCTGACCGGGCCGCGCTGGCGGATCGGCCCGCGCGACCTGGTCGCGCTCGGCCGCCGCGCCCGGGCGCTGGCCAGCGGCGAGGGCGACGGCCGGGCCGCCACCCGGGCGGCCGCCGTGGAGAATGACCCCGCCGACGCGCTGGCCGAGGCCATCACCGACCTCACCGCGGAGACCGGCAGCCTGGTCGAGGCGCTGGACGACCTGGGCGAGCCGGCCGCCTACTCGCGGGCCGGGTACGCCAGGATGCACGCGCTGGCCGGCGAGCTGCGGCGGCTGCGCGCGCACATCGCGCGGCCGCTGGCCGACCTGACCGCGGAGGCGGAGCGGGTGCTCGGCCTGGACATCGAGGTCGCCGCGCGGCCCGGGGTCGACCCGGTGGCGGCCCGCGCTGACCTGGACGCCTTCACCGACGTCGCGGCCGCGTTCACCGGTGAGGGCGCGGAGCCCACGCTCGGCGCCTTCCTGGCCTACCTGACCGCCGCCCAGCAGGAGGAGTTCGGCCTGGAGACCGGGCGGGTGGGGGAGTCGGACTCGGTCAAGCTGCTGACCGTGCACGCGGCCAAGGGCCTGCAGTGGCCGGCCGTGTTCGTGCCCGGGCTGGCGGCGGGGGAGCGGTCGCAGGTGTTCCCGGCCCGGCCCCGGACCTCCACGCGGTGGACGGACAACCCCCGGCTGATCCCGTTCGGCCTCCGCGGTGACGCCGGGGACCTGCCCGAGCTCCTCGGCCTGGACGCCTCCTCCCTGGAGGCCTTCACCGGCGCCTGCGCGGCGCGTGACCAGGCCGAGGAGCGCCGGCTGATGTACGTGGCCGCCACCCGGGCGGCGTTCTGGCTGGGATGCTCGGGCTACTGGTGGGGCGAGGGCGGCAGCAGCCGCCTGGGGCCTTCCTCGTTCCTGGAGGAGATCCGCCGGTCCGACGTGGCGCAGGTCTCGGCCTGGGCGCCCGCGCCCGAGCCCGACGCGGAGAACCCGCTGCTCGCCTCGGTGGAGGCGGCGGACTGGCCGGCCACCCCCGCGGGCCGGCACTACGAGGCGGTCCGCGAGGCCGCCGCCCTCGTCCGCGGCGCCCTTGAACAACCCAGTGTGCTGGACGAACCCGCCCCGCCGGAGCCGGACGCGCTGGACCCCGCCGACCGGGACCTGGCGGCGGCGTGGGACCGGGACGCCGGGCTGCTGCTCGCCGAGCGGGCGCAGCGGCGGGGGGACGACCCGACCCAGGTGGCGCTGCCCGCCCGGCTGTCCGTGTCGTCGCTGGTCTCGCTGGCCCGGGACCCGGCCGAGTTCGCGCGGCAGGTCCGCAGGCCCATGCCGCGCCCGCCGGCCAGCCAGGCCCGCCGGGGCACCGCCTTCCACCAGTGGCTGGAGCAGCGGTACGGGCAGCAGATGCTCATCGACGACAGCGACCTGTTCGGCCCGGACGATGACGAGACGCCTGCGGAGGGCGATCTGGCCGCGCTCCGGTCTCGCTTCGAGCAGGGCGAATGGGCCGATCGCTGGCCGCGGGCGGTGGAGGTGCCGTTCGAGACGCTGATCGGCGACCGGCTGGTCCGCGGCCGGATCGACGCGGTGTTCGCCGACGCGCCCGCGGGCGGCTACGACGTCGTCGACTGGAAGACCGGGAAGCCGCCCGCGTCCGAGGCCGAGCGGCACGCGGTGTCCGTCCAGCTCGCCGCCTACCGGCTCGCCTGGGCCGCGCTGGCGGGGGTGCCGGTGGCGGAGGTCCGGGCGGCGTTCTACTACGTCGCCTACGACCAGACGGTCCGCCCCGCCGACCTGCTCAACGAGGCCGGCCTGGCCGCCCTGATCGAGCAGATCCCCGCGGAGGCTCCGCCCTCAGCCCCGGCCCCCTCAACCCCCGCCCCCTCAGCCCCGGCTCCCTCAGCCCCGGCTCCCTCAGCCCCGGCCCCCTCAGCCCCGGCCTAAGTGTGCTCGGACAGGAGCACGGCCTGGGTCCCGGGCTCCAGAGCCTGGAACACGTGCGGCTCGTCGCCGGGGTAGCGGATGTAGTCGCCCGGGCCGAGCTCGGCCGGCTCGCCGGTCACCCCGACCAGGGCGCGGCCGGCGCCGATCACCACGTGCTCCACCACGCCGGGCATGTGCGGCTCGGACGCGCGTGCGTGCCCGGGCTCGGCCCGGATCCGGTAGATGTCGCGGCGGGCGCCGGGCGGGCAGGCGGCGAGCAGCGTGGCCTGGTAGTCGGCTTCGGCCGCGGCCACCGTGGGACCCTCGTCGGCCCGGATCACCTGAATGGGCGGACGGGGCGGGTCCAGGAGCCGGGAGAACGGCGCGTCCAGCGCGACGCAGATGGCCCACAGCGTCTCAATGCTGGGATTGCCGGTGCCGGACTCCAGCTGGGACAGCGTGGACTTGGCGATCCCGGCCCGGCGGGCGACCTCGGTGAGCGACAGGCCGGCCCGGTGGCGCTCCCGGCGCAGCGAGGACGCGATGACCTCGAGCGGCGCCCCGCTCTTGACGGCGGGCGCCTGTGCGCCGGGTTCAGTGTTCGCCATATAAGTTTTTCCGTTCGGTTTGACGAACGACGGGGTTGGTGTCCAGAATAAACTCCATGAGTTCGATAATCAGAACTCTAGAGCGCGGCGTACGGGGTGACATCGCTCTGACCTGCCTGGCCGTCATGGCCATCGGCCTGTCCTACGGGGCCATCGCGGTCACCTCCGGGTTCCCGCTCTGGGTGCCCGCCGCACAGAGCGTGCTGGTGCTGGCCGGCGCCTCGGAGTTCCTGTTCATCGGGATCGTGACGGCGGGCGGCAGCCCCCTCGCGGCGGCGCTGGCCGGCCTCCTGGTGAACGCCCGCCACCTGCCGTACGGCCTGGCCCTGCCGCCCGGCGTGACCGGCCGGGGCTGGCGGCGGCTGGCCGGCACCCACGTCATGAACGACGAGAGCGTGGTCTTCGCGCTGGCCCAGGACGATCTCCCGCGCAAGCGGGCCGCCTACTGGGCCTGCGGCTTCGGCGTGCTGATCTGCTGGCCGGGCGGCGCGGTCCTGGGCGCGCTGATCGGCTCCGCGGTGCATGACACCGGCACGTTCGGCCTGGACGCGATGTTCCCGGCGGTGATCCTGGCCCTGATCGTCCCGGATCTGCGGGACCGGATGACGCTCCGGGCCGCGCTGGCCGGAGCCGCCGTCGCGCTGATCGCCACGCCGTTCGTGCCCGCCGGGCTGCCCGTGCTGCTGGCCCTGGCGGCGGTGCTCCTGCTGGCCCGGGCGCCGGCTGCCACCGCCGGTGCCGCCGATGCCGCCCGGGAGGCCGGCCAGCACCCGGCGGCGGCCTCATCCCCGGCCGCCGGATCCAGGCCAGTGCAATCTGGGAGAGCACCGTGAAAGACAGCACGCTGGTGATAGCAGGCATGGCCACCCTGGCCGCCGGGACGTACGCCTTCCGGCTGTCCGGCCAGGTGCTGCGCGCGCGGGTCAGCTTCCCGCCCCGGGCCGCCAGACTGCTCGAGGGCGCCGCCGTGATCCTGCTCGCCGCCCTGGTGGCTACCACGGCGCTGACCCAGGGCCACGGCTTTTCCGGCTTCGCCCGCCCGGCCGGCGTGCTGGCCGGCGGCGTGCTGGCCTGGCGCAAGGCCCCGTTCCTCGTCGTGGTCATCACCGCCGCAGCGGTCACCGCCGTGGCGCGCCTGCTCGGCGTGCCCTGAACAGGCCCCGCGGAACGTTCCCGCTCAGGCCTGCAGGTAGCGTTCCACGGCCTCGACTTTGGCGGTGAGCGCTCCGGTTACGCCCGGCCGGATGTCTGCCTTGAGCACCAGGCTGACCCGCGGCGCCCGGGCCGCGACGGCGTCCACGGCCCGCTTGACCACCGCCATGGTCTCGTCCCAGTCACCCTCGAGGGTGGTGAACATGGCGTCGGTCTGGTTGGGCAGCCCGCTCTCCCGCACCACCCGGACGGCCTCGGCCACCACCTCGCCGACCGCCTCCCCGGTGCCGAGCGGCGTAACGGAAAACGCGACGAGCACAGCCCGCTCCTCTCGCTAGTTAAGGCCTCTCCACGCTACCGACGCTGGCCAGGCCCTCAGCTCAGCCTCCCCCCGCCTCAGCTCA
>Ga0335081_10020216_pt1 | contig 10768 bp, 10 predicted proteins | sample Lox_Sample_35_FD_206713 | JGI IMG/M metagenome (GOLD analysis project Ga0335081, IMG submission 206713) | Soil microbial communities from Loxahatchee National Wildlife Refuge, Florida, United States - Lox_Sample_3.5 | ecosystem: Environmental > Terrestrial > Soil > Wetlands | place: USA... | reverse complement strand
TCACGCGCGCGGCTCCGAATAGAGCCGCGACCGTGAGGGAGCGGATGCGCAGTTACTTATGACGCAGCAATCGTCGAAGAACAAGCGTGACCGCGGAAACCATAGTATTACGGGGCTGATGCGCGTTCTGAAGCTTATCGGTTTTCATGCCACGCGGCTTGATCCGATTGCGACTCGAAATGACCCGCTCCTCAAGAATTTCGTCGAGAATCGCTTCGTGGAAGGCTTTTCTCTGCCGAGGGGGAATAGCGCCGTAACGGGCCATACGCCACTGGACAACGTGCACGGAGTGGCGAAACGAAAGCCGGTCGGGATCTTCATCGGCCTTCAGGGCGGTTCAATCTACTTCGTCGCCGGATACCGGTGGCTTTCCACGGCCCGCGCGCTTCACGAGCCGCTTGGCCTTCGCCACATCGCCGCGCTGCCCGCGTTCCCGGAAGTAGTCCTCGGTGCGCAGGGCCGACAACTTCTCCGCCACCGCGACATTGATGAACTGGTTGAGAGCCACGCCTTCGGTTTCGGAGACGCGTCGCGCCTCTTCCAGTATTGACGCCTGTAGACGCAACGCAACATTACTTCTTCTCATCTTTTTGAATCTCCCTCCAAGCATCGCGTGGCCGCGCCACATGAATTCCAAACTCACCGGCGGCATCGGCGAGATGCCGGACGTTGAACGTAACCAGCCAACCAGCGACTCCGTTGACGGCAGTCTCGAGCACCATCTCGTCGGCAGGGTCCCTCAGCCGCGGCCGCCACAGAAACCGGAGATGCACCGGAATCGATACCTTTACCAGAGCATCCAGGATTTCATTTACCTGCCGCGATGTCAGGCCGCTCGCATCCAGGTGCTCCGGCCGTGTCAGAACCGCCTCGTACTCGATAATCAGGGGAACCGAGGCCAGCACTTCAAATCTACGGTCCAGGGCGCCTATAACCAACTGCCTGGAAGCTCCACGGTCGCTGCGCAAAGACGCCACGAGCACGTCGGTATCGAGAACAACCCGCAGGAAAATTCCTCAATAAATGATATCACATGCGATAGCACAGCTCTGCAGACCACCGCTGACGGCCGGCTCGGGTCGGGGTAGGGCATGCTTTAGCTTGCCCGTTTCGCCGCTCCGAATGCCAAACCGTGGTAGCTTGAATGCAGCATGGCACACCACGGCCCCGATCTCTTGTTGCTGATCTTCGCGGGCTTTCTGGCGATCCTTTTCTCGCAACGCGGCCTGCGCGAGGCGCTGATCGAAGCCCTCAACAACTTCCGCGGTGGCCCGCCAACCCCCATGCATCCCTCGCCTGCCGATGACGCTCGTCTGCTGCGGAAGTGGCCCCGCAAAGCCGAGCAATAGTCCGCCATACCCGCAACGCAGTTTTTTCTCGTCGCTCGGTGGTATACGTCGGATGGGAGCCCGGCTATGCCCAACCTTGCGAAAGGCCCGTCGATAAAACCCATTTTCGTTCGCGAACCGCCGTATTATCAATATCGTACCGTTCACGAAACACTTTTACGAAACGAAGCCATTTATTCGCTGTTTATTCGCCTCAGCGCACTGTGGCCCGAGCCCCCGCCGGATCGGTTCTGTCGCCGCTCAGTCCCCGTGCCCTGCCGGCCGCCCGTTGCCCTCGCCACTCGCAACCGTCTCTTCAAGGCCGGCTGCGAAAGAGCCATCGCTCCCCATCGACATTGTCTTGGCGCCCCTCGCATTGCGCGCGTTGCGCCAGTTCACCTTGGGCATAAACAACGAACGGTCGACGCGGTCTTTGTAGCGGATCGCGATGTTCAGCAGGGAATCGAGCAGCGATTCGGAAAGCAGGTGGGGCTTCAGCCCCAACTCCGTCAGCTTCGAATGCCGCGCATTGTAGTAGTGCTCTTCGGCCTCCACGCGCGGATCGGGCAGATGGTCGATCTCCACCCGCAGGTGCATTTTGGCCGCCGCCGTCCGTACCAGGTGCGCCAGTTCCAGCACCGTGAACTGCTCCGTGAACTGGTTGAACACGCGGCACTCGCCCATGCGCGGCCGGTTCAGGCAGGCCAGTTCGATGCAGCGCACGGTATCGCGGATATCCAGGTAGCCGCGCGTCTGCCCGCCCTTGCCGTAAACCGTCAGCGGATGCCCCACCGCGGCTTGCACGCAGAACCGGTTCAGCACCGTGCCGAAAACTTCGTCGTAATCGAAGCGGTTGAGCAGCGCTTCGTCCATCGCCACTTCGTCGGTGATGGTGCCGTAAACCACGCCCTGGTTGAGATCGGTGGCGCGCAAGCCCCAAATCTTGCAGGCGAACATGATGTTGTGGCTGTCATGCACCTTCGAAAGATGGTAGAAGGAGCCCGGCTGCTTGGGGAAGGGCAGCACGTCTTTGCGGCCGTTATGCTGGATGGTGATGTAGCCTTCTTCAATGTCGATATTGGGCGTGCCGTACTCGCCCATCGTCCCCAGCTTCACCAGGTGGCAGTCGGGCCGGTACTCGCGCAGTGCGAAAAGCAGGTTCAGCGTTCCGGTGACGTTGTTGACCTGCGTAAACACCGCGTGGTTGCGGTCAATCATCGAATACGGCGCGGAGCGCTGTTCGGCAAAATGCACCACCGCGTCCGGTTCTACCGTCTGGATGGCCGACGAGACGAATTCGTAATCGCAGATGTCGCCCGTCAGGAATTGGATCGTCTGGCCGGTAAGATCGCTCCACGTGCGCAGCCGCTCCGGAATCGTCCGGATGGGTGTGAGCGTTTGCACACCCAGCTCGCAGTCCCACTGCCGCCGCGCGAAATTGTCGGCAATGGCCACACGGTGGCCTCTCGCGGAAAGATAAAGAGCGGTCGCCCAGCCGCAGTAGCCGTCGCCACCCAGCACGAAAATTTTCATGTTCTACACCTGTTTTTAGAATGCTAACCGCCGGCCTCGCTCGTGTTCGAGCAGAATGCGACCGTCCCGCCTGCAGCAAGTTCCCGGCTCATGTTAACAGCTTAGGTCCCATCGTGGCGCTGGCCCTTATGAGCTAGGGCATTTCAGGTATTCTCGCCAAAACTCCGCGAGCGCGCTACAATGGGCTTGTTGGATTGTCGAGCCGAACGAGTGGGCGAAAGCCCACTTTTTTGTTGGCTGTGACCGATATGGCAACTACGCGCCAGGCTGTAGCATCGAAGATCGAAGAGATCGCCCACCGGGTGACCGAATCGGAAGGGATAGAACTGGTCGAAGTCGAAGTCAAAGGCGGTGGTGGAAGCCGGCTGGTCCGAATTTTCATTGATAAACCAGAAGGTGTCACGCACGCCGACTGCGAACTGGTTTCGCAGCATGTCGGCACTATCCTGGATGTAGAAGACGTGATACCCGGGGGCCGTTACACGCTCGAAGTCAGCTCCCCCGGAGTCGAACGCAAGCTGATCGCGCCGCGCGATTTCGAACGTTTTCAGGGAAAACTGGCGAAAATCTGGCTGCGCCAGCCGGTTGAGGGGCAGCGCTACTGGGAAGGCAGGTTGGCCGGTTTCACCGAGGGGACGGTGACGCTCGAAGTCCAGACCGGTAAAACCGTCCGGTTTCTTTTCGAGCAGGTCGAGAAGGCCAATCTGAAGTTCGAGTGGTAAGTCCCCCCGAGAGAAGAAATCCAACAAATTGAATTTTTGAAGAGGGCACTTTGGAAACCATTTTTCAGTCCATCGAAATCTTGAGCAAGGAAAAAGGCATCGACCCGCAGATTGTCCTGGATGCTGTCAAGGACGCCATGCTGATCGCCGCCCGCAAGCACTACCGCACCAACGAGGACTACGTGGCCGATATGGATCCGAAGAGCGGGGCCATCACGCTGTACGCCGTCAAGCGCGCGGTGGAAGCGGTGGAAGACGCGGTGCACGAAATCCCCATGGCGGAAGCCCGCCGCATTCAGCCGGGCGCCGAGCCGGGCGACGAAATCCGCATTCCCAAGAACACCGAGGCGCTGGGCCGCATTTCGGCGCAGACCGCCAAGCAGGTGATCTTTCAGAAGGTGCGCGAAGCCGAGCGCGAAACCGTGTACAACGAATACTCCGGGCGCGCGGGCGAGCTGGTGAACTGCACCATCAAACGCGTCGAAGGACCGGATTACGTGCTCGACTTGGGCAAAACCGAGGCGAAGCTGCCGAAGAAAGAGCAGTCGCGGCTGGAAAGCTATTCCGTGGGCGACCGCGTCCGCTGCGTCATCCGCCTCGTGGACAAGGCATCCAAAGGGCCGGGCGTAGTGGTGTCGCGCGCCGCGCCGGAGCTGGTAATGCGCCTGTTCGAACAGGAAGTGCCGGAGATTTACGATAACACCGTGGTGATCAGAAACTGCGCTCGCGAAGCCGGCGAGCGTACCAAGATCGCGGTGCAGAGCCGCGACCGCGACGTGGATAGCGTGGGCGCCTGCGTCGGCATGAAGGGCATGCGCGTACAATCCATCATCCGCGAGCTGCGCGGCGAGAAGATCGATATCATCGAGTACTCCGAAGATCCGGTGGTCTTTGCTACACACGCTCTCAGCCCGGCCAAGGTGAGCCGCATCAGCATCCTCGATCCGGTGGAAAAACACATGGAAGTGATCGTGGACGATTCCCAGCTCTCCCTCGCCATCGGCAAGAAGGGACAGAACGTGCGGCTGGCGGCCAAGCTGCTCGGCTGGAAGATCGACATCAAGAGCGAAGAGGAAAAACGGCAGGAAGTGGAATCGCAAATGGCCGCCCTGGTGGCGCCCGGGGCACCGGTCAGCGTGCTCATCGAGTACGGCCTGTCGGAGGAAGTGGTCGGCCACCTGGTGGAAGCGGGCGTGGGCACTATCGAAAAGCTGGGCGGCATGACGCCGGAGGAACTCGAAGCCATCCCCGGCATGGCGCCCATGGTGCAGCAGATCCAGCAGGCGGTGATCGCCTACTACAGCCAGTTCGAAGACGGCGCCGAGGCCGGCGCGGGGGATGCGTCCGAACAAAGTCTGTCCGAAGTCGAATCGGCCGCGCCGGACCTGGGCGCTTCGGCCGAAGAGGCCGCCGCGATCGAGGACACTGAAGCGGGAGAGCTCGAAGCCGAACCCGGCTCCGCGGAACCGGAGCCGCCGGAGGCTGTTGCCGAAACCTCCCCCGAGGACGGTTTGTTGTACGATACAGAAAATCCGGAGGAGCGCGTCGAACCAGGTCCGGAGGACGCTCCGGAGCAGAAGCTTGCGGACTCGGAAGCGGGTGCGGAACAGTTTGGTAGGATAGAGGATGCGGGTTCCCCCACTCACAAACAGCCGGAAGGAGCGGGCTCGAAGGACACCCCGGAAGAAGGCCACGGTGGCTAAGTGCGCCTTCTGAACCGCGTACCGCGAGGGAAGCGGTGAGAGAGCAAAATTTCTTTTCTCTATGAAGAAGATTCGCATCAACGAGCTGGCGCGGGAGTTGGAAGTCAAAGCTCACGAAATTCTGGAGCTGCTCCCGGAACTGGGCGTCGCCGAAAAAAAGACGCACTCCAGCTCCATCGACGAAGACGTAGCCATCAAGCTGCGGCGTCATTATGGCAAGGAGGCGCCGGAGCCCGAATCGGTTCCGGAGAGCGCTCCCGACTCTGCCGAAGCGTCCGCGGAAGGGCGCCCGGTGGCCGAGCCTTCGCGGCCGGCGGCCCCGGAAGCTGTGCAGCCTGAACTCCACGGCGAAAGATCGCCGGAGCCCGGTTCGATGCTCACGGAAGCCCCTCCCGTGGGCGAGTCTCACGCCCCGCTGGGCGGCGCCCACCCCGTGCGGCCGCCGCTGGCGGGAGGTCGTCCCATCCATCCGCCGATCGCCGGTCAAGGCCAAATGCCGGCGCCGTCTGTCAGGACTCCTTCACCCATGCCGCCTTCCGCCGTCATCGCGCCCGGCCGTCCGCCGGCCGCTACGCCTTCCATGCCGGGGTTGGCCAAGCCGCTGCCCAGCGCGGCCCTTTCCGGGCCGGCGCCCAAGCCGGGGCAGATTCTCTCCGGTCCTCGCCAGCCTTTTCCGTCCGACACCGCGCGCCCGGCTGTTTCCTCCGGTGCGCCATCGGTTGTCCCAGGCGCTCCGCGTCCCGCCGCTCCGCGGCCGCCAGCCGGTCAGATTGCCAGGGGCCCCGCTGCCCCCTCGGCCGCCGCGCCGTCCGGGCCGGGATCTCCCTCCGCCAGGCCGCTGGCCGGACAGCCGGCCGCTCGTCCCGTAGTCCCGCCCCGCCCCGATCTGGTTGCCAAGCTCGGAACGCCGCGCCCGGCCATGCCGGCTCAACCGGCGCCCGCGCGCCCCGGCGTTCCCAAGCCGCCTAGCGCACCCGTGCCCGGCCAGCCCATTTACCGCGGTCCCATCCGCCCCGGCCAGCCGCTGGTTGCCCGCCAGGGCGTTCGTCCCGGCGCGCCTGCGGGCGCACGGCCCGGTGGCCCGCGCCCCCAGCATCCCACGTCGCCGCGCGGCATCGGACCCGGCCTCGCGCCCCCTCCGGTGGAACAGCCGCGCGGCCGCGGCGACAAGCGTCCCACGCGCCAGCCGCGCCAGCGCATCGAGGAAGAGAGGGTCCTGCGCCCGACGTCCCGACGGCAGGTGGAGGCCGGCCCTCCGCCCATCAACCGCGAAATCACTATCTCCGAAGGCATCACCGTCAAGGAGCTTTCCGAAAAGCTCGATGTCAAAGCCGCGCTCGTCATCAAGAAACTGGTGGAAAAGGGCATTTTCGCCACCATCAACCAGACGCTCGACGAAAAGCTCGCCACCGATCTGTCCCGCGAGTTCGGCGCCTCCACCGCTACCGTCAGCTACGAAGAAGAGGCCATGCAGGCGGTGGAAGAAAAGGAAGAAGTAAAGGACCTGCAAACCCGTCCGCCCGTGGTCACCGTAATGGGCCACGTCGATCACGGCAAGACGTCGTTGCTGGACGCCATCCGCGAAGCCAACGTGGCGGCGCGCGAGGCCGGCGGCATCACCCAGCACATTGGCGCATACGCCGTGGAACTGAACGGCCGCAAGATCGTATTCATCGATACCCCCGGCCACGAGGCGTTCACCCGCATGCGCGCCCGCGGCGCCAAGGTCACCGATATCGTGATTCTGGTGGTGGCGGCCGACGACGGCGTCATGCCGCAGACCGTCGAAGCCATCGACCACGCCAAGGCCGCCGGCGTCCCCATCGTGGTGGCCATCAACAAAATCGATAAACCCGAGGCCCAGCCCGACCGCATCAAGCAGCAGCTTTCCGATCGCGGCCTCGTGTGGGAAAACTGGGGCGGCGACACCGTCATGGTGGAAGTCTCGGCCCGCACCCGCGCCGGCATCGACACGCTGCTCGAAATGGTCCTGCTGGTGGCGGACTTGCAGAATCTCAAGGCCAATCCCAACCGTCCCGCCATGGGCACGGTGCTCGAGGCTCAGCTCGACCGCGGCCGCGGTCCGGTGGCCACCGTGCTGGTGCGCAACGGAACGCTCAACGTGGGCGATTATTTCATCTGCGGCTCCGTTTTCGGCAAAGTCCGCGCCATGATGAGCGACCGCGGCACGCAGGTGCGCAAAGCCGAACCGGCCACTCCCGTGGAGGTGCTCGGCCTGGATTCGCTGCCCGAAGTGGGCGATGACTTCCAGGTGGTCACCGATACCTCCAAGGCTCAGCAGATCGTCAAATTCCGCGACCTCAAGGACCGCGAAGCGGCCCTGGCCAAGTCGGGGCGCCTCACCCTGGAACAACTGCACAAGCAGATGGAAGCCGGCGAGGTGAAGGAACTGCCCATCATCATCAAGGCCGACGTGGGCGGCTCCGCCGAAGTGTTGGTCGAGACATTGCAGAAGCTTTCCAACGATAAAGTGAAAATTCGCGTGATCCGCTCCGGTGTGGGCGCCATCAACGAGAGCGACGTGCTGCTGGCTTCGGCGTCTAATGCCGTCATCATCGGCTTCAACGTACGGCCGGAGCGCGCCGCCAGCGCCCTGGCGGAGCAGGAAAAGGTGGACATCCGCCTGCACACCATCATTTACAACCTCACCGACGAGATCAAGCGCGCCATGACCGGTCTGCTCGAACCGGTGTTCCGCGAGGTCTACAAGGGCAAGGCCGAAGTGCGCGAGACTTTCCGCATCAGCAAGGTGGGCAATGTGGCCGGCTGCATTGTGCAGGACGGCAGCATTCCCAGCCGCTCGGAGGTCCGCCTGCTGCGCGACAACGTGGTGGTTTACACCGGCAAGATCAGCTCGCTGCGCCGCTTCAAGGACGACGTAACCGAAGTGAAGAGCGGCCAGGAGTGCGGCATCACGCTGGAGAATTACGCCGATGTCAAGCAGGGCGATATCATCGAGGCCTTCGTCACCGAGCGGGTGGCCACGGAGGTCTTCGCGTGAAGCCATGGCGGCCATCGGTGTTCTGACTCTGGAACTGCGGCTGGAAACGCATTCGCTGAAAGAGAAGCGCCACGTTGTGGAGAGCCTCAAGGCGCGCCTGCGCCACAAATTCAACGTCGCCGTGGCGGAAATCGACTACCAGGATCTGTGGCAGCGTGCCGCCGTAGCCGCCGTGACGGTCTCTTCCGACCATGTACACGCCGAAAAAGTGCTCCGCTCGGTGGAAGAAGAAGCCGCCGCGCTGTTGGGCGGAGAGTTGGCGGAGACCAGCGTCGAGTGGCTGGCATGAGGAATGGCAGGGGGTGGGGAGTAGGGAGTAGGGGAAGGTGGCTCGCTTCGCTCGCGGCTTACCAGAACGAGACCGGCGCGAAGCGACGCACCTATCCCCACCCCCCATCCCCCACCCCCTATCCCCTCTTTTTGCCTTCTATGGATGAACGTCGCACACTGCGCATCTCCGAAGCCCTTCGCGAGGAGCTTTGTGAGATCATCGGCTTCGAAACCGACGATCCGCGCCTGCTCTCCGTCGAAGTGACCGAGGTGCACATGAGTCCCGATGGCCGACACGCCGGCGTGCGCGTGGCCTTGCGCGGCGATGAAAAGGCGCAGAAAGAGTCGCTCGCGGCGCTGGATCATGCGCAGGGATATATCCGCCATGAACTGGCCAGCCGGCTGAGCCTACGGTATGTTCCCGAACTGCATTTCGAGCGTGACAAGAACCCGGATGTGGAAAGTCGCATCGACTTTCTGCTGAAACGAGCGAAAAAATCTCGTGGACGTACTGAAAATTAAGGCCATACTCAAACAATTTGTGCTAGTTTTGTTTCTGTTGGCGGCCGCGCGCGGCCCCGGAACAGCGGCTTCTCAAGAGCTGCTGCGGCTCCAGAAAAGCGCCGACGCCATGGGGTCTACGTATACGGTCGAGTTGTACGGCTACGACCGGGTGAAAATGGAGGCGGCGGCGGATGCCGCCCTGGAAGAAGCGCGGCGGCTCGACGAACTGCTGTCGAACTATAAGCCGGAGAGTGAATGGAGCCAGGTCAACCGGTTGGCTGCCGAACGGCCCCTCAGGATTTCTCCGGAGTTGTTCCAGTTGCTTTCCGCGTGCGTCGAATACAGCCGCCGGAGCGAAGGCGCATTCGATATTTCGGTCGGACCGCTCATGAAGGTTTGGGGATTCTATAAGGGAACCGGGCATTTGCCGCACCGCGCTGAAGTGGCGGCGGCCATGGCGAAGGTGGGTTATCGGCACATCCACCTCGATGCCGCGGCCGGCACGGTCTGGTTCGACCGGCCAGGCGTGGAATTGGACCCCGGCGGAATCGGCAAAGGCTATGCCGTCGATCGGATGGTGGATATTCTGAAACAGGACGGCGTCACCACCGCTCTGGTGGCTGGCTCTGGCAGCAGCATTTATGGATTGGGCGCGCCTCCCGGCCAGCCTCAGGGTTGGCCGGTGGAGATCAAAGACCCGTGGGATACGCGCAAGACCGTGGCCCAGGTGTTTTTGAAAGACATGTCGATGTCCACCTCGGGCAGTTACGAAAAGTTTTTCCGGGCGGAGGGCCGCATCTACGCCCACATTATGGACCCGCGGACCGGATTTCCGGCGCAGGGCAGCGTAGCGGTTTCGGTTGTGACGCCGCGCACCATCGATAGCGAAGCGTGGGCCAAACCGTATTTCGTGAATGGCCGCCAATGGGCGGCAAAGCACAAGCCAAAGGACTTTCGCGTGTTCTTTTGCGAAGACAGGACGGACAAGCCATGCGCGTGGCTCCAATGACCAGCCGATTTTTAGACGCCTGCCGGCGCCGGCCCACCGACGTGCGGCCGGTCTGGTTCATGCGGCAGGCGGGCCGCTACCTGAAGCAGTACCGCCATATCCGCGAGCGGCACGGCATCCTGGAAATCTGCAAACGGCCCGACCTGGCCGCCACCATTACCCTCCAGCCCGTCGAGCTGCTGGACGTGGATGCCGCTATCATTTTTGCCGACCTGCTGCTGCCGGTCGAGCCGATGGGCCTCAAGCTGCGCTACGAGAAGGGCGAGGGCCCGGTGATCGGCAACCCGGTCCGCAACTCCGACGACGTGGATTCGCTTTCCACCACCAACACCGACGACCTCGGCTACGTCGGTGAAGCCATCCAGCACGTGGTGCGGGCGCTGGGCGGCAAGGTGCCCGTGATCGGCTTCGTGGGTGCGCCCTTCACCATGGCCAGCTACATCATTGAAGGCGGCGCTTCGCGCAACTTCATCCGTACCAAGAAGCTCATGTACAGCGACGAAACGCTGTGGCGCCGGTTGATGGGCAAAATTGTCGACGTGCTGGCCCCCTTTGCGCACTTGCAGGTGACCGCCGGCGCGCGCGCCATCCAGGTGTTCGATAGCTGGGTGGGCGCGCTGGGCTCCGACGATTATGTGCGCTTCGCCGCGCCCTATTCGCGTGCGCTCATCGAGCGC
>Ga0335081_10020214_pt1 | contig 10768 bp, 6 predicted proteins | sample Lox_Sample_35_FD_206713 | JGI IMG/M metagenome (GOLD analysis project Ga0335081, IMG submission 206713) | Soil microbial communities from Loxahatchee National Wildlife Refuge, Florida, United States - Lox_Sample_3.5 | ecosystem: Environmental > Terrestrial > Soil > Wetlands | place: USA: Florida... | reverse complement strand
CTCGGGCGAGTCACCCCGGTTCCGCCCGCTCGGGCGAGTCACCCCGGTTCCGGCGCGCCGAATCACCGCATATCAGTCATACCGGACGTGATCATCCGGGTGCCCGTGGAATGAATGTCACATCCACTGCGTATTCTGGGACATTCGTCACATCCATCAAGATCATCTCCGAGAAGGCGGCTGGCGTTTTCATTGGCTGGGCCTTGGTTTCCGGTGGCGGTGCGCCGGAGTCGCCTTGACCGGGCTGCCGACGGCTGGGGAGCAACGGAAGGGGGCGTTGCACGGGTACGCCAAAGGGCCAGCGGCGGGTGCGCGGACCCGGTAGGCGGGCGGCTCAGGGCACCCGCACTCCCGCCAGTGCCCTGAGCGCGCCCTGCATCAGCCAGCCTGAGCCACGCGGATCCCGCGTTCCCGGCGCGCCTACCCCCGTCAGCCGGTGTGATACCTGGCCGGGATGGTCCCCACCTCGTGGGTCAGCCTGACCCGGTCGGCACGGTAGATGTACCTGGTCATCCTTACCGGCCGGTCCTGCGAGTACGCGGTGCGGTTGACCACAACCACGGGCGTGCCCGTGGACAGGCCGAAGAACGAGTACTCCCTGGCGTTCGGCATCCGCGCGCCGATCTCGTCGATGAAGCCGACCTGCGGGTACCCGAGGTCCGCGAGCAGCTTGATGCTGCCGATCGCGATGTCGCCTGCCTGCTCGAGCGGCGTGCCGGAGGCGATGTCCAGCGGGAAGTACGAGGCCATGATCATCCATGGCACCTCACCGATGGTGCCTGACCTGCGGCGCACCACCACCGGGTCGCCCGGCGAGATCTCAAGCTTCTCGGCGACGCTGGGCGAGGCCGGCGACTTCTCCACGATCTGCCTGGTGGTCTCCGGCTCCTGCGTGGCATTGCTGACCTCGGGGAGCAGGGTGGAGATGCTCTGGCCCGCCGGCTGGGTGGCGATCCTGGACAGCAGGGCGGTGAACGGGCGGGCAGGCTCGGTGACGAAGGTGCCGAGACCCTGCCTGGTCACGACCAGGCCCTGGTTGGTCAGCAGCGCGATGGCCAGCCTCACCGTGTTGCGCGACGCGTCGAACTGCCGAACCAGGTCCGGCTCGCTGGGCAGCCGCTCGCCGGGCTGAAGAGCGCCGCTGTCGATCTGGTCGCGCAGCCTGTCGGCTATCTGCTGGTACTTGGCCGGAGCCATGGGCGACCTCCCTCACGGTCCCGCGACTGTCACTATCCGGATAGGTAGGTCCTACCCTTATGCATCGTTTGAAACAGCCAACTGTTTGGTATGAGTTAGATGAGCCGGAACAGCCGGAACATCGGGATCGATAGTAGACGGAGAGCGGCGGCGAGTAAACACTCCGCGCCGACGAAGACACCAAGTCCCGGGTCCGCAGGCCGACTCAGGAAGAAGAAAAGGAAGGAGGAAAGTCAGATGAACATCTGGATCGTCATCGGGGCGGCCGCCATCGTGGTGCTGGCTCCCCTCGCGGTGATCGTGCTGGTGAGTGTCGCCAGCCTCCGCGAGGAGTCAGCGCACAGCCTGGGCAGGCAGGCACCGGGCACGGCCGAGCGCTTGGCGCGCCGACTGCTCGGCTACCGGGCGAGTTACGCCATGCCGCTGGACCACCAGCCAGGCAGGCGCCCAAGCCGGCGCCCGGCCAGGCAGCCTTCGCTCGCGCCGGAGCGGGAAGTACGCTTCGCTCATGCGCGTCGCCCTCTGCCAGATCCCCGCGAGCTCGCAGCCGAACGTCAATCTCGGCCGGGTTCGGTCCGCGTTGACCAGCGCGAGCGAGCAGGGGTCTGACCTAGCGGTCTTCCCTGAGGGAACGCAGGCCAGGTTCTCGGCCAACCTCAGGGAAGTGGCCGAGCCGCTGGACGGGCCGTTCTGCCGCGGGCTCTCCGCGGCGGCCCTGGAGAGCGGCGTCGCCCTGGCGGCCGGCGTCTTCGAGCCGGCGCCAGGAAATCTCGTCTACAACACCACAGTCGCCTTCGACGCGACCGGCCGCCTGGTAGCGGCCTACCGGAAGATCCATCTCTTCGATGCGCTCGGCCAGCGGGAGTCCGACACGGTAGCTGCCGGCTCGCAGATCGTGATCGCCGATCTCGCCGGGCTCAGCGTCGGCTTCCTCACCTGCTATGACGTGCGCTTCCCGGAGCTCGCGAGGGAACTTGCCCTGCGCGGCGCCGACCTGATCGTCATCCCGTCCGCCTGGGCGGCCGGATTGTTCAAGGAAGAGCACTGGGTCACCCTGGTGCGGGCTCGCGCGATCGAGAACACGATCTGGGTCGCGGCGGCTGGGCAGGTCCCCGACCAGCACGAGCCGCCCACCTCGGCGCCGACCGGCGTCGGCCGGAGCATGCTGGTCGACCCCATGGGCGCGGTCCGGCTCGATCTTGGCTCGGCCCAGGCGGTCGCCTCGGCACCGGTCGACACGGAGATGACCGCGCGGGTCAGGGCCACGCTGCCGTCGCTGGCGCACCGCAGGCCCGACTTGTTCACCGTGAGCGTGTGAGCCCGCGGCGGCACCCGGCAGCACACGGCGCCGCCGACCGCCACCGGCCACGATCGCTCGATCCCGTCACTCACCCTCGCCTCCAGGCGCCGGGCGCGGCTCGGCGCGAGCTATCGCCCGGTGCCGCCGCCAGGCCCAGACCGCGACCAGCGCGACCACCACGACCGCGATCGTGATCGCCAGGCCCGCGCCCACCTTGCTCTCGACAACGCCGTAGGCCGAGCCCGCCAGGTAGCCGAGGAGGCTGTAGCCGACGCCCCAGACCACGCCGCCGACGATGTTGTGGATCAAGAACACGCGGTACGGCATCGCGGCAGCGCCGGCCGCCGCGGGCATCAGCGCGCGGACGACGGCGAGGAACCGCCCGCCGAGCACCGCAAGCCCGCCCCGGTCCCGCAGCGCCGACCTGGCCCGGTCGAGCGCCCCTGACACCCGGCGCAGCCCGCGCGCGGCGAACAGCCGGTCGCCCATCCGCTTGCCGATCTCGTAGCCGACCAGCGGCCCGGTAATCGCGGTGAACACCACCACGACGATCAGAATGGCGAGCGAAAGGTGGCCGCGGCTGGCGAGCACGCCGCCGAGCACGACGGCGGCCTCGCCGGGCAGCACGAAGCCGAGGAAGATCGCGGTCTCGCCGAACACGAGCGCGGCGATCAGGCCGATCGCCACCCAGCCGTTCATGTGGTTGAGCAGTGCGGACAGGTCACTGCCAATGCTGGCCAATCCGCGTTCCTCCGTCCGGCGACTCGCCGCGCACCGCGTCACGCCTTGCTGCACGAACCGCACCCTGGCTGTGATCTAGTTGGCCATAATGCGTCCAAGCGCCCGGCTTCGGGGAGGAGACGCCGATGCCAGCCATGTCCCAGCCGTGGTCCTCGCCAGGGAGGACGCCAGCCGGGGCCGCAGGTCAGCCGCCCTGGCCACCGAGCGAGCCGAGAGGCTCGGGTTCGCCGCCCTGGCCGGGCGGCGAACCGCCGGCAGGGCGACCCCCGACCGCGGGCGGCAGGCCGCAGGTGCACGGCCAGCCGCCGTGGAGCCCGAGCGTCGACCCGAGCAGCGCGGCCTTCGGCCAGGGCCTCAGCGACTCCGCGCCGAGCACTGGCAGCCTACCGGCGATCACCGGCGGCCTGATCCGCCGTCAGGGCAGTTTCACCGGGCGCATCACCAGGGACGGATCGAGCGAGTTCCCCGCCGAGTCCTCCAGGTACCAGCTCTACGCCTCGCTCGCCTGCCCCTGGTCGCAGCGGACGCTGATCGCCTGCAGACTGCTCGGCCTTGACCGCATCATCGGCCTGACCCTGACCGACCCGGTAGCCGACGAGAACGGCTGGCGGTTCACCGAGGACAAGGGCGACCCGCTGACCGGCGCCCGCTACCTGACCGACCTGTACCGGACCACCGACCCCGGCTACCGCGGCCCGTACAGCGTGCCGCTGATCTGGGACCTGCGCACTCGCCGGATCGTCAGCAACGACGTGGCCCAGATCACCGTGATGCTGGAGACCGAGTTCCGGCCGTTCCACAAGCCAGGCGCGCCCGACCTGTACCCGGCCTCCAGGCGCCGCGATATCGAGTCACTGGCCACTCTGATCTTCCATACCGTGAACACCGGCGTCTACAAGGCCGGCCTGGCCAGCTCGCAGGCCAGCTACGACCAGGCGGTCGAGGCCGTGTTCACCACGCTCGACGCGCTTGAGGACCGGCTCTCGCGGCGCAGGTTCCTGCTCGGTGACCTGCTGACCGAGGCCGACATCAGGCTCTACCCCACGCTGGCCAGGTTCGACGCCGTCTACTACCCGAAGTTCCGGTGCAACCTGCGGCGGCTGGTCGACTACCCGCACCTGTGGGCCTACGCGCGCGACCTGTACAGCTACCCCGGGTTCGGCGAGACCACCGACCTCGGGCAGATCAAGCGGCATTACTACCAGTCGACCGAATGGGGCAACAAATTCGGCATAGTACCCATAGGCCCCCAGATTGACTGGAAAGAGCCGCACGGCCGGTCGCGAATGCACGCCTAGGCGACCGCCCCGCGACCTCCGGCGGGTAGCCTTGAAGACTGGGGTCGCACAGCTAGTCAAGTCCGGAAGAGGCGATGTCGGCCGTGTCTGCCGAGTTCTCGCGTGGGTCCGCGAAGGTCGTGCCAGGAACAAGCAAGGACCAGGGCGAGGCCGACGAGCCCGCCGCGAACCACCGCGGCGCGGACGGCCCGTCCACGTTCTCGGCAGGCACCGTACTGACGTCGAGCACCGACTTCGGCCCGAACGAGTGGCTGGTCGACGAGCTTTATCAGCGCTATCTTGCCGACCCTGCCTCGGTCGACCGAGCCTGGTGGAACTTCTTCGCCGACTACCGGCCACCCGCTGAGGGCGCCGCCGACCAGCCCCAGGCAGGCACGGGCCAGCCAGCCCAGGCGAGCCACGCACCCGCGGCCCAGGCGCCGGCCGACGGGCACCGCGCCAGGACCGCCCAGCGGCCCGGCGGCGGTCCGGCCGGAGGCGCGCACGCGGACGGCGCGCGGCCGGGCACTGCCCAGCCGCCGGCCCGGCCCGCGCAGGCCGCGCGGCCGGCACCAGCCGGCCAGCCCGCGGCGGCCGCGCCGCCCGGCCAGCCCGCGGCGGCCGCGCCGACCGGTCAGTCGGCAGCCGACCACGCGGAGATCCGGCTGCGCGGCGCCGCGTCCCGCACGGTCACCAACATGGAGGCCAGCCTCGCGGTCCCGACGGCCACCTCGGTCCGCGCGGTCCCCGCCAAGCTGCTGATCGACAACCGGATCGTGATCAACAACCACCTGGCCCGCGGCCGCGGCGGCAAGGTCTCCTTTACCCACCTGATCGGCTTCGCGGTGGTGCGCGCGCTCGCGCTGATCCCGTCGCTGAACGACTCCTATGCCGAGGTGGACGGCAAGCCGGTGCTGATCAGGCCGGAGCACGTGAACCTCGGCCTGGCGATCGACGTCCAGAAAGAGGACGGCACCCGCCAGCTGCTCGTGCCGAACATCAAGGCGGCCGAGCAGATGGACTTCCGCCAGTTCTGGCTGGCCTACGAGGAGATCGTGCGCAAGGCCAGGTCGGCCAAGCTGGCCGTGGAGGACTTCGCAGGCACCACGATCAGCCTGACCAACCCAGGCACGATCGGCACCGAGCACTCGGTGCCGAGGCTGATGTCCGGGCAGGGCGCCATCGTCGGCGTCGGCGCGATGGAGTACCCGGCCGCCTACCAGGGCACCTCGGCCGAGTCGCTGGCCAGGATGGCGATCAGCCAGACGGTCACGCTCACCTCCACCTACGACCACCGGATCATCCAGGGCGCGCAGTCCGGCGAGTTCCTGCGGATCATCAGCAAGCTGCTGCTCGGTGATGACGACTTCTACGACGACGTGTTCGCCTCGCTGCGGATCCCGTACGAGCCGGTCAGGTGGGTGCGCGACATCCCGGCCGGCCACGAGAACGACATCAGCAAGGCGGCCAGGGTCCACGAGCTGATCCACGCCTACCGGGTGCGCGGCCACCTGCTCGCCGATACCAACCCGCTCGGCTACACCCAGCGCAAGCACCCTGACCTGGACATCAACACCCACGACCTGACGCTGTGGGACCTTGAGCGCGAGTTCGCCACCGGCGGGTTCGGCGGCAGGCCGCGGATGCTGCTGCGGGACATCCTCGGAGTGCTGCGCGACGCCTACTGCCGCACGGTGGGCCTTGAGTACATGCACATCCAGAACCCGGCCGAGCGCTCCTGGCTGCAGGACAGGGTGGAACGCCCGCACCGCCACCCCGACCACGACGAGCAGATGCAGATCCTGTCCAAGCTCAACGTCGCCGAGGCGTTCGAGATGTTCCTGCAGACCAAGTTCGTCGGTCAGCGCAGGTTCTCCCTCGAGGGCGCCGAATCGCTGATCCCGCTGATCGACGCGGTGCTCAACGAGGCGGCGAAGGTCGGCCTGCACGAGGCCGTGATCGGCATGGCACATCGGGGCCGGCTCAACGTGCTCGCCAACATCGTGGGCAAGTCCTACGGCCAGATCTTCAACGAGTTCGAGGGCTACGTCGACCCGGGCAGCACGCACGGCTCGGGCGACGTGAAGTACCACCTCGGCGCCGAGGGCCGGTACACCGCCGCGGACGGCGGCACCATCCCGGTCAGCCTGGTCGCCAACCCGAGTCACCTCGAGGCCGTCAACCCGGTGGCCGAAGGCGTGGTCAGGGCCAAGCAGGACGTGCTCGACATGGGACAGCCCGGGTACACGGTGCTGCCGGTGCTGATCCACGGCGATGCCGCGTTCGCCGGGCAGGGCGTGGTGGCCGAGACGCTCGAGCTCTCCCAGCTGCGCGGCTACCGTACCGGCGGCACCGTGCACATCGTGGTGAACAACCAGGTCGGCTTCACCACCGACCCGCAGTCCTCCCGGTCGAGCGTGTACTGCACCGACGTGGCCCGCACCATCCAGGCGCCGATCTTCCACGTGAACGGCGACGACCCCGAGGCCGTCGTCAGGGTCGGCAGGCTGGCGTTCGCCTACCGCGAGGCGTTCGCCAAGGACGTCGTCATCGACATGGTCTGCTACCGCCGCCGCGGCCACAACGAGGCCGACAACCCCTCGTTCACCCAGCCGCTGATGTACGACCTGATCGACGCCAAGCGGTCCACCCGCAAGCTCTACACCGAGTCGCTGATCGGGCGCGGCGACATCACGCTCGAGGAAGCCGAGCAGATCCTGCGCGACTACCAGGCCGAGCTCGAGCGCGCGTTCACCGAGACCCGCGACGCGTTCACCCGCCCGCCTGAGCCGGGTTCGGTGGTCGTGGCGCCGCTGCCGCAGCCCAGCCCGATCGACCACGTGCGGACGCCCACCGCGATCAGCACGGAGACCGTCAAGCGGATCATCGACACCCAGCTGAACCTGCCGGAAGGCTTCACGCCGCACCCGCGGCTGGCGCCGCAGCTGTCCCGCCGCGCGGTCATAGTGGAGCAGGACGACATCGACTGGGCCACCGGCGAACTGCTCGCGTTCGGCGCCACCCTGATCGACGGCAATGCGGTCAGGCTGATCGGCCAGGACAGTCGGCGTGGCACGTTCGGCCAGCGGCACGCCACCGTGGTCGACCGGCACACCGGCGCCGAGTACACCCCGCTGCGCCAGCTGAACAGCGACAACGCCAAGTTCCACGTCTACGACTCGCTGCTCTCTGAGTTCGCCGCCGTCGGATTCGAGTACGGCTACTCGGTCGCCAGGCCGGGCGCCCTGGTCTGCTGGGAGGCCCAGTTCGGCGACTTCGCCAACGGCGCGCAGACGATCATCGACGAGTTCGTCTCCTCCGGCGAGCAGAAGTGGGGCCAGCGCTCCGGCGTGGTGATGCTGCTGCCGCACGGCTACGAGGGTCAGGGGCCGGACCACTCCTCAGCCAGGGTCGAGCGGTTCATGGCGCTGTGCGCCCAGGACAACATGACCGTGGCGATGCCGAGCACCCCGGCCAGCTATTTCCATCTGCTGCGCTGGCATGTGCTTTCCGACCGGATCAAGCCGCTGATCGTGTTCACGCCCAAATCCATGCTCCGCCTGAAGACGGCAGTCTCCTCGGTCGCCGACTTCACCAGCGGCTCGTTCCGCCCCGTGCTCGGCGACCCGTCCTTCGGCGGGCGCGGCAACGGCGGCGGCCCGGACCCGGCGCAGGTCAGGCGGGTGCTGCTGTGCTCGGGCAAGGTCTACTACGACCTGGCCGACAAGGTGCGCGCCGGCCAGCGCACCGACATCGCCGTGCTGCGGGTGGAGCGGCTCTACCCGCTCCCCGGCGCCGAGATCGCGGCCGAGCTTGCCGCGTTCCCCCACGCAAGCGAGCTGGTCTGGGTGCAGGAGGAACCGGTCAACATGGGCGCGTGGCCCTATATGGCGATGCACCTGCCCGTACTGCTCGGCCGCGGCCTGGCCGTAGTCGGCCTGCCGGAGAGCTCGGCGCCCGCCTCTGGTTCGGCGAAGGCGCACAGCACCGAGCATGCCGCGCTGCTCGCCGCCGCCCTCGCCTAGCGGCGGCGCGGCATGTACTTCACCGACCGGGGTATCGAGGAGCTCGCGCAGCGGCGCGGCGACGACGACGTCACGCTCGGCTGGCTGGCCGAGAAGCTGACCGAGTTCGTCGACATCCACCCCGAGCACGAGGCAGCCATCGAGCGGCTGGCGACCTGGCTGGCCCGCTCCGACGACGAAGAGGACTAACGCAACCCCCGGTGCCGGTCGGGCCGCCACAGCCAGCCCGGTGCCGCGACCTCGGCAAGGCGTCGCGGCGGGCCTCGCATTGCCCGACGAGATATATCGCATATAGGATGGCGGATTGAGGGGGCCCTTCGGGCGCCCGCTCGCGGGACGGACGGAGAGGGGAGCCCGGTGAGTCCGGTCTTCAGGCACGGCGGACTGCGGCTGTACTTGCTCAAGCTGCTCGATGAGGCGCCGCGGCACGGCTACGACGTGATCAGGCTGCTCCAGGACAGGTTCCTCGGCGTCTACTCCCCCTCGCCGGGCACGATCTACCCGCGGCTGGCCAGGCTCGAGGAAGAGGGCCTCGTCACCCATGAGGTGATCGACGGCAAGAAGGTCTACAAGATCACCGACGCGGGCCGGGAGGAGCTCAACCGCAGGCTTGACGACCTGGCCGACCTTGAGGACGAACTCGCGGCATCGGTACGCGACATCGCCAGGGAGATCTCCCGCGATGTCAGGGAGACGGTCAGGAGCATGCGGGACGAGCTCACCTGGGCAGTCAGGGAGGCGGCCAGGAGCGGCCGCGAGGCCGACCGGGATGCCAGCCGCGGCCCCAGGGACTCCGGGCAGGAAGCGTCCCGCGGTGCCAGCGAGGCGGCCGGGCGGGCGTCGGCGCATGCGGCAGGCAGTCCTGGCCAGGCGGCCAGTCCTGGCCAGGCGGGCAGTCCTGGCTCGGCGGGCGGTTCGGGCCCTGCGACCAGGCCAGACCGGGCTCGCGAGGGTGCCTGGAGCGAGGCCACCCAGGCGGACAAGGACGAGGCCAGCACCGACGCACCCGGCACTGAGCCACCCGGCACTGAGCCACCCGGCACTGAGCCACCCGGCACTGAGCCACCCGGCACTGAGCCACCCGGCGCGGGCCGTGCCGCCGGCCCCGCGAGCGATGCCGACGATGCGAGCGGCGCAAGCGATGCCGCCGATGCAGGCAGCGCCCAGGGCCAGCAGCGCCGGCGCCCATCCGGTGACTGGCGAGACTGGGCGGATTGGGCCGACTGGGGTGACTGGCGCGAGTGGGCCGAGTGGGCCAGGCGCCGCGACTGGTCGGACTGGACAGGCAAGCAGGACTGGAAGGAACGGGCCCGGGCCAGCCGTCAGGAGTGGAAGGAAGGAGCCAAGGCCGCGAACCAGGAGTGGAAGGACCAGGCGCGGGCCGCCAAGGAAGAGTGGAAAGAGCAGGCCAGAGATGCCACCCAGGAGTGGAAAGAGCAGGCGCGCGCCGCCGAACAGCAGCGGCGCGAGCACGCCAGGGCAACCGAGCAGGAGCGGCGCGACCAGGCCAGGGCAGCCGGGCAGCAGCGGCGCGAGCACGCCAGGACGGCCAGTCAGGAGCAGTGGGATCGGGCCGCCGAGGGCGGCGAGTCCGCCCCAGGCGGGTCCCGGGCCGGGCAATCGCGCGACCGGGGACCACGCGACTGGCATCAGCCGGAGCGTGACCTCGTCGGCGACCTAGAGCGGCTGGCCGGCGCGTTCGCAAGGGAACTGCGCAGCGTCGCGTGGCACGCCGGCGGGCTCAGCGAGGACGCGGTGAGCAGCCTAGGCACCATACTCACCGACGCGCTGAACAGGATCACCACCGAGGTCTTCCACGCCCCAGCCGAGGACCGCACCCAGTCAGCAACACCCGCCAGCCAGCCTGCGGACGCCACCCCAGCCGAACCGCCCGCCGCCGGCCAGCCCGCGCACGCCACCTCGGCCAAGGACCGTCCGCAGCCAGCACCACCCGCCAACCAGCCTGCGGACGCCACCCCAGCCGAACCGCCCGCCGCCAGCCAGCCCGCGGACGCCACCCCAGCCGAGCCGCCCGCCGCCAGCCAGCCCGCGCACGCCACCCCAGCCGAGCCGCCCGCCGCGGACGCCACCCCAGCGCCCGCGGACGCCGCCCCTCAGGCCCAGACCGAACCTCGGCCCGAAGCGGAAGGGCCTCCAGAGGCGGAGCCTGAGCCAGAAGCGGAAGCCCCGGCAGAGGCGGAACCCCTGGCAGAGACAGAGACCGAGGC
>Ga0335081_10020212_pt1 | contig 10769 bp, 10 predicted proteins | sample Lox_Sample_35_FD_206713 | JGI IMG/M metagenome (GOLD analysis project Ga0335081, IMG submission 206713) | Soil microbial communities from Loxahatchee National Wildlife Refuge, Florida, United States - Lox_Sample_3.5 | ecosystem: Environmental > Terrestrial > Soil > Wetlands | place: USA... | reverse complement strand
GTGGCAAGCACGCGCCCCCCACCGATCTCGCCGGGCAGCGTGACTTCGACCGGCGAGGCGTTGACCGGCGCGGACGTGGCCGGGCCGAGCTCGCCGAGTCCTCCGGCGCCGAGCCCGAGAATCTCGCCCGCGTGTGTGGCAGCACGCGACGAAGCGCTCGACACGCACAGCAGCGCTGTCGCGAGCAACAGTGTCACCGCAAGCCGGCCGCGCGCCGGCGCCTTTCGTTCCACCTCCGGGAAACTACCAGCGCCGAGGCTGCTAATCCCGTGCCAGCCCGAAGCGCCGCCGCCAATCCTCGGGCAGCATCAGCTCCAGCACGTCATCCACCGTGAGTACCCCGATCGGCCTTCCCTCGCCGTCCACGACCGGCATCGCCGTGAGGTTGTAGTCGGTCATCAGCCTGGCCACTTCGGGGACGTCGGTCTCCGGGGCCACCGAGGGGCTGTTGGGGTCGGCCAGCGAGCCGACCGGCTGGTGTCCGGGGCCTTTCACCAGTGCTGCCACCGCGACGGGGCCGGCGAGCCGGCCCTCCTCGTCCACCACGACGACGTGCTGGGTGCGCTCGGGCGGGGTGTCGCTGCGGCGCACCAGCTCCAGCGCCTGCTCCACGGTCGAGCGCTCGCGCACCGTCACGAAGTCGGGATTCATGATGCCGCCGGCCGTCTGCGGGTTGTAGCCGAGCAGCCTCTTGACCTTGATGCGCCTCGCCGGCGGCAGCCGTTCGAGCACCGGCAGGCGCCGCTCCTGGTCGAGCTCCATCAGCAGATCCGCCGCGTCATCGGCCTCCATCCGTGCGAGCACGGCTGCGACCTGCCCATCGGAGCGCTCGCGCAGGAACTCGAGCTGGTGCTCCTCGTCGAGCTCCTCGAAGATGTCCGCCTCGAGCTCCTTGTCGGCGGCCACGGCGTTCATGATCTCCTCGCCCTCCTCGTGGGAGGCGGCCTCGACGAGGTCCGCGATCTGCGCGGCGTGCAGTCGTCCCAGGCGACGGTGGGTCAGGCGCAGGCGGGAGCTCGGGACATGACCGACGAACGGCTCCAGATGCGTCCACTCGACGAGTTCCGCGTGCTCGCCCCGGTGACCTCGAAAGCGCCGCGGCAGTAGCCGCCGCAGCCTCGCCCCGAAGCTGGGGTCGATCCCGGCCACCCGCCAGACGCCGTCGTGGCAGCTCAGCTCGACCTCCCGTGCGACCACCAGGCGGGCCGTGTCCACGTTGATCATGCTGTGACCCAGCACGTCCGCTCGCAACAGCAGCTCTCCCGCGCGTCGTTCGAACTGGGCGAGGTTCAGCTTGGTCGTCGACGTTCTCGCGGCCGCGACCCCCAGGCGGTCGATGCGGTCAGCGGGGACGAACAGTTCCCGGCCGCCGATGCGGGCCTTCAGGCCGCTCACGAGCGGCAGCACAGCTCGCCCGTCCAGTCGTGCGACGACGTCCTGGACTCGCCCCAGCTTCGCCCCCGACGAATCCACCAGTGGACTCCCAGCCACGGAGGAGAGATGCACGACCGCATCGGACATGGCCCGCCCTGAAGGCTATCTCACCGTCCCCCGGCCTCCGGGGCTAGAAGGCCGGGTTGTCCGGGTCTCCGATCAGCACGGCCTCGGCCTCGCGGTAGCGATCGTTCATGGCGGCGGTCTCGAGGAAGGTCATGAACAGCCTCGACACGGGCACGCGCTGGCGTGCGAGCAGGGCCGCATCGGTGGGGCTGTCGAAGTGGGAGGTCGCGACGTCCCGGGAGAAGGTCGCGGCGATGAGCGACGGGTGGTGGCGAGCCTCGAGCACGGCGGTGAGGGCCGTCCCCCGGTACAGCTCGACGGCGGTGAGGGCGAGCAGATCGGCCAGCTCCTGCAGGAACGCCATCCGCAGCAGGACGTGCCGGCGGCGGCGATCCCTGGCTCCGTCGCCCTCGAACAGCGCCTCGTCGCGGACGGCCTTGCCCGCGTACGGGCAGAGGCCCATCTCGGCGATCACGATCGCGTGGCCCTTGACGACCTCGCCGGAGTTGGGGTTGGAGACGTAGGTCTCCGAAAGGGACCGCTCGAGGCTCGCGAGCCCGGCGGCCTCGAGAAGCCCCTCCAGCGCCGCCGCCGCGACGGTCGAGCCCGTGCGGTCCCGCACGCAGCGCTCGAGCTCGATCTCCCGTAGCGCCGGCACGCGCAGCAGCTCGGGGCGAAGACGCTCGCGTTCCCGGGCCAGGTCCAGCAGCGTGCGCTCGCGGGCCTCGGCCGCGACGGGGATCCTGATACGGCGGGCGAGCTTCGCGACGAGCTGCTCGAGCTCCTGCACCCCGTCGCTCGGGAGCCTCTCGCTCCCGAGCGGGAACTGAAAGCGGGAGACGTCCTCGATCGGCAGCCGCCAAAGCGCCCCGGTGTCCTCGAACGCGCCGACCTCGACCTCGAACTCCCCCCGCACCCGGTCGACCCCGATCACCGCGACGGGCGTGCGGCGGGGATCGAGCATGCGGGCGCGGTTCCCGGCGACGAGGTGACCGAGTGTCCCGGGCTCGAACCCGTCATCGCCCGGGGCGTGAGGATCGTGCTCGTAGACCTGCGTGACGCACTCGGTGCTGGGCGATTGCTCACGCGCCATCGCTTGCGAGCCTAGCCCGCGAATGGGTCGAGCTCCCGACGCAGGAAAAGATAGGCGGTCGGCCGCGGACGTCCGCCTCAGCCGTCTCGCACGCGCTGCGCCGCCGTGTATACGTTGACGCTCCCCCCGCGCGCGAAGCCCGCGAGGGTCATCCCGCGGTCGCCGGCAAGCTCGATAGCCAGCGAGCTCGGCGCCCCGACGCCGACCAGGATCGGCGCGCCCGCCATGGCCGCCTTCTGGACCAGCTCGAAGCTCAGTCGGCCGCTGACACACAGCACCTGCTCGGCGAGCGGCAGCATACCGTCGAGCAGGGCGCGCCCGATCACCTTGTCCATCGCGTTGTGGCGCCCCACGTCCTCGCGCAAGAGCAGCAGCTCGCCGTGGACGTCGAACAGCGCGGTGGCGTGGAGTCCGCCCGTGCGCTCGAACGTCGGCTGGCGCAGGCGGCTGGGTAGATCGGCCAGCAGCGCACGGCTGATCCGCGGTCCGGGCCCGACGGGCGGAGCGATCGTGCCCAGCTCCTCGAGGGCTCCCTTCCCGCACACGCCGCACGACGAGGTCGCGTAGAACCGCCGCGAATCGGCATCGCGCAGCAGCGGTCCGCTCACCTCGACGACGTTCGCGGCGAAGTCCGCGGTCGGACCCGCGGCCCGCGGGCCGTCGATCAGGCCCTCGCCGTAGAGGAACCCCAGCGCGAGCTCCTCGTCGTGGGCCGGCGTGCGCATCGTCACCGCCAGGGGCGCGCCGTCCACGCGTATCTCGAGCGGCTCCTCGACCGCGACATCGTCGCGCCGCCCATCGTGCGTGACGCTGACCAGCGTGCGCGCGGTGAGCGCATCGGAGGGCTCGTTCACGCCTCGGCCAACGCGGGGGTCGCGGCCCTGCGCTCGGGTATCGGTCGCACGTCCACCGCCACGACCTTGTACTCGGGGCACGCGGTGTTCACGTCGGCGGAGGCACCCACGAGCAGGTTCGTCCTCGCCTCGGGGAAGTGGAAGCTGGTGAACACGTGACCCGGCTCGATGCGGTCGGTGACGCGGCCGTAGAGCTCGACCCGCCCGACCCGGCTGCGAACGGACACCAGCTCGCCGTCCTCGATCCACAGGCGCGCGGCGTCGTCGGGGTGGATCTCCAGCCAGTCGCGGTCGGACAGCTCCACGTTGCCCGTGCGTCGCGTCATCGTGCCGGCGTTGTAGTGCTCGAGGACGCGGCCGGTGACGAGGATCAGAGGGAACTCCTCGTCGGCGGCGTCACCGGGCGGCTTGAAGGGCAGGGCGGCGAACCTGCCACGCCCGCCCGGCAGCGCGAAGCGCTCGCGGTAGAGGATCTCGCTGTCGCTGCCGTCGGGAGCGACGGGCCACTGCAGTCCCCGACTGCCGATCCGGTCGTGGCTCACCCCGGCAAAGTCGGGTGTGAGCGCCGCGATCTGATCCATCACCTCGCTCGCCGAGCCGTAGCCCATCTCGTGCCCCAGCGCGCGCGACACCGAGGTGATGATCTCCAGGTCGGTCTTCGCCCCGCCGGGTGGCTCGAGTACGGGCCGAACGAGCTGGATCCGCCGCTCTGCATTGGTGAAGGTGCCGTCCTTCTCCAGGAACGAGGACGCCGGAAGGATCACGTCCGCATGCGCGGTGGTCTCGTTGGGGAAGATGTCCTGGCAGACGAGGAACTCGAGCGCCTCCAGCGCGCGGGCGACGTGAGCGCTGTTGGGATCGGTCTGGGCCACGTCCTCGCCGAAGATGTACATCGCCTTCAGCTCGCCGGCGACCGCGGCGTCGAACATCTCCGGGACCTTGTAGCCGTGGCGCCGCGACAGCGGGACCCCCCAGGCCGCTTCGAAGCTGGCGGCCACCTGCTCGTCGCTCACCGGGCGGTACCCGCTGTAGGTGTCGGGCAGCGCACCCATGTCGGAGGAGCCCTGGACGTTGTTCTGGCCCCGCAGCGGGAGCAGCGCCGAGCCGCGCCGTCCGACCTTGCCGGACAGCATCGCGAGGTTGCAGATCAGCTGCACGACCTCCGAGCCGTACTTGTGCTCGGTGACGCCCAGGCCCCAGATGACCGACGCCTCGCCGGCTTCGCCGTAGATGTGCGCCGCGCGCTCGAGGTCCGCGGCCGGGATGCCGCTGATCTCCTCGACCGCCTGGGGCGTGTACTGCTCGAGCAGCTCCAGCGTCGCCTCGGCCGCCTCGGTGCGCTCGGCGATGAACTCCTCGTCGAGCAGGTCGTCCGCGACGAGCACGTGCCCGAGCCCGAGCATCACCGCCGCGTTCGTTCCCGGACGGGGCGCGAGGTGCAGCTCCGCGTAGTCGGCCAGCTCGATCCGCCGCGGGTCGATGGTGACCAGCTTCAGTCCCCGCAGGGCCGCCTGCTTGATCCTCGCGCCGACGACGGGATGGGCCTGCGTGGGGTTCGCGCCGATGATGATCGCCGCGTCCGACGCCTCAATGTCCGAGAACGAGCCGGTCGCCCCGGACAGGCCGAACGAGCGTCGCAACGCGAACGAGGTGGGGGAGTGGCAGACGCGGGAGCAGTTGTCGATGTTGTTGGTGCCGATCGCGGCGCGCATCAGCCGTGCCATCGCGAAGCAGTCCTCATTGGTCGCGCGCGACGAGGCCAGCCCGGCGATCGCGTCCGGGCCGTGCGCGTCGCTGATCGCTCCCAGGCGGACGGCGATCGTTTCCAGCGCCTCCTCCCAGCTGGCCTCGCGCAGGCTCCCGCCGGAGCGGACGAGCGGGGTTCTCAGGCGGTCCGGGGAGGAAGCGAAGCGGTGGGCGAAGCGCCCCTTCAGGCACGCGTGGCCCCGGTTGGCGGGTCCCTCGCGGGACGGCGTGATCGAGATCAGCTCGCCGCCCGCGACATGGCCCTCCAGGCGACATCCGACGCCGCAGTACCCGCACGTCGTCGCCACTGGGGACTCAGTCCGTGTCATCGTCGCGCTCCCGCTCAAGTGTAAGCAGCCGCCGCTCGATGATCGCGCCCGTGGGGCAGGTGTCGGCGCACGCGCCGCAGGACACGCAGCTCGAGTCCAGGAAGCCGCTGTCGAGGCCCGCGGTCACGTTGCTGTGGAAGCCGCGCCCGGTGACCGTCAGGGCGAAGGCCCCCTGCACCTCGTCGCACGCCCGCACGCAGCGTCCGCAGGAGATGCACAGCTCGTGCCGGAAGGCCAGGTAGGGGTGGCGCTCGTCGACGTCGACCTCATGGGTGGCGCCGGTGAAGCGGCCGGCCGCGACCCCGAGCGAGGCGACGACCCTCGCCAGCTCGGTGTCCGGTGCCGGCGGCCGGTCGAGCTCGGAGAGGACCAGCTCGACGACCGTCGTGACGACCCGGGTGGCGGTCTCGTCGCGCGTGTCGATCCGCATGCCCTCCCGGCAGCGGGTGGTGCAGGCGGGCACGGGGGCCGGGGCCCCCTCCACCGCCACCAGGCACGTGCGGCAGGCGCCGAACGGCTCGAGGCGATCGTCGAAGCACAGCGTCGGCAGCCGCCCGCCGGCACGCTCGACCGCCTCCAGGACGCTGGCACCCGGTGCCACCTCCAGCTCGACACCGTCCACGTCCACGCGCATCAGCCCAGCCCCAGCTCTTCGGGGAAGTGCTCGAGCAGGCTCCGGATCGGGGCGGGCATGCCGCCGCCGTGGGCGCACAGGCTCGCCACCTCCAGGGCCTCCAGCACGGCCTCGAGGTGGTCCCTGTCCACGGGCGCGTCGGACTCGAACATCTCGTGTGCCCGGCGCAGACCGATCCGGCAGGGGAAGCACTTGCCGCAGCTCTCGTGGGCACCGAAGCGCAACAGGTGCCGCGTCAGGGCGCGCATGTCGGTCCGCTCGTCGAAGCCGACGATGCTCCCGTGGCCGACCATGCAGCCCTCGGCCGCGAGCGCGTCGAAGTCGAAGCGGGTGTCAAGCTTCCACGACGGCAGGATGCCCCCGAGCGGGCCCCCGATCTGAACCGCCTTGATGCCCCCGCGGATCCCGCCGGCGAGAACCTCGCAGAGCTCACGCAGCGTCTCGCCGAAGCGGACCTCGTAGACCCCGGGGGCGGCGAAGCGCTCGTTGAAGCAGACCAGCTTGGAGCCCGTCGAGGCGCCCGGGCTGATCTCCCTGTAGGCATCGGCACCTCGCAGCGCGATGAACGGGACGTTCGCGAGCGTCTCGATGTTGTTGACGACCGTCGGTGCGCCGTACAGACCGCGCTCGGCCGGAAACGGGGGTCGTGCGGACACCGTCCCCCGCAGTCCCTCCAGGCAGGCCAGCAGCGCCGTCTCCTCTCCGACCACGTACGAGCCGGCCCCCTCGAGCACCGTCACGTCGAAGCTGAAGCCGCTGCCCGAGATGTCGTCCCCGAGATGCCCCTCGCGGCGCGCAGACTCGACGGCGCGCTCCAGTGCGGGCTTCGATCGCGGGTACTCCGAGCGCGTCAGCACGAAGCCGTGATCGGCGCCGACGGCGTATCCCGCGAGTGCCATCCCCTCGAGCACGAGCTGCGGGTTGCGCTCCATCAGGTACTTGTCGATGTAGGAGCCGGGGTCCCCCTCGTCGCCGTTGGCCACCACGAACTTCTGCTCGCCCGCGGCCGAGCAGGCGAAGCGCCACTTCTCGCCCGCCGGGAACGCGGCGCCCCCGCGGCCCCGGACATCGGCCGCGAGCACCTCGTCCAGCAGCTGTGCGGGCGTCATCTCTGCGAGCGCGCGGGCGAGGCCAAGCCACCGCCCAGGCTCGGTGAGAACGGGCTCGGCGAGCGTGCTCCGCCAGCCTGGCTCCGGCGCCTCGCTCGTGTTCCCGCGGAGCGCCCGCTCGACGGCGCCCGCGCCGGCATCGACACGGTCGCCGTCGCGGAGCGCCGGCGAGGAGTGGCAGAAGCCGAGGCACACGGTCTCGGCCAGCGACACGGAGCCGTCGGCGCTGCGCTCCCCGAGTCCCACACCGAGGCCGTCGGCGAGCTCCTCCACGTGGAGGTCACCGTCCGCCGCGAAGCACGCGGTTCCCGTGCAGACCCGCAGGTGCCTCCGACCCCGTGGCTGGAGCAGGTCGTCATAGAACGTCGAGACCCCGTGTACCGACGCCTCCGGGAGCCCGGACACCTCCGCGGCACGCAGGCGGTCCTCGTCGGTGACCTCCCCGTGGTCCTCGACCGCCTCCTTCAGGACCTGAAGAGCCGTGCGAGCGACCGGCCCGTGGTGGCGGCGGATCAGCTCGACGAGGTTGCTCGACATCTCCTCCGGAGACTACTTCCGCCGGACGCGAGGCCGGCCGGGGACCCGCCGACTCCCGAGCAACGCCCCGTGCGGGTTCGCGGTGCTTCGGATCCCGCGGCTCGCCGCATGAAGATGATCGGAGGACCGCAGGGCAGCCGGATTCGAGGAGGATGCGGATGTGCTGATCGCGATCTGCTACGTAGCCGGGATCCTCGCGGGATCGATCGCCGGCGCGGCCCATACAGGATCGGGCGTGTCGGGATTCGCGAGCGAAATGCTGCGCTGGGTGTTCCTGATCAGCGTCGGCGTTCCGCTCTTGATCTCTTCCGGGTTTCACACTTTCAGGGGCGAAGTCTCCGCCCGCCGTCTGGGATGGCCGCCTGGAAATCCGTTCCAAACCGAGGTTGGGATCTGGGACGGGGCTGGCGGTGTGATCGCCGTTGTCGCGTTCTGGCGCCACGACGGGTTCTGGTTGGCGACGGTCATCGCCCACTCCCTGTTCTGGACCGGGGCCGGGATTGTCCACGTGCGGGAGATCGTCAAGGAGCGCAACCTCCGCGCCGACAACCTGCTACCCGCCGTCGTGAACTTTCTTGTCCCTGTGACGTTGATCAGCCTCTACGCGCTCGCCTCGTGACCCGCAACGTACCCCCCACCAGTCGGCACGATATCTACCCGGTGGATGTATTCCGACTCACGCCTCATGCCCGATTCGATGCCGCGTACCAGTGACTTGACCTGAGCACCGTCGAGGTCATCGTCGATGTCGACTCGGGCGATGATCCAGACTCGGCCCGGACCTATGAAGCTGACGAGGACTTCGCGAATCCCGGTCACCCCAGGGTATGCGGAGAGAAACGCGGCCAGCGCGGCCGAACCAGTGAAGGCCGCTGCACCAGCCTTGGCGAGCGCCACCCCAAGCCCCGTCCCAAGGGCGACCAAAACGGTCCGCGTGCTTTCGTTCGCGCTGCGACCTCGATTCTCTCCGGGCGTCCGCCGCTGCATGCTCGCTTACTGCTGGTGTTAGGCGGCGCCAGTTCGCGCTGCCGGCTCTCCCTGCCTGCGCGCAACTATGAGTCCCGCCTGCCAGCCGGGCGCGCGTCCTCCCGCCGGAGGCTGAATCGAGTCGACGTCTAGCCCGCTGCGAGCGAGCACCCACGCGATCACTGAGTTGGAGTTCCACATTTCGTCGGTCCCGAGTTCATGGCGTCCCCATACGGGCGTGGGGACGTGCTTGATCAGCTCGAGCACGCGTTGGGTGCGTCCTTCGTCGATGGTCAATCGCCGCGGGCTGTCGACGGCCTCGGCGACATCCGGTATGTGTCCACTTCGCCAGAGCCGGATCTCGTAGCGGAAGATTCGGAATCGACCCGCCCAGCGAGTGCCGACAGCACCTTCGGCGACGACCCCGCGCTGGTCTCCACTCCAGTCGTGGACGGGCGTTTGCTCGATGACGTAGGTGTCCTGCCCGTCTTCGACCTGAAGGGCGGAGTGATACAGGTCGCACGCGTCGCGCCGCTGTAGTCGCGCCGCCAGTGCCTCGTAGATGCGGCCGTTGAGCCTGACGAAGTGGCCGCCCGCGCCGAGAGGCAGCCAGTACAAGTCAACTGCCGCCATCTCCTGCAGCGTACCTGCGAAGCTGAAGAGGATGACCGACTTCGAGCTCGCCGACGACTTCCTGCCGGTCTACGACGTGTCGGATGCCGTGGCGACAGTGGTCGACGCCGATCGGGGGACCGCCTTTCGGGCCCTGCTCGATGTGGATCTACTGAAGCTCGGGCGCGAGGCACCCGTCGTGGGGATGCTCGGCGCGCTGAGGATGCTCCCCGATGTGGTTGGGCACCTCCTTCACGGCGAACCGCCAGCGCGCCCGCCGGAGTCGATGAGGCTACGCGACATGCCCTCGATCCCGATGTACGAGGGCGGCTGGATCCTGCTCGGCGAACGTCCCGGCGAGGAGATCGCTCTAGGGCTCGTCGGCAAGTTCTGGCGCCCCGTGATCGAGTTCGCACCGATCACCACTGCCGATGAGTTCCGCAAGTTCGACCAACCTGGGTTCGCGAAGACGGTCTACGACCTCTCGGCGCGCGAACTCCGAGCAGACAGGACGCTCCTATCCGGTCTGATGCGGACCGCTACCACCGACGAGCCGGCGCGCCGCTGGTTCCGCCGCTACTGGACTTTCGGCGTCGGCTCGGGAGCACACATCCTCGCCGGTGCCCTGCTCGACTCGGCACGACGCGCGGCGGAAGGCGACCAGGCCGGATAAGCCAGGTCCACGTAAGGCGGTGCCATCACGGCGCCCACCCCTGACTTGCCGGACTCGGCGTTCGCTCTCGCACCTTTCAGAAAAGCCGAGCCTGGCGTCCTCGAGAGTTCGCCGGACCTCCAGGCCTCATGAAAGTGCCCCGTGCGGGACTCGAACCCGCCCCACCGGAGCAAAAGTGGGTCCTCGGGGGCTCTCTCGACTGACGGGTCCCATTTCATGGGCTGTCACGTGCGCTCAGATCACGTCACAGATGCTGATCTCGCGACCATTCGCGCCCCAATTTGGACCTTGCCACGCCCAGGGTTGGCAGGGCCGGCGGAGGTGCCGGCCGAGGACGCTGATCGCGCTCGTCGATCAGGCTCGTCCGGCCGCGACAAGCACCAGGCTCGCGAAACGCACGATGCCGTCCTCGGAAGCGTACGCGCGCGCAGCATCGGTGACTGCCTGCCATGCCCGCTGCTGCACCTCGGGTGGGTGCGGCTTCAGCATGTTCGTGACGGGCGGGATCATCTCCCGGGTACTGCGCGTGAACTCCTCGGCCGAGTCGTATTCGAAGGTGACCTCGAGCTCCTCGATCTCGACTTCGGCTAAGCCGCCGCCTTCGAGCAGGCCGCCGATGGCAGCCGGCGTCGGACGCGAGAGCGGTCCCGGGACACCCGGGGGCGGTGGCGGCACCTCCAGCAGCTTCATCACCGTGGCCATCGGCACCGCGATGA
>Ga0335081_10020209_pt1 | contig 10769 bp, 8 predicted proteins | sample Lox_Sample_35_FD_206713 | JGI IMG/M metagenome (GOLD analysis project Ga0335081, IMG submission 206713) | Soil microbial communities from Loxahatchee National Wildlife Refuge, Florida, United States - Lox_Sample_3.5 | ecosystem: Environmental > Terrestrial > Soil > Wetlands | place: USA: Florida... | reverse complement strand
GGCAAGCCGCTGACCAGGTCACGGCCGCGGATCTCGGTGTGCGGCTCCTCGGCGGACGGGCAGGCCGACCCGATCGCCATCTTGATCTCCTCGGCGGTCCGTTCGCCCAGCATGAGCGAGTGTTCTTTCTTGGCGAAGGCGATGATCGCCTGGTCCATTTCGTCGCCGCCGACGCGGATCGACTGGGAGGTGACGATGCCGCCGAGCGAGATCACCGCGACCTCGGTGGTCCCGCCGCCGACGTCCACCACCATGGTGCCGGCCGGCTCGTGCACCGGCAGCCCGGCGCCGATCGCGGCCGCCATCGGCTCCTCGATGATGTAAACGCGCCGGGCCCCGGCCTGGTGCCCGGCTTCCTTCACCGCGCTTTGCTCCACGCCGGTGATCCCGCTCGGCACCGCCACCACCAGCCGCGGCCTGGCCAGGTGCCGGCGCCGGTGCACCTTCTGGATGAAGTAGCGCAGCATCCGCTCGGTGACGTCGAAGTCGGCGATGACACCGTCCTTCAGCGGCCGGACCGCCACGATGTTGCCCGGCGTCCGGCCGATCATCTGTTTCGCCTGGCCGCCGACCGCAACGATCCTGCCGGTATCGGTGTTGAGCGCCACCACCGACGGTTCATTCAGCGCGATCCCCCGCCTGCGGACATGCACCAGGGTGTTCGCGGTACCCAGGTCGACCGCCATGTCACGGCCGAGAAGCACCAGCATGCTGCCCATGACAAACGAGCCCTCCAGCGAAACTATCTGCTGATGACACCGGATGCGGATACCGGCTGCGGCCGCGGTGGCACCGTGCCATTCACCGGCAGGCGCGAAAAGGGTGAACGAGCTCCAGGAGAAGATCTTGATTGCCGGGCCGGCTGACGCAGGTAAGCCGGGACCATGCACGAGGCTCGGTTGTTACCGGCACCCCATGCAGCCGGGATGTGATCTTGGTCCGGGGCTGGACTGGCTGGCGGGGTGGCGCTTCGTGCTGGTGATCTTGGTGTCCGGAAGGCAGGACTTCCGGACACCCGATCCGGCTCACCGGACGCCACGCCACCTGGCGATCCCGGCCCCCAGCCAAGATCACAACGGGCTGCGACCGAACCAGATCGCACGTTAACGACCCCCGCAACCCACCCTGGGCGCCTACCTTGACCTCCCCGAACCGGCTTAACGTGCGTTCCGGTTCCGTTGCAGGTCCACCCCGCGACCGGCGCGGGCACATACTTCCGGACGTCTTCGCCTGCACCGGGACGGACCAGGCCCCCGATGGGTTCCTTGAATAGCCTCACGACGGCAGCCCTGACGGGCGGCTGAACGTCCCTTACCGCCGTCCTCCATAAGCATTTTCGGTCGTGATGGCGAGCCGATCCGATTGGTCCCGGAATGGGCAACACTCCCAGCGGACGGTTCCGCTGGGGGCGTTGCCGGTGATCCCTCGCGGGCCCGCAAGACGTCCTTTCTGGTGCTTCTAGTGCCTGGTGGTTCCTTGCTTCGGCTCCGCCAGTACGGTCAGGCCGGACTCGGGAAACGGGCCGTAGCTGCCCATCCAGGCCAGTGCCTCGTTGGTCAGGGGAGCGACGTCGTAGACCGTGCGGCAGATGCCGCAGCTGCGTTCCACCGTCTGGCATGCCTGTACCTCGGACGGTGACAGCCGGGCGTACCAGTGATCGCAGGGCAGCAGCACCGTCGCGGTGCCGCCGGGCTCGCTGGTGGCCTGTGCCGATGTCGGCCAGGTTCCGTTGTGGTTGTCCATCCGCCCATGCTCGGGGACCGGACGGGAAATCCGTATTGTCGGCACCGTTTGAAAATTGCCCCCTGGCAACGGGTGAAATCTGACCTCGCGGGCAGGGTGGCTGGTTACGTTGCGTGCTTTCTGGTTTGGCTGGTAGCCGTAGGGCCCGTTCCGGGAACGAGCCTGTCCGACCCAACGAACCGAACATACGATCAAGAGATGCGGCATGAGTGGAAGCGCCAGACGGCTGAGGCCGCTTATCACACTGAGGAGTACCGGCTCGTCCGCGGGCGTCATGCTGCTGCTGACCGGCGGCAAACCTGCCACGATCGCTGATCCGCCGTCACGGCAGGGCCGTCAAGGCCATCAAGGCCGTCACTTCGTGTAGCCAGATCTAATCCGGGCTGCCCCTTGGTCTAACCGGTAAACCAGTTTGCTACCGCCCTCATGCCCGGCTGCTTGCTGATCTTCCCGTCAGATCTCCTGCCCGCCTCGTGTAACCAGCGAGAGCATCCAGCGGGGCACTCGCGTCGTCGTGGACGGCAGGCTCCGGCAGCGGTCCTGCGGAACCAGGGAAGGCGAGAAGCGCGCCTTCGATGAGATCGAGGCCGACGAGATCGGCGTGCCGGTCAAGGTCGCCGCGTGCAAGGTCGCGAAGGCGGCCCGGTCTGCGCCCGGACAGTCCGGCGGCCATGCGCAGGGCGACCCGCGGGCCACGGCGGCCAGCGGCGGATTCAGCAGCGAGCCACCATTCTGGACATCCCTCACTGCACATCCTCACTGCCGTGCATATGACATGGGAACTCGCCGAATGGTATGCAGCGGCAGGCCTGCCCGGGGCAGCCGACATGGTCCGGTCCCAGGGCCAGATCACCGACGAACGCACCTTCCGGGCCTACTGGCCCACCAGCGCACACTCATTCGACTGGCGCACCGGCCTCGTCAGCCAGTCCCTGACCCAGGCCGCAGGCGCCGCGGACAGCACCAATCACGGCGCCGCCGGGGCCCTCGCCGGGAACTTTCCCGGCGGCGTGGACAACGTCCGGGTTCGGCGGCGCAGACCCAGGCCTACCGGGACCACCGGGACGAGCGCTCTTTCCCAGACGGCGCCCCCCGGGACGCCGGCTTCATCGGCGGCTACGCCCCGGGGGCTGGAGGACCAGTGACCGGCCTGATGACCCATACGAGCAGCGCTACCGCTTCGGCCAGCTGTACCTGCGGCACCTGCGGGCATTAGGCCGGCCGTTCCTGCCGGGCGGGCAGCCGCCGATCACCGCGACCGATTACCTCGAATTGCTGGCCCTTGGCAAGGCCATCACGGCCGAGCCACTGGACGGCGAGACAGGGGACCGGGGAAGCATCTACCGGCACGCCAGGCTCATCGGCGCCGCTCTGCGGGCGGGTACAACCTGGACCGAGGTCGCCGAGGCGGCCCGGTGCGCCGAACGGGAAGGCGAGACGTAGCCTGCCGGGGGTGCCGGTGGCCGGGCAGAGCGCTCTCGGGGGATACCTCCGGTTCTGGCCTGTCGCGGCCGAGGTGCACACGCCGGACCTTAGAAATTCCGCGGTCCGCGTGTCTTCCGCGGTGTTGCCCGCAGCTCTCTCAGATACTCATAGATGCCTCTGAGTTACCTATTGGAATGAAACGTGGGGAATCAATGGTGAGGAGTACAGTTGGCCCGTTTCAGAACATGGGCGACGCCGCGTCTGCCACGCGGCACAGTGACGGCAGCCTGCCCGGCCACGATGGCCTTTATCGCCTGTTGCGGGCGGCGCTGACCGGGTGCGGCGTCCAGATAGGTGATTGGGATGCCCTGGTGGCCCGGTCGCTGGGTGAGCAGGACGCGGCGACGGTCGCCGCGGTCGCGGGCTGGGTTGTGCGCGCGAATCTGGCGGGGCTTGCCGACAGCGCGGGCGTGGTGGACGGCGAGCGGGCACTGACCCGCGTGAGGCACTAAAAACTACTTCCCGGCCCCGCCGGGAGCGTGGTTATTTATGCCGGTGAGCGCGGCGGCAAACCCGGGGGTCCTGCTTTCGATCCAGCGCGGGGCGAACCGGTCCCGGCCGGTGACGCGCCGCCGCAGCCCTTATACCGGGGCGGGACCCCGGTGCGCAGCGGCCGCCGTTGAACGTCGGTGATCCGGGCGGGATGACCGTGCTGGCGATGACGCGGGGCGGCTCATGGCCGGCGTGTCTGGACGGGGCTGTGCCAGGCGCCGCTGTAACCTCGGGGGCGGCTGCCACCGCGTGACGGCATCGCGATGCCAGCGCTTCCGGGCAGAGCGCACCTGCGTGCCAGCCCATCAGCCAAGATCCGGCCGGGCGCAGCCAGCCCTCACCATCGCGGCGCGGTATGCGCCGATGCCGCCCTGCCTCAGGAGGCCCCCGTGGCTACCGCACCCCCTGCCACCTGCACCCACACCTGCGATCTGTGTGGCGCCGGATGTGCCCGTGCAGACCTGCGCCGGCCCGGCGGCACGCCGATTGGCCGGTCCGCGGCTGCGGGCAACCGGCCCGGCGCCTGCCCGGCCTGCCAGGCTCACCACATCAGCGAGCTGATCGCTTTTATCGACGCCGCGGTTGCCCCCCGGCAGCGGCGGCTGCGTACGGCCTGAGGGGTACCGCTGCCGCTGGCAGTTTCCCGGCCGGACTGTGACAACGCCGGCTGGGAGGATTCCGTGCGGGGTCTCGCCCGTGATCCTCGTGATCGGCGAAACGGCCTTCCCCCGGATGTGTCACCGCTGGCCGCCAGGGAGCTGCCCGGCATGCAGCCGCCGAAAGAGAGCCGTGTATCACCAGCTAATCGAGCCGCTAACACTGTTTCCCGAAGGCCACGGTGACCACGATCGGTGACCTCACGTGCACATCAGCAACTTGGCCACGTTGATGCAACAACGGCCCGCACCGGCCGGGCAGGCGGTAGGGATGACACCAGCCCACCCGGCCACCAGGTCAGCCAAAAGGGGAACACCATGACAACCACGTCCACGTTCGCCAGCCCGCCCGCTGCCCCGCTGCCCGCCTCCCGCGAGGTGGGCGAGATTCTCAGCGAGATCCTGCACATCCACACCGACCCGGCACTGGACGGCTGCACCGCAGACCCGCCACTGACCGAAAAGCACTGGTGCCCGTCCTGCTGCAACACCTGCCAGATCAGCTGCGGCCACTGCGGCGCCATCCTGATGACCGTCTCATCGCAGCGCGGCAAATGCCCTGACTGCCCGGCTGCCCGGCCTGGGCGGCTTTGAGCGTCAGCGGACGCCATCAAAGGCGGCCCCCATCGCGGCGCGATGCCCAGCTTCATCGCCTGCTGGCTGGAGATCGGTAACGTAGCGGTGCCGCTCGCGGTCACATGGCAGCCCGAGCAGCCACAGCAGGCCGATGAATAGCACAAGCAGTACTGCCGGGATCACTGCGGCGACCCGTGCCAGTCCGTGTGCCGCACCGGGAGGCATGGCCACTTCCATTAGCCGAGCTGCTGGACGACTGGGCGGCGCGAGACACAGATCCGCTGTGTCCCTGACCTGGTGGCAAACGACAGCAGCAGCCGACGAGCACCGGCTCGGCGCCCTGCCCGCCACAGGTAACCGGCCGGGGAGCGGCTCGACGTTTTGGCGGCCAGCCAGCGGGCAGAAGGCTTCCGGCTATACCCGGGGAGCGCCAGGGTAATAGGCCCCGGCCCGGGCAGGACACTGGCCGGGCCGGGCGGGAGGCTGGCCATGGGTGAGGCACTGACCATCGAGGCCCGGCACGAACGGGGCTACCCGATCGTGACCGTCGCCGGGGAGATTGACATCGCCACCGCGACCCGGCTCCGGGAGCGGCTTTTCGAGCTGGCGGCGCGCGGCCGCCCGCTGGTGGCCGACCTGGACCAGGTCCGCTTCATCGATTCAGCCGGGCTGGCCGCGCTGGTCGGCGCGGCCAAACGGGCCGCCGCGCACGGCGGCAGCCTGCACGTGGTCTGCGCCCAGCCGAAGGTCCGCCAGCTGTTCCGGCTGACCGGGCTGGACCACCGGCTACCGCCGGCCCGCACCCTGGACGAGGCCCTGGACGCCTTGATGGAGGCCCGGGGCGCACCCCGCTAGCTAGGAGCCTGCTGAAAAAGTTAGCAGCTTAGGGCATATTTTCGGCTTGATGTTCGGGGATCTGGGTTGATGGTCTCGTCCCGGGTTCCGGCGGCGGCGTTGCCGGGCATGGCCGCGCGCGGCTGGCTGTCATGGCTGGCTGATGGCGGCCGTCACGCCCCGCTGATTGCTGCTACGCCGTCGAGCGTTCCGACGTAGGCGTGTGCCCCGGAAAGGCTCGGCGCGGCGAAGTGGGGCGCCGTGCCGATGTGGACGCTGGCTTTGATGCTGCCGTCGGCGGGGTTGAGCGCGTAGAGGACGCCGCCGTCGTAGTCGACGACCCAGACCGCGCCGCCGCCGGTGACGGGGGATCCATGAGCCTGCGCCGCCGCGGCGGTCCAGCCGGGGTGCGGCGTGCCGTCCGCGCCGATGGTCACCTGCCGGATGCCGGTGTCCCTGCACGGTACGTAGACGACGGCGCCGGAGACCGCCCCCGTCCCGTACCCGGCGCAGATGTTCACCTGCGCGACCTGGCCGCCGATGCCGCCGAGGTGCGTGGCCCGCAGCACGTAGCCGGTGCCGCTCTTGCCAGCCACGAAGACGTAGGCGGCAGAGACGGCGGGGGTCATCGAGCCGAGGTCCAGGTCGCTGGCGTTGTCGTGCGCCCAGCTCGACGGCGCGAACAGATCGATGCGGCGCAGCGCGGGGGAGAGGGCGGTCACCGAGTCGCTGCCGTCATAAGAGCTGGTGGAGGCGCCGTTGCCGACGCTGACGAACAGCCGGCCATCCGCGATCACCACGCCGCCGGTCCCCCAGATCGCGCCCTCGCGGCTGGCCGGCACGGAGTAGGAGTCCAGTGCACCCGCGCCGCTCGTGGACACCGAGACCACGGCGCCGGTGTAGTCCGCGCAGTCGCCGTACAGGCCGCCGAAGGCGATGTAGACCCGCCCGCCGTACAAGGTCAGCGCGGGGCGCTGCTGCGTCGCGATCGGGGTGCCACGCGGCGGCTCGACCTCGCGGCGTACCTTCAGCTCGCCTGTCGCCAGGTTCACCCCGGCAAGCAGGTGGGTGCCGCCCGTCGTCTCCGCGACCGCGAACACCAGGCCGGTGGCCGGATCGTAGACCGGCGTCCCGGTGATGCCGAGCGGGTCGATGTTCCCGCAGGGCAGGTCGGACAGCGGTACCGGTGCCGCGATGTGCCTGCGCCAGATCACCCCGCCGCTCTGGGCGTTCAGGGCGTAGATGCTGCCACCTTCTGTGGCCGCGACGATCACGCCGCCGATGACCAGCGGCTGCGCGTAGACCGCACCGTCAAGGGGCCGGTGCCAGGCGACGCGCAGTGTCCCCGGTGTGGGCACGCCCGTCGCGGCCGCACTCCGGCGGGGGTCGTGATCGTAGGCCGGCCAGTCGGCCGCCGACACCGCGGTTCCAGGCACCGGTGATGAATTCACGATCTGCGGAAGCGGACTCGACCGTGGCGGCACAGCCGAGCTGCAGGCGACGACCGCGGTCAGCGCCACGACCGCGGTGAGCGCGTACGCCGATACTGCGACGCGGCGACGTCCGATCACGGCGCCAGGCTATCCGGCCTGGGGTTACGGGCACATCCCGCGCATCAGCGCCTCGATGCCCAGCTCGAGGTCGGACTTGGCGAGCAGGGAGCGGGGGCGCCTCGCCCTCGCCCCCGGACCCGGGGGCGAGGGCGCTTGTGCATTTCCCGGGGGGCGCGGCGCTCTCTCCGGGCCGGACCGGGCCGCCGCCGCCCACCAAAATCTATTTCAGATGAGATGCAATGAGATGAGATTAAATCAGTTGACGAGATGAGATGCGATTGGTTAGGCTGCGGGCGTGACTGAGATGACGTCTCGTGAAGAGCCCGCCCCGGCGCCCGGCCAGCCCGTTTGCAAGTGGGAATCCGAGGACGGCCGCCAGTGCACCCGGCCGCCGGCGCCGCGGCGCGGTACCCGGGGCCCGGCGCCGGTGTACTGCGAGCAGGCAGACGGCCCCGGGCAGCCGGTGCACAACCCGCTGAACGCGTGGCGGGCCAAGACCCGCACTGCCGGTGACACGCCCGCCGGGGACCCGCAGGCAGAACGCGCCCCGGTCGCCACGGCGATCCGCACCGCGGGCAGCGCCCTGGACCGGGCCGAGCAGCTCGCCGCCGCGCTCAGGGAAACCTCCGAGCATCTGGCCGAGGCCCTGGCCACCGCGGCCAGCCCCGACGCCGCCGCCGCGCAGATCCAGGCGCAGGTGCAAGACGCCGACGACGCCCGGCAGGCGGCCGAGAGCCTGGCCGCACGCGAGAAGGATGCCCGGATCCAGGCCGAGGCCCGCGCGGCCGAAGCCCAGCAGCTCGCCACGGCAATGGCCGGGCAAACCGAGACAGCCCAGGCCGACGCGGAAACCGCCCGCGCCGACGCCAACTCAGCCCGGACCGAGCTCCGGGACCGGATCATCGAGCACGAGGAAGCCCGGCAGGCCATCCGGCAGGAAGCCGACCAGGCCATCGGGCAGGCCAGGCGCGAGGCCGCCGGGCAGGTCAGCGCCGCGACCGCCGACCGGGACGCCGCGGTGGCTGCGGCCGAGGCGGACAAGGCCGAGGGCATCGCTGCAGCCGAGCAGCGTGCGGACCGGGCGGTCGCCGAAGCGCAGCAGGCGATCGAGCGGGCCAGTGCCGACGCTGACACTCTGGTCCGCACCGCCGAGGCCGACCGCGACCAGGCCCGTGAGCAGCAGGCCCAGCAGCAGGAAGCCGCCCGGGCCGCCGACCAGCGGGCCGCCGCAGCCGAGGCGCGCGCGGATGCCACCCGGGCCGACGCCGACCGGGCACGCGAGGAAGCGGCCCGGATGCTCGACCAGGTGCGGGCCGATGCGGCCCGGGAACGTGACGAGCTGCGCGAGGCCCTGCAGGCCCGCGTCCAGGCCGCCGAGGCAGAGCTAACCCGGCGCGAGCGCGAGCACGCTGCCGAGCTGGCCCGCATCGAGGCCGCTGCCGACGCCCGCGTCACGGTGCTGGAGGAGTCCCGGGCCGATCTGCGGGCCCGCGCCGAACGGGCCGAGCACGAGCTCGACCAGGCACGCGCGGTTGCGGCGAGCAGGGAAGAGGTCGAGGGCACCACGACGCCAGCGCGCCGGGCGAAGCGCCGGAATCCCGGGGAGTGAGCGGCGGCGGGGCATTGCGCGGCGGGCCGGACCAGGCGTAGAGCACCTCGCTAGCCGACCGTCAGCGGATACGCAGCCCGCGCGGGTGAACAATACGGAAGCTAACTAATTCGCCTCTGTTGGCCCTGAGCCAGTGCCTGCTCTCTTCCGTCGGCCCGGGCTGGCGTCCAGTTTCCAGCCTGCCGGAACTGGCGCACCTCCGGGCCACCTCGCGTCGGTGAAGTCCGCGCCGGTGAGGTACGCGCCGTGGAGGTCCGCGCGGGTGAGGTCCGCGCCGATGAGGGTCGCGCCGTGGAGGTCCGCGCGGGTGAGGTCCGCGCGGAGGAGGATCGCGCGGGTGAGGTCCGCGCGGAGGAGGATCGCGCGGGTGAGGTCCGCGCCGGTAAGGTCCGCGCCGGTGAGGTCAATGAGTCGGATGTCGCGCTCTGCATCCCGGCGCCCGACCACGGTGACGGCGGCCTGGACGTCGGGCCGTGTCGATCGTTCCCGTTCCAGGCCGCCGGGATCTGATGGCGGCCACGGCTCGTTTGAGTGTTCGCGGATGAACGCGGTGAGCACCTCCATCACGGTCGGGTGGTCTCTGGAAGAGTCGCGGGCGACGCGCTCCAGGGCATAGATGCCGCCGATGCGCACGTCGAGCTTGTCGGAGCCGAGCTGCTCGATTGCCTTGGTGTAGCGGTCGGTCACCTGCCCTTCGCGGGACAGGGTGAAGTTCCGCGCGGTGTAGACGAGCGCACCAACGGCGAACAGCCCAGCGGCTAGTGTCAGCAACCGGCCCCGCGCGGCGTCCCGGGCCGTCTGGAGCAGCGGTCCCTTGGCTGAGGCGACGTCATGGCGCGCTAGCCAATCCGCCCCCGGCACGAACAGCACCCACGCGATTGCCAGCGCTACCACGACAGCGGCGATCCCGCCGGCCAGCCATCGGACTCCCTGCGGCCAAGCAGCCCAGCGCTTCCCCATGGGCAAACGCTAGCGACGAGTAATTCCTTATGGGTTCAGTTGTCATCGGTGATCAGCGACCGCTTGGCGGGGGGTGAGCCGATAGCCGGGGCGATAACTCCGCAGGGAAGGGGGGCGTACGGGGGCAAAGCGAGGGATGACCATGATAGGACCCATTCTCCGCTAAGCAGATCGAATCTATGATCGAAATATGCGGGCATGCATTGAACTCCCGCGCGATTACGGCTGGGGGCCGGTGCGGATACTGCGTGGGCGCATAGAAGACGACGGCTACCAGGTGACGGAGATCCGGTCCTCGGCGCACATCCTGCTCGCCGTCACCGGCAGCCGCACGGAGCCCGAGGAAGTCACGGCGGGCGTCCCGCAACAGGCCCCTTACGACGTGCTGCCGGTGCTGTCGGCACTGGCACCACTGCTGCCAGGCAAAGGCCTGGCGAAGGGCTCTGTCGTGGCCGTCGACCGGGCGGACACCCTGTGCGTGGCGCTGATGGCCGGACCGTCGAAGGCGGGCATGTGGTGCGGTGTCGCGGGAATGCCCGACCTCGGAATTGTCGCTGCGGCGGAGGCCGGTGCCGAACCGGGCCGGATGATGCTCGTCCCGGACCCCGGCCCGCGGTGGGCGGAGGTGGCCGCGACCATGCTGGATGCCTGCGAGGTCGTGCTGCTGCGACCGCCCGGGCGGGCCCCTGCCCAGGCCCGGCGGCGCCTGGAGACCGCCGCGCGCAGGAGCGGCGCAGCGCTGATCGTCGCCGGGGCGTGGGACGGCGCGCCGGTGCGGCTGCACGTCACCCGGCAGCGGTGGGACGGCATCGGCGACGGGTATGGGCGGCTGCACGCCCGCCGCGCCGAGGTGACCGCCGA
>Ga0335081_10020208_pt1 | contig 10769 bp, 10 predicted proteins | sample Lox_Sample_35_FD_206713 | JGI IMG/M metagenome (GOLD analysis project Ga0335081, IMG submission 206713) | Soil microbial communities from Loxahatchee National Wildlife Refuge, Florida, United States - Lox_Sample_3.5 | ecosystem: Environmental > Terrestrial > Soil > Wetlands | place: USA... | reverse complement strand
AGCCTGCTACCGGGCCTCCTGGCAGCTACCCGGACCGGACTTCCACCGGCAGGCGACGACGAGCTTACGAACAGCAAGATCCGCTGCTATGTCACAGCGTCACCTCCCGCTCTGCTGGGCGCACGAAAAGCCAGGGTTAGGGCCAACTGCCCGAACGAGGGGGCGCGCCAGCCGCTCGTCGGCGTCGCCGGGTCCCTCGGTGTGTCGCTGCCTGCGCTGCCACCTGAGCTGGTGCCGGTCCACATCTGGCTCCCCGATGAGCCTGGCTGGGGACGGAAGCCAGGCTTTCGAGCCGCGGTCGTCTGTCGCCGCGGACACGTCATAGGTTCATCCCTGACAGAAGCTCCAAGCGCCGAACCTCGCTACTGCGTCGATTGCGGAGCCGGGATCGTCGGCAGGCCGGCGCAGCGGCGGAGCACATCCGCCAGTGCGCCGGGACTGATCCCGCCGGGGCAGCTGACGCCGCCCGGGCGGCTGCGGACACGCTGCACGTCGCGGCGCGGGCCCTGGGCAATTCCGTCCTGCGGCGGGCAGCGGACGCCTAGATCGCGCCGCCCGCGCGCCCTACGGACAGATCCCGGGCGCTACCCGCGAGGGGAACCAGCTGCGGGGCGCTGCCCGGCTGACACTGACCGGCCGGGTCCACCGGCGACAGTGCGCTGGTGGTGTGGTCGCGCAGGCCGCGAGCCTGGTAGCGCTGGCCATGGCGGTCGCCGAGCTGCGTCTGGCGCAACAGCACGCGGCCCAGGCAGCTGCCGCGCGCGCGGCAGCCGCGCATCTGCACGCCGCCGCCAGCCAGACCCCGCGGGGGCCCCGGCTTCGCCCAAGGCCCAGTACTCACGCTGCAGACCTTGCCCGCGCCGAACATGAGCGCGGCATCTCAGAGCGCACGTCGGCTGCTGCCGACCCTGATCGCGCTCGCCCGCGCCCGCTGCCGCCTGGGCGCGCCGGGCCGGGCCGGGTGACACGCAGGCGGTCAGGCGGAACTCGCGTGGCCTGTCGTACTGCTGGCCGGCGAGGCCCCGCAGAGTCCTGGATCATCTCGGGGGTCAGGCGATTCGCATGGTTCCGCCCGAACCGCAGCCTGTCCGTGCCGGTCCGCCGGTATGCGCCCCAAGGTGACCCGCTGTGCGGATACGAGGAAAGTTAAACACGCATAGTGATGATCCGGTAACTTCTTGTTGTCAATCTTGGCACCCCCGCCAAACCTGCCGGCAGCGGCGCTGCGCGCTTAGCCCGTCTACCCGCGCTTACCAGGACCCGTCTACCCGCGCTTACCCAGGAGAGGACCTTGACTACGCGCGTCAGTCCCGCGCCATCGTTTTGGGGTGTCCGAGCCCGCAGCGCCAGGGAACCCCGCTTCGTGCGCGCCGGTCGCCACAGCGCCGGCCGGCGGGGGTCTGTCAGCAGAACCCTGGGTTCGAACGCGGGACTCGCGGCGGTTCCCTCGGTCGTGGCGGCCGCCACGCACACCCGGCCGTTCCCGGCCGTCAAGCCCCAGCCAGCACAGCCCAAGCCTGAGTCGGCACGCGCACCGCGGCCGCCCCGCACACGACCGCGCCGGGCAGCGGCACCCCCCTGCGCGCGCAAACGATTCACTGCCGGGCCATGGCCGCTGCCCGTTGTCCTCTTCATCCAGGCGGCGTTATCACTGCGGCTGGTCTGGGTCAACACGGCATTCCAGGATGAAGCCCTGTATCTCCGGGCCGGGCACATGGAGTGGTCTCACTGGCTGCACGGCACGCACATTCCGCTGTACCAAACGTACTTCTCAGGTGCGCCAGTGCTTTATCCACCGCTGGGCGCGCTTGCCGACAGCGTCGGTGGACTGGCTGGCGCACGAATCCTGTCCCTAGGCTTCATGCTTGCCGCCAGCGCCCTGCTGTGGAGCACGACCTCGCGGCTTTACGGGAAGCGCGCCGCCTTAATCGCCACAGGACTGTGGGCGGTCCTTGGACCCACGTTGCAGCTAGGTGCGTTCGCGACCTACGACGCCATGTCGCTTTTCCTGCTTGCGGTCGGGGTTTGGTGCGCAGTCCATGCCGGGCCGCGACGTGATGAGACGAGATGGATCGCCGCAACCGCGGTCGCCCTCGTCCTGGCTAATGCCACCAAGTACGCGTCCGCGCTATTCGACCCGGTGGTGATCGCGATAGTGATCATCAATGCGTGGCCCTTGGGGGCCGGGACGAAGGCGGCTATTTCCCGGGGCGCCGCCCTGGCGGCCTATGTGACAGCCGGGGTGATCCTGCTCGTAACTATCGGGGGCGGCTACTACGAAGCAGGAATCAGCCAAACCACGCTGACACGGGTATCAGGGAGCTATCCCGCATTGCTCATCTTGGACGACTCTTGGTCCTGGACCGCCCCGGTGGTGGTAGCCGCAGTACTGGGCCTCGTCATCGGCGTCATCGCTGAGCGGGCCTGGTATCAAAGGCTGCTGCTGGCTGTCCTAACTGCCGCAGCGTCGCTCGTACCGATCGAACAGGCCCGTATCCACACCTTGACGTCCCTGAGCAAGCATGTGGACTTCGGTGCATGGTTCGCGGCCATCGCCGCAGGATATGCGGCCGAGAAGCTCATCGCCTGGGTGCGCCCGCGCTGGATGCGCGTAGTTGCAACCGGGGTGTGCGCCTTCGCGCTCGTCGTCCCCGCTCAGACGGGAGCCGCGCAAAGTCGCTCGTTCGTTCAGTGGCCCAACGCAGCGAGGTTCATCACGGTTTTCGGGCAGTTGGTGGCGGCTCACCCGGGCCGGTTCCTGGTCGAGACGCCCTCGGTCCCTGAGTACTACCTTTCAGTCGGCGCCCAGTGGGAACTCTGGTCAAGCACCAGGAGCGTCGTGCTGCCCACGGGCCATAGCATCAGCGGACCCGTCGGCACGCCAGGAAACGCTGATGTCTACGCCCGGTTCATCGAGGACAACTACTTCAGCCTGATAGCTCTGAACTTCTTCTCGACCCACCCCCTAGACGAGGACATCGCTGCGGACCTCAAACGCAACAGTGCCTACCGAGTTGTTGCGAGAGTGCCGTATGGGAACGGCGAATACATCATCTGGGGGCGCATCCCGTCCGTGCCGAGGCCAAAGTGAGTGCCGACGTTGCATCGGGCCGTCACCGTAGGTCATCCCTGGTACTTCCCGCATCACCAGACGATATGGAGAAACTTTCCTATGGTTCCCGGTCACTTCCGTACCTGACCGCTGCATTGGTGATCAGCCTGGTGTTCGTTGTGCTAGCCCAGGTGCTCTTTGAGGCGCGCAATCCGGCAGTCGCATGGCCGTTTATGATCTACACGCTCGTCTACTTCGCCTACCAAGCCGTGAGCCTTCCGGTGAACTTCACTGGGCGCAGCTTCAACCTGGTTGAGCATGTGCTCAAAGTGAAGACGTGGCGACCGTGCAGCTGCCCTTCAGTGGACATATTCCTGCCGATCTGTGGCGAGCCGATGGATGTGCTTCGAAATACCTGGATCGGGGTGTTCGAGCTCATCCATGCCTACCACGGCGTTGCTCATGCATTCGTGCTCGATGATGGCCCCGGCGAGGAGGACACACGCGTAGTAGCAGCCTCGTTTGGGTTCACGTACGTGCGGCGGCCAAACCCAGGCCATCACAAGAAGGCTGGCAACCTCATTCACGCGCTGGCGCGCACCAGCGGCGAGCATGTCGTCATCTTCGACGCAGATTTCCGGCCGCGCCCGGACTTCCTCGCCGAGACGTTACCGTACATGGACGACCTGGACATCGGGCTAGTCCAGACACCTCAGTACTTTCGCGTCAGCAAATGCCAGACCTGGGTGGAGCGCGCGGCGGGCGCGACACTGGAGGTGTTTTACCGCGCCGTCCAGGTATCCAGGGACCGGTTCGGGTCTGCGCTGTGCGTCGGGTCCAACGCTGTGTACCGCCGGGCAGCGCTTGAGGCGGCAGGCGGATTCACCGAGATCCCGTACGCTGAGGACTCGCACACGGGCCTCGACATGCGCTACGCCGGCTACCGACTGGCGTACCTGCCGGTCGTGCTTGCCGCCGGGGTGTGCCCGTCCGCGATCGATGCGTTCATGCGCCAGCAGTACCGGTGGTGCTGCGGGGCGACCTCGCTGATCTGGACGCATCACATGTGGCGGGTCCCGATGCCCTGGAAATCGCGGCTGCCTTACATCGCCGGGTGGTTGTGGAACCTCACCGCCGGCCTGCGCACGGTCATCCTGCCGCTGCTGCCGATCAGCCTCCTCGCGTTCGTCCCCGCCGAGGTGCGGCTGCGCAACGCCATCCTGCTCGTCCCGGTGTTGGCGACAGGCGCCGTCTTGTACCCGCTGTGGCACAACGTCCGCTGGTCGGTTCACGTGTGGCCACTGGCCATCGCCGTGGGCTGGGCGCAAGTCCTCGCTATCTGGGACTACGCCTGGGGGAGGGTCATGTCCTGGGACCCCTCGCGCGGCCCGAAGGACGCCTCCCGCCGGTTCCGCAAAGCCGTCTGCGTGTGGAACGGGACGCTAGCCATCACCTGGGTCGCACTCGCCGGGTGGCGCATCGAGCAGACCATGTCACTCCGGTTCGCCGCTGTTGCCGTGCTCAGCCTGGTGAACCTCGCCGCCGTTGCCCGGGTCGTCTTTCCAGGAAGGGACGCAGCGTGACGCCTGCTTAGCCACCGGGGCTCCCAGGAGGCGCTCACGGTTCCGCGCCGCCCATGGTAGTCACCCTCCGTAATCACACAATCACAAGTGCAGGATAGACCGTTGAGGAGCAGCCGCATGGAAACCAAGGCGGTACGGGGGATTGATCCGCGATACCCGACACCTGGGCGGGACGCCTGGGATGAGCCGCAGTCGGTGAGTCGCCCGGACCGGCGGGGGCAAGGCCAGGCGGACCAGGCGGCCGGTCTGGCCACGCTGGTGGCCGTCGCCGAGGCTGTCCAGCAGCCCCCGCTGCCGCAGGTTCGGCCGGGACGCCATTCGCGGCAGGCGGCGAACGCGATACCGCTGCGGCAGCGCCTCACGTACGGGCTCTTGCTGGTGATCGGACTGCTTCTGGCGGCCAGGTTCGCCGCCTTCTGGTTCAGCCCGGAGCGCCTGCCCCGAGATTTCGGCAGAAGACTTGATTTCGGGGATGTGGCTCTGTTCGCCGGGCTGACGTTCGTTATATGGCATCGCCAGGTAATGGACATCATCGGATGGTTCATATGCGGGCGCATGGATCCGTATCGTGAGCCGCCGCGGCCGGCAACACGGCTGCGCGTCGCGTTCATAACGACATTCGTCCCTGGCAGTGAATCGCTCTGTATGCTCAGGCGGACTCTTGCCAGCATGTTGGTCGCGGATTATCCGCATGACACCTGGCTGCTTGACGAAGGCGACAACTCGGATGTGCGCGTCACCTGCAAGATGCTCGGGGTAAAGCACTTCAGCCGGAGCGGGGTGGTGCAGTACAATCAGGCCAGCGGGCGTTTCCTCGCGAAGACCAAGGCGGGCAATCACAACGCCTGGTACGCGCAGCACGCTGACCAGTACGACATCGTGGCTCAGGTCGATAGTGACTTCAAAGTCAGGAGAGATTTCCTGACCCGGACCCTCGGGCATTTCAATAATTCGAGGATCGCTTTCGTCGGGACGCCGCAGATCTATGGGAATCTCGGCAACCTGATCGCCCGCGGCGCCGCTCAGCAGACCTACCTGTTCTACGGCCCGATCATGCGAGCACTCAGCCGCCGCAAGATGACGCTGCTCATCGGGGCAAATCATGTCGTGCGCGTCGCGGCATTGAAGGACGTCGGCTGGTACCAGGGCCATCTGACTGAGGACCTGGCGACCGGCATGCGGTTTCATGCCGGCCGGTGGGAGAGCGTTTACGTACCGGAGCCACTGGCTGTCGGCGAAGGCCCTACGACGTGGACCGCGTACTTCAATCAGCAGTACAGGTGGGCCTTCGGGTGCATGAACATATTCTTCACTCATTTACCTCGCCTCAATATCAAGATGCGCTGGAGTCACGCGCTGTATTATTTCCTGCTCGAGCAGTTCTATTTCAGCGGCCTGACGATGGCCACAGCCATCGCCCTGCTCCTGATGTACTATCTCTTCGGCTGGGCGCCGGCCAATTTTGAGGTGCATCAGCTGGCCGTCTGGTACGTGCCGCTGCTTGCCTGGCGTCAGGTCATGCTGCTCTGGCTGCAAAGATTCAATGTGCGCCCCAGGGAAGAGCGTGGCTTGATGTGGGCGGGAAGGCTGCTGACCGTCGCGGCAATACCGATCTACTTCCTGGCACTGATCGGCGTGGTGCGCAATAAGCGGGTCATCTGGAAGACGACGCCCAAGGGAGACTCTGATGGGCACGATGAGGACAGCTTCAGGGTGTTCACTCCGCACCTGATGCTGAGCTCGCTGATTGTGGCCGGGATGAGCGTCGCCGAAGCACTGGGGCACACGACCTGGGTATTCCTTGCCTGGGGCTGGGTCACGGCGGGGCTCATGTCCGCTTTCTCCATTGGCCAGCTGTGCAAGCGAGCGTTCGGCGCACTGCGCTGGCGCAGGACTCCGCTCAGCCAGGCCGAGATGGCCTCGTGGGCAAAATAGCGGCATTGCTACCGAAGCGGCCTGAACGCCAACCCGGCCGCCAAGGAACGGACCATGCTCGCGCTGCTCGTAGGCAGTGTTATTGCTATGCTCGGTAGATTCCGATAAGCAGCGCGGACTCATTGACAATATCCTAGATGCCCGAATCTGGGCTGTTAATCATCGTTTATGAGGTGATCGCTGCCCGGCCCACGCGGGGGTGGCTCCGCCGCTGCTTACAGGCCGAAGGAGGTGGACCGTGCGCACAGGGCCGTCACGTCGGGGGCGACTGCTTGTCAGCGGGTTGTGCGTGGTGGCGGCCATAACCGGTCTCGCCTACGTACGGCCAGCTCTGATGACGCATGGCGACACGCAGTGGACGGAAGTCTGGTCCGACCACTTTGCTGGCGCGGCTGGCAGCGGCGTCGACACACGTCACTGGACGTACCAGACGGGCGAAGGCCTATTTGGCAATGGCGAAGTTGAGACCATGACCACTTCCCGTAATAATGTTCATCTCGATGGCCATGGCCACCTCGATATCAGTGCCCTTCAGCAAGGTGCCGCATGGACTTCCGGCCGCATCAAGACCAAGAACGCCTTCACCCCACCGGCAGGCGGCGAACTGAAGGTCACCGCATCCATCAAACAGCCCGACCCGGCTAATGCCCTCGGATATTGGCCTGCCTTCTGGATGCTCGGCCCGGGCACCTGGCCGGCGCACGGAGAAATCGACATCCTGGAAGACGTCAACGGGCTCAGCGAGCACTCGGGCGCCTTCCACTGCGGAAACCTGCCTCAGCCCAATCCCGATGGCACCTTTGGGCCCTGCCACGAGCACACGGGCCTGTCAAGCGGGATGCTGCCCTGTGCCGGCTGCCAGACCAGCTACCAGACCTACAGCGTGATCATCGACCGACGTAACCCTGCCGATGAGAAAATCCTGTGGTACCTCGACGGCCGCGAATTTTTCAGCGTGAGCGAGAACCAAGTGGGCGCAGGGCCGTGGAACGAGGCCGTCAACCATGGCTTCTCGATCATCTTCGACCTTGCGATCGGCGGCTCGTATCCCAACGGGCGCTGCAACTGCTTAACCCCCACTAGCCAGACCACCTCGGGGGGAACCATGAGCGTGCACGACGTGGCGGTCTACGAGCGCTGATCGTTGTGGGATGACGGCCCGGCAGTCACAGCGAGGCGGTCGCCATGCCCGCTGCCGGGCGCCACGGAGACCGCATTCTAGATGATCGATTCCAAGGGGTCAGTGGTCATAAGCGAGGAGCGAGCGCTTGACGGGCTGGCGGGCCCACCCGCACATCACCGTCCTGGCCGAGCGAAACATGACCCGGCACCGGATCGCCCGGCAGGCCGCCGACCGCGCCGCCGCGGCCCGGCCGGCCCGCGCCCCCCTGCCCACAGCCGCCGGACACCTGGCCGCCCGGCTGCGCGAGCACTCCGGCCCCGCCACCCTGCCGGTTCAGCAAGTGCTCGCCGTCGCCGGGGAAGCCGGCGAGTTCACCGCCGCCTGCCGCCGGTGGGCCGGGCTGGCCCGCCGCCCCGGCACCTGGGACAACGTTACCGCCGAGCTGGCCGACGTGGTGATCACCGCCTACGTCACCGCCGCCGTGCCCGGCATCGACCTGGACGCCGCCTGGCGCGCCAAGACCGAAGCCGTGTTCACCCGCGGCTGGCGCGAGCCTCCGCCCGCCTCCTGACCCGCCACCTGGCAACTACCACCGGAAGGAACACCCGTCATGGCCAACGAGCCGACCACCACCATCACCGGCAACCTGACCGCCGACCCCGAACTGCGCTTCACCCCGACCGGGCGGCAAGTCGCCGCGTTCACCGTCGCCAGCACGCCCCGCTTCCCCGACCGGGCCACCGGCGAGTGGCAGGACGGCGAGACCTGGTTCGTCCGCTGCTCAGCATGGGGCGACACCGCCGAGAACATCGCCGCGTCGCTGAACCGGGGCAACGCCGTAGTCGCTACCGGGCGACTGCGGTGCCGCACCTGGGAGGACAAGGACGGCGGCAAGCGGGCCACGGTCGAGATGACCGTGGATGACATCGGCCCGAGCCTGCGCCGCGCCATCGCCAAGGTCACCAAGGCCACCCGCGAGCACGCCACCGCCAACGCCGCTGGAGCCAACGGCACCGGGGCAGACGCCGACCAGTGGAGCACCCCCGCGCCCGAGCCGGTGCCTGCCGCTGCCGTCGCGGGCTCGGACGACGAGCCGCCGTTCTGACCGAGGACTGATGCGGGGCCGGTGCACAGCCGCCAAGCAGTTTCACCGGTCCCGCGCTCCCTCAAAGGAGGTACCTCCATCATGACACCCCTGGCGTTCTACCTGGGAGCCCGCCAGCCGCACTGGCTGTGGCGCGCGGACTTCCCGCTGTTCGTCTCCCACCGCCAGCTCGCGCGCCGACGCCGCGCCCTGCGGCCCGCGTCCTGCCGGTGGGCGCTGGATTCCGGCGGGTTCACCGAACTGCCGCTGCACGGCCGGTGGGTCACCCCGGCCGAGGACTACGCCGCGGCCGTCGCCGAGTACGCCGCGCGCATCGGCGGCCTGGATTTCGCCGCGCCGCAGGACTGGATGTGCGAGCCGTTCATGATCGCCCGGACGGGCCTGTCGGTCACCGAGCACCTGCACCGCACGGTGGACAACTACCTGACGCTGCGCAGGCTCACGCCGGACCTGCCGATCATGCCGTCTGTGCAGGGCTGGCGGCTGGCCGACTACCTGGCCTGCCTGGAGTTGTACGCATCGGCCGGAGTAGACCTGGCGGCGCTACCGCGCGTGGGGCTCGGGTCGGTGTGCCGCCGCCAGTCCACCGCCGAAATCGCCGTCATCGTCATCGAACTGGCCCGCCGCGGGCTGCGGCTGCACGGGTTCGGCGTCACGACCGGCGGCCTGCACCTGTACGGGCACCTGCTCACCTCGGCCGACTCGATGGCGTGGAGCTACGCGGCCCGCCGCGCCCCGGCCCTGCCCGGTTGCACCGGGCACCGCAACTGTGCCAACTGCCTGGCCTACGCCACCCGGTGGCGGGCTGGCGTGCTCGGACGGTACGCCGCCCGCGGCCATCAGGGCAGCTTGCTCGACGGGTGCGACTGGCCCGGCACCGGGGAGCGTGCCGCATGAGCGCCCTGGCGCAAACCGCGCTGTTCACCCTGGAGGCTGCGCCCGCCGCGCCGGTCAGCGGCGTGCCCGCGGGCGCGTTCGACCCGGCCGCCTACGATGCCGCGCTGACCGGGGACAGCTACGGGTGGCTGGCGAACCTGCCGGGCAGCCCGCAGCCCCCCGCGTGCGAGTCATGCGGGCAGCCGATGTCCCTCCCGGCCGCGGCCCCGGTGCTGTGGGCCTGCCCGGCCTGCCACCCCGGCGAGGCGTCATGACCCCGCCGGCCGGCCCCGGGCCGCTGACGGCGGTGTCGCTGTTCGCCGGGATCGGCGGCCTTGACCTGGCCTGCCAGCGGGCAGGCATCGACGTACGGGCCGCCGTCGAGATCGACCCCGGGTGCCGGGCTGTGCTTGGCCGCCACTTCCCGCAGACCACGCTGTTTGAGGATGTCACGGAGGTGACCGGTGACCAGCTACGAGCAGCCGGCTTTGTTCCCCGACGAGGAGTTCTCGCCGCCGGCTGGCCCTGCCAGGGAAACTCGGTCGCGGGCCGTCGCAGCGGCCTGGCTGACCCACGTTCGGGACTGTGGCGGCACGTCGTGCGGCTCCTGGCTGAGACATGCCCCCGTTGGTTCCTCGGCGAGAACGTTCCTGGGCTCCTTTCGATCCACCACGGCCGCGACTTCGCCGCCGTGCTGGCCGACCTGGATGACCTGGGGTACGGCGTGGCGTGGCGGGTTCTGGACGCGCAATGGTTCGGAGTGCCCCAGCGCCGCCGCCGTGTGTTCTTTGCCGGATGTCTTGGAGACGGGGCCGCACCTGTCCAGGTACTTCTTGAGCCCGAAAGCGGCGGCGGGCATCCTCCGCAGGGCCGCCAGGCGGCGCCGGAGCCTGTTGCCGACCTTGTGCTTGCCGATGACCTTGCCGACCCGCACCCCGATCTCGTCTTTGTTTTTCAGCCCGCCCGCCGCGTGAACATTCAGATCCACTGACCACGTGGCGGTGCTGGTGTTAATGAGAGGTTCCCGGATGGTTGGCTGGTCGGCTTGGCGTAGTAATAGGACAACGCGCTAGAGGCCGTTGTTCAGCAGGGATG
>Ga0335081_10020207_pt1 | contig 10770 bp, 9 predicted proteins | sample Lox_Sample_35_FD_206713 | JGI IMG/M metagenome (GOLD analysis project Ga0335081, IMG submission 206713) | Soil microbial communities from Loxahatchee National Wildlife Refuge, Florida, United States - Lox_Sample_3.5 | ecosystem: Environmental > Terrestrial > Soil > Wetlands | place: USA: Florida... | reverse complement strand
GGCAATGACCGCCCATTTCCCCAGCTCCACGCCCCCGGCCGGCAGATAGATTTGCGGGATCTGAACACCGATGTCGCTGATGATCTCCATGCTGGCCTCACTCCTGATCTGCCCCTGCGGGGTACGAAGCGCCCGGGAAAGAAGACGCTGCCTGGGCGCGCTTTGCCTCCTCCATTTAGATCATCCCTGGTCTTTTGCAAACGCGATCAACTTTTCAGCCACTTCCGCCCCGATGCGACCCTGCGCTTCCTTCGTCGCCGCGCCGATATGCGGTGAGCCGATCACGTTCGGAAGTCTGATCAACTTCCAATCCGTGGGCGGCTCTTCCGCGTAAACATCCAGGGCCGCACCCGCCACGGTGCCGCTGAGAAGCGCCTCATACAACGCGTGCTCATCAATGATGCCGCCGCGCGCGCAGTTGACGATGCGCACGCCGTTCTTCATCCTGGCGAACTGCGCCGGGCCGATCATGTTGGCAGATTCTGCGGTCTTCGGCAGATGCAGGCTGATGTAATCCGATTGAGCCAGCAGTTCGTCGAGCGTAACGAGTTTTACGCCGGGCAGGCTCTTGACGTACGGATCATAGGCCACGATGTTCATGCCTAAGGCGGATGCGCGTCTGGCAACCTCCCGGCCGATGTTGCCCACCCCGACCAGGCCGAGGGTCTTGCCGCCGAGCTCCTCGCCTTCAAAGCCCTTCTTGTCCCATTTCTCCGATTTCATCGATGCCGCGGCCTGGACCAGCGAACGCGCCAGGGCGAACATGTATCCGATGGTCAACTCGGCCACCGAAGCCGAACTCGCCAGCGGCGTATTCATGACGGTGATGCCTTTCGACCTGGCATAATCCGCATCGATCGTGTCGAGGCCGACGCCGCCGCGCACGATGATCTTCAGATGGGGACACGCATCGAGCAGCGGTCTCCGCACTTTGGTCCTCGAACGAACGACCATGCCGTCATAGGCCGGCAGGACCTTCAGCAAATCTTCGGGGCCAATGTCATCACGCACGTCCACGGTCAGGCCGGCCGCGCGCATTTGTTCAACGGCTTCCTTTTCTGTTCGGTCACAGACCAAAATCTTCATCAGTTTCTCCTTATTAAGTTTTGCGCTTGACCAATGCATTCTAACCAAGGGAAAATGCCTTGTCAACGAAGCAGGCCAGGAAGCGCCTGAAGTTCTTGGAGATTGTCAGACAATTGATTATAATGGGATCATAACAAAGATCCTGTGCGTCCTTCCGCCCTTCGAACAGATCAAGGAGTAGATAGCATGTCGGACTCAAAGCGCGTCCAAAACTTCAACCCGGGCCCGGCCGCCCTGCCGCTGGAGGTGCTGCAGCGGGCCCAAGCCGAGATGACCGACTACAAAGGCACGGGCATGTCGGTGATGGAGATCAGCCACCGCTCCAAGGAGTTTGAGAACATCCTCCAGACCGCCGAGGCGGATCTGCGTGGATTGCTCGGCATCCCCGCCAATTACAAGGTTTTGTTCCTGCAGGGCGGCGCTTCACTGCAGTTTGCCATGCTGCCGATGAACCTGCGCGCGAGCGGCTCCGCCGATTACATCGTAACCGGCACCTGGAGCAAGACCGCCCTCAGCGAAGCGAAAAAACTCGGCGCAGCGCGCGCCGCGGCCGACACCGAAGCGGATGGGTTCAGGTCACTGCCTGCCGCGCTCGATCTCGATCCGAAAGCCGCCTATCTGCACTTCACCTCCAATGAAACGATCCACGGGGTCGAATATTCCAAGGAGCCGGAGGGCCCCCCCGGAGTCCCGTTGGTGTGCGACGCCTCCTCGGATTTTATCAGCCGTCCGATCGACATAGCCAAATACGCCTTCCTCTACGCCGGCGCGCAAAAGAATGCAGGCCCGTCAGGCGTGGTGATCGTGATCGTGCGCGAGGACCTGCTCGGGCGGACCCCCGCCAATCTGCCGGTGATGCTCGATTACCGGGCTTTGGCCGCCAGCGGGTCATTGCACAACACGCCGCCGACCTATTCAATTTACATTACCGGTCTGGTTTTCAAGTGGGCAAAGAGCCTGGGCGGACTGGAGGCGATCGCCAGGCGCAACCGGGCCAAGGCAGATCTGATTTACCGCGCGATCGATGAAAGCGGCGGCTTCTATCGCGGACATGCCAATCGGGAGGCGCGCTCACTGATGAACATCCCCTTCCGACTGGCCTCCGAAGAATTGGAGGAGACCTTTGCCTCCGAATCCAAGAAAAACGATCTGATCGGATTGAAAGGTCATCGCTCTGTGGGCGGGATGCGCGCTTCCCTGTACAACGCACTCGAGGTCGAAGCCGCCCAGTCCCTGGCACAGTTCATGCGCGAGTTCCAGAAGAAGCACGGATGATTTTCGCTCCGGAGGCCCGGAGTTCATGCCTCTTACCTTTCGATACGGCGCCTCCGGGCGCGGCGCTGGGCGCGCCGGATCCCGGGGCTCCCGGATCCACCCCGTGGGGCCGGAGGCCCACCCTTTACGAGTGGTGTCCCGGCGCGGGCATTTGACGGACTTCCTGCGGAGCCCCTCGGATTGCCACTCACAGCAACGTAATTCCAACGGTTGTGCCAAGGACAAGCCATACCACGAGCATGACGACGATCACGAGCGCCGAAGTGACATCGGTCGGGATGGCCGGTCGGTCGATCAATCCAAGCCGCTCAACAAGCTTCGCGAGGGGATAGACAACGAAACCCACGATCGGGATCATCGCGACGGCGCCCAGTCCCGTGCCGAACAATGTGCCCAGGCAGGCTTTTCGCAGGGAGCTGCCGCTGCGTTTTGCAGCAAGTCCGACGGATAAGCCGATCAGCGCCAGAACGACAAGCAGCGGCGGGATCCATGGTTCGACCGCCTCCAGCGGCATGTGCCCGATGCGTTCGAACAGTGCCAGCCAAAGGCAACCCGTGAAAAGTGCCGTGATCATCCCCAGGGGCACATGCAGGGTATTCAGAAGATTCTTCATTTGCAGCTCCGTGCCGATCTCAGACAGGCTATCTCCAGAGGAGGCGGCCCAGGGGCGTGAAATGGGCCCGTCCCCATTTTCGGCGCTCTTCTCCGCCCTGGCAACTGTGGAATACCCCAGTTTTGCGGTTTCCAGGTGTGAGGCGGCGTCCCCCAGTTTCAAGATCAATTCTATTCTGGAACGGGCCTGAAATTTGGCATAGATATTTTTCAGATGAAATTCAACCGTGCGCACAGAAATCCCGGGCGATCCGGCGATCAATTTGTTGCTTTTGCCCTGCAGAAGCAGTTCCACGACTTCCCATTCACGGTCGCTCAATTTACCGGCTTGTGCCGTGACGAGTTCCCCTTCCTGGATTTGTGCTCCGACTGCCAGCCAGCACTGCGTGCGATCCCTCACACTTCCGCTCCCCCGATCTGGGGGCGGTCATGCAGAACATCTCTTCCACGGGCCTTTCATCCACGGCCTCCCTCCCGCCAGGTCAGCCTTCCCACGCAGCGGCCAGCATTCGCAATTGCGGTTCGACTTTCACCGCCAGCTCCCCCACCTGATCGGCTTCATCCAACAATCCACTGATGACACAACCGAGGGCGCGCAGCAATTCTTCCCGCTCCAGCGAGCTCACGAGCGCATTCTTGAAGACGTCACGCACCCCGGCGGGAAGGTTGTCAGAGCCGCGTCCGTTGGATGTGGGAAGGCCATGGCGGTGACAGGCAAGGTTCAGGGCATAGTCGCGCCCGGCGCTGATCCAATATTCGGCCTGCCAGGGACGACCGCGTTCGATGCAAAAGCGGGCCCGCAGGGCGTGGTGCACGGCGTATCCAAAAAGTTCCTGTGGCGAAGGGGTTGAGGCAAAAGGCTTTTCGACCGAACTGCCGAACAGCAGTCTAAACTTCGGACCTGTTGCACCAAATTTGGAGGCGGGCGTGAAGGAAAGATCGAACTGCAGACAGCCCGGAAACAGAAAGACACGATAGATGGAGGCTCCGCTGGGCAGGTCGAACAGATGCGCCGCCTCAAACTCCTCGACCAGGCTGCGCGTCCAGTCTTCCAGCACTTCAAAAATGGGGACGCGGTCTTCGACCGCGAAGGTCAGATCCAGGTCCGACCATCGATCCCCGTCGCTCAGGGCGAGTGAGCCAACCACGGCCCCCGCCACGATGCGCGCGTCCGAGCCCGCCATTTGAAGCACACGGCTGCGGAGGCGGTCGCGGTCACTTACGCTGAACAAGTTGATGAGATCCATGGTTGTCTCCTGCCAGGCTTGAGCGCCACGAAGAATAACACAATTACAGATTGCCATCAAATTCAGCCTGCCTCGCCCAACTTGTTATAATTGGGCCCATGGGTTTCTTCTTCCCTGAAGACGGCCTGCAACGCATGACGCCCGAGGAGACACATATCACGTCCCTGACCGCCCAGCCCTATCCCGACGGAGAGCGCGTGCGCGTCGATATCGAGATCACGCCGTTCCAAGCGCGTCCATACATCGAGGTCCTGCTGACTGATTCCAGCGGCGATGAAGTGGCCACAGCCAGCATCGTCGAGCCGATGGGGTGGCGCCTGGAAATCACCATGCACTTGCGCGGCGCAAAGGCTGGTCCATTCAAGATCGAGGCCCGCTTGTTCTATCCCGACGGGCCGCACCCCACGCCGGTCTTGCAAACGTTCGAGGTTCCCTCCGCGAATTGAACATCCATGTTAAGTCTCCCTAGATCCCTGAAACTGATCTCGATCATCGTCGTGCCCGCCCTGATTTTGCTGGGCTGCGCCTCGAAGGCCACCGCCACCGCGACGCCGACTTTTGTGGAAGCCTCGGCCACGCCCTCCGCCACAGCCACGCCCGTTGTGCCGAAGGACGTGATGATCCTGTCCATCCAGGAGAACGGCTACGCCCACCTCTTCGCCTACATCCCCGGCAAATTAACCCTGACCCGCCTGACGGCCGGCCCCTGGAGCGACACCGATCCCGCCATGAGCCCCGATGGAAAACAGCTCGCCTTCGCCTCCAATCGGGATGGGTACTGGAACCTGTACACGCTCGATTTCCAGAGAGGCAAGGTCGTGCAACTTACGAACGATCACAATTACAACACCGCGCCGGCCTGGTCGCCTGACCTGGCCTGGCTGGCCTACGAAACGTTTCAGAATGGCAACCTGCAGATCGCCCTGCTATCCTTGACGAATTCCGCGCAAAAGCCCATCATCCTGACCGGCGATTCTTCGACGAACTATTCACCGGCCTGGGCGTCCAACGGGCGGCAGATCGCCTTCATCTCGGACCGCAGCGGCGACGATGACGTGTGGCTGGCCGATCTCGACAAAACCGGATCGGACCGCTTCACGGATCTCAGTAAAACGCCGCTGGCCGCCGAGAGCCATCCTGTCTGGAATCCGGATGGAACGCAGCTCGCCTGGGCCTCCTCGGTGACCCAAAATGTGGACAACAGCGGCATTTATGTCTGGGACCTGACACAACCGAATCGTCCGCCCAAATGGATCGGGGATGGCAGCTGGCCCGCCTGGAACGCCCGCGGCGATGAGATCGTCGCCGGCGTGACCGGAGACAATCAGCAGCTGATCACGGCGTATACCACGCAAGGCAGTCCGTTGCTGCTGCCCGCGCCGTTGCCCGGAGCCCTGTGCGGCATCATCTGGCCGAACATCGCATTGCCCTCTCCTCTTCCGCAGAGCTATCAGCAGGCGGCTGCCCAGACGCCTCAGGAGTTATGGACTCCTGCCGGATTGAACGTGACGGGGGTTCCGGCCCAGCGCTGGGTCGTTGTGCCGCTGCCCGGCGTCGAGGCACCCTACCCGCAGCTTCATCAACTTGTCGCAGATTCATTCAATGCGCTGCGTCAACGCGTCGTGAGCGAGGCCGGCTGGGACGCGCTGGCCAACCTCGAGAATGCCTTTGTGCCCCTGACCACCGCCCTCGATCCAGGTTTGGGTGAAGACTGGCTCTATACGGGCCGCGCCTTTGCGCTCAACTCGCTGATGATCAATGCCGGATGGATGGCCGTCGTGCGCGAAGATCTCGGTTCGCAGACTTATTGGCGCGTTTACGTCCGCGCCCAAAAACAGGACGGCAGTCAGGGCGCACCGATCGAGAATTCGCCCTGGGATTTGAACGCCCGCTACGCCCTCGACCCGGTCATCTATGAGGCTGGCGGCAAATATGGCGCGGTGCCGGGCGGTTATTGGATCGACTTCACCGCCCTGGCCCAGGCGTATGGCTGGCAACGCCTGCCCGCCCTTCCAAACTGGCGCAATTATTATGCGGGCGCGCGCTTCGCCGAATTCGCCCTGATGGACGGTCTGGATTGGAATTCGGCCATGCTCCAGCTTTATCCGGCCGACGCGTTGTACACGGCAACCCCGGTGCTGCCGCCGACGCTCACGCCCACGATCACTGCGATCCCCAGCAGCACCCCCGCGCCCAGCAATACGCCGCGCATCACCTTCACGCCCTCGCAGACGGTTGCGGCGACAGGGCCGGCGGCGACCCCATGATGAATCGAACACGTCAGCGCCGGCACCTGCTCGTGGTGTATTTGTGCCTGGCCCTCGTGCCCGGTGCCTGCTCGGTGGCTATCTTCAACCGGGCGACGCCGGAGCCGCCGGTCCCGATCGATAGCGGGATCCAACAATATGAAGCGCTCACCCCGACCCTGGAGCCCTTCCGTCTGTATCTGCCCACACCCGGCGCAGCGCCGGTCTCGGGCTGGCGGCCGCCATTGTATCCCATCCCGTGGGCGGTCTCGCCGTATGATCACTTCTACTTTGCGCGGCCCATCGCGGCCGATCAGGTCAACTGGCCGCTCGCCGATTATCGATATGGCGGCGTATTTACGCCCGGTGTTCCGCACACCGGTGTCGATATTGATGCACCCTATGGCACGCCGATCCTGGCGGCCGGGCCCGGGACCATCGTCTGGGCCAACTGGGGACTGCTCAAGGAGGCTCCCGGCGATAAGAGCGATCCCTACGGACAGGCGGTGGCGATCCGCATGGACTTCGGTTACAAGGACCAGCAGCTCTATAGTGTTTATGCCCACATGAGCAAGATCATCGCGATCGTCGGCCAGCACGTCAATACGGGCGATGTGATCGGGCTGGTCGGCACAACCGGCCACACGACCGGACCGCACGTTCATTTTGAGATCCGCCTGGGGTACAACTCCTATTACGATACCTACAACCCCGAGTTGTGGATGGCACCGCCCCAGGGCTGGGGGGTCCTGGTCGGCAACATCGCGGATGCCTCGGGGATGACGCTCCAGCAGCTGGAAGTCTACGTTACCAACACGATCACCCACAACACGCTGATGGTCAAAACCTATGGACCCGGACAGCAGATCAACCATGATCCGTATTACGATGAAAACATGGTCTTGAGCGATCTGCCCGGCGGGCTTTACAAGGTCAGTTTCGATTATGAGGGCAAGCCGGTCCAGGACTGGATGCGGATCTATCCGGGCCAGGTAACTTATTTTACGTATCACGGCGCGGGATTCAGTCTGGCGCTTCCGCCGCCGCCGACCAAGGATTTCCTGCCGATCACGCCTCCGCCCATCCCAACCCCTTGACGCACTGAACATTTGTGCTATACTGTGTCCACCATATTTTGACCTGAACACTTGTATCTGGAGAGAAGAACATGTCCCCTCGTAAATCATCTACCGCGAAAAACGAAGAAGCCTCCGCCCCTCAAGTCGACGGCGCCAAACGCGCCGTGCTCGACAAAGCGGTCGGCGATATCCTGAAACGCTATGGCGAAGGTTCCATCATGAAGCTGGGCGAAGCTCAGAGCATGTTGAACGTGGATGCGATCTCAACCGGTTCCCTTTCGCTGGATATTGCCCTGGGCGTCGGGGGCGTCCCGCGCGGCCGCATTACCGAGATCTACGGCCCCGAGTCGTCCGGCAAGACCACGATCTGTCAGCACATCGTGGCGGAAGCACAGCGCCATGGCGGCACAGCCGCCTTCATTGACATGGAACATGCCCTTGATCCCGGTTATGCGGCCAAGTGTGGCGTGGATATTGACAACCTGCTGGTTTCACAACCCGATACCGGCGAGCAGGCCCTTGAAATTACGGAGACGCTCGTGCGCTCCGGCGCGGTGGACGTAGTGGTCATCGATTCGGTCGCGGCCCTCGTTCCGCGCGCCGAGATCGAAGGCGATATGGGCGATCCGACCATGGGCGTCCATGCGCGCTTGATGTCCCAGGCGCTGCGCAAGCTCTCGGGCGCCATCAATCAAACCAAGACCACGGTGGTGTTCACCAATCAACTCCGCCAAAAGATCGGCGTGATGTTCGGCAACCCGGAAACCACCACCGGCGGCCAGGCGCTCAAGTTCTACGCCTCCATCCGACTCGACGTGCGGCGCATTCAAGCCATCAAGGTCGGGGCGGAGATCATCGGCAACCGCACGCGCGTCAAGGTCGTCAAGAACAAGGTGGCACCCCCCTTCCGCACCGCCGAGTTCGATATCATGTACAACGAAGGCATCTCCAAATCGGGGGATGTGCTCGATCTGGCCACGCAATTCGAGATCGTTCAAAAGCGGGGCGCGTTCTTCTCTTATAACGAGACCCGTCTCGGTCAGGGCCGCGAGAACGCCAAGGAATACATCCGGCAAAATCCCGCCCTGCTGGCGGAGATCGAGACGGTGATCCGCCAGAAGGCGCTGAGCGGTGAAGTCGCCCTGCCGTTGGATATGGGGGTGGACGGCGGCGAGGAGGCACCCGCCGCACCGGAAGAATAGCCTTTAGGCCCGGCGGGCTGCCTGCGGCCGACCCACGATCAGCTGAGACATTTTCCCGTCGATCGTTACCAACCGGATGCTAACCGTGCGTCCGGTTTTGATTCTTATTTCTTTGGCGATTTCCCCGCGCCGCAGCGGCCGTTGAGCCTGCGCGGCGCTTTTGAAGATTGTTCCATCCCAGGCCGGATCCACCTCCCAGTAATCCAGGGGAAGAGAAGTGGTGATCCTGATCGAGTCGGAGGAGACCTCTGCCTTGATTTTTTTTGAAGAGGCGCCGTATTGCGGATCGAACGAACCCTGGCGTTCCAGACTAAATGCTTGGGTTGAAGAAGCGGTTAATCGCTGGCGGGTCGTGTGAACCGCCCGACGGGTGATGTCGCAGGCGATAAATTTGCGTCCGAGACGCGCGGCCACGAGCGCCGTGGTCCCGGAACCGCAGAAAAAGTCCGCCACCAGATCCCCCTGATTGGAGGAGGCCAGAATGATCCGCTCCAGCAGGCCCTCCGGCTTCTGGGTGGGATAGCCGGTGCGTTCATTGTGCAGCCGCGCCACCACCGGGAAATACCACCAATCCTCAGGCACCTTGCCGCGCTCCAGGTCCGGCATTTTTCCAAAGCCCGCCCTGGCTGAGGCCTTGAACGTTTGGATCGTTGAAGGATGATAGGGCTCGCGCACGGCGTCGGCATTGAACGTGAACCCGTCGCCTTTCACAAACGCCAGGATCGTGTCGTGTTTGCGGTTGAAGGCGCGCCGGATGGGAGACGGGCCGTGATAGGCCCAGATGATCTCGTTGAGCAAATGATCCGGACCGAAGATCTCATCCAGCAGAACGCGGGCATAGGAATCGACGTGCCAATCCAGGTGAAGATAAAGCGTGCCGCCGGGCGAAAGCAGACGGTACATCAACTCCAAACGCGGATACAGGAAATCGAGATACGTATCGAGGTCGAGCCAATGATCGTGGTAGCCTTCAGCCAGGGCCCACTGGTCGGGCTTCCGCGAGTCTTCCCCGCGGCCGATGCGGGCCGCATATTTGCGGTTGGTAAAGAAAGGCGGATCGGCATAGATGAGACTGATCCGGCCGGCGTACTCCGGCAGGAGCGCGGCCATGACCGCCAGGTTGTCGCCCAGGATCAAGCGGCTCTCCGCCCGGTCGTCCGGATAACCGTGTCCGCCCGGATAGACGATGGAGTCCTTCACGACCGAAGCCGGCTGCGGGTCCGGATGGTGCTTGGCGGGCCAGTCAAGAACAGGCATGTCAATAATGGATATTCACGAGCGTGCCATAGCCGATGTCATCGATCTTATCGGACTGCGGAATATAGGAGGACCAGTCCTTGCGCTGCGGCCTGGCCCAGAAGAAAAGCCATTTTGCCTCGGCCGTGCGCATGTTGACGCAGCCGTGGCTCATCGGCGTCCCAAAATTATCATGCCAGTATGTGCCGTGAAATGCATGGCCGTAATCCGTGAAGAAGGACGTCCAGGGAACGCCCGGCAGTTCATAATCGTCGGGCCCGGAGGCCAGATTCCCGTCGCCCATGTGTTTGGACGGATACTTGTCCTGAATATGGAAGCCCTCCGGCGGAGAGGTGGGCGTGGTGGTGTGATTGGCCGATGGAACGCCGGAGGAGATGTTCGTCTGCAAAAGCACCACCTCGTTCTCATAGGCGGTCAGGGTTTGCGTGGTCAGGTTGACTTCGATGCGCTTGTTTTCCGCGGGGAGCTCGGGTGAGATATAGCCCAGGCCCGCCGGCAGGATGGGCCGCAGATGGGCCGCGTTGGCATAGTAATAGCTGCCCGTCAGGTCGTCAAAAATACGATACCAGGGCTGTCCGTCCGGCCCCTCGACGATCACTTCGATCCAATACACCGATTCATAATACAACCGAAACTGGAGAGAGTCCCAGCCATAGGTCTTGGAGAACCGCCACGGCTGCGTAAACGGGACCGTGACTTCCGCCAGCAGGCGCATCCCGTCCGGGATGGAGGTGAGCGGAAGATTGAGCAGGGTCTTCACCGGCTG
>Ga0335081_10020204_pt1 | contig 10771 bp, 7 predicted proteins | sample Lox_Sample_35_FD_206713 | JGI IMG/M metagenome (GOLD analysis project Ga0335081, IMG submission 206713) | Soil microbial communities from Loxahatchee National Wildlife Refuge, Florida, United States - Lox_Sample_3.5 | ecosystem: Environmental > Terrestrial > Soil > Wetlands | place: USA: Florida... | reverse complement strand
GAGTGAGCGCGTCGCTGGAGGTGTGGGAGCCGTTTCTGCCCACGCCGGATATCTGGGACGAACCACAGCGGGGCGGACGCAACTTCACGGCGGTCGGACTGCTCAAGCCGGGCGTGACGATGGCACAGGCCGAAGCCGACCTGAAAACGATTGCCGCGAATCTCGCATCGGCCTATCCCATCGATCGCGGGTTCGACGTGAAGCTCGAGCCGCTGGTGGTTTCGCGCGGCGGCGATTTGCGGCCGCAGCTTTATCTCCTCATGGGCGCAGTCGCGCTGATTCTGCTGATCGCCTGCTCGAACCTGGCCGCGTTGCTGCTGGCGCGGAATACGGCGCGGCAGCGCGAATTTGCAATGCGCGGCGTTCTGGGCGCGGCGAGGGTCGTGCTGGTGCGGCAGATTCTGGCCGAGACGTTGCTGGTCTCGCTGCTCGGCGGCGCGATGGGCGTTGCGCTCGCCGTCTCGATCGATGCGCTGATCCGGCAGAAGCATCCGGCGGCCATTCCGCAGCTCGGCGAAGTAGCGCTCGACTGGCGCGTGCTGGTGTTCACGTTTGCTGTTGCCGTAGGCACCAGCCTCATCTTCGGGCTGGCTCCGGCGGTAATGAACACCCGGATCAACTATGCCGAAGCGCTGCGGGAGGGAGCGCGGGGCAGCAGCGCGCCGGCGAGACACGTTTTCAGGAAAGCTCTGGTGATCGCGCAGATCGCGCTTTCGCTGGTGCTCACGGTGAGCGCGGCGCTGCTGTTGCAGACGATTCTTCGGCTTGTGGACCAGGAGATGGGATTCCGCGCCGACCATCTGCTCAAGGCGCATTTCTTCCTGCCCGGCGGGCAGTATCCTGCGCCGGATGCGATCACGCGCTTCTGCGACGAGTTCGGCGATCGCGTGCGTGCCATGCCCGGCGTGACACAGGCGTCGATCACAACCATCTATCCGCCGTACGAGCGCTGGAACATGATGTTTTCGATCGCAGGCCATCCGGTATCGCGCATCGAAGATGTGCCGACGGCCTTCTTCGGCGTCACCGACGCCTACTACCTTCGCACCGCGGGCATCGCGCTGATCGAGGGCCGCGATTTTGCGGCGGCCGATGGCGAGACGACGCCGGCGGTCGCGATCGTGAACCAGACCTTTGTGCGGCGTTTCTTCGGCAATGAGGATCCGCTGGGCAGGCGCATCGATCTGGGATCGCCGCCCAACGTGGGAATCCGCGACAACTGGTTGCGGCAGGATGTGCCGGTAACGGTGATCGGCGTGATGGCCGACGCGAAGGACAACGGGCTGGCGCAGGCGGTTGAGCCGCAGCTCATCACGCTTTTCCGGCAAATGCCGCAGGTGAACTTCGGATTCAAGGATGTGATCGTGCGCTATGAAACGGCTCCCGACGCGATGGAGCGCGCGGTGACCAGCGAGCTGCACGCGATGGACTCGCGGCTGGTTTTGTCGGAGATGGCGTCGATGGATGAGTACATCGAGAGGCTCACGACGGACCGGCGGTTCACGGCGACGATACTCTCGGGCTTTGCGGCGCTGGGACTTTTGCTCGCAGTGGTGGGGATCTATGGCGTGATTTCCTACCTGGTCGCGCAGCGAAGGCAGGAGCTGGGCATTCGCATGGCGCTGGGCGCCGATCGCGGCAGCGTGCTGAGGCTGATCCTCCGCCAGGGCATCGTGCTCGCCGCGTCCGGCGTCTGCGTGGGGCTTGCCGCCACGGCGCTCGCCGGCCGCGCCTTGTCGAGCCTGCTCTACAGGACTTCCGCTTCGGATGCTCTCACGCTCGTTGCCGCGTCGGCGTTTCTGCTGCTTGTCACGCTGGCCGCGAGCATCGTCCCCGCATGGCGCGCCACCAAGGTCAATCCGGTGGAGGCGTTGCGCGCACAGTAAAATTTTGAGATGGATGTGACCCGCGCTCCGATCCGCCAGACTTCGCAACGCTTCCCCGGTTCCTGGATCGAAATATCCTTTCAGGATCTCCGCTTTGCCCTGCGGCAGCTCCGCAAGGCGCCGGGGTTTGCAATTTCCACCATTCTCACTCTGGCGCTCGGCATAGGCGCGAACACGGCGATGTTCAGCGTGGTCGATGGCGTCCTCCTTTCGCCGCTGCCTTATCCCGAACCCGACCGGCTCGTGATTACGTGGCAAAGCCGGCCGAATGTGAAACAGATCCTCATCTCCTACCCTGACTTCATCGAGTGGCGGAGGACGAGCCGTTCCTTTGAGCGAATGGCAGCCTTCACCTTCCATCAATTCACTCTCACCGGCTCGGGCAGCGCGGAGCGTGTCTCCGGCATGAGAGTCTCTTCCGGATTTTTTGCCGCACTGGGAGTCAAGCTGGCGTTGGGCCGCGACGTTCTGCCGTCGGAAGATCGTCCGCACGGCACGCCGGCCGCGATCATCAGCCACCGATTGTGGAGGGATCGTTTCGCATCGAGTCCACATGTTCTGGGCAACTCGCTTACGCTCGAAGGCGTGGACTACACCATCATCGGCGTGTTGCCGGCGGGGTTTCGCTTCTGGATGGACGGCGATGTCTATCTTCCGATCGCGCAGGACCTGCCGGCGATTTTGATGGAGCGCTCCGTCCACGGCATCGGCGGATTGGCGCGCCTGCGACCCGGCGTAAGCCTCGCATCGGCGCAGAGCGAGCTTGGAGCCATCCAGCAGAACCTCGACCGGCTCTATCCGGCGGACGACCGCAGCCTTGGCATCGATATCGTTCCTCTCAAACAACAGATCGTCGGTGATGTCCGCCCGACGCTTCTGCTGTTGCTCAGCGCGGTGGGGATGGTTCTCCTCATTGCCTGCGCCAATGTTGCCAATCTTCTAATGGTGCGTTCGTCGGCACGCGTGCGGGAGTTCGGCGTTCGCGCGGCGCTGGGCGCGAGCCGCGCACGCATCGTGCGCCAGTTGATGACCGAAAGCGTGCTGCTTTCGCTGGCCGGCGGAGTTCTGGGACTGGTCCTCGCCAAGGCGGCAATCTATGCGGTGTTGAATCTGCTGCGTGACACGCTGCCGCGTAGCGAGGGCATCCAGCTCAATCTGCCTGTGCTGCTGTTCACGTTTTTCGTTGCCATCGCGGTGGCGATTCTCTTCGGCATCGGACCGGCGCTCAAAGGTTCACGCATCGACGTTTTGAGTTCGCTCAAAAATGGAGCGCGCGGCTCGACCGTCGTTTCTCATCGCACGCAGAGCTCGCTCATTGTGGTGCAAATGGCGCTCACGCTGGTGCTGCTTGCCGGATCGGGCCTGTTGCTCCGCACCATCTACGCTCTTTTGCAGGTCAATCCGGGTTTCGATGCCCATCAGCTTGTCTCGTTCCGCATTGCGCTCTCGCCGTCGCTCACCCGCACTGCTCCCGACACTCGATCGGCCTTTCAGCAGCTTCTCGATCGCATTCGCCAGATTCCCGGCATGCAGTGCGCCACGCTTACCAACATCGTGCCGCTCGACGGGGGAGACAACTCCGGCCCCTTCTGGCTCGGCAGCCAGGCGCCGGCTTCGCCTCAGGACGCGCCCCACGCGCTTTATTTCTGGACCGGCCCTGACTACCTGCAAACGATGCGCATTCCGCTTCTGCAGGGCCGCTTCTTCACGCAGGAAGACACCGCGCTAACCGATCGCGTGGTGGTCATCGATAGCGACCTCGCGCGCCGATTCTTCGCAGGCACGGACCCCGTTGGCAGAACCCTAACGGTTGCGCATTGGGGCCCGGCTCGCATCGTCGGCGTGGTGGGTCATGTGCGCCATTGGGGACTCAGTGACCCGACCACCTACAACCCCGGCCAGATCTATATTCCCGTCTATCAACTGCCGGACAAAATGGTTCTGGATTTCTTTCGCGATTCGCTCTCGATTGTCGTTCGCAGCCCGCTCGATTCAGCATCGCTGCTGGGTGCGATCAAGAAGGTCGTTTATGGTGCAGCCGGAGACCAGGCCATCTACAACGTCGAGCCCATGGAGCAGATCATTTCCCAATCCATGGCGGCGCAGCGACTGCCCATGATGCTGCTGGGCGTGTTTGCCGGCCTCGCGCTGGTGCTGGCATCGGTGGGCATTTACGGCGTCATCTCCTATTCGGTGGCGCAGCGCGTGCAGGAGATCGGCATTCGGATTGCGCTTGGCGCCAACCGCAGAGATGTTCTGGGGATGGTGATCTGGCGGGGGCTTCGACTGGCGATCGCAGGCCTCGGCATCGGCATGGTTGCCGCTCTGGCGCTGGCTCGAGTTTTGGGGAGCTTCTCGCGCCTCCTCTACGGCGTACATGTTTCCGATCCGCTGACCCTCACCGTCGTTTCGCTCATCCTGACGGTCGCAACCTTGCTGGCCTGTACGCTTCCCGCGCGGCGGGCGGCATCGATCGACCCGGTGCGCGCGTTGCGAACGGAGTGAGTGGCGCGATCTCGAAACGAGTGTGATCCGCTCAAAAGCTTCGCAATTCTCATCGCCCGACTGCTCGAAAACCTGCTATCGTTCCGATCATCCCCCAGGCGAACTATGGGAAAGCATCGCCAGCTGCTGCTGCCGGCGCTGTCTCTTGCGTCGCTGGCGAGCCTCGCCATTGCGCAAGCCGGCGGCGTCGACCCAAAACTCGCAGCCAAGGCGGACGCAGGCGATGCCGGCGCGCAGCTCGCTCTGGCGATGGCGTATGAACGAGGCCAGGCAGCGCCGCAAGACTATGGCCAGGCGGCTCAATGGCTGAAGAAGTCGGCCGCGCAGGGCCTTGCGGCGGCGCAATTCGAATTGGCGTATCTCTATCGCCACGGGCTGGGCGTGGCGCACGACGATGCGATCGCCGTGGCTCTCTATCTCCAGGCCGCGGAGATGGGATTGCCTGCGGCGGAGTTCAATCTCGGTTTGCTCTACGAGCACGGCGAGGGCGTTGCGCGCGACGATGCGCAGGCGGCGTCCTGGTATCAGAAAGCCGCATCACATGGAGTGGCGCAGGCCGAGGGCAACCTTGGCTCTCTCTATCTCGCCGGCCGAGGCGTGACGCAGGATGCCGACGAGGCGGCGAAGTGGTTTGGAAAGGCGGCCGAGGCCGGCGACGCGGAGGCCCAGTACAATCTCGCGCTGCTCTACCGCCGCGGAAATGGATTGGCGCAGGACGACTCGCAGGCGGCGGCGTGGTATCGAAAGGCCGCCGACCAGGGACTGGCGCCGGCACAGAACGGCCTGGGCGCGCTGTATGAACACGGCATCGGCGTGGCGCAGGATTTCGCCGCCGCGGCGCTGTGGTACGGCAAAGCGGCAGCCCAGGGGTTGGCCGAGGCGCAGTTCAACCTGGCGCTGCGCTACAGTCTCGGCCAGGGAGTTGCACACGACGATGCGCGCGCCGGCGAGCTCTTTCTAGCGGCGGCGAAGCAGGGATTCGACCGCGCCGAGAACAACCTGGGAACTCTTTACGAGCACGGCCTGGGTGTGCCGCAGGACTTCGCGCTCGCCGCCCAGTGGTATCGCAAGGCGGCAGAACAAGGCCACGCCGGGGCCGAATTCAACCTGGGCCGGCTGTACTCGATGGGGCGCGGCGTCGCGCAAGACGATGCCGAAGCCTGGTTCTGGTTCAATGCCTCGGCGCAAGCGTCGGCGGGAGCGCAGCGTGAACGGGCCGAGCAGGCGCGCAACGAGGTGGAACAGCGATTGAGTCAGGCCGAGATTGCCCGGCTGCGCGAGCGTAGCAAACAGCTATTGGCAACGCGAGCGCCGGCGGGGTCGTAGACGGCCGCAGCCGCAATTCATCGGCTCAGCGTTTGTTCCGCTACGCCGATCACGTGGCCCGAGCTGCGATCGGTGGCAAAGACGATCAGGCGCAGCGGCCCCGATTTGCTCGCACCGGAAGCTTTGAGCTCAAAGGCTCGTCCGTCAAAGGCGCTCATGCCGAAATCTCTCATCACGCGCACCACGGCGACGTAGCGCAGCGTGTGGCCTGCGTTTTCGCCGCCACTCACCGCGGATTGCGCGGAGTCATCGGCGAGCGCCGCAGTCAGGCTGGCATTCGAGGACGCTGCCGCGCCGGGCGCCAATCCCACCATGAAGCGGACAGCCTTGCCCGAAAGCTGCGCATCCTGAATGGTCAGATCGATCCCCGGCGAAGAAGCGGCCTGCGCAATGGCGTGCAGCAGCGCCGCCGAGTCGCTCCCGGTCACCTGCGCCTGGCCATCGACCATCGCCTGCGGCGTATAGACCGAGTCGAGATGGAATCGGTTGCCGTATTCCTGCTGGCGAACGGTCACGGACTCGAGCGAATAGGGGTCGTGCCATTCCGGCCTGTCCCAGTAGGTGACGTGTTCGCTCAGGACAACGACCGGTGTGCCCGAGACGGATTTCTTCGCGTCGATCCAGGCCAGCAGCTCGTCCGCCGGCGGACAGCTCGAGCAACCCTCGGAGGTGAAGAGCTCGACGAGCACCGGCCGATGGGCCGAAGGACCGCCGGCGGCGACCGCCTGGCCGGGGGGTGCGGCCACGGCTGCAGAGAGCGCCGCGAGCGCAAAACCCACGCCGACGGCGCGCCGAATCGAATTGGAGAAAGGGAATCGCATACGTCGAATCAGATGAACACGAAGCCGGTGAAGTTACGCACCTCCAGAGACGTGGGGAAAAGGCGGCGCTGACGATTCGACGTCGCCGGGCAAAGAAAGGGTTCAGTGGTCATGATCGACGGGGCGCGACCGGTCAGCGGCTATTCTGGAACCGATGATACCCTTGCGTCTTCGCCTTCCCCTCCCTGGTCTCCTCCTGATCAGCATTGCCCTGGCGGCGGCTCGCGCGGAGGATGGGACGCAGACGGGCCCGCAGTCTGTCACACTCACGCCGGCAATCGTAGTCGCAGGCTCGCCGGAACTGATTCGGGTCGAGGCGCCGGCCACCGCGCAGCTTGAGGGCGAATGGCTGGGACGGAAGCTCCAGTTCTTTCGCTCACGCGCCGGTCGCGCCTGGTTCGCGCTTGCCGGCATCGACGTCGAAGCCGCGCCGGGGCCCTCCGCTCTGCGAATCGAAGCGAGGCTTGCCGGCGGCGTCTCACGCGACATGAGCCGGAAGATCGTTATTCATGCGGCGCACTATCGAACCGGCGCGCTCACCGTGGCTCCCAAATTCGTGCAGCCCGGGCCGGAAGAGATGAAGGAGATTGAAGCCGAGGCCCAGCTCAAGGCGAAGGTATTTGCGGCGAGCGCCCCGGAACCGGAATGGATGGGCGACTTTCGCGCGCCGGTCGCCGCTGCGCCCACCGACAGCTTTGGCACCCGGCGCATGTTCAACGGCAAGCTGGCCAGCATTCACAAGGGAATGGACTTTCGCGCACACATGGGGACCGTGGTGCGCGCGGCCAACAGCGGCACGGTGGTGCTGGCCCGGCCGCTGTATTACGAGGGCAATTGCGTCATCATCGACCATGGCCTGGGGCTCTTCACGCTCTCCATGCATTTCTCGCGGATCGGCGTAAAGGAGGGACAGCATGTGGCCGCGGGACAGCCGCTCGGCTTGAGCGGAGCAACGGGCCGCGTCACCGGACCACATCTGCATTGGGCGGTGCGCTGGCAGGGGGCGTATCTCGATCCGGCCAAGCTGCTGCGCTTGAACCTGGCGCAGGCGCGGTGAATGGCCAAGTTCGCCCCGCGAGGCTTTTCCGTCCCGGGTCCCAAGACAGGGGACCGGGGCACTCTGTCCTGTAGTTGGTGCATCCCAGGTCCGAAAACACGGACCTGGGGCACCCAATCATGTTGCTGGTGTCGGATTGGGCTGTATCCATGTGCGCGGGTGGCCCCGAGGTAAAGGCCACCCTGCGCACGGCGGGGAGGGCGGAGCGGTGGGGCCGCTCTCTAAGGCAGGCGGATCTAGTTTTATCTAACGCCTGCTGCCTCTGAGGTATCGTGCAGCAGGCTTCCGCATCGTGACAGAAGTTTTCCCCAGGGCTGTGCGCGGGATATTCGCGCGCCGGCAGCAATTGAGGACCGCGAAGTTCGCTACCGCGGCGCAAGCTCCTCTTCAGCCATGGCGACCCCGGCTGGCACGATGCGCGGTGTGAGTGGAATCCGCTGCTGGCGCAGCTCTTTGAACGCGCGGTAAACAAACCAGCCGAGGTGCCAGCCATCGATGTATTTGTAAGGCGCTTCGCCGGTGGTGTAGTGGCCGCAAGGCAGCACGCGCGATTCGAAGCGGACGCCGTGGCGCCGGAAAGCTTCGACGACCTGCAGCGAGTATTCCCGCGGAAAGGTGAGATCGTATTCGGCGTAGACGAGCAGTACGTTCTTCTCGGCGCCGGCAGCTTCCGGTCCGGCGAATCGGTCGTAGTAGTTACACGGGCTGATCGCCGCCCAGAGAGCGCGCAACCGTTCCTGCGTGAGTCCCGCCTGCTCGACCGCCTGCCGGATGTGACGCGTGCTCTGGCCGGCCCAGACCACGTCACCGAATGCCGTCGACGCGTGGTTGAAGGCGTTGACGCGAATGCGCGGATCGTGCGCGCTGGCCAGGAACGCATAGCAGGAACCGAGGCTCGTTCCCAGCACCCCGAAGTGCTCGTAGCCCTGCTCTTCGAGCCAGTCGACGCAGCATCGAATATCGACGACGGCCTGGCGGCACGCGGAGAGCGTTCGCCCGATGTTGGCGCTCACGGCATAGTCGGAACGCTCGAGTTCGGTAGGCCGGCGAATGTCGTGGTACGGCTTGGAGAGCCGCAAAGACGAAACGCCCATGCGATTGAACAGCCTGCAGAGCGCATTGTGGCTGAAAGCGTCGGCATTCCACTGCGGCAGCACCACGATGGCCTGCTTCGGGCGGCGCGGATCCTTGTGCGCCGGCGCTTCATACCAGCGCGCGTTCACCAGGTCGTTTTCGGCGTAGGGCGTCCGCTCCGGCGAGGTGAAGCGCAGAAAGCGCGCTTTCGCCAGCGTGCCGTTGGAAGCCTGCCGGCGAAGATCGGCATCGAGGGCGAGCGTCTCGGGCCGCACGTTGGTGGGAAACAGCTGCGGACTGCGCTCTTCCAGCCGGAAATCGGCAGGCCGGCGATAACCGAAGAAGGTCTCGCTGTGGCGGATCAGGGCCTGGTTCATGCGCTCCATGGCTGCTTCCGCGGCGGAATCGTCGAGCGGGCCTGCGCCCTGCGGAAGCAGATCGCCAAGGCCATGTGTCTCAAGAAAGGGCGCGATCCACTCGAATCCCCATTCGAGCGGTCGCACCACGCGGTTTTCGTCGCGCGTGGTCAGGCGGGTCTCCCAGCGGTACATGGCGCGCGCGTAGGCTGCTTTCAGCATCGGCTAAGTAGAAGTTTATCAGTGCGATGACAAGTCCGGGAGTTTTCGGGCTACGCGGTCGTCCGGCGCCCGCCGCGCGTGGCGGCAATCACCCAGATCAAGCTGAGCACCGTGATCAGCGTAATAATGCCGAGCGAGATCACGCAATAAAGGCAATAGACCTGCAAAATGCTTTTCTCAATATGCGTCAGGTAAAGACTGAAGGCGAATCCCGCCGGAGTCAAAGCGGCGAGCAGAGCCCGGCGCCGCGCCAGAGCCAAACCGCCCAGCAGCAGATAGCCGGCTATGCCGATCGCCGCAACAGGGACATGGGCGATAACGGCATAGGGGCTGTGATTGACGATACCGCAGTCCCATCTCTCGTTGATCGAGCACGGCTCAGTGGAAGTGGAGTAGTGGGCCTGCAATGCGAGTGAAGCGATCACCACTCCAGCGAGCGCGAGGAGGGCAATGAGAATGCGCATGACAAGAGGATGCTATCAAAGCGTCCTGGCCGGGATACGATGGGGGCATGTACGAGCTCCCGCGCGGCGCCCGGCGCATCGCGTTTTTTGGCGGCAGCTTTGACCCGCCGCACCTGGGGCACCTGGCGGTGGCACGGGCCGCGCAGGCTGCGCTCAGACTGGACCTCGTGCTGTTTGCCCCCGTTGGCGCGCAGCCGCTGAAGCCGCAGGGCTCGACGGCGGCATTTGAGGATCGGCTCGCCATGACGCAGCTGGCGATTGCCGGCGAGTCGGGCTTCGCCGTGTCCCTGGCCGATGCGCCATCGGTTTCCGGCACGCCGAACTATACGCTGGAAACCCTGCTCCGAATGCGCGCGGCGCTTCCGCCGGAAGGATCACTCTTCTGCCTCATGGGCGCCGACTCGTTTCTGAATCTGCGCCACTGGCATCGCGCGGCGGAGATTCCCTTCGCCGCACCGTTGATCGTCGCCTCTCGGCCTCTGATCTCTGTTTCTGCCGAGGGTCTCGAGGATCTGCCGGCCGCGCTGCCTTCCGGGCTGGAAATGGAGCCGGCGCCGGACCTGGCTCCGCTTCCGTCGCAGTTCGACGTTCGCGGCTATCGCATCCGCAACCCGGCCGGCGAATCGGCGCCCTTCTATCTTCTGCCGGGGCTGCACATCGAGATCAGCGCGACCCAAATCCGCGAGCAGGCGCGTTTCGAGTCGGGCGCGGACGCGGCGTCGCAGGGAATCCTGCCTGCAGCGGTGGCCGAGTACATTCGCTCTCGTGGCTTGTATCAATAGACGCTCCACCGCCGCGATTCCATGCCGGCCGAAAAGACCGTCCGCATGATCTCGGGTGTGGCTCTGAAACCGCGGCCCGATGCCGAAATCGAAAGCCCGGTTGCCGGACCGGTTACTCTCGCGTATCGCGACCGTAATGCCGCTTTGGTGCTGGCGTTGCGGCACTTTCCAGAGTTGTTTCGTGTTAGTCTCAGCTCACCTCTGCAAGAGGAACACCAAAGCAACTTCTGCAAGATCCGGGGCCGGGGCGACTCGGCCCACTTTTTTTTTGCGCTGCC
>Ga0335081_10020203_pt1 | contig 10771 bp, 10 predicted proteins | sample Lox_Sample_35_FD_206713 | JGI IMG/M metagenome (GOLD analysis project Ga0335081, IMG submission 206713) | Soil microbial communities from Loxahatchee National Wildlife Refuge, Florida, United States - Lox_Sample_3.5 | ecosystem: Environmental > Terrestrial > Soil > Wetlands | place: USA... | reverse complement strand
GACCTTCCCGACGCTCGACTGCGCGGCTTGCATCCTCACTCCCAAGATGGTGGAGCTCGGGCAGCACCCGAACGTCGAGTTGCTTGCGTACAGTGAGGTAGAGCAGGTCTCGGGTTATGTCGGCAGCTTCAAGGTGAGGGTCCGCAGGAAGGCGTCGTACATCGACCAGACGGTGTGCAACGGCTGCGGCCTGTGCATCGAGCAGTGCACTTGGAAGGGCGTCCTATCGGAATTCGATCAGGGGCTTGGCACCCGCCCCGTGGTGTATACGCCGTTTCCACAGGCCGTGCCGCGGGTCCCGGTCATCGACCGTGCGGGCACGTCGCCGTGCACGTTCGCGTGCCCCGCCGGGCTCAAGGCGCACGGCTACGTTTCGCTGATCCGCGCCGGCGAGGTCGAGAAGGCGTTCAACCTCATGCTCGAGGAGACGCCGCTCGTCGGGACGCTGGGTCGTGCCTGCTACGCGCCGTGCGAAGCGCAGTGCAGCCGAGCAGACTTGGAGGGCCCGCTTCCGATTCGCAGGCTCAAGCGATTCGCCGCCGACACCCACTACCGCACCCACGGCCCGGTTACGGACGCCCCGGCTCCGAACGGCAAGCGGGTGGCGGTGATCGGTTCCGGACCGACCGGACTGACCGCCGCCTGGAAACTCGCCCAGCGTGGATACACGGTGCGGGTGTACGAGGCGGCGTCGGCGCCGGGCGGCATGCTGCGGTTGGCGATCCCCTCCTGGCGGCTCCCGGCGGAAATCGTCGAGCGCGACATCGAAAACGTGACCGCGCTGGGCGTCGAGATCGTCACGGACACGCGCATCGAGGATCTCGGGGCACTGAGGCGGGCAGGATTCGATGCCATCCTGGTGGCGACCGGCGCGCCGCTGTCCGTGCGTCTCGACCTGCCGGGCGAGGAGCTGAGCGGCGTCGTCAGCGGCTTGGAGTTCCTCGAGGCGGTCAAAGCCGGAGCGCCGTCCGAGCTGCGCGGCAAGCGGGTCGTGGTTGTGGGCGGTGGCAACGTGGCGATGGACGCCGCGCGGGCCGCCCGACGCCTGGGCGTGCGCGAGGCCGACGACGAGGACGCACAGGTCGTGATGGACGCCGCGCGGACCGCACGGAGGCTCGGCGCGCGTGAGGTGGTCGTCGCCTACAGGCGTGGTCCTCGGGAGATGCCGGCGCAGCCCGAAGAGGTCGACCACGCCGAGCGCGAGGGCGTGCAGTTCATGTTCGAGGTGGCGCCCGTCGAGGTCGTCGGAGACGCGCGCGGTCGCGTGATGGGGTTGCGCTGCGTCGAGATGGCACTCGGCTCGCCAGACGCATCCGGACGCCCGCGTCCCGAGCCGGTTCCCGGCAGCGAGTTCGTGATCGATTGCGAGGCCGTGATCCCCGCCGTGGGCGTTACGCCCGAGGAGCTGCAGGGCGCTCCTCGGTTGGCGACGGCGGCGAACGGGACGCTCGAGGCCGACCCGAAGACGCTCCAGACCGCCGTCCCGTACGTGTTCGCCGCCGGCGATGTGGTGCTGGGCGCCTCGGACATCGCGCGCGCGGTCGGCCAGGGCCGGCGCGTCGCGTGCATGATCGACCGCTGGCTCCAGGGGTCCGAGCTCGACGGTGCGGGCTTCGACGAGCAGCTGCCGGTGGTCGACCGGTCGGAAGTGCTCGCCAGGCAGTGCTATCACCGCGCGGAGCCGCAGGCGTCGAGCGCCGAGCTCTCCGATGCGCCGGTGGGCTTCGATGAGCTCGAGGCTGCGCTCACCGACGAAGAAGCGCTGGCAGCCGCGCAGCGGTGCCTCGACTGCGGGCCCTGCTCTGAGTGCGCTGAGTGCGTTGCTGCCTGTCCGCTGGACGCGATCGATCTGAGCCAGCACGAACGCGAGCAGGAGCTCGAGGTGGGGGCGATCGTGGTGGCGACTGGCTACAAGCCGTTCGACGCTCGCCGGATCCCAGCATATGGCTATGGCAAGTTCGCGAACGTCTACACGAGCCTCGAGGTCGAGCGTCTTCTGAATGCCTCTGGCCCCACCCAGGGCGAGGTCGTGATGCGGGACGGCGGGCGTCCCGCCGCCGTCGGGATCATCCACTGCGTCGGCTCGCGGGACGCCCGCTACAACGCGTACTGCTCGCGCGTCTGCTGCATGGCCTCGCTCAAGTTGGCGCACCTGATCAAGGAGCGCACCGGGGCCGAGGTCTACAACTTCTACATCGACATGCGGACCGCGGGCAAGGGCTACGAGGAGTTCTACGGCAGGCTCCTCGAGGAGGGCATGCATCTGATCCGCGGCCGCGTGGCCGAGGTCACTGACTGGACGGTCTCGCCCGAGGAGGAGGGCGGGCTCGTGATCTGCGCCGAGGACACGCTCGTCGGCGCCGCGCGGCGCATCCCGGTGGACATGGTGGTGCTCGCCGTCGGCATGGAGCCGCAGGCCGACGCAGCGGACGTCCGGCGCGTGTTCAACATGAGCTGTGGCGCCGAGGGCTTCTTTACCGAGCGCCATGCCAAGCTCGCCCCGGTCTCAACCTTCACCGACGGCGTCTTCCTTGCGGGGGCCTGTCAAGGTCCAAAGGACATCCCTGACAGCGTCGCGCAGGCGGGTGCCGCCGCCGCCGAGGCCCTGGCCCTGATCGATCGAGGCTCCGTCGAGCTCGAACCGAGCACGGCGTTTGTCGACACGGCCGCCTGCTCCGGTTGCCGTACGTGCGTGCCCCTGTGTCCGTTCTCGGCGATTTCGCTCGACGAGGAGAGCAAGGTCGTGGCGGTTAGCGAGGTGCTCTGTAAGGGCTGCGGAATCTGCGTCGCCGCCTGCCCGTCGGGCGCCCTTCAGCAGCACATGTTCACCGACGAGCAGGTCCTGTCCGAGATCCAGGGGGTGCTCGGCTATGCCTGACACCGTTGCCGCGGAGCCCTTCGAGCCAAGGATTATCGCCTTCTTCTGCACCTGGTGTACGTACACGGCGGCCGATCTCGCGGGCACTGCTCGGATGCGCTACGCGCCCAACGTGCGCGTCGTCCGACTCATGTGCTCCGGAAGGGTGGACTCCCAGTTCGTCCTCGCTGCCTTCCGCGAAGGCGCCGACGGCGTGCTGATCGGCGGTTGTCACCCGGGCGACTGCCACTACGAGCAGGGCAATTACAACGCGTGGCGCCGCGTCGAGCTGCTGAGACCGCTGTTGGGGGAGATGGGGATCGAGCAGGAGCGGCTGCGTCTGGAATGGATCTCGGCCTCCGAGGGCGACAAGGTCCGGCGCGTGTGCAACGAGATGACCGAGCAGGTGCGCCGGCTCGGGCCACTGGAGCTGAGCCCCCTTCCCCGCCCGCAGGTCGCGGAGGTGACGCGATGAAACCCAAGGTTGCCTTCTACTGGTGCGCGTCGTGCGGAGGCTGCGAGGAGGCCGTCGTTGATCTCGCTGAGGACGTGCTCGCCGTGGTCGAGGCCGTGGACATCGCCTTCTGGCCGGTGGCGCTTGACTTCAAGCGCGAGGACGTTGAGGCGCTTGCCGATGGCGAGCTCGCGGCCTCGTTCATCAACGGCGCCATCCGGACGTCCGAGCAGGAGGAGATGGCCGAGCTGCTGCGGCGCAAGTCCGGCGCGGTCGTGGCCTTCGGCAGCTGCGCGTGGCTCGGCGGCATCCCCGGGCTCGCGAACCTGTACAGCCGAGAGGAGATCCTCGACCGCGTGTACAGGGAGGTGCCGAGCCTCGCCAACGACGAGGGAACGATGCCCCAGGAGAACACGGACGTGCAGTACGGTCACCTCACCCTCCCGGCGTTCTCGGACTCGGTGCGAACGCTCGACCAAGTCGTCGAGGTCGACTACTTCCTGCCCGGCTGCCCGCCGCCGGGGCATCTCATCAAAGCCGCCGTGATGGCGCTCGTCGAAGGCGAGCTGCCGGCGAAGGGAACGGTGCTCGCGCCCGACGTGGCGTTGTGCTCGGAGTGCTCGCGCGCGGCGACGAAGCCGCAGAAGCTCCAGATCAAGGCGTTCCGACGGCCCCACGAGGTCGTTGCCGACCCGAACGTCTGCCTCCTCGCCCAAGGCCTGATCTGCCTCGGGCCCGCCACGCGGGCTGGTTGCGGCGGCGTCTGCATCGGCGCGAACATGCCCTGCACCGGCTGCATGGGCCCGACGAGCCGGGTGGTCGACTACGGTGCGAAGGCGCTCTCGGCGGTCGCGTCGCTGATCGAGTCGACGGATGGGGAGGAGATCGCAGCGCGCGCCCGCGAGATCGCCGACCCGGTTGGGACGTTCTACCGCTACAGCCTTCCCTCGTCGCTACTGCACAGGCGCGTCTCGCCGGCCCACAAGGGAGGCCCTGAGCCATGAGCACCAAGATCCTGATCGACCCGATTACGCGGCTCGAGGGCCACGGGAAGATCCACATCTTCATGGACGATGCCGGGGCTGTCGACCGTGCGTTTCTGCAGATCCCGGAGCTTCGCGGGTTCGAGAAGTTCGTCGAGGGACGCCGTGCGGAGGACATGCCGCAGATCACGTCCCGCATCTGCGGCGTGTGCCCGACGGCTCATCACATGGCCGCGACCAAAGCGCTCGACGACCTCTACGGCGTCGATCCGCCGCAGGCAGCCAAGAAGATCCGGGAGCTCGTCTACAGCATCTTCATGGTCGAGGACCACGCGCTGCACTTCTTCTTCCTCGGCGGGCCCGACTTCGTCGTCGGCCCGGCCGCTCCGAAGGCCGATCGCAACATCCTCGGGGTCATCGGGAAGGTAGGGCTCGACATCGGCAAAGAAGTGATCGGCGTCCGCAAGCAGCTCCGGGACCTGATGGGGCAGATAGCGGGCAAGCCCATCCACCCTGTGTTCGGGCTGCCAGGCGGCGTTTCCCGGACGCTCACCGCCGAGATCCGGGACGAGCTCCAAGCCGCGGCAGCCCATGCGGTCCAGTTCGGCACGTTCGCTCTCGGCGTGTTCCGCGACGTCGTCCTCGCGAACCCAGAGTACGTCGAGCTCGTCACCTCCGAGGCCTACACCCACAGGACCTACTACATGGGGCTCATGGACGCCGCCAACAAGGTCACCTTCTACGACGGCACGCTCAGGGTCGTGGACCCCGCTGGCCAGGAGTTCCTGGCATTCGAGCCCCGCGACTACCTCGAGCACATCGCCGAGCACGTCGAACCCTGGACTTACATGAAGTTCTGCTTCCTGAAGGACGTCGGCTGGAAGGGCTTCGCCGAAGGGCACGAGAGCGGCGTCTACGGGGTGGCCCCGCTGGCACGGCTGAACGCCAGCGAAGGAATGGCCACGCCGCTTGCCCAGGAGGCCTACGAGGAACTCGTATCCACGCTCGGAGGCAGGCCCGTCCACCACACGCTCGCCAACCACTGGGCGCGAATCGTCGAGCTCGTTTACGCAGCGGAGCGGATGTCCGAGCTCGCGGCCGACCCTGAGATCCTCAGCCCCAACGTTCGCACGCTCCCGACCGCGACCCCCAACGAGGGAATCGGCGTCGTCGAGGCCCCGCGCGGGACGCTCATCCACCACTACCTCACCGACGAGCGCGGACTGATCACCAGCGCCAACCTAATCGTCGCCACGCAGAACAACGCCGCTCGGATCGCGATGTCCGTCGACAAAGCGGCCCGGTGGCTGATCACGGGTGGAGTGGTCGACGACGGGCTGCTGAACCAGCTCGAGATGGCCTTCCGCGCGTACGACCCCTGCTACGGCTGCGCCACCCACAGCCTGCCGGGCCAGATGCCGCTCCTCGTCCAGATCCACGATCCCGACGGCGAGGTCGTCCGCGAAATCCGGCGCGACTGATGCGCACGCTCGTCCTCGGGCTAGGGAACGAGCTCGCCGCCGACGACGCCGTCGGAGTGCTGGTCGCCAGAGCCGTTCGCGAGCGAGTCGCCGACGCGGCCGACGTCGTCGAGAGCTCGGCCTCGGGCATGGCGCTGATCGAGATCTTCGACGGGTACGATCGAGCGATCGTCGTTGACTCGATCCGGACCGGCCACAACCCGCCCGGCACGATCACCGAGCTCGGGCTCGAGCAGATCGGCCGCGTGGTCGCTCCCAGCCTGCACCAGGCCGGCCTCCCCGAGATGGCCGCCGTGGCGGAGCGGCTCGGGCTCGGGTTCCCCTCGGAGACCCGGGTGCTCGCCGTCGAGGTGCTAGATCCCTACACCCTGGGCGGTGCCCTGAGTACGGCCGTCGCGGCCGCCGTCGACGAGCTGGCACGGAGGGTCTGCGCTCGTGTCGAGCGGTGGGCGTCCGAACAGACGCGCGCGTAGGGGAGCACGGCGAGGACTCGGCCGCGGTCGCTCCAGCCTACGTAAGCGACCGCCGCGTCGCCCCGGGGATGACCCGCCGGTCGAGCTAATGCGGTAAGGACTGGCTCTGTGCACGAGTTTGCGATCGCTGAGGCGGTGGTGCAGACCGCGGTTCGGCATGCCGGCGGCCGCCGCGTGGTGATCGTCAGCATGCGGCTGGGGGCATTGCGCCAAGTGGTGCCCGACACGCTGTCGTTCGCGTTCGAGCTGGCAGCCCGCGGCACGCCGTGCGAAGGTGCACGACTCGAGCAGGAGCTTGTTCCCTGCCGGCTGCGGTGTCCTTCCTGCGGAGTTGTCTGGACGGCGACGGAGCTCGCTTTCCGCTGCCGCACGTGCACCTCGCCGGCGGTGGTGGTGAGCGGGAATGAGCTGGAGGTCGAGTCGATCGAGGTGGAAGAAGACGGATGCCCACCGGTGATGTGATGGCCCGCGATCGGGCGCGGGTGTTCCCGGATCCTCGGCTGGGGCGTTCTTCTGTCTCGAATAGGTTGGGTCCCGGATGCGGCGTCCACCCGCCGTGGTCAATATCGAGTCGGTATCGACGCCCGAGGAGGTATCAATGTGCGTTAGCTTGCCGTGCAGGGTCCTGTCGGTGCGCGAGCAGATGGCACTGGTTGAGACGGCATGGATCCAGCGTTGGTCGAACGCGCTGATGTACCCCGAGATCGAGCCCGGGGACACCGTCCTCGTCCATGCGGGCCTCGTTGTGTCTGTCCTCACGGTCGATGAGGCGCGAGACGTCGAGGCTGCCTTCGCTGAGCTCGAAGGCCTGCGAAACTGAGTACCTCGGCACCGCGCGGAACAGGAGGGTGCGATGGCAAACAAGTTCCTCGTCCTTTGGAAACTCGAGCTGAGCCGGATATCGGCGGAGACGATGCAAACGGTGCTCCGGCAGCAGGACTACGGCGCACGCCTTCAGAGGGAGGGCAAGGTGCAGGCGCGCTTTCACCTGATCGGTGCTCACGGCGGCGCCTGGATCTACGACGTCGCCTCGAATGAGGAACTCGACGCACTCCTGGCGCAGGCGCCCGTCTACAACGTCGCCAGCTACGAGGTCCTTCCGCTGGCGGAGATGCATGGCCCCACTCCGCTCGGACCAGGGGAACCGCGGTAGTCGCTGCGACTGGGCTGCCAACCATCGCGGTGCCGGCAGCCGATCACAAGCGCGGAATTACGTATGGCGCTTCTGATCGGGTGCGTGGGCACCGCTAAAGAAACAAGCTAAGCCGGACCCCCCCGGCCACAGCGATCTACCCGGTGAGCTTCGACTCCCCGGTCCCGCGGTGCCGCTTACCCCGATGAGGAAGGGAATGACCGGTGGAAGGCTCTCAAGGAGCACGCGACCGGCGGCAGTGATCTGCCCCCGCTTCCGTGGACACCTGAGCGCTTGGGTCTGTCCGACCCGGCGGGAAGGATGTGGTGTCCATGCCAAGGACGCGTCCCCCGTACCCGGAGCAGTTCCGCCGTGAGGCGGTCGAGCTGGTCAGAAGAAGCGGCCAGCCGGTCCGGGAGATCGCGAAGGATCTAGGGGTCACTGAGCAGTCGCTGCGCACGTGGGTCAAGCAGCACGAGGTCGATGTCGGCAAGCGCGACGGGCTTAGCTCTGAGGAGCGCGAGGAGCTCCGAAGGCTGCGCCGGCGGGTCAGGACGCTCGAGGAAGAGCGGGAGATCCTGGCAAAAGCAGCGGCCTTCTTCGCCAAGGAGAGCGCGCTGACCCGGTAGCCGCCTTCCGGTTCATCGCCGCGGAGAAGGCCAATCACAAGGTGGCGACGATGTGCAGGGTGCTCGGCGTCTCGCGCGCTGGTTTCTATGCGTGGGAGCGCCGGGCGCCCTGCGACCGGGCGCTGAGTGACGCGTGGCTGACCGAGAAGATCCGCGAGATCCACGCGACGTCGAAGGGCACCTATGGCTCCAGGCGGGTCCACGCCGAGCTGCGGCTCGAGCATGGGATCCGGGTCTCAAAGAAGCGGGTGGAGCGGCTGATGCGCGCGGCCGGGCTGGCCGGGGAGCCCAAGCGGCGGCGTGCCCGGACCACGGTGCGCATCCCGGGTGTTCGGGTCGCGCCCGACCTGGTTGAGCGGGACTTCAACCCGGACGGGCCGGATCGGACGTGAGCGGCGGACATCACCGAGATCCCGACGTGGGAGGGCAAGCTGTACCTCGCGCACGTGCAGGATCTGTTCAGCCGGCGGATTGTGGGCTGGGCGATGGCCGACCACATGCGCAAGGAGCTCGTGCTCGAGGCGCTGGAGATGGCCATCCAGCGGCGCAAGCCAGCCGCTGGGCTCGTTCACCACTCCGACCACGGCTCGCAAGGCGGATTCAAGCGGTCGTCGCAACACTCGATCGAGAGGGGTTGCGATGGGCAGGCGGAAGGGATGGGCGTCGAGTGTCACGGGGCGGCCGGTGATGCGTTCGCCGGGTCGCCCGCCGGCCGGGCGCAGGGAGCATCGCGTGCGGTTCTGGGCGGCGGTCGCTCGGGGAGCCACGAGCGTGGACGCGGCCGCGGAGGCGGGTGTGTCGGCGGTCGTTGGCGTCCGGTGGTTCCGGGAGGCTGGCGGGATGCCGCCGTCCGCGATCCGGGCTCCGCTGTCGGGGCGGTATCTGTCGTTCGCTGAGCGGGAGGAGATCGCTCTGCTGCGCGCCCAGAAGTGTGGGGTGCGGGAGATCGCGCGTCAGCTCGGCCGTTCGCCGTCGACGATCTCGAGGGAGCTGCGCCGGAACGCCGCGACCCGCAGCGGCCGTCTGGAGTATCGGGCGTCGACTGCGCAGTGGCATGCGGATCAACGCGCGCGCCGTCCGAAGCCGGCGAAGCTGGCTGTGAATGCTGAGCTGCGGCGATATGTGCAGGATCGCCTGTCTGGGGCTGTGGAGCGTCCTGACGGCGGGGGGGTGGACGGCCCCAAGGTCAGGTGGATCGGCCGGCGTCACGGTCCGCGCAAGGACCGGCGGTGGGCAAAGTCCTGGAGCCCCGAGCAGATCTCGGGCCGGCTGCGTCTGGACTTCCCGGATGATGAGTCGATGCGCGTCTGGCACGAAGCGATCTACCAGTCGCTGTATGTGCAGGGACGAGGCGCGCTCCGACGTGAGCTGACCGCGTGCCTGCGGACCGGCCGGGCGCTACGTGTCCCGCGGGCCCGGGCTCGGCGCGGCAAGCACTTCGTGACCGACCAGGTCCTGATCAGCGAGCGTCCGGCCGAGGCGGAGGACCGCGCCGTCCCCGGGCACTGGGAAGGTGATCTCATCCTCGGGCTTGAGAGCTCGGCGATCGGCACGCTGGTCGAGCGCACCACCCGCTTCACGATGCTGATGCACCTCCCACCGATGGTCGGACAGGAACCGAGAGCTAAGAACGGTCCCGCGCTCGCCGGCCACGGCGCCGAGGCCGTCCGCGACGCGATCGCCAGCACGATCACGACGCTGCCTGAGCAGCTGCGCCGATCACTGACCTGGGACCAGGGCACCGAGATGGCCCAACACGCGCAGCTGCGGATCCAGACCGGCCTGCCGGTGTACTTCTGCGATCCGCATAGCCCGTGGCAGCGCGGCACCAACGAGAACACCAACGGGCTGCTGCGCCAGTACTTCCCGAAAGGCACCGACCTGGCCCGCCACAGCGCCGAAGACCTCGCGGCGGTCGCCGCCATCCTGAACGGCCGGCCACGGAAGACCCTCGGCTGGAAGACGCCCGCCGAGGCGCTAAACGAGTACCTGACAACAACCGTCTGAACCGACCGCGACGATCGGCCGGGGGGAAGGGCTCAGAGCGGCCCCATTCGTCGGCTGCGGATGTCAAGTGACCGACAGTAACCGGTGACCGCGATCACGCCGGAGCTCGCGACACACCCCCCGAGTCACTGCCGCGCACGCGGCTATCGCCGCTCCGGCCCGCCCCTCGGGGCGAGCCTCCGCGACGACAGCCGCGTCACTCCCCCCAGTCCAGCCGCCACGCCCAAAACCAACCCCTAAGTCCATCATCTCCGGGAGATACAGTCACGTCAACACACACTGTTGCGAGGACCGGTTGAGCGCGGGCAATATGTGTCGTTGGCGTTCGGGCGTGCCGCCCGCGACGCAGGGATCGCGGTGTCGATGGGCTCCCGCGGGGACGCCTACGACAAGAGTTTGGTTTCACACTGCACCTCCTGGTGATGGTTTGATGGGTTCTCGTTGATCGAGCCGGCGTCCCGGGCGTTTGAGGAGAGTCGGGTCACCGGGGGTAGGCGGCTCGAACAGCCGCTCGTTCTTGTCGTTGGCCTTGTGCGATGTGAGCAGTCCCGCCCGCTGCCATGCCTTGACGGTGCTCGGGTGCACGCCAAGTCGCTGGCCGAGTTCTTCGAGCGTTAGCAGGCCGCGGGCGCGGAGTCGCTGGTGGTGGCTAGGGAAGCCGTGGCTGCGGCGCAGCTCGAGCACGATCCGGTTGGTGAACTGCTTCGCGTCGCCGGAGCGGTGACCGGCTTGGTTGAGCTTGGCGGCGACTTCGG
>Ga0335081_10020202_pt1 | contig 10771 bp, 6 predicted proteins | sample Lox_Sample_35_FD_206713 | JGI IMG/M metagenome (GOLD analysis project Ga0335081, IMG submission 206713) | Soil microbial communities from Loxahatchee National Wildlife Refuge, Florida, United States - Lox_Sample_3.5 | ecosystem: Environmental > Terrestrial > Soil > Wetlands | place: USA: Florida... | reverse complement strand
GCCCCGCCGAGCGTCTCGGCGATGGTGCAGCGCATGGCCCGCGCCGGTTTGGTCAATTACGAGCGTTATCGCGGATTGACGCTCACGGCCACCGGCCAGGCGACGGCCCTCGGCATTCGCCGGAGGCATAAGATTCTGAGCGGGTTTCTGACGGCAATCGGAGTCCCCGCCGTCCAGGCCGAAAAAGACATTGAGGGCCTGGAGCACCATATCAGCGGGATCGCCGTTGAAAAGATCGAGGCGCTACTGCCGAAGCTGAAATTGAAAGTGACAAAACCCGGCGCCCACAGATCGGATAAACCATAACGGCAGCGGGGAAAAGCGGCAGCGCCGTTTATCTTTTCCTCTGAGGCTGGATCAGCCTTCGGTTAACGGTCCCGTCCATGGTTTTCAGTCTTGTGGGGCGAAGCAGGCCTCTTCGAGAGACCCGAGGGTAAGGCCAATTCAAGCGCTCGAGATTGCCGTCCGGCGACGGCGCTAATCACCATCGCTGTCGCCATCAGCGGCAGATGCAGCGGGCACGGAGCGTACAAAGGCGGCATGCACCGGCGCCGGCATAACGCTGTCCGGGCCGCGCACCGCCGCCCAGATGACGCGGTTGAACGCTTGATCGTCCACCGCGTCCTCGTGCGAGAAATCGAACGTCGCCGAGACGCGCGCCGCCGCCGTCCCGCCGGGGTTGCGCGCCTCGATGTCGACTTCCGCCGGGCGGGCGCACCACGGCGTCAGATCCGGCTGGGCTTGGAAGGCGGCGCGCATCGGCGTGGCCGCAGCGTCGAATTGGGACATCGGTTGCAGCCCCAGAATAAGTTCCAACGTACGCAGCATCGAGCAGGTCGTGTAGGGCGTGGAGTCAACCGCGTGGCGCCGGCACCAGGGGCTCACGACCAGAGCCTCGGTGCGATGCGCGTCGACGTGATCGGGCCCGCTTTGGGCGTCGTCCTCGACGATAAAGATAGCGGTGTCGGGCCAGAACTTCGAGTGGCTGACGGTCTCGACCAGCCGCCCGACGGCCAGGTCGTTGTCCGCCACCATCGCCGTCGGAGTCCACGCCCCTTTTCTCGCCCCCTCGGTGTGGTCCTGCGGCAGGCGCAGGATTTGCAGCCGCGGCATGTCGCCGGCGTCCTCGTAGTCGTGCAGGTCGGCAATAAACCGGGCGATGCGATCGACGTCGTGGTAACCCAGGTCCCACGGTCGGTAGTAGGGATCGAAATGTCCGCGCAGCGCGGCCAGGGCGGTTTCGCCAGGGTCGGCGGGCGTGCGCCCGGCAGTGACAAATTCACCGTAGCTGCGGTAGGTCACTCCGGCAGCGGCGGCGCGATCCCACAAATAGCCGAGGGCGGGCAGGGCGGCGGCAAAAAGGCCCTCGGAGGTGTAGGGCACCTTCGTGCCGTCGTGCCCGTACTCGATCGGCCAAGTTTTTTCCACGAATTCGGACGCGTAGGCGCCGGTGCTCCATTCATGACCGTCGGCGCTGACCTCGGCGTTGGCATAGAAGTTGTCGATCAAGACGAAGTCGCGGGCCAACGCATGCAGGTTGGGGGTGACCGCCTCGGGAAAAAGGCAGAGCGCGGGAGCGCCGTTACCCTCGGTCATGTCGCCGAACACCTGGTCGTAAGTGCGGTTCTCCTTGATGACGTAGATGGCGTGGCGGATGGGCGAAGGATCGCCGACGTGGGCCGGGATCGGTCCGTCGGTCTGCGCCCGTGGCGGCTCGGGGCGGCAATGCTCTGCCGTCAGCGTCCAGGCGGCGAGTGCGCGGTCGAGTGCCTTGCCGCGCGGAAGATCGATGATGCCGAGGGATCCGCGATAGAGTCCGGCAATATAGGTATACCTACTCCCCAGGCCGGTGGCGTTGGGTTTCGGCTCCAGTCCGCGGGCGCTGACGACAAGAAGGCGGTCGCCCTTGGGAGTCAGGCGCACTGAGGTGGGAAACCAGCCGGTGGGGATGAAACCGAGCGGACGGCCGGCGCCCGGTTTGCTCACGTCAAAGACGGCGACGTTGTTATTATAGGCGTTGGCCGCGAACAACGTGCGCCCGTCCGGCGTCAGCGCCAGGCTGTCGGGGGTGGAGCCGGGCTGGTCGTCCGGTGCCAGCGCCGAGCAGAGCGTCTCCACCGCTTGTCCCGTGGCGGTGTCGAGGATGGTCACCGTATTGCGGCCGCCATTCGACACCAAGAGGTGGCGGCCGTCGGGCGTGAGCAGCAGCTCGTTCGGATGCAGGCCGGCGGCCCAGCGGGCAAAGATCGCACCGTTGGCAGCATCGAGCACGCTCACCGCGGATTGGCCCCAAAGGCTGGCATAGATCCGACCGCGGCGGGCATCCCAGGCCACGGCCAGGGGATCGTCCTGCTCATCGAGCCTGGAGCCAACGAGCCCCGCATTCGGAGCGCTCCCGGGCGCGCGGCTCCGGGCGGGTTGCTCAAAATTGGCGGGATCGAGCCGGGTGGTCCAGCGCACCACGCCCGTGGACAGGTCGGCGCAGACGATCTTGCTGTCGAAAAGCAGACTCGCCACGACCGTATGGCCGTCGGGGGCGAACGCGACACCGGCGACGACGCCCCGGTCGTCGGCCGGGGCGACCCGCACGTCGGGCTGGGCGGTTAATGTCCCGCGATGGAATGCAAATACATGCAATACCTCGTCGCCGCCGCCGCTGCAGACGAGGGTGCGGCCGTCGGGCGAGAAGGCGAGGCCGTAGAATGCCTCGTTGACGGGGGTCAGCTCCGTGGTCTTCCGGGTGCGGAGATCGGTGATGCTGAGCTCGTGTTTTTTGAAGCCGGTGTGCAGCACGGCCGCGAAGCGGCCGGAGCGGTCGATCGCAAGGTTGACCGGAAAATCGTCCAGCTCCACCTGGACACCAGCGGGCCGGATCAGCCATTGGTTGTGCAGGACGGTAAATCCGTCCGGCTGCAGCCCCGGCAGGCGAGCGGAAGGCGCGGACGCCGCAAATCCGGTGTGCAAGGCGAGGACTAGCGCGGGGAAGCGCAGGCCGTGCCCAAGTCTCGATCGACCTCGGCCGCCGCGCAGGCGGGTGTGGCGCGAACCCCCGACACCGGCCGGGGTAGCGACGGGGCAGTGCACGATACGGTTGGTGGAATCGGTGATCATGGGTACAATGGATGTTATCCGTCCCATGAGGTGATGGTGGGCCAACCTATCGTGCTATGCGACAGAAAGGAAGTCGGTCGGCGACAATTAACGTGTTCAATAGCATTTGGCCGGAACAGGGCCGCCCGGGTGCTGTTCTTGTGGACTATACCAGCCTTCCGGCACAGCCGGGCCCATGAAGGGGGCGACGGAGATGAAGGGCGGGCGCCAAGACTCACCCGTGGTAGTCGGACGATGAAGCGTGTTTTGGTAAGGACTCTCGCCTCGGTTCTGTTAGCCGCGCTGCTTCAGGCACGCGGGGTGGCGTTCGGCCAGGACCAGCGCTCGCACGCTTCGGCCGCCACGCTGATTGAGGAATTGCTCCGCGATCCGACAACGATGGAATGGACGGCCTTGGCGCGGTTTGACGGGACGCTGACTCGCGCCGATTTCGAGGCGAGGCTGGATCAGGTGTTTGATCCCGCGCACGGCCTGCGCCCATACTTGCGCGTCGATGAGCATGAAGTTGCGGTTTTCGCCGCTGGCGAGCATCCCGATCAGCCCCTCGTGGTCATGCGGTTTGCGGCTGCGCCCTCTTTACGCCGACCGGTACAGGTGTTATTTCGGTCGCCGGCGGAGTTCCGGCTGCGGCGTACGGCCCCGGCGGATCGACCCCTGGCGGGACTACGCGTGGCCATCGACCCGGCCGACATCGGCGGGCGCTGGGCCCAATGGGAGGATCGCTCGGTCGAGTTTCGCGGCTTCGGTCGGATCAACGAAGGCGACCTGAATCTGCTAGTCGCCCTTCGCCTACGGACGGATCTGGAGCGCCTCGGGGCGGTCGTTTTCCTGGTGCGGGAGCGGGCGGAACCGGTCCTGTCGGTCCCGCCGGAAGAGTTGCTGGGCGCGGCGGAAGGCTTGCTCCAGGAGAAACCGGAGTTGGTGCCGGCGAGTTATCGTCGCTGGCTAACCGACGCGTCGGGCGGCGAGCGTGGCGCCCTGCGCACCGCTGCGGAATTCTTCGTGACCAAGACGCTCGAAACCCGCGCCCGCGTAGCCTTGGTCCGGCGTTCGTTTCAGCCGGACCTAACGCTGGTGCTGCAGCATGATGCCACACCGGCCAGCACCGAAGGCCGCCTGACGGCGATCAACCGGAATATCTTCTTTGTCGACGGGGACTGCCTTCCCGGCGACCTGAAGGAACCGGACCACCGCTAACGCGTCCTGCTCAAAATCCTGGAAGATGTGACGCCGGTCGAAACGAAGGTGGCGGGCGAGATCGCGCACCGCTTCGCGGCAATCACGGGATTTCCGCCGGTTCTCTACGGCAACTCCGCCAACACAGTCTTGGTTTTGCCAGATAATCCCTATGTCGTGGCGCGCGACTTGGCCCTCAACCGCGAGCACGACGGGCCCGTTGTGGTAACCGAACCCTATTTCATGAACCAGCCCGAGACGCTGGCCCGGCTGCTCGCTGGTGATTATGACGGCGAGCGCCTGGTCGCCGGGAAGCTGAGGCCGAGTATCTTTCACGAATACGCGCGATGTGTGGCTGAGGGCCTGGTCGCCGCCTACAGCCGGAGCAAGTGAGGGCCGCGACCCTTGCCGAAATCGTTGCGGTCCAGCGCGCAGATCGGCGACGTGCGGCCGGCTCCATGGGGCGCCGGTACCGGCTCCACGAGGAGCCGGCGGAATTTCCTTGTCCGTTCAGAATGGCCAACGACGCCGGCACGTCCACCATGGTGATCGCGGACCGGGACCAACAGCACCCGGGGAGAACCCTGCATCATGACAGTCACCTTGCTCGTCATCGGCGTTGCCGCCTCGCTTGCAACTTTCCTTGGCGGGAGGCTGGCTTTGAAGTTCCAGGACCGCCTTCACCTCATCCTCGGATTTAGCGCCGGCGCCGTCGTCGGGGTGGCACTTTTCGACCTCCTCCCCGAAGCCATCGAATCGGGGGGGAAGGTCTATGGGCCACCCGCGGTGATGGGGGTCGTGGCGATCGGCTTTGTCCTCTACATGTTTATCGACCGTCTCTTTTCGGTCACGGCGGTGGAAGCGGACGCCGCCGAGGCGCACGGCGGGCAGCGCGGGAACCTCGGTGCGGGGAGCCTCACGCTCCACAGCTTTCTCGACGGCGTCGGCATCGGGCTGGCGTTTCAGATTTCGGCGGCGCTCGGTGCGATCGTGGCCATTGCTGTGCTCGTCCATGACTTCTCGGACGGCATCAACACCATCCAGCTCAGCCTCTTCGGTGGCGGCGAGGAGAAGCAGGCGTTTCGTTGGCTCATGGCCGATGCGCTGGCGCCGATCGCGGGCATCGCTTCCACCTTCCTTTTCCGCGTACCCGAACACTCCTTTGCTCTCGTCCTCGCCGTCTTCGCCGGCTTCTTTCTTTATATCGGCGCCAGCGAACTCCTGCCCGAGAGTCACCACAAGCATCCGCGGCTGTGGACGAGTTGCACGACCGTGGTCGGCGTGGCGGTGATCTACCTTGCCGTCCATTTCGCGAAGCTTTGAAGCGGGGCTTCGCGCGGAAGGCATTTTGGCATCCTTCAAAGAAAGCGCAGTCTCTGCTCCCCACGCGACAATCCCTCTCGCGATCCGCAAACTCGATCGCTGCTGTGCCGCTGCTCGACCACTGCTGCACTGCTACTCGGCGACTGCTTCGATGCCGCTCTGATGCTGCTTCGTTGCTGCTTTGCTACTGCTTCGCTGCTGCTCGTGGCTGCCCGGCACCGACAAAACCACGAACTCTTTGGAGCGAATCGGGCGTTTCCCGAGGGGAATTACCTCTGGCGATGCAAAGGTAAGTCAAAGCCTGGAGCGAATCGCTTGTCCAAATCTCGCCGGTGGCGGTGCCCGATTCGCTCCATTCGCTCCACATTGGGCCGATTTTTCACGCTTAGGGGTAGACTCTGTTTGCTTAGGGGTGGGCTCAAATCCGCCTTCTATCCCGCGCCGAGGCGCCCCCCAAGTGCGAGGGATGGGCCAAAGTGCCCAGTGGTGAGATGGATCCCCTACGATGCAAGCAAGTGCCGGTGGCGGGCGCATTCAACTCAACAGCAGCCGAAAGAATTCCTGTAACTTCTCCCGAGGATCTGGGTTTTCCCCTTGTTCAAATAGGGGAAATGTGCTTTGCCCCTATTTGAAATAGGGAACCCACCATGGACAAGATCGACCTGTTGCAGGGCAACCTCGAAATGATGATCCTCCGCGTCCTGAGCGGCGGCGCGCAGCACGGCTGGGGCGTCGCGCAGAAGATCCATCTCCTTTCCGCCGACGCGCTGAAGATCGAGGAGGGCTCGCTCTACCTCGCCCTCTACCGGATGCAGCGCAAGGGCTGGATCAGGGCGGAGTGGGACCAGTCGGAAAATAACCGCCGAGCCCGGTACTGGGAGTTGACGAAGGCCGGCCGCAAGCGCCTTGAGGAAAGCACCACCGCCTGGGACCGCCTCTGCGCGGCCATCGCGACAGTCATGAAGGCGGAGCAGATCACCACTGATTAACACCGATGGACGCTGATCGGGCTGCCGACGATGGAAACTCCAGGCCCCAAATGCCCGAGGCGAAGTAACAAGTGCCAAGTATCAAGTGGCAAGGACCTCACTCTGCTGCCCTTGCGATCTTATCTGAAGCCCCGTCTTCGTTCCCTCCGTTGCCTCCGGTAAAGAAATGACCTTCTTCCTTCGCTTCTTCGCTCTTTTCCGCCGTTCCAAGCTCGACCGCGACATGGCCGAGGAAATGGCGGCGCACCTCGCGCGCGAGGCGGAGCAGAACCTTGCCCGCGGCTTGCCGCCCGACGAGGCGCATTACGCCGCCCGCCGCGCCTTCGGCGGCCTCGACCAGCTCCAGGAACGCGAGCGCGACGCCCGGGGCTGGCGCTGGCTGGATGATTTGACGCGCGACGCGCGCTTCGCCGTCCGCCAGCTCGCCAAGTCGCCCGGGTTCGCCGCCGTTGGCATAGTCACTCTTGCCTTGGGTATCGGCGCCAACACCGCGATCTTTTCGGTGGTCTACGGCGTGCTGTTGCGGCCGCTGTCCTACCCGCAGCCGGACCGCCTCGTCAATCTGGGTGAATGGTCCGCGCAGGTGCCGGGCATGTCGATCAGTTACCCCAACTTCCTCGATTGGCGGGCCCGCCAGCAATGCTTCACGGCCATCGGAGTCGATCGGGGCGAGTCGTTCAACTACGTCGGCCCGACCGAGACCGAGCGGCTGACCGGCTCGATGGCGAGCCACGATGTTTTCTCCGCCCTCGACGTGCCGGCGCTGCGTGGCCGGCTGTTCGCCGCCGCGGACGACCAGCCCGGCGCCGAGCGCACCGTCATCATCGGTGAAAGCCTCTGGCAACGCCGCTTTGGCGGGCGCGATTCTGTCATTGGCCAGAAGATCCAGCTCACCGGCGAGTTCTACACGATCATCGGCGTCCTGCCCGACACTTTCCAATATCCCAGCCCCCGGACGGAACTTTGGGTGCCGCTCGGCCTCTGGGGCAGCCAATATCGGGAACGCGGCAATCATCCCGGACTCTACGCGATCGCCCGCCTCAAGCCGGGCGTGAACCTCGAGGCGGCCCGAACCGAGATGCGGTCGATCGCCGACCAGCTCGCCCGGGAACATCCGGACACCAATGCCAAACTGTCGATCACGATGCAGCGCTACACCAACCGCGTATTCGGCTCGGTGCGCCCGGCGTTGTTCGTGTTGCTCGGAGCCGCGGGCTTCGTGTTGCTCATCGCCTGCGCCAACGTCGCCAATCTCCAACTCGCCCGCGCCCAGTCGCGGGACCGGGAATTCGCGGTGCGGACCGCCCTTGGCGCCGGCCGCGGACGGCTGGTGCGCCAGCTCCTGGCCGAGAGCCTGCTCCTCGGTCTCCTCGGCTGCGCCGCCGGCATCGTGCTGGGAACCTGGGCCATCGGGTCCCTGCGCACGGGCCTGCCCGCCGGCATTCCCCGGTTGCAGGAGATCGGCCTGAACGGCTGGGTTCTGGCCTTTGCGCTCGGCGCCAGCCTGCTGACCAGCCTCGGGTTCGGTCTGGTGCCGGCGCTCCCCGCCACCCGGCAGGATCTGCGGCAAATGCTGACCCAGGGGTCTCCCGCGGGCGAGGCGGGCGGTCGGCGCTGGCGCGCCACCCTCGTGGTCGGCGAGATTGCGCTCACCTGCCTGCTGCTCGTCGGCACCGGCCTGATGCTCCGCACTCTGGCCAATCTCTATCGCGCCGACCCCGGTTTCAGGACGGAGCGCCTCGTCAAGTTCAACCTTGAACTGCCCGACGCCGCCTACCGCCAACCGGCCCAGCGCCTGTCGTTCATCGACCGCACGATGGCGCGCCTCGCCGCCGTGCCTGGCGTAAACCGGGTGGCGCTGGCCTCGCCGCTTCCGTTGAGCGGCGACGGCAACCAGAACAACTACTACGTCGAAGGCACGCCGGTGCCCGGCCCAGGGCAGGCCCCATCGACCGAACGCTTCCAAGTCGACGGCGGCTATTTCGCCACCCTCGGCATCGCCCTGGTCGCTGGCCGCACCTTCGATCCGCAGGACCGGGAGACGGCGCCGCGCGCGGTGATCGTGGACACGGCGTTCGCCGAGAAGAATTTCCCGGGGCAAGATCCCCTCGGCCGACGGGTGGCCTTCAGCTCCGGCCCGCCCGCCAAGGATTCCGACTGGATGCAGATCGTCGGTGTCGTCGCCCACATCCAAAACTACGGCGTCCGCGCCGCGACGCGCGAGCAGGCTTACCTCCCCTACACCCAAAGTCCCCCGCGGAGCCTGAATTTCGTGGTGCGCACGGAACGCGATCCGGCCGCGCTCTTCCCCGCGCTGCGCGCGGCCATGCGCGAAGTGAGCTCCGACCTGCCGATCTTCGGACTGCGTACGATGGACGACATGTTCCAGTCGACCATCTCGACCGAGCGCCTGACCGTGACCCTGCTCGGGATCTTCTCCGGCCTCGCCCTGCTCCTCGCCGCGGTCGGCCTCTACGGCGTGCTCAGCTACAGCGTCGGCCGGCGCACGCGCGAAATCGGTATTCGCATGGCCTTGGGCGCCACACCGCGCTCGGTGATCGACCTGGTCGTCCGGCACGGCTTGCAGCTCGCCGGCCTTGGTCTGTTGCTCGGCTTGGGCGCGGCCCTGGGCCTCACGAGTCTCCTACGCAGCACACTCTACGAAGTGTCGCCTTTCGATCCCCTCAGCTTTGCCGCCGTCGCCCTGGTGCTCGCGGCCATCGGCGCGTTCGCGTGCTGGCTGCCGGCGCGGCGGGCCGTCCGGGTGGATCCAATCATCGCCCTGCGGGCGGACTAAACAAGACAGGAGCGAGCACCGAATAGCGAGCATTTGCACCCCATCTCCCCGTCGGCTTTTCGCCACCAACCGGCACTGCCTCATCCAAAGACGTACTCGCTACTCACTACCCGCTACTGACAGCACCCCTCCGCTTTCTCCGCGCCCTCCTGTGAGAAAATGAACCTCCTCCGTTGCTTCTTCGCTTTTTTCCGCCGCTCGCAGCTCGATCGCGAGATGGCCGAGGAAATGGCGGCGCACCTCGCGCGCGAGACGGAGCAGAATTTCGCCCGCGGCCTGCCGCCCGACGAGGCGCGCTACGCCGCCCGGCGGGCCTTCGGCGGCCTCGACCAGTTCCAGGAGCGCGAGCGCGATGCCCGGGGATTTCGTTGGATCGAAGATGGCGTCCGCGACTTGCGCTATGCGTTGCGCTCGCTGCGCAAAAGCCCGGCGTTCACCGGCACCACCATCCTGATCCTCGCCCTCGGCATCGGTGGAGTCACCGCCGTGTTCAGCACGGTCTACGCCGTGGCGATTCGGCCGCTGCCCTATCCCAAATCGGATCGGCTGGTGCTCGGTCGAGCGACATTCAATGGGAACATCAATCCGTGGGTGTCCGGGCCCGACTACGCCGACTACCGCGAGCAGAGTCACTCCTTCGCGGCGCTTGAGGCCTTTTTCTGCATTCCGCGGGAAGTGACGGTCACCGACGGGCACACCGCCGAACGTCTCCGGATGCTGACAGTGACGACAGGACTCCTGCGCACCTTGGGCGTGAACACGGTTGTGGGGAGGCCGTTCGCCGATGCCGATGGTCAAAACGGAGCGGCCCCCGTGGTCCTCGTCAGCTATTCTTACTGGAGAAGGCAATTCGCCGGGGCGACCGACCTGACCGGGTGCACCCTGACGATCGATGGATTCAAGTACGCCGTCGTCGGAGTGACGCCCGCGGATTTCCATTTTGTCTACGATGCCGACATCTTGCTGCCGGTGTGGGCTTCGGACCTCGGGCCTCGGCGCTTCAAGAACTGGCTGCTGGTCGCACGCCTTCGGGAGGGGGTGACCCTGGCATTCGCGCAAAGCGAGGTCGACGTGATCGCCGCGCGCCTGGAGCGCGCCTATCCCGATACCGATACCGGCGAGGCCCTGCTGCTGACTCCCCTCCAGTCCGCCCTCGCCGAACAATTTCGCACCAGCTTCCTTCTGTTGTGTGCCGGCGCCGGCGCAGTGCTCCTGATCGCCTGCGCCAACGCCGTCGGCTTGCTCCTAGCCCGGGGTGTCGGGCGTCATGGCGAACTCGCGGTGCGAGCGGCGCTAGGCGCCTCGCAGGGTCGGATCGTACGTCTTCTACTGGCGGAGGCCCTGGTTCTGGCCGGCGGCGCCGGCGCCGCCGGCG
>Ga0335081_10020201_pt1 | contig 10771 bp, 7 predicted proteins | sample Lox_Sample_35_FD_206713 | JGI IMG/M metagenome (GOLD analysis project Ga0335081, IMG submission 206713) | Soil microbial communities from Loxahatchee National Wildlife Refuge, Florida, United States - Lox_Sample_3.5 | ecosystem: Environmental > Terrestrial > Soil > Wetlands | place: USA: Florida... | reverse complement strand
CCATGCGGTCCGCATCGCGGGGATTGTGGACATGCGCCCAAAACCAACCCACTTCGTTGCCCTGTTCGATGACCAACACCACGCCCAGCAGCGCCAACGCCCACTTGCGGCGCAAGAGGCCGTGGCTCCAAGCGTGGTAGAGCGCGGCCAGCAATAGCGCAAGCAAGCCGATCATTCCCGGCCGCGGATCGGTATCCAGGACGCTGCTCGCGATCCCGGGCTTCAGATAGGCCATCACCATAAACAGCCCGAAGGTTCCACCGCCAAACCAAACCAGGGCTTTCACGGTTTTGCGCTCTCGTTGCGGATCAGGACTCGCGAAAAGCAGGTCCGCGCCCAGCGCCGCCAGCGTGGCCACGGCGAATTGGAATAGAAATAGAGCTACGATCGGCTCGCGCGTTTTTTCGACGAGCGGCACAAACGCGTACAGCAGCCCATACGGAGCACAGTACCGCGCCATGGCATAGAGCAGACCCCCGATGCCGATCAGTATAAAAATGCGCACTTCGCGCCGCCGAAATGCGCCCAGCACCGCGATGGCAGCCAGGCTCAGCCCAACCGTTCCCACGAACGCGTCGGAGAACATACCGCTACCGCCGGGCATGGCCAGGTGCAGCAGGTCGCTTGGCCGCATGCTGAACTGCTCATGTTCCGGGAACTGAACGCGATCCTTCCAGGTGAGCGCGCCCGTAGCGGTCCAGCGCTTTGACAGCTTGCCATATTCCCAAGCGGGCAGCGCCTGGACGGCGCTCACCAGCGTCATCACCCCGAACAGCACCGCCATCCGCAGGGCAGTCTGCCGGCGGTGCTCGCGCGAGACCAGCGGCCCCACTGCGATGCCGGCAACCGCCAGGCTCAAGATGACCGGCGGCTCGTGGTGGCCAACCAGCAAGGAGAGACCGAGCATGGCGCCTGCCCAGGCCGCGCTTTTCAACGGTGCGCGCCCGCGCAAGGAGCGAAGAAGAAACAGGAATACCAGCGGAGCAAAGATGGCGGGCGTCAGATGACTCGGCCAATCCGTATTGCCATAAAAACCCATGGTGGCGAACAGGATTCCGCCGATTGCCGACGGCCCGGCCGAGCAGCCCAGGTCGCGAAAAAACCAGTAAGCGAACAGCGCGGCCGTGCAGTGGATCAGGACGAACCAGATATGTACATAAAAGATCTGGATCTGACCCTGATGGAGTGGCGCGAGCGCCAGCAGAAATGTGAAGGGGTTGGTGATGCCGGGCTGGATCTGGCCGATCAGCGACTGCCCGAACCACTCATAGGGGTCCCACAGCATGATCGACCAGTGCCGGAGGGCATAGACCTGGGTCTGGAGCCAGGGCATTATCATATACGCCAGGTCCGGGCTGGCCAAAAACGTGTACTGCTTGGTGAGCGCCAGCTTCCAGAAGACGGTGATTACACCCAGGATGGTCGCGAGCGGCGGCCCCACGCGCTGACCCAGCCGCACCCATAACGCGGTTCTCGCGGCCGAGGCCGCCGGTTTCGATGCAAGGGATTTTCTATCCAATCCCAACAGCTTAAACTACTTCAACCCCAGCTTGCGGGCTTTCTCGAAATCGCCGTTAAGTAGCCGCGACTTTTAGGGAGTGGGCCGCCACCGCATCACATCCTCCCCATCTTGTTCCCGCCGACGCTGTAACGCGATTGCCGCGCCCAGCCCCAGAAGCGTGCAGAACAGCCCGAAATAGACCGAAAAGGGCCGATAGCTCATCGTCACCGTGTGCTTGCCCGGTCCCACCACCACCCCGCGAATCACTGTGTTCACCTTCCAGATCGCCGCCGAATTCCCATCGATATAGGCATGCCAGCCTGGATACCAGTTGTCGCTCACCACTAACATGCCCTTGCAGGCCATCTCGATATCCACCCGCACCGCGGAAGGCTTTTCGTCGATGCGGCTCACGTTGTCCGCCCCGCCACAGGTATCCAGTTGCGGCTTCAAGCGCACCGTCAGCGCGGTGGTGCGCAAATCGAAAGGCCGGGTATTCACCATGGCGGCGCCGCTCCATTCATTTGGCGCCACAACAATCTGGTGCACTATCCAGGCGCGCGGGAAAGCCTCCGGGTTGTACCAGATCTTGATGCCCGTCTTGCCGGTAATCATCTCGTGCAGACCGGGCCGCGTGGGAGTGCGGCTCACCACGTAGTTCAACCCGTACATGAGGGCGATGCGGTCCACCCACCAGTCTCCCAGCGCGGACGTTTGCGTCAACATGCTGGCGGTGAAGGCGTGGGCGGCATCCATACGGTACCAGTCGCCGAAACTGAACGGTACATCCTTGTAGTTGATCTCCAGCCGTTTCGGCCCGGGCCGCGTGCGAAGCCAGTCGGCCAGGTCCTGCGTATCGCGCAGCGCGTTCACCAGGCCCATGCGGTTGGTATCGCGGACGTGCGCCCAACTCCATCCGGTTTCGTTGCCCTGTTCTATCACCAGCAGCAGCCCCACCAGCGCCAGCGCCCACCGTGCCCGCAGGTAGCCGCGGTTCCACGCGTGGTACAGTCCGGCAAGCAGGAGCGCGATCAGCCCGATCATGCCCGGCCGGGGATCGTCGTCCAGAATTCCGCTGGCGACAGCCGGCTTCAGATAGGCCATCAGCATGAAGAGGCCGAAAGTGACGCCGCCGAACCAGAGCAGCGCTCTCACCACCTTCCGCATCCACGGCAGTTCGGGCGAACCGGTCAGCAGGTCCGCCCCCATGGCTACCAGCACCGTCATGGCGAATTGAAAGACGCAGAGCGGCACAATGGGTGCGCGCGATTTCTCCACCAACGGGACGAAAACGTAGAACCAGCCGTAAAAAGCATCGTTGCGCGCCATCGTGAACAGCAGCGCGCACACCGCCAGCAGCAGAAACATGCGCACCCCGCGCCGCCCGATGGCGCCCAGAACCGCCATCGCCGCCAGGCTCAACCCCACCACTCCCACGAACGGATCGCTGCCCAGGCTCGCTCCCGGCATCACAATGTGGAGCAGGTCGGTGGGGCGCAAGCCGCTGTCTTCGTGCTCCGGAATTTCCACTGTGTCTTTCCAGGTGAGTGCGTCGGTGGCGGTCCAGCGCCTGGAAAGCTGCCCATATTCCGCGGCCGGCAGGCTTTGCACTGCCGCCACCAGCGTCATGGTGGCGAAGGCAACAGCCAGCCGCAGCGCGCTCTGCCGCCGGAACTCACGCCGCGCGAGCGCGGCCACACCAACGCCCGCCGCTGCCAGCGTGATTGCCAGCGCCGGCCCGTGGTGCCCGCTCAACCACGCCAGGCCCAGCGCCACCCCCGCCCACGCCGCGTTCTTCAAGGGCGCGCGGCCGCGCAGCGACCGCAATAGAAAAAGAAAGACCAACGGCGACCAGATGCCCGCCGCCAGTTGTTGCGGCCATTCCGTGTTGCCGCAGAAACCCGCCGTGGCATAGAAGATTCCGCCCAGCGACGCCGCTCCGGCCGAACAGCCCTGGTCGCGCAGGAACCAGTAAGCGAACAGCGCCGCCACGGCATGGATGAGCACGAACCACAAATGCACATAAAAAATCTGGATCTGCCCATGGTGCAGCGGCGCCAGCGCGAGTAGAAAGGTGAACGGACTCGCCACCCCGGGCTGGACCTGCCCGATCAGCGATTGTCCCATCCATTCATACGGGTCCCACAGCATCACCGACCAATGCCGGATCGCATAGACCTGCGCCTGCAGCCTCGGCATCACCTGGTTGGCGAGGTCCGGGCTCGCCAGGAACGTGTACTGCTTGGTGAGCGCCAGCTTCCAGAAGACGGTGATCACTCCCAGTATGGTGACCAGCGGCGGGGCCAGCCGGCCGCTCAGGCGCACCCATGGGTCGGCTGAGGCGGAGGCCGGTTTCGAGGGCAGGCCTTTCGTGTCCAATCCCAACAGCTTAAGGGCTGGCGCGGCTTACTTCAACTGCTTCGCGGCGGAAATGCCGTCGAGCTTGTGCGCCTTTTCGAAATCGTCTTTCAATTGAGCCGTGATCTTCTCCGCCACGTCGGCGCTGGCGCCGTGGAACTTCGCCCCCAGGCTTTCCTGCGTGGTCGACCAGATCACGTCGCCGTCCTTGTTCACCAGCCGCACCGCGGCAATGGCTTCATGACGCCGCTCCGAAGAATGATCGGATTCGCCCTCGCCGATGCCGATACCGGCGGCGTTTCCGCTGTTGTAACGCGAGCCGCTGCTGCGCGCACTGATATTGGCGTGCGCGTTGATGTTATCCGACGATTGGTGGGTTTCGGTAAAAACCAGATCTTCCGCCGCGCCGCGCAGGATGGCATCGGCGCGTTCCTGGTTTTCCGTCAGTACAAACAGGCGGGCTCCCGCCAGGCTGCTGATGAGGATGTCGCGCATCTGCGCCGCCGTCTCCCCGCCGGTGAGCCGGTCCACATAGACGCGTTTCAGCGTCAACAATTGCTTCAGGCCGGCCGCTTCGATCGCCACCGGCGCCGGCTGCGCGTGTACGGCTAGCGCCGCGGCGGCCATGGCCGCAATCCCTGCTGCCAGAATCTTCATCCCTTGCCTGCTTTCCGGGCCTCTTCGTCCTGATATTCCACCCGCCGGCCGGTGCGTGCTTCCAGGCCCGTGAGCACCGCGCGGATGTCGCCCTTCTCCACCCGCAATACCAACGCCTGCTGCCTGCCGTCGCCATCCACATATCCCAGCGTCACGAAATGCTTGTGCGATTTGCTGAGCAGCAGCATGGGCGAAATCAAAACCGCGGCCGCATACCTCCGGCTCACGTTCTGCCCGTATTCCAGCGTATTCACCTTTTGATAGGGGATGCGCATCTCCTGCTTGTCGAAGCGCAGCACCAGCACGTCGTTGTCGGTCAGGTCCAAGCGGACACTGCTTTTGGGGGCAATCCCCACCAGCGTGCCGCCCACCACCTGCGCCCTGGCGCCGGGCCCGGAGGGCGCCGCCGGCGGAAGGAGCAGCCCGCACAGCAGCAGAATGCGGAATGAGGCCATGGAGAAGATTTAGTCGGGCGAGCAGCCAAAGATTCTCAGAAATTTTTGGCTATCGCTTCACCGTCAACCGCGCCGGCGCGGTGGAACGGCTGCGCGCATTGAACGCAGACTCCGCCAGGTGAAGCAGAACGGTGACCGCCAGAATGACGAGCGCCAGCAAGCCGCCCACCACTTTGTATAGCCGCTGGTTCTTCCTCGGCTCCAGCCGGATGGCTACCACCGGCGCCGGCGCCTGCCGCGCTTGCGCCGCCGCGGGGCGCGTCTCCCCCACCGCCATGGGCATTTCGATGACGTGGCGCTGGCACGGCCATACGGCCCCTTCGCGGTATTCCAACTCGCGCAAGAGCCCCACAATCACCACCGGGTCGTCCACGATCGACACTTCACCCACCAGCCGCCGCGGAATCGAGATTTCTTCGCCCGTTTTGCGGTTCACCACCAGCATCTCGGACCAGGTAGCTTTGCGGAATATCCACAGGTTATGTTCGATGCCGCGGATGGCCGGATAAAAGGAGAACGGACGGTTGGACAAATGGCCCAGGGCCGGTGGAATCGGGGGCGATGCCATGAGATTGCAGCCTCCAGGATATCGCAAAACCGCTGGAGTTAAGTTAACTCGCCGAAGCCGGGAAGCCAAGGGCTTCGCGTACTTTGCGGGTCAAGCTGGCGGCGGAAAACGGCTTTTGCAAAAAGGGTGTGCCCGAGTCGAGCATCCAACTGTTGGACACGCGGTTGTCGGTGTAGCCGGACATCAGCAGCAGCTTGATATCCGGTCGCTTTTCGCGAATTTCGCGCGCCAGGTCGAAGCCGCTTTTCTGCGGCATCACGATATCGGTCAGCAGCAGCGCGACATCGCCCTCGTGGCGGCGGGCGATCTCCACCGCCTGCTCGGGTGTTTCCGCCGACAGCACTCGGTACCCCTGGCGGGTGAGCATGGTTTCCACCAATTTGCGGATGTGCTCTTCGTCCTCGCACAACAGCACGGTTTCGCTGCCGCGCATGCCCGCCAGGCGCGTTTCGGAGGCGGCCAGTTCCTCGGGCACTTCTACCATCGGCAGATAAACCTTAAAGGTTGTGCCGTGGTCCTCCTCGCTGTAGACCATGATTTCGCCGGCCGACTGTTTGACGATGCCGTAGACGATGGCCAGCCCGAGTCCCGTTCCCTTGCCGGGTTCCTTGGTGGTGAAGAACGGCTCGAACAGGCGATTGCGCGTTTCCGCGCTCATGCCCACACCCGTATCGCTGACCGCCAGCATGGCGTACGGTCCGGGTTTGACGCCGATGTGCCGGCCCGCGTAGTGCTCGTCCAGGATGACGTTGGCGGTATCGATGGTCAGGCGCCCTCCGTGCGGCATGGCATCGCGCGCGTTCACCACCAGGTTCATGATCACCTGGTCGATGTGAATCGGGTCCGCCCTGACTTTGCCGAGGTCGGGAGCGAGATGCGCGGCCACCTGAACATCCTCTCCGATGATGCGGGCCAGGAGCTTGATGGAGTGCGTCACCACCTCATTCAGGTCGAGCACTTTGGGCTGGCTGATCTGGCGCCGTCCGAAGGCCAGCAGTTGGGCGGTGAGGGCGCTGGCGCGGTCGGCGGCGTATTGAATCTCGTGTGCATAATCCACCAGCGAGGCTTGATCGCCTGCCTCCACGATCAGCATCTCCACGTAGCCCATGATGACGGTGAGAAGGTTGTTGAAATCGTGCGCCACGCCGCCTGCCAGGCGCCCGACGGCTTCGAGTTTCTGCGACTGGCGGAACTGCTGTTCCAGCAGCTTCTGCTCCGTTACATCGCTGTCGATGGCGATGGCGCCGTGGATGCGGCCGGCGGAATCGCGCAGGGGAGCAGTCCAGATCTGCACGTCAACCAGGACGCCATCTTTGCGCCGTCGTTTCCGCTCCACGCCCACCAGCGATTCGCCGCGGCCGAACCGCTCGAGCCATTCGCGGAACTCGGCGGCCTGATCGTCGGCAATCACCGGCAAGGGGCGATCGAGCACCTCCTCCTCCGTCCACCCGAAGATGCGCTCGGCCGCCGGGTTCCAGAAGCGCACCTTGCCCTCCAGGTCAACGGCCCAGATGGCCAGCGGCGACGAACCGATCACCGCCTGGCGGATTTCGTCGACCCGCTGCAACTGTTCGTTGGTGGCCACCAGGTCTTCCGTGCGCTGGCGCACGCGCGATTCCAGCTCCGCGCGGGCGGTGCGCAGATCGGCGTTCTGCGCCGCCAGCAGGTCGGAAGTGCGCTTCAGCGTATGGCTAAGCTGCGAGATTTCATCGGAGTTGCCGGTTTCTTCCTGGATGGGCTCGCCGCGTGCCATGCGGCGGGCGTCGTCGGCGATGCGGCGGACGCGCCGCGAGACCCGATTATTAAAGATCACGGCGGAGAGCAAACCGCCCAGCAGGCCCAGCACGCCTCCCGCGAAGATCGCTGCTTCCAGCCGCCCTTGCGCGGCGTGCATTTCGGCGGTGCGGCTGGCCAGCAGCCGGCCTTCGTCGGCTTCCATCTCGTTCAACTGCGCGCGCAGGCGGTCCATCTCCGCGGCGCCGTCGGACCCGGCGCCGCTGCCTGTGACGCCGAAAGCCTCTTCGGTTTTTTTAATCTGCGCCTGCACCGCATTCAGACGTTGCACCTGCTGCGGGTTATCGTCGAGCAGCTTGCGCATCTCGGCCATGTGACGCGGCACCTCGTCGCGCACGGCGCGGTAGCGCGCCAGCAGGTTGTCATCGCCGCTGAGCAGGTAGCCGCGCGCGGCGGCTTCCTCGCTCACCATAAGGAGGGAAATCTGGCGGAGCTGTGATCGCACCTGGTAGGTGTGCTCCACCCAATTCTGGGCCGTGCTCGCCTGCCGCTGGAACTGCAAAAACACGAACAAAGTGGCCAGCAAGGCAGTCACCGGAATGGCGATCACCACGACACCTTTGGCAGCCAGCGGCAGATCGGACAGCGCGCGTTTCACGCGGCCTCCGCCAAGCCCGCGGCAGTGACTCCGCCGATGCGGCAATCCAGCATGAGATTGGGCGCGCGCCGCGAGCGGAGCTCGACCTTCAGGTAGTTGGCGGTGAGGGCGGCGCCGGGCTCGTGGAGGGTCACCGCGGAGAGCATGCGGCCCACCATGCGCCGGCGAAAGTCGAGGTTTCTGGCCGAGGCCAGCTCGCGCAAAACCCGGTTGCGCTCCTTGCGCACGTGTATGGGGACCGGGCTGGCATCGCGTGCCGCCGGCGTACCCGGCCGTTCCGAATAGGTGAAGACGTGCAGGTAAGTGAACGGCAGGGCGGCGATGAAACGGAGGCTTTCATCGAAATCGGCGTCGGTTTCGCCGGGAAAGCCTACCATCACGTCGGCGCCGATGGCGGCATCGGGCATCAGCGCGCGTGCCTTGGCAATGCGGTCGGCGTAATGCCGCGGGCGGTATTTGCGGTGCATACGGCGCAGAATGCGGTCCGAGCCGCTTTGCAGCGGCGCGTGAACGTGGTCGGCGATGCGCGGTGAGGCGGCCATCAGCCCCAACAGGTCGTCGGAGAAGTCCATCGGTTCAACCGAGCTGAGCCGCAGCCGCTCGATTTCGGTTTCGGCCAGCAGGCGGCGCAGCAGGTCGGCCAGGCGCGGTATCCTCTGGGCCGTGCGGCCGGCCTCCCGGCCCCAGCGTCCCAGGTTGATGCCGCTCAACACGACCTCGCGATAGCGCCCGGCCAGATTGCGCACCTGCGCGATTACCTGTTCGGCCGGCATGCTGCGGCTGTGTCCGCGCACGAACGGAATGATGCAAAACGAGCAGCGGTTATTGCAGCCGTCCTGGATTTTGAGGTTGGGGCGCGTGCGGTCGCCGGCCGCCTCTTCCACCGGAGCGGAGAGGAAATCGTGCTGCGCAAAAATATCGCCCACATGAATGTTGCCATGGTAGGGCGCGGCCTCACCCGAAATGCTCACCAGCTCCGCAATCTGCGTCTTATGCGAATTCCCGACCACCCACTCGACGCCCGGCAGAGCCGCCAGTTCCTCGGGCGCGCGCTGCGCGTAACAGCCGGTCACCAGGATGCGGGCCGAGGGGTTCTCGCGATGCACCCGCCGGATGGCCTGGCGTACGTCATCGTCGGCGGAAGCCGTGACGGTGCAGGTGTTGAGCACCACCAGGTCGGCCGCCGCTCGCTCACCGGCGGATTCCAGACCTCTGGCTGCAAGCAGGCCTTCCAGCGCTGCGCCATCGGCCTGCGTAGCCCGGCACCCGAAATTCTGAACGTAAAATTTCCGCATCCCTCGGTTCCATTATCCCTTGTGCCGCGAGGCTTTAGTGGGGCAGGCTGGCAGCCTGCGGCGGATTGGTAATCCGGCACTGTGCCCGGCAGCGCCATTTTTAGGCTATCTTGAACGGACATGAAACTCTGCGCTCCCTTCTTTCTGGCTGCCATCGCACTGGCCCAAACCGCGCCGCCTATTACGCGGTTGGAGACCTCCATCCAACAGGTGACGCGCTCGGTGAACGCCACCTGGGGAATCTACATCAAATGTCTGGAAACGGGCGAAGAAGTTGCTCTCGACGCCGACCGGCAGATGGACACCATGTCGGTGATCAAGATCCCACTGATGGCGGAAGCATTCCGGCAGATTGAGGCGGGCAAATTCTCGCTGTCCGATCGCGTGATCCTGACCGAAGCTGCCAAGCGGCCGGGCACGGGCATCATACGATCGCTCGATGCGGGCGTCGCCCTTACCGTCAAGGACCTTCTCACCCTCATGATCATCGTCAGCGACAACACCGCGACCGACCTGATGTACGACAAAGTGGGGGGTACCGAGCCCGTCAACCGGCTGATGGAGAGCTGGGGGTTGAGCTCGATTCGTGCCACCGGAACAGCCGATACCTGGTTCAAGGCGCTGCGCGCCGCCGGATCGGCGGAGACCTTTCACCGCGAGGCCAAGACCCCCTTCGGCCTGAGCTCGCCGCGCGATATGGGGCGGCTGCTGGAAAAGATGGAGAAGGGCGAGGCGGTAAGTAAACCGGCCAGCGACCAGATGCTGCAGATCATGCGCGGCCAGGTGTACAGCTCGCGGCTGCCCCGCTACGTCAGCGGCTTCCGCATCCCGCATAAGACCGGCGATTTTCTGCCGTACATCGGCAACGACGTGGGCATTCTGGAGAGCCCTTCGCGCCACGTGGTGATCAGCGTTTTCACGGCGAAACATTTTGGCGCCGGCGTGAACCTGGAAGACGCCATCGGGCGGGTGGCGCAACTGACCGCCAATTATTTCGCGGTGCGGCAGTAAGGGCGGGCTAAATGCCTCTCCCACCACGCTTCGCAACGGGTTGGGTCTCTCGTGGTGGGGCAGGCGGTTTCGCCTGCCGATCGTCCGTCAAAACGCGCCATGTCGCAGCTAACTTTCAGGTATCCCCAGGCGCGACAGATCGGGTCCCGGCTGTATTAGAATAGGGGTGTTCGTCGCGCCAGGCGCATTCCGGACATTACGTCCGGCGCCACTCCCTGGAAGTATTTTCCGGACCGAAGGAAGCGTTTTGAAGAGAGCTGTGTCGGTGTTGCCGCTTCTATTCCTGGCCGCGGGCTTGATGGGCCGCGCGCAGGAAGCGGCTCCACCCGCGCCGCCGCAGACGGTGGCGCAGTCGGACGCAGACACCGCGTCTCAACCAGTCCCACCGGGTCAGCCGGCCCAACCGGTGCGCAATCAGCGGCGCCTGATGGACTCCATCAAGCGCCTGTTCAGCATCCAGGCGGTGACTTCCACTTTGCCCGCCGCCGTTCTCGAACAGGTTCACGATTGGCCCGATGAATGGGGACGCCACCG
>Ga0335081_10020200_pt1 | contig 10772 bp, 13 predicted proteins | sample Lox_Sample_35_FD_206713 | JGI IMG/M metagenome (GOLD analysis project Ga0335081, IMG submission 206713) | Soil microbial communities from Loxahatchee National Wildlife Refuge, Florida, United States - Lox_Sample_3.5 | ecosystem: Environmental > Terrestrial > Soil > Wetlands | place: USA... | reverse complement strand
CAGGTTCCGGTACTTCTCGGCATAATCCAGCCCATATCCGACTACGAACTGATCGGGAATTTGAAAACCGACATAACTCACCGGAACCGGCCGCACCCTCCGCTCGGGCTTGTCCAGCAGCGCGGCAATGCGCAAGGACCTGGGTTTGCGCTGTTCGAGTACGTGCATCAGATAATTCAGCGTGATGCCGCTATCGACGATGTCTTCCACCACCAGGACGTCTGCGCCTTCGAGCGAGATGTCGAGATCCTTGGTGACCTTGACCTCGCCCGAACTGCTCATACTTTTCCCATACGTGCTGATCCCCATGAAATCCACAAACACATCGCGCCTCATGGCGCGAGCCAAGTCGGTCAGGAAGAAACAAGCGCCTTTGAGAATACAGATCAGATGCAGGTTGCCGGTCGGGTAATCGCGCGAGATCTGCTCGCCCATCTCACGGATGCGCGCCTGAATCTTGTCGGACGCGATCAGCACCCGCAGTTTCGGATCGGTCATGGAAGCCTACATGGTAGCGCGGCGACGCGTCCGTTCATCGGCCGGGCAGATGCGGAACGTCCTTTTCGTTCTCCAGGCAGATCGAATCCAGCATCTCGGTGTCGAGCACGGCGGTTTGCCTGATCAGGACCGTCCACGGCCGTGTGTACGCCTTTGGGTCGTCGATGGTGACCTCGATTTCCATAGTCCCGAAATTCGGGCGGCGGAACCGTTCCGTGACCTTTGCCGCGTTGCTCAGTGGGTTGCCGCGCGCGTCGAGCCATTGGTCGTCGCGAAATCCGATTGTCTCCACCACGAGGCGGTCGCCCTCCCACCGGCCGCTGGAGTAGCCGTTCCAGGTGGGCTGCGGGTCTTGTGGCAGCGAGCGTCCGTCGGTAAAAATCTGCCGATAGCTCGCATTGTACTCGTCAAGAATTACGAGCAGACCCGGCGTTTGCACCGTCTTCTTCATCGTGGGCAACAAGTGCATTCGCGGACCGCCCGGCGTAATGCAATGCGTATACGGATCGGTCCCGGCCCTCTGTTTCATCGCATCGCGCGCCCATTGCGAATACGGAAGGCTGCCGGTGAGGCCGTCGGCGATATTCCCAAATTGCAGGGTGATGGGCAGGTCCGTGCAGATTCGGGTGACGTCATTGCATGGCAGCGGATCCGCCGCCTGCCACATTCCGGAAAAGTCCGGCTTGCCGTCGGCCGTTCGCGGCGCCGGTTCGTTCAGCTTTGGTTTCCCGTCCGGATCGCGCGGAACGCCGGCGGTCTTATATTGCAGCCACTGCGCCTGCAGCGGCGCTAGCATGAAGATTGCGGCAATCACCCGAAGCAACACGCGGCGATTATATCAGGCACCTCGCGTGGCTGTTGACGGTGTGTTGCGGGGCTCCCGCCGCCGCCCAGGACGCGCGTGAGATCGTGCGCAAATCCGTCGAGCTCGATCAGGCCAACTGGCTGCGCATGGCAAATTACACCTGGATCGCCCGTTCGCGGGAGCGCCACTTCGATTCCCAAAATCACGCCACTTCGCAGCACGAAGAGGGATGGGAAACCCTCATTCTCGGAGGGCAGCCTTACCGGCGAATACTGGACCGGGATGATCAGCCGCTGCCGCCCGACCAACAACGGAAAGAACAACAAAAACTCGACAAGACGGTTGCGCGCCTCGAGAAAGAAACGCCCGAACAGACCCGGCGCCGTCTGGCCGATTATGAGAAAGACCGCCGCCACGACCGAGAGTTCCTGCTCGAACTCCCCGACGCGTACGACTTTCAAATGGAGCCCGATCAACAGATCGATGGCCAGGACGTCTGGGTGATCGAAGGCGTTCCGAAGCCGGGTTACCACCCCAAGAGTCGGGATGGCCGCGCCTTCTCGAAGATTCGCGGCAAAATCTGGATCGAAAAAGCCGGTTATCAGTGGGTGCGTCTCGAGGCGCAGACCACCGCCACGATCTCTTTCGGCGTTTTTCTCGCACGCCTGAACCCGGGCGCCCGCCTGGTCTTCGAACAAACGCGAGTGAACGATGAAGTCTGGCTGCCCAAGCGCGAGTTCCTGAGCGGCAGTGGTCGCGTCGGATTGCTGAAGCGGATCGCCGAGGAGCAGGAAGTCGACTGGACCAATTACCGCAAGTTCACGGTCGAATCGACGATCGTCTCCGGCGAGCGCTGATCCCGGCTGGCTGGCATCTCATATTTACTTAATCGAAACTGAGCTGTCACACCATATCAATGCCCCGTCGCTAGACTCTTCTGTTCCGTCCCGCAAATTCAGGACGGATCGACACCTCATCTGCGAGAAGAAAGGCGACTACATGACGAAAAAGGCCCTCACTCTTGGCCTGTTGGCAGCCGCCGCTGTCCTGACGGCCAGCGCCGACGGTGATTCCGATTCACAGAACTTTCCGCGTTTGGACCACGTGTTCCTCATCATGATGGAGAACCACGGCTACAGCCAGATTCTGAACAATCCGAATGCGCCGTTTATCAACCAAATGGCGAAGTCGGCCAATTTGGCCACCAATTATTTTGCTGTCGCTCACCCCAGCCTGACGAACTATCTCGAAATCGTGGGCGGATCGAACTTCGGCGTGCAGAGCGACAATTACCCGGATTGGCACAGCACATCCTGCGTACCCAACCTGATCTCCAAAACCCCCAACACGGATAATCCAGCCAGCCCAAACATCTGCCCGATCTGGGGTAGCGGCACCGACGCCACCACACCGGCCCTGGACTTCACCAATGAGACACAGGGTCCTCCGCCCGAGGTCAACATCGACGGCATCCAGTCCTTCCCCGCCGCTCACACGGTGGGCCAGACAATTGCCGATCAACTGGTGGCATTCGGACGTAGCTGGAAGAGCTATCAGGAAAGCCTCCCGCTGGGCGGCGCCAATCTGGTGAACTTCAGTGACGGATTCTTTACCAACCTCACGAACTTCGGTGCCATCCAGCCGCAGCTCAATCCGCCGCTGACACAAAGTGACATCGTTGCCCTTTACGCGGCCAAGCACAACCCGTTCGTCTACTTCCGCAGCGTGCAGGAGGGCCATGACCCCCGCAATAGCATGAACAATGTCGTCGGTTTCGACGGCGCAAACGGGTTATACGCGGACCTCGGAGCCGGCGACGTTCCCAACTTCTCCTTCATTGCGCCCAACCAATGCAACGATCAGCATGGGCGCGGCAACGCTGGCCCCTTCTGTAACTTTGACCCGACCGATAACGGCACTCAGGCCGGTCTCAACCCGGCCTTGATCTACCAGGGCGACGTCAGCGTACAGCATATCGTGACCGCGATCAAAAGCTCGCCCGCCTGGCAGCGAGGTAGCAACGCCATCATTCTCGTGTGGGATGAGAACGATTACAGCCTCGCCCCCAACAACAATCAGGTGATACTGATTATCGACACCAATTACGGTCATGGCCGGGTGCAAAGTGCGCGCCGTTACACGCACTTCTCTCTGCTCAAGTCAATCGAAGCCGGTTTTGGTCTTCCCTGCCTCAACCACGCCTGCGATGCGAGTGCGAGTCTGATGTCCGACCTGTTCAGCCGGTAAGCCAAAAGCGGACCCGCGCGCCGTTCCGCGGGTCCGCTCCTCTTCAGACCCGCGTTGCCATCTCTGCGTATTCCTGGAGCCCGCCCAGAATCTGCGGCCAACCTTGATGGCTGTTCCGCGAAATTTCTGTGATCAGGCCGGAATGCGTCAGCCGCACGGTCGTCTGCTCGTCTCTCTCCTCCAGGTCGAATCGCACGAGGCTCTCGGTCTCGTCTCCCTGCCAGTCCGGCAGCCACGTGAACGCGAGCACGCGCGGACGGTCGACCGCACGGTACCGCCCGCGTACCGTGAAAGGCCCGCCCCCCATTCCAAGCCCGCTCATCACGTACTCGCTCCCGGACGCAAATCGGACTCCATCCGGGTGATCTGAAAACGCCCTTCCCAGCCCCACCACTTCATGCGCTCGCTGGGATTCGTGGGCGCATCGAAAATCCGCTCTGCCGGCGCTTTGATCGTGATTTCTTGCACAATCGTATCGCTCGTGCGTGTGGGATTCATTGGTCCTCCTCAATGTAACGTTTTAGATTCCGCAAACTAGTGCTCCAGAATGCTTCGTATTCCCTGAGCCAATCGTTCACCGCGCGCAGCGGCTTCGCGTTCAAGCTGCAAATGCCCGCCGTGCCCTGCCTTTCGGTCACCACCAATCCCGCCGACCGCAGCAATCGGAGGTGTTTCGAGATTGCCGGGCGGCTTGTCTGAAAATTCGCCGCAAGTTCGCCGACCGTTTGCCTCCCCCCTCGGAGGAGATTCAGAATTTCGCGCCGTGTCGGATCGGCGATCGCCCGGAAAACCATATCACGCCTATGCTCATTTGTAACCATCTGGTTACTATCTATGGTAACCGGTCGGTTACGGAATAGTCAAGAAGTGTCCGGGGCTTCATTTTGGAAGATGTGAATGGGAAGACGCTCGGCACGCTTTCAGACGAAATGCCGCGAGGAGGCACCGCCCTGCGCCGGGCCGCCGGAACCATCCGGGTGTTCGATCAGCGCGGCCGAGAGATTTGGCGGACGCCCACTGTGGGAACCGTGCCCGCCACCGAATCGCCCTTACTGGTGAGCCGCCTGATAGTGCTGTGCCAGTAGATCGAGCCCGAAATCACCGTTGAAATCGCGCCACACGCTGTGGATGTGATTGCCGTTGTCTTGCGTCTCGTCGAATTCGATCAGAAACACCGGCGTCTGCACCCGGTAATAATGCAGATCGTGCCGATTGGTACCGCCCGACCACGCGAAATACAGGTTCGCCTCGCTTTTCCGGTATTGATCCATCCGCATCTCGGCAATCGGCTCCGGAAAATTCATCGCATACTCGCTCACCAGATTTGTCAGGATCTCCTGCTGTTTCGCCGTCATCTTCGAATATGCCAGGCCGTTTGGCTGCCCGTTCAGCGCCGCCTTGCGCGTGTCGGAAGTCAGGATATCTTTGTACGCGGTCTTATCGACGATCGCCACTCCGCGCTGCGCTTCTGTAAGCGATTGGATCAGATCATAGCCCAGGTCTTCCTCGCGCATCAGCGCTCGCAGCCCGGCGCGCGGCCCCTGCTTGACTTCCGCCGGATTGGCGCCGAAGAAGTTCGGACTGGACGCAATGCTTCCGTTCACAACGGTGAAGTTCAGGCTGATATGGTGCCCTTCGAAGCGATATGCCCACGTTCCTCGCTCGGAGGGTTCGCCGAAAATCCAGAGGTGGTAATTTTCCGGGTCGCGCTCCGGCCCCTTGCCCTGCTCGGCATCCTTCAAGATCTGCTCGAGGCTCATGATGGTGTGCGCCTTGATGACTCCCTGTTGCGAAAGCCCGGCCGACATCAGCGCTTCGGCCAGATGCTTCTGGGCCGGAGTCATCTCGCGCAAGGCCACGCCTTTGCGCTCGATCGGAATGAAGTGCCAGTTGGTGCGCTCGTCGCTCGCGAACGGAAACAGAGATCGATCGCGCTGCTGCGGAGTCAGAGCGTTCAGGTACGCCTTGGCGGCATTCGCCATCACACTTTCCGGCCGTGTGCGCACGTACGCTGCCGTGAGCAGACCAAACGAGCACAAGATCAACAGAAACCGCTTCCAGTCCCGCATGCTCACCCTCCTCGATGAGGAGGAGTATACACCAGCCCTCGCGTGGTTTCGCCGGGCGATCTGCTTATAGTAGGATACGGACAGGAGCGTGTTCTGAGAAAGGATCGAACCGAGCAAATCCCCGAAAGCGCCGCCTCAACGCCCACTTGGCTCATCGCTGTTCGCGCCGCCGAATCTAAAAAAGCGACCGAGATAAAAGTACTCGATCTCACCGGCATCACCTCCTTTGCCGATTTTTTTGTGATCTGCACCGGAGCCAATCAACGGCAGATCCAGGCCATCAGCGAAGAAGTTGGAATTCAGCTCAAACAACAGGCCGCTGAATTGCCGACCAGCGTGGAGGGCTACAGCCAGGCGGAATGGGTGCTGGCCGACTACGGCGACCTATTGGTCCACATCTTTTCCCCCAAGGCCCGTGAGTATTACAGCCTGGAGCGCCTCTGGCGCGGCGCCAAGGCGCTGGAAATCCCGGCCGCGTAGCGCGTCAGCGTGAAACTGTACCTTTATTTTATTGGCCGGCCGAAGAACCCGCACGCCAACATGATGGCCGCGGATTTCCTGAAACGCATTACCCGCTACACCACGGCGGAAATGCGCGAAATCCGTCCCGAGCGAACCGAGATTTGGACCAAGCACCCGACCGCCCGCAAGATTCTGCTCGATCCGGCGGGCCAATCCATGGACTCCGCCGGCTTCGCGACACTCATCGCCACAGCCGAACGCGAGGGCCGCGACCTGGTCTTCGTCATCGGCGGCCATGATGGCTTACCTCCCGGTTGGGCCGCCCGCGCCGATCGCCTCCTCGCCCTCACCGCGTTAACCCTCCCGCATGAATTGGCGCGCGTCGTACTCGCCGAGCAGATCTACCGCGCCTTCGCCACCTTGCGAGGCCATCCGTACCCGCGCTAACTTTGTTCTTGCATGTCGTGGTTCAAGCGGGACAAACCCGAAGGCGCGAACCTTCCCACGGTGAGTGAGGGCGAGCGCCGCGTACGGACCGAAGGCTTGTGGCAAAAGTGCGAAGGTTGCCGCCAGATCATCTGGAAAAAGGAGCTCGAAGGCAATCTCAATGTTTGTCCGAAATGCGGCCGGCACAGCCGGATCGATGCCGTCTCGCGCCTGAAGCTGCTCTGTGATGACGGGGCGTATCTCGAGTTTGACGCCGGCCTGGCTTCTTCGGACCCGCTCGGCTTCGTCGACAGCAAACCCTACCGCGATCGACTGGCCGAAACCCAGGAAACCACGAACCTTTCCGATGCACTGATTTCCGCCGCCGGGAAGCTCGAGGGCCGCCCAATCCATATTTGCGCTATGGAGCCGCGGTTTATCGGCGGCAGTATGGGCTGCGTGGTGGGCGAGAAAATTGCGCGAGCCATCGAGCGCGCGATTGAGAAGCGCACACCGCTCGTCATCATTTCCGCTTCCGGGGGTGCTCGCATGCAGGAAGGAGCCATCAGCCTGATGCAGATGGCGAAGATCTCCGCTGCGCTCATGCGGCTCGACGAAGCCCGCTTGCCCTACATCAGCATTCTGACCGACCCCACGACCGGCGGTGTGACCGCGAGCTTCGCCATGCTCGGCGACTTGAATATCGCCGAGCCCGGCGCCTTGATCGGCTTCGCCGGCCCCCGCGTTATCGAACAAACCATCCGTCAGAAGCTTCCCGAGGGCTTCCAGCGCAGTGAGTTCTTACTCAAGCACGGCATGCTCGACGCCGTGGTGCCGCGGCCCGAATTGAAGCCTTATCTCGCCAAGGCGTTCCGGTTCTTCGCGGGTTAACTCAGCTCCGTGAACTATCCCGACTCCGTCCATTTCCTTTACGCGCTCGGCAATGAACTCAAAACCGCGAAGTTCGGGCTGGAACGCATCCGTACGCTCCTCGAGGCCCTCGGTAATCCGCAGGATCGCTGCCGGTTCGTGCACGTCGCCGGAACCAACGGGAAAGGCTCCACCTGCGCCATGATCGAATCCGGTCTGCGCGCCGCCGGACGCCGCACCGGCCTGTTCATCTCACCGCACCTCAACGAACCCACCGAGCGAATCTGCCTCGACGGCCGGCCCACGTCCTTCGACCGCTTCACCGACGCTTTCAATCGCGTGCACGCCACGGCGGAAAAGTTGCTTGATTCCGGCGCCATCGACCTCCATCCGACCTATTTCGAAACCGTGACCGCGATGGCGTTCCTTATCTTCTCCGAGGCCGCTCCCGACATGGTCGTTCTCGAAGTCGGCCTCGGCGGCCGGCTCGACTGCACCAACGTAGTACATCCCGATCTCTCGGTCATCACTCAGATCGATTTCGATCACGAGAAGTTTCTGGGCATCAGCCTGGAATCGATCGCGGGCGAGAAGGCCGGCATCCTCAAGCCCGGCGTGCCCGCCGTATTCTCCCGGCAGCGTGCCGAGGTGAACCCGGTGCTCGATCGCCGCGCCGCGGAGCTTGGCATCACCGTGTCGCGAACCGCGGACTGGACAATCTCCGGGCTGAAACTGCATCCGCGCGGCAGCCGCTTCACTCTGATGGGCGCGGTCGGGCAGGCGGTTTCGCCGGCCGCTCTCGAAATCCGCTGCCCCCTCGCCGGCGAGCATCAGGTCGAAAACGCGGCCACCGCCGCTGTGGCGCTGCACCGCCTCGGCTTGGACGCCCCAAAAATTCAAGCCGGCATTGCCCGTGCCGAGTGGCCGGGCCGTCTCGAGATGCTCTCAGGGCATCCCGAAATCATTATCGACGGTGCACACAATCCGGCGGGCGCTCGCGCCCTGGCAGCCTATCTCGACCGCTTCTACTCCCGCCGCCGTGTCCGTATGATCTATGGCGCGATGCGCGATAAAGCCGTCGAAGAAGTCTGCGGCATTTTGTTTCCACGTGCCTACGAAGTGATCGCGACGGCGCCGCAGCAGCCGAGAGCGCTTCATCCCGAAGCGATCCTGCAGGTCGCGGAGCACTCCAACATCCGCACAGCTCCTGGTCTCGCTGAAGCCCTCGACCTGGTCAAAGACGCCGGACCCGAAGACGCGATCTTCATCACCGGGTCTTTGTACCTGGTGGGCGAAGCCCGCGCATTGATCGGGGCGAAGTAATGAGCTTCCTGCGCTCGCTGCTAGTTTCAACGCCGCTTCTCATCCTCGCCACGATCGTGATGTGGATGTGTTCGATGTTCGCGTCCCTCTTCGATCGCAGCGGCAACTGGCAGCACCAAATGGCGCGCATCTGGGGCCGCATGCTGCTCGCCGTCAGTTTCATTCGTGTGCGCGTGCGAGGCTTGGAAAAACTCGACCCGCGTGCCAATTACGTGTTCGTCGCGAATCATTCGAGCTATATGGATATTCCCGCCCTGCTCGCGCGCCTTCCCTACCAGTTCCGCTTTTTTGCGAAAAAGGGCCTCTATAAAATCCCGTTCTTGGGCTGGCATTTGCACCGCGCCGGACATCTGCCCGTCGATCGCTCAAACGCCCGCAACTCCCTCAAGAGCATGAGCGCCGGGGCCCGCATTGTCGCCGAACGCGGCGTCTCGGTGCTGCTCTTCCCCGAAGGCGGCCGCACCAAAGTGGGATTGCGTGACTTCAAGGAAGGCGCCGCCTACATTGCCATCAAGGCAGGAGTGCCGATCGCGCCGGTCGCGATTGTCGGAATGCGCGAGCTGTTACCGATGGGATCGATCCACCTGCGTAGCGGCCAGACCGAGCTGCGCGTTGGCGTGCCCATTCCGACCGCCGGGCTCAAACTCTCCGATCGCGAAGAACTGACGCGCCAGATGCACGAGCAGATCCAACGGCTGCTGGCAGGCTGACCGACCCCGCGTTCCATTGTCGTGGGGCAAGGCGTATACTCTAGCGCGATGGAGAACTTTGCCGGCGAGACGCTTTCCTCCGTGATCGCGGGCAAGGGCCTGCCGCTGCAAACCGCCCTCGGCTATGCTGTCCGGATCGCCGATGCGATGGCGAGCGTTCATGCCGCCGGAATTCTTCACGGTGATCTCAAGCCTGCTAACGTCGTGATCACGCAGGATGGCGGTGTACGGATCCTCCACTTCGGTCCGCCAAAACTGATCGAACCAGCGCTCCCCGTCTCCGAGAATGGCAAGATCGTCGGGACTTTGATTTACATGTCTCCGGAGCAGCTCCAAGCTAAGCCGGTCGATGCGCGCTCGGAGGTCTTCTCCTTTGGCTCAGTGCTCTTTGAGATGTTGACAGGGTGGCCGCCGTTTGCGGGCGAAACACTACTCGCTACGGTGAATGCAATTGTCTACCAGGAGCCGCTCTCTCTAAGCGAGACCATTCCGGACTTGCCTTCGGAACTCGAACATTTGGTTCTGCGTTGTCTGAGCAAAGATCCTCAGGACCGCTGGCAGGCCATGTCCGATCTGAGGGTTGCGCTCGAAGACCTCCGGACGGAATCGCGGACCCGGTTGGAACGGTAATTCACTGCGGAACCGATTCCACAAGCTTCTGAACGGCCGGCGCAATCGCAATCAGAAGATGTGCGCGGTGCGCGCTGGCGTCCTTGACATCGGCAAGCGCTTGAGTCCTCCAACCCGCGGGAGCCGCCTCGGTGCGATACGATAGCGCCTCGCCACCCCTTCGGCACAGCGTCGCCAGCGCATCGGCAAGCGGCAGATCTTCGAGCAGCAAAGAATTTCCTTCGAGCATGGGGCGGACTGCAGCGACGTTCTCCAGCCATCCGGCGAGCGATTTCCGCAAGGCTTCCTCGGCCGGCGCGCTCGGGGCCGTGAGATATTGATCCACCCAATTACTGAATTCACGCGCTGTGTCGCTCTCCGGCGGAATCGCATCGACCAGCCGGTTAAACGGAGTCGTCGCGCCCCAACCGCTGCGGTGTCGTTCGTACCCCTTCACCGGCTCAAGAATCGACGCGAACGCATCGAGCGGCGCCCCGGCCATTCCCGCTGCCAGACGCTGCCGCATCAACTCGAGATTCGAACGCTGTTTCAGACCGAGCCACTCCAGCCACTGGTTGACCGACCCGAGCCGTGCATACATCGATGCGATATCGTTCACCGACATCGGCGACCAGAATCGCTCGGCGACCGCCGCCAGCCGAGGCCAAAGCTTCGCATCCAAATTCTCGGCCGTCGCCAGTTCTTCCCACATCGCGGCTTCGCACCCGAGGATCCGCTTCTTCTCCTCAGGAT
>Ga0335081_10020198_pt1 | contig 10772 bp, 8 predicted proteins | sample Lox_Sample_35_FD_206713 | JGI IMG/M metagenome (GOLD analysis project Ga0335081, IMG submission 206713) | Soil microbial communities from Loxahatchee National Wildlife Refuge, Florida, United States - Lox_Sample_3.5 | ecosystem: Environmental > Terrestrial > Soil > Wetlands | place: USA: Florida... | reverse complement strand
TCTGTGCCCTCTGTGGTTAAAGCTTTTTGTGTAGGTTTCCGCCGCCGGGTGGCGGGTGTCTTATAATCGGGCGTTTCACCAGCGAGGGAATTCTTGGCCTACAACGATCTGCGCGAATGGATTGCCGCGCTCGAGCGCACTGGCGAACTGCGCCGTATTCACACCGAAGTCGACCCCATCTTGGAAATCGCCGAAATCACGGACAGGATCAGCAAAAACCGTGTAGGGACGGGCGCCTCGCCCGTCCGGGCGAGCGAAGCTCGCCATCAGGATGCAAATGTCGCGCTCCTGTTCGACAATCTCAAAAACCACCCCGGCCACCAGCTCCTCATCAACCAGTTCGGCTCTTACCGCCGCATGAATCTCGCGCTCGAAGTTGACTCGCTCGACGAAATCGCTGACCGCATCCGCCATTTCATGGACGTCAAATCTCCGCAAGGTTTCCTCGACAAAGTCAAAATGCTCCCCATGCTTGGCGAGATGGCAAAGTTGTTCCCCAAGACCGTCGCCACCGGCCCGTGCAAGGAAGTCATCCGCAAGGAAAAGTTCTCGCTCGACTGGTTTCCCATTCTCAAGTGCTGGCCGCAGGATGCTGGCCGCTTCATCACTCTGCCCTGCGTCATCACCCGAGACCCCATCACCGGAAAGCGCAACGTGGGGTGTTATCGCATGCAGGTTTTCGACGAACGCACGACGGGCATGCATTGGCAACGCCAGAAAATCGGCGCCGAACATTACCGCGAAGCCCTGCGCAGAGCCGCCAGCACGGGCCGTGTGGGCACGGGCGCCCCGCCCGTGCAGGCGAGCGAAGCTCGCCAGTCAGTCGACATCATGGCTCGCACTTCCGGCGGCTCCGTCCTCGCCGAATCCGGCCAGCCCGCCGGCAAAATGGAAGTCGCGGTCGCCATCGGCACCGATCCCGCGATCACGTTTTCCGCCATCGTGCCCGCGCCGCCCGAGGTCGAGGAATATCTCATCGCTGGATTCCTTCGCCAGAAGCCGGTCGAGCTTGTGAAATGCGAAACGGTCGATCTCGAGGTCCCCGCGACTGCGGAAATTATTCTCGAAGGCCACGTTCATCTCGACGAACTCCGCACCGAAGGTCCATTCGGAGATCACACTGGTTTTTATTCGCTCGAAGATCTCTATCCCGTGTTTCACATCTCCTGCATCACGCATCGCAAGAATCCGATCTATGCGACGACCATCGTCGGCAAACCGCCGCAGGAAGACGCCTACATGGGCAAAGCCGTCGAACGCATTTTTCTGCCGCTGATGAAGCTGACCATCCCCGAACTGGTTGACATCAACCTGCCCATCGAAGGCGTGTTTCACAACCTGATGATCGTTTCGATCAAAAAGTCCTATCCCGGGCAGGCGCGCAAAGTCATGAACGCCATCTGGTCGCTCGGCCAGGCGATGTTCACCAAATGCATCATCGTTGTTGATGAAGACGTTGACGTGCAGGACCTCGGCGACGTCACGCTCAAAGTGCTCAACAACATCGATCCCGAGCGCGACATTCAATTCACCCTCGGCCCCGTCGATTCTCTCGACCACGCCTCGCGCCTGCCCAACTACGGATCGAAAATGGGCATCGACGCCACGCGCAAGTGGGCGAGCGAAGGATTTACTCGTCCTTGGCCCGACGAAATTCTGATGGACGCAAAAACCAAAGCCCTCGTCGACAGCAAGTGGAAAGCGCTGGCGAAGGAGCTGGGGATCGAGTAAAGCACTCAGCAGTCAGCACTCAGCATTCAGCCAGACCCGGCTCAGGCTGTGTGGGGACGGCCGCCCTCGCGAGCCTGCCCTGAGCGAAGTCGAAGGGTCCGGGCCGAGCGGAGCTCGGCGAGGTTTTTCCTCGACTGCGCCAGGGGATTCGCGCGGCGAATCCCCTGGCTCCGCTCGGGATGAGTCCTTTGGTGGCGGCTGTGGCGCGGCTAAAGCCGTGCCCTTCCCGATCCACACGGACAGGCGCCTGCGCCTCGCCATTAGCTCTCTTTCAGCAGATGCCAGGCTTCGCGATACTGCTCATACTGGCCGTGGTCTGTACTGCGATGCGGGTAAACACAAACGGCCTTGCGCGGGGTGAAAGCATTGACCGGCAAAATATACCATGTGTCCTCCGGGATGACGTATCCAGCGATAAAGTCGATCTGCTCGGCGGTATAGGTCAGGTGTTTCGCGGTCGATTTCCAGTAAGTGCCGAGGCGATAGCCGTAGCCGTCGAAATTAGTGGTCGATTTAACCTGCACGCGGTGGAGTTGGCGGCCGGAATCGATGATGATGTCATAGCGTCCATTGTCTCCCCATGGTTTTGCCAATTGCAGATCAAGCGAGGCAGCTTTGACTATGAATTTCAGTTCCGTGAGTTCTCCTTGCGGCTTACAGTGACGGCGGCCGCGAGCGCTCCTCTCGATCTTTTCCTTATTGCCTTCTCCGGTTGAGTTTTCCATTTGGCCCCAAAAGAAAAAGGCGCAAGCCGAAAGGCCTGCGCCTGATTTCTTAACCCTATACTTTAAGATTAGCAAATTGGGCAGGGAAAATGGGACACGGCCGCGAACTTTATTTTTGCCGTGGAATGTGATGGTTGCCGAGAATTGGGCTGGTCAGGGGGCTTGACAAGGAATTGGGTAGTTGCACCAGGAGTGGTGCAAACTCCGGGCGCCCTGCTGCGGGAATAAGCCAAAGCGGGGCTTGAGCGGGCCACTTCCGTTCACTATCTCTCTCGGATATCACGCCCGATTGGCTCCTCCCAAAAGTGTTTCGCTTTTTATTCGTGCGCGATGCTATTATCGATTTTGAGGAGCCGCGATTTCAACAGCTGTGTTGTCTTAAACATAATCCTCCGGGACCACTTCAATAGGGCCAACTAGTTCGGACATTGGTGACTAATTGAGCGCATTCTAGCATTCGTCCTAACGAGGTCGGACTGGGGGATCCTCAGCTTGTCCGCGGCCCGCTTCACCAACTCTTTGTTTTCGTCCGATATGACGAGTGCTTTGTACTCCGCCGGGAACGCCCAAGAGCAGACTTGGCAGTTCAGCTGGCAGCCTTGGCACGCGCTGCTCTTCTTAAATGTTGCACTGCTCGCACAGCGGCTGCCAGTTTCCGAGGTCGTTCGATCCACTCCGCGAACGCGGTACTTTGGTGGTCCGGGCTGAGCTTGACCTCAGGCTCCTGCCGCCCGCACGAAGCGCACCTATGATCGTATTGCTCCTTCAGCCTCTTCCACTCGGCTCTGCTCAGCTAGCCGCGAGGTTCGCGCTTCGGTCCCAGCTCGAGGCTTTGCAGCTGATAGCGGTTCGCCGGAATTGGTGGATTTGACCTGGGATTCCAACGCGCAGGAATGATACCAGTCTTCCATTGTGAAATCGACCCACTCTGTCAACGCATCCTGAAAAGACACTGGCCGGAGGTTCCACTCTATGACGACATCACGACGCTCAAGGCGGGAGACATCCCTGAGGCTGGACTTTGGGCCGGTGGGTGGCCCTGCCAAGACGTCAGCCACGGCAACGTCCAGCGCAAGGGAATTCGCGGAGCGCGAAGCAGCCTATTCTTCTCCTTTGCGGAGCTTGCTCGAAAAGCTCGACCGCGATGGATTGTCTTGGAGAACGTGTCGGGCCTGCTCAGTTCGGACGACGGGGCAGCGTTTGAGTCGGTTATCGAGCAACTCGAAGAAATCGGGTATATGGGGGTATGGTTTACGTGTAACACTCTCAGCGCGGGCCTTCCCCACAACCGAGAGAGAATATTCATTGTCGGATCTTATCGATCGCCGCTTTCCCATCAGTTCTGTTCTGACGGCAGCAAATTGCTTGGGGATAATTCGCCGCGAAAAGAGGGCGGGCCGCTCTTTGGACCCCGTCTTCGAGGAGAGTTTGTCTCAGACACTCCGCTTTTGGTCCAACGTCGCGGAGGCTTTGGGTATACCAAGGCAGCGAGCTATTGCCCCACGATACGCGCCCAGTCTGGAAAACATCAAGGCGGCCACTCCGACAGGCCAATACTATGTGGCCAGAAACTTGACTTGGGACGAGTGCGAGAAGCTAATGGGATTTCCGGAAGGCTGGACGGTAAGCGAGGGAGACTCATTGGCAATGCGGTAGCGCCGCCAATCGCGGAGTTCATTGGCAGTCGAATCCTAGCGATTGAGCGCGCCGCCATGAGAGCCGCGGGGGCATCCGCGTCGTGAATCGCAGCCAGATGATGGCCGCGGTTCGGTCGAAGGACACGCAGCCGGAGGTGGTTGTGAGGCGCTTGCTTCACAAAAACGGCTATCGGTATCGGATTCACCGGTCGGATTTGCCCGGCAAGCCGGATATTGTGCTCTCCTCCAAGAGGAAAATTATCTTCGTCCACGGGTGTTTTTGGCATCAACATGAGGGATGCGACTTTTCGCACGTCCCCAAATCGAATCGCGGCTATTGGGCACCAAAATTAAAGGCAAATCGGTCGCGAGATCGGAAGCATATCAAGGCGCTACGCGCTGGTGGCTGGGAGTGCTTGGTCGTGTGGGAATGCGAGCTCAGCAAACCGAACAGGCTAGATCGCCTGCTTTCGAGGTTTTTAGGCCCAGGATTCGCGCCCCGGACTTCTACACAAACTGAGGCTTCTCGTCGGCAGCTTAATCGCCGCTTGCGTCGCATCTCGGCGAGAAGCGCAAGGCGGCGCACACTTCGTTCATCCGTGCGGGGATAAGCTCGGACGGGTGGCCCACCTTTCGTGATTTTCGAAAGGTGGGGACCACTGGATTCACTCCCTTGAGGTTTTAGCGTTGCTATAGGCCGATTCCCGGTTTGTTTCCGAAGATGCATATCAACCCCACCTTGGCAAAAACCACAAGGTGGGCGGCGACGGCTTAATCCTTTCTCCGGGCTGTTTATCCTAAGCATGGATCCTTGTTTCACTGTGGGAAATGCATAGGTCCTTCGTTGGGAGTCGTCCGCAAGCGGACGACCCCGCGGCCTCAGGATGACAAATCGGAACGGCTGAGGCGTACGCCCCTACGTGGTCATTCATAAAAGCAGATGCCTCGCGCGTTCTCGCCTTTCCCACACAACGAAAACCGCGTTGTGTGGGGCACCCGCTGCGGACGGCTCGGAATGACAAGGGATAAGAACCCGGCAGAGAACGAGGTTGCAATGCAGCCGCGCCTTAATCCTTCCTTCATCTTGTCATCCTGAGCGCAGCGAAGGACCTATGGAGTTTGTTTTCACAGTAGAAGTGCATGGTCCTTCGTTGGGAGTCGTCCGCGAGCGGACGACTCCGCGGCCTCAGGATGACAAATCGGAGATGGTCCGACGAAAAGCAGATTCCTCGCGCGTTCGCGCCGCTTGCGCGGCTGCGAACGGCTCGGAATGACAAGGGGTGGGAACCCTGCAGAGAACGAGGTTGCAATGGGCAGCCGGACCTTAATCCTTTCTCCGTCTTGTCATCCTGAGCGCAGCGAAGGACCTATGGATTCTTGTTCTCACAGTAGAAGTGCACAGGTCCTTCGTTGGGAGTCGTCCGCAAGCGGACGACTCCCGGCCTCAGGATGACAAATCGGAGATGGTCCGAGGAAAAGCAGATTCCTCGCGCGCTCTCGCCGCTGCGCGGCTGCGAACGGCTCGGAATGACAAGGGGGAGGGGTCAGGTGCGGCACGGCTGAAGCCGTGCCCTGATACAAACGTTGGGAGTCGTCCGCCTGCGGACGACTCCGCGCGGCCTCAGGATGACAAATCGGATATGGTCCGACGAAAAGCAGATTCCTCGCGCGCTCTCGCCGCTGCGCGGCTGGGCAGCCGCGCCTTAATCCTTCCTTCGTCTTGTCATCCTGAGCGTAGCGAAGGACCTATGGAGTTTTGTTTTCACGGTGGAAATGCATAGGTCCTTCGTTGGGAGTCGTCCGCGAGCGGACGACTCCGCTGCCTCAGGATGACAAATCGGAACGGCTGAGGCGTACGCCCCTACGTGGTCATTCATAAAAGCAGATTCCTCGCGCGTTCTCGCCGCTGTGCGGCTGCGAACGGCTCGGAATGACAAGGGATTCAGGTCCGACGCGGCATGGCGCCTGCGAGGAGGAGAACGGCGCCGCAATACATCAGTGTGTCCGCCATGTAATTAAAGCCATCTTGAGGCTGGCGCGGTCCACGACGGCGATCGGCAGATACACGACCAGGACAACCAAGAGCACGGTCAATCCCAGCCACGCTGCGGCGGCGCGGGTTTTCTTGCCAACAAGCAACAGGATACCCGCGACTGCATAAATCACGGCGGCGAGGTAGGTCCAGATGGTGTGCCCGTAAACATAGGCAGGAGTTAGTCGTTCGAGCGGAACGCCGGGAACGTGATCGGCGTGCATGAATTGCTCGAAGCTATAGAAGAGCACGGGGATCGCGATGAAGTAGCGCGCGATGGCCGCCAGGAGATGCGCGCTGCCATGGCTCCGGTCTTCTTTGTTTTTGTTAGGTGTAAGGCTGGCTGCCAGTGCCAGCGGGCCACCGCTGAACGACAATTCCCGTAACGCGAGCGCCAGGAAAATCCTATTTCCCGGATGGCGCAGCCAACCCGGAGCATCCATGAGCACTACAAAAAGAAAAAAGGTCAAGGCGAGTAAACTGGCCGCGAGGCGCGCCTGAATCCTCGTCACCAGGCTGAAGGCGGCGGAAATAAAGCTGGCGCCGACGAAGTACGCCCAAAACATATGCCACGGAATCCACTGCGGTATGAGCGATGCAATGATCTTTGTCAGAGTGAAATGTTCGGTGCCAAAACCTGCGAGCGGGGCCGCATAGAATAGGGGCCCGAATAGAATCAGCTTGTCGAATCCTCGCGCCTTTTGCCAATCGCCGCGAAGAAAAATCGTGACCAGGCCGATGACAAGAACCAATCCAAAGACCGAATAGGACCAGATCACCTGGCTGGGGATCTGGCTGGGACTGGCCAGGAGAGGCAGAATTGCCGGCGAATTCGTAAGCCGCCGTTCACGATCGCTCCTTTCCGCCGATTGCGCGCCAAGCCAGCATGGTGTTTTCGTGTGGCGGATTTTACTACTTTCCCGGGTCAGGCTGACTTTGGGAGCGGCACGGCTGGAGCCGTGCCCTGATACAAACAGTTGCTGGGGCGGACGAGGCGTCCGCCCCTACGTGGTCACTCGTGAATGCAGATTCCTCGCGCGCCCTCGCGGGCACGCGGCTGCGGACGGGCTCGGAATGACAAGGGGTCGTGGTCCGACGCGGCACGGCTGAAGCCGTGCCCTGATACAAACAGTTCGCAGGGCGGACGAGGCGTCCGCCCCTACGTGGTCATTTGTGAAAGCAGATTCCTCGCACGTTCTCGCCGCTGCGCGGCTGCGAACGGCTCGGAATGACAAAGGTACCGGCACAGACTCGCAGCGGTCGGAGGACATAGGTCCTTCGCCGCGCTCGGGATGGCTAGTCAGGCGAGTTGCGCAGCCCAGGTCTCGCAAAAGCGGCGAGACCTGGGCACCGGCCTTCATAGGAGCCCGCGCCTTGCCTTCTAGGCTGTCTTTCTTGTCCTTTCCTGGAGCGACGCGGCAGGGGCCTGGGCCGGCGTTTCCAGCGTGGCAGGAAGCCGAGCCCCGATCCAGTCTTCGATGTCCTGCATGACCTCACGCTTGTCGATATCGTTCAGCAGATCGTGAAACCCGCCTTCGTAGAGCTTTAGTGTTTTGTCCGTGGAGCCCGCCATATCGTAAAAGTGCCGGCTCCCATCGGGCCTCGTGTTCTTGTCGTCAGTGCCGTGAAGGATCAGGAGCGGCAGAGTAATTTGGGGAAATTCCTTCTTGAGTCGCTCGTCGGCGCGAACCAGCGCGGCCATGGTTCGCGTCGGCTGAGTTTCGTGGGCGATCAGAGGATCCTGGTCCATGGCTTCCACGACTTTCGGGTCGCGCGAGAACCTTTCGTTCGGAAGGTGCAGGATGTGGGCATGCGGGGCAAGGTGGCCCAGTCCTTTGAAAACCGCGAGGGCGAAATCGGGCGCGGGCAGCTCATGGGCGAAGCTTTCGCAGATCAATCCGGCCAGTTCGGGTTGATGATCGAGCGTATAGAGGCAAGAGACAACCCCGCCTGCGCTATGACCGAGGAGGAAAAAAGGCAGGCTCGATTCTCGCGAGCTTTCTTCCCGCGATCTGGCCACCTTGACCACGGCTTCGACGTCGCTGACGTAATCCTCGAAATCATCCACGTAGAAACGCTCGCCATCAGAATTGCCCCGGCCCCGCAAATCCACGGCGTACACCGCCAAGCCTTTTGCGGCAAGTTGTTCGGCCACCCATGCGTAGTAGCCACTGTGGGCGTTGAAACCCGGAACAATGATGACAACCCCGCGAGGTTCTTGTTTTGGACGCAGCGATCGAAAGCAAATTCTTAGACCGCTCGCCCCTTCAACTCTTTCTCCGCTATTCAAAAAGTCTGACATTTAGATTCTCCTTTTTGGCATTTGTAGTTTCGCAATTTCCTAAACGGCAATTTGTCTCGTCGTGGAACGAAGGGCTCGCACAGACGTGCCGACAAGGTCTGAAGGCGCGTAACGCGCGAAGACGAAATCGCGATCTTTGGCAGGTTCCTGGCCGGCGAAGCAGGCCCTGTGCAACGCCTCAGCATTCTCCTCTTTGACCAACCCTTTGTTGTTTTTTGAGACTTCCTAGGTAGAAGGGTAGGACATGGCAGGAAAGGAACGCATCACGAGATGAGGTGTTTTTTTGCTACCGCTAAACGGTGCACCGGAAATACCCCTTTAGTGGCAGGACCTGGGGCGATCACGGAACGAGTACAGCCGTGAAATGTGCGTGCGGACGGCTCTGAATGACAAGGGTTAAGGGTCGCATGCGGCAGGGCTGAAGCCGTGCCCTGATACAAACAGTTCGCAGGGCGGACGAGGCGTCCGCCCCTACGTGGTCATTGGTGAATGCAGATGCCTCGCCGCGAAAGCGCGCCCAGAATGGCAAGAAATCGCGAGGCATCAACTGGCTTTGGGCCGCGTGTTCAGACCGAAGTCGCGCTCCATCGTGCGATACCAGGTGTCATCATCGCCGGCGTAGAGGTCCACCCATTGCTCGTCGGTCATGCCGTTACGCCATTGCAGAAAAGGAAGAGCGGAGGGTCCCACGGGATAGCGAAGCTGCCATGACTCACTCCCGGCGATCTCTAGAATTTTCTCGGCGACCAGTGACGGCGGAACTGGATTTTTAAGCGAGGCCTCGAACAGATCAGAGAACCGCTCACGTTGGCGATAGGGCGAACTGGGAGGCCGATGCTCGAGGCGTCGCGCCATGGCGGTGTCGATAATTCCCGGCTCGACAATCACGACGCGGACGTTGAAGGTCTTCATCTCCCCCGCGAGCGCCTCGCTTAGAGCTTCCAGGGCCCACTTCGAAGCTGCATAAGGCGCCATGGGCGGGCTGGAGATGCGTCCCGCCACGGAAGTCACGTTGATGATGCAGCCGCTGCGGCGTTGCCGCATCTGCGGCAAGACCGCCTGAATGCAACGGATCGCGCCAAAGTAATTGGTCTCCATTGCAGCCCGGAAGTCGGCAAGAGAAAGCTCTTCCACTGAGCCGGCGCGCTCGATGCCGGCATTGTTGACCAGTACGTCAATGGGGCCGTGATCTTTCTGGATTTGCGCGATGACCTGGCTGACGGATGTGTCAGAATCCACGTCCAGCGCGGAAACCTCGATCGGCAGTTTCTCCCGAGCCGCGATTTGGGCGAGTGATGGCGATTGTGACGGGTTGCGCATAGTGGCATGCACGGTATAGCCGGCCCGGCCAAAGGCCAGCGCAGTCTCAAATCCGATTCCTTTGCTGGTTCCGGTGATAAGTACGGATGACATTTTTGTCTCCCTTCACTGGGGTCTTGTTTGCCGAGGCGAGATTATAGCAAGTGGGCGGATGCGATCAGAGCGGAGATTGTTCCAGGTCGCAAACGGGGCGACACTTCGGCGCCCCTAAGTTGTCAGTACTGAGAAGCTTCGACCGTGGTCTCTTCGGTGAATTGTGCGGTCACGTCTCTGACTAATTCCCGCTTGACGGCGGGTTCGCCGTTCCTGGGCTCGACCACGCGCACGCGACGCGCCGCCATGTTGACGGGATCGATGCGCGTGACCTCGCCGTTTTTGACCTGGACGTTAAAGCGAAACCAGTCGGTGCGGAAGAGGCGTCCAGAGGCGAAGAAGGTGGCGGAGACGGCGAGCGCGCCCTGGAATTCGTCTCCGGTGGCGGCGATGAGGCGTTTTTGGATGCTGTCGGTCCAGGTGCGGCCGCCGACCAGAGGTTCGTTCAGCAGGCAGCGCAGAGAAGGGACGGCAAAGGCCAGCTTGCGCAACTGGAAGAGTTGCAGCAGCACGGAGATCTTCGCCAGGTTGGTGACGATAATCTGCGCGTCCCCGGAAGGAATTCGTTCCAGCTTGATGTGCAGCTCGGGAGACCATTCGCGCTCGAACTCCTCACGGGCCAGGGCCAGGCTTTTTTCCGTGGTCTTTGAGTAGCGCAGAGTCGCGCGCGCGAGAATGACGCTGAGGATTGTGGTCACCATGGTTGCCAGCAGTGGAATGTAAGCCAACAGGGCAGAAACGGAGAAGTTCCATTTCAGGTGCATTGGGGCAGTCTAATCAAGGCAAGGGGGCGTGGACAGATGCGCGTGGTATCGGTCGCGCATGGGAGGAAGTCTTAGGGCGTTGGTAATCGGAAGGTAACGTGCCATCCGTGGCCAGAACCGCAAAAGCAGATTCCTCACGGCTAAAGCCGTTCGGAATGACAAGGGATG
>Ga0335081_10020197_pt1 | contig 10772 bp, 7 predicted proteins | sample Lox_Sample_35_FD_206713 | JGI IMG/M metagenome (GOLD analysis project Ga0335081, IMG submission 206713) | Soil microbial communities from Loxahatchee National Wildlife Refuge, Florida, United States - Lox_Sample_3.5 | ecosystem: Environmental > Terrestrial > Soil > Wetlands | place: USA: Florida... | reverse complement strand
CTGGAAACCCGATACCGATTACGGCCTCAACGTTTCCGGCTACGTCATCCACGGCGCCATCCACAAGGCGCGGCCGGACGTCGCCTGCGTGCTGCACACCCACACCCGCGCCGGCATGGCGGTGTCGGCGATGAAATGCGGGCTGTTGCCGCTGTCGCAGACTTCGATCCGGTTTGTCGGCCATATCGGCTATCACGACTATGAGGGCCCGGCGATCGATCTTGAGGAGCGCGAGCGCCTGGTGCGCGATCTCGGGCCGCACGACGCCATGATCATGCGCAATCACGGCCTGCTCACCTGCGGCGCCACGATCCAGCAGGCCTTCAACACCATGTATCAGCTCGAACTGTCATGCCGCTCGCAAGTCGACGCCATGGCGGCGCGCACCGACCTGACCATGCCGGGCGAGAACGTGCTCGCCCACACCGCGCATCTCTATCAGCCAGGCGCGCGGCGGCCCTATGGCGTGCTCGAATGGCCGGCGATGCTGCGGCTGCTCGCCGCCGAGCAGAAGAATTCGGGCTATCCGCCATATTGGCATTAGGCGCGCAGGAGGCGTCTTACGCCGACGCGAGCGTTGCGGCGAGAACGCCTTCCGCTCGCTCGATGACAACCTCAACCGGCAGCTCTTCCATGCAGGCATGGCCATGCGCGCAGCTCTTGAGCCGCCGCAGGTAGCACGGCGCACAGTGCAGGCTTTTCCGCGCCACAGCGTTGTCGCGGTGATAGGGGCCGGCCCAGACTTCGTCACTCGGCCCGAACAGCGCCACCACCGGGCGGCCAAGCGCGACCGCGAGATGCAGCGGGCCGGAATCGTGGGCGATGCAGATCGCGGCGCGGCTGATCAGCGCCGCGAGCTCGCTCAACGTGGTTTCGCCGGTAAGATCGACAACGCCTGGCGCAAAGCGCGCGACGTTTTCGCCGACCGCGCGCTCGCGCGGCGCGCCAACGAGCACTGCCGTATAGCCGCGCGCCATGAAGTGACGCGCCACGGCGGCCGATTTCTCATCCGGCCAGCGTTTGGTCTGCCAGTTACCGCGCGGCGCAATGACTGCGAGCCGCGCATCGCTGACACCGCGCTGGCGCAGCAGCGCGGCGACGCGCTCATGCGCGTCTAGCGGAATCCGAAACGAAAAATCGGTCGGGCCGGGATCGAAGCCGAGCAGACTGCCGGCGCTCTGATAGTGATCGATGACGTGGACATCGAGCGTCGGCAGCGGAATGTGGTGGCTGTAGAACAGCCAGGCGCCTTCGCGCGCGCCGTGCCAGGCGTGCTTGCGGAACTCGTCGGTCACCGGCCGCGAATGCTGCCAAACCTCGGACCGCTCCTTGTCGAAGCCGATGCGCACCGGGGCGCCGCTGACGAAGGCGAGGAACGCGGTGCGCGATTGGCAATGCAGGTCGATGGCGAGGTCGTAACGGGTGCGCCGGAGTTTTGCCGCGAGCCGTGCGTAACTGGTCAGCGCCGACCAGGCCCAAGGCGGAGCGCTGGCGTCGCGCTCGAAATCGACCACGTTGTTGAGCGCCGGATGGTGGCGCAACAGCTCGCCGATCGCGGGCGTCACCAGCCAGTCGATTTGCGCATTCGGATACCGGCGGCGCAATTTGTTGAGCACCGGCAGCGTGTGCACCACGTCGCCGACCGCCGACAGCTTGATCAGCAGGATTTTTTGGAAGTCGCGGCGGCGCAGTTCGTCGAGAGGCAGACTCATCACACTCAGGCGCGGCTCGGCAGGATCATCTGCAGCACACGCTTGAACGATGCGGAGGTGTGATGCCGCAGCATCGCGATCTGCTTATTGCCGGCCGACGTGAGCCAATTGAACTGAATGACGCGGCGCTCGCCAGAAAATGATTCATGGCCGTGCCAGGAATTGTCGCTGCGCTTGAACGCGAGCAGGGTGCCGGCGACCGGCGGCACCTCGACGATGATGTCGTTGAGATCGCGGGCGGAGCGCAAGAGCCGCAGCCGGCCGCCGGCATTCTCCCAATTCTCGTTCATGTAGATGAGAACGGTGATGATCTTGGTCTTGGAATCGGTGTGGATCTTGCCGTCGGCGGCGTCGCAGCGCCCGCGCACCGTGGTGATGGTCGGCCGGCCGGTGAGATCGAGCTTGAACTTTTCCTCGAAAGCCTCGCGGAACTCATCGCTTTCCAGTTCGTCGAGCAGGGTCTGGAACGCCGGGCCGAAGCTCACCTGATCGGTCGGAAAGCTGCCGGGCGAGAAGATTTTCGGGTAATCGGCGTTGATCGCCGCGAGGCCGGCCGCGCTGACGAAGCCCGGCACCACGAGGTGCGCAAAGGGCGCGCTTACCAAAGGAGTCGCGCGCAGCGCCTCAAGCCTCAGATATTCCGTCATTTTTCCTCGCGCAGGTGCAGTCGATTGAGGACGTTAGCACCGCGGTCGCGCGTCGTAAATCAAGGCGCAAGCGTTCGCCCAACCCGGAAACCCGCGATAGCGATTTTCATAACCGGCGTGCCGCCGGGCCGGTCGGCAGATCGGACCTGATTTGCAAACGCCGACCACGATCCGCCGCGGGCGACGCGGACGTTGCAATCGCCGCCCTCGATCCATGCCGATCCATCGGCGGGTGCTCCTACATAGCTGCCATGTCCGCAATCCTGGAGCCACTTCATGACGTTGCCGACCATGTCGTAGAGGCCGAACCCGTTCGGAGAGAATGAGCCGGCGGGCGCTGTCCCTTTCATATCCCACTTGCTACCACAGCCGTTGCAGTTGGCCATTGCCTTGCCATCGAGTTCGACGTCGTCGCCCCAGGGATAAGCCGTCTGTGTTCCGGCGCGGGTGGCATATTCATATTCGGCCTCCGTCAGCAGCCGATAGGTCTTGCCGGTGATCTTCGATAGCCAGGCGACATAACGTTGAGCATCATACCAACTCACGTTGATCACCGGCCGCTGTCCGCGCCCGAAGCCGCTGTCGCTGATGTCCTTTGCGCAGTCGCCGAACTTGGCGCATGCGTCCCACTCGTCGAATGTCACGTCCAATTTTGACACGGCGAACGGGCGGGAAATCGTGACCTGATGCTGCGGGCCTTCATTGGTGTAGCGGCCCTTCTCGGACGGCGGCGATCCCATCATGAACGACCCGGCCGGGATGACGATCATGTCCGGGCAATCCGTCGCGCACTCTTTGAAGGTGTTGCCAGGCTTGAGGGCCTGTTCCTGCGCCGCTGTCAGGACGTGGGACCGGACCTGCGAGACGACATATGGAAGCGTAACGGTGTACCAGCGCCACTGCTGCTTGACGAAGGCCTGTTCGATCCAGCCGACGAGACCGACGATGATCCCGACGAGCAGCAGGTAAATAAGGGCATGGATGCGCCGCGCCGTGCGGCGCTGGGAAATTTCGCGCGCACGGCAGGCCGCCAGGTAGTCGAGTCCGGTCTTGCCGAGACGCTTGCGAAAGTCCTCGCGCGTCGCGACGCGCTCGGCGGCGGCAAGCCGCTCCGAGCGGTGATCGAGCCAGCCGTCTCGCCGCCCGTTGCGCGCCCATTCGCCCGCGGCCCGGTCTATTGCATCCACCAGTTTCAAGTCGTCGGCGTCTGCCTGCAGCCAGGCGGTCAGCGCCGGCCATTGCCGCAACAGACTTTCATGCGCCACCTCGACGACGTCGGCGCCGGAACGGCGGTCGGCGACCAGAAGCCGCGCCGCGACCAGCCGCTCCACCATGGCGCGCGCGCTGGCCGGAAATTCGTCGAGCTGTGCGACCCGGCGCATCGGCGCGCCGGTTTCCGGGTCCACGCGCGCCAGCCAGGGGATGAAGGCAAGCCGCAATTGTGCGAGCTGCTCCTCCTTGGCGGCCGGGATCGTCGGCGTGGCGCCCGGCTTCGCCAGCGCTTGCTTGAGCGCCATCTCGATCGATCCGCCGATGCCGCCGATCATTTCATACTGTTCCAGAGCGAGTTTGCCGGTGGTGCCGAATTCCCGATACAAGTGCGATATCGTGAAGGCGAGGAGCGGCAGCGCGTCCGCCCCTGTGGCGTCCGCGACCAGGCGGTCGACGAGCGTCGGGCTCAGGGTCAGGCGCTGTCCGCGCCGCGCGATCACCTCAAGCGGCTTGAGGATCACGTCGCGATAGGCGGTTTGGGGAATTGCCAACAGCGGCAGAGTGTCGGGAATTTCCAAATTGAGATCGGCCACGGCCTGAAACAGCCGCGCGGCGTCGTCGGAGCGGATCGTGAAGAAACAAAACAATTCGACGCCCGGCGGCGGCTCGCGCAACAGACTCGCCAGCAGGAACAGAAAGCGATCGCTTTCCGCCTTATCGTCGGCGTTGAATAACTCCTCGGCCTGATCGACGGCGACAACGAGCGCCGGTGCGCGCGCATCGCGATCGCCGATCCGGCGCTCCTCGAGGGCCTCCTTGGCCGCTATTGTCATGAGCCGAACGAAATCCGCAGCCGCCGCGGCGGCATCCGGCGCCATCAGCTGCGCGTGGATTTCACCGGGGCTGACCGGCGCGGCCGGACTCGACAATTGCGCGGCGAGCTTGCGTCCAAGTCCTTCCGCACCTGTCAAAATGCCCTGCGCCGGGCGCAGGACCGCGAGCGGCGCGAAATCGGGGTCGCGCTCAAGCCGCGGCCATAGTCCGGCGCGCAAATATGACGATTTGCCCGCGCCCGACGCCGCCTGGATGACCAGGAGACGCGGCCGGCCGTTGCGGCGCAGAATGCGCAGCTTATCCAGTCCGCGCACGATGTCGGCATCGCGGCCGAAAAAAATGCCGGCATCGTCTTCCGTAAAGGCGCTCAAGCCGGGAAAAGGATCGGCGTCGGGTTTGTCCGCAGGGGGCCAGGCGAAGCGATCCGGGGTAATGCCGCGCTTGACCAAAAAGTCTTTGACGCGCGCAAGCCCGTCCGCATTGAACCGGACTTCACGCCGCTCGCCGCGGTACTCGATGGTTTCGATGTGGCTTTGCGGCGGCGCCGCGAGATCGACGATCTGCCGGTCCTTGTAGGAATCCAGCCGACGATCGTCGAACTCCAGATCGTGCAACAGAACGACGATGATCTCCTTGCCGGCATCTTCCGCCTTGCGGACTTCGGCAAGGCATTCCGGCGAGGAGAGGGCGTCGGGCGAGGCGAGCAGCACGACGGCCTCGCAGCGGGCATTGGCCTTGTTCAGAGAATCCTTCCATCGTTCGCCGGCGCCGATACTGTCCAGGTCGAGATAAACGTCCTCTTTCGGCCAGCCCATGGTGGCGAGCCATTGCTTGAACGCAACCGCCGCCGCGTTGTCCTTGCTTGAATGGCTGATGAACAGGCGTGACAAGCATGTGCCCCGCAACAGATTTGAACTTCGAGGCAGCATAAGCCGCCGATCGCGACCCTGACAACCGATTGCAGAGCGCGAAGGATGGCGGCGCGCGTCTGGTCGTTGTCTAAAGTTTTAGGTCGGGTGCGACGTGTTTGTTCTTGCTCTGGTCGCTGCTGACCAACGGTGAGGCGAGTGCTCAGCTTCGAAAGGTCGAGGCCAATTGGATGCAGTGGGCAGGAGGGCGATGGGTCAGGTTCAACCCTTCGGCTCGATGACTGCATCGGCGCCGTTGCGCTGGCCGGCCCCGCCTAAGCTCGACCGAACAACCGCGTGTTGATCGAGATCAAGGTTCCGGACCGCAATTTGATGAATTTATCGCATGCCTGCGAAACCCTGCCGATACGGCGGGCGATTTTGCAGTTTGGAGTGCAAATATGCGGATCGAGCGGATATTGTTGCTAACCTGTCTGCTTTACCCCGGCTTGGCGTGGAGCCAAGACGCGACCAATGCTGACGATATTCGCGAGGGCCACCGCTTGGCGTCCGAATTGTGCTCGATTTGTCACCTGGCAACGCCCGACCAGGCCTTTCGGCCAATGAGCCGTCCACCGGCTCCGCCGTTTGCAACCATTATTCGGCGCAAAGATTTCACTGCGGAATGGCTTACTAACTTCCTCAAGACCACCCATCGTGGCTTGGACGAGCCGAATGGCATGGCAAATCCCGACTTGGCCGATTATCAGATCAAGCAGGTCGTCGCCTACATGATGAGCGTGCGTCAGCAGTAAGCGCGTCAACATGAAAACCGAGGCGCAATTCCAGACAAGCCGCGATTCCTCTACGCCATTGACAGCGGATCAAATTTCATCGGCCGCGCGCGTCCTGGATCGCCTGCCACACGCGTTGCGGCGTTGCCGGCATTTCGATGTGGCGGACGCCGCGATCCCATAGCGCGTCGACCACGGCGTTGATGACGACGGCAAGCGCCGGCACGGTGCCGCCTTCGCCGGCCGGGCGGATGCCGAGCGGGTGCGTGGTCGAGGGCACTTCGGAAAGTTCCGTGGCGTAGGGCAGCAGGTCCGAGGCGCGTGGCATGGCGTAATCCATGAACGAGCCGGCGAGCATCTGGCCGCTCTCGGGATCGTAACAGGCGTGTTCCATCAGCGCCTGGCCGACTCCTTGGGCGATGCCGCCGTGGACCTGGCCGTGGATAATGAGCGGATTGACCGCGCGGCCAACGTCGTCGACGGCGGCGTAGTTGACGAGCGTTACCGCGCCGGTATCCGGATCGACCTCGACCTCGCAGACCTGGCAGCCGTACGGAAAGCTTGCCTCGGCGACGGTCTTGTCGCACTCGGCCGCGAGCGGGCCCTGCAGATCGGCGGGAAGATCGCGGCGCTCGGTCATGGCGCGCGCCACATCGAACAGACCGATCGAATGGTTGGTGCCTTTGACCGTGAAGCGGCCGCCCTTGAATTCGATGTCGGCCGCGCTCGTCTCCAGGAGATGTTCGGCGATCTTGGTCGCCTTCTCGATCACATCGTCGGATGATTTTTTGATGACGATGGAGCCGAGCCGCATGCCGCGGCCGGAATGGGCGCCGCCGCCGACAGTGACGCGATCGGTATCGCCGGCGATGACGCGGACGGCTTCGATTGGTACGCCGAGCCACTCGGTGACGAGCTGGGCGAAACTCGTCTCGTGGCCCTGGCCCTGCGAGGTGACGCCGATCACGAGTTCGACCGTGCCTTCGGGCTTGACCAGGATCTCGGCCTTCTCGCGCGGCACGCCGGTCGAGATATCGACGTAGTTGGCGACGCCGATGCCGCGGCATTTGCCGCGCTTCTTGGCCTCGGCCCGGCGCTTCTTGAAGCCGTCCCAGTCGCCGAGTTTCAGCGCCATGTCCATGGCGGCGCCGTAATCGCCGCTGTCGTATTCCATGCCGAACGGATTTTTGTACGGCAACTCCTTCGGCTTGACGAGATTGCGCCGGCGCAACGCGACGCGGTCGAGACCGCACTCGCGCGCCGCGAGATCGATCAGCCGCTCGACGACGAAGATCACTTCGGGCCGGCCGGCGCTGCGATAGGGGCGGGTCGGCGAGGTGTTGGAGAGCGTGGCGCGGGCGCGGAAATGCGCCGCCGGCACGCGATAGATGCTCGACATCATCTGCACGCCCTTTTGCACCATCGAGTAGTTCGTGGTGTGGCCGCCGAGATTGCCGAGATTGGAGCCGCGCATGGCGAGGAAATTGCCCTTGGCGTCGAGCGCCAGCTCCGCTTCGACCGCGAGATCGCGCGCCTGATAGTCGGACAAAAAAGATTCGTGGCGCTCGATGATCCATTTCACCGGCCGCCCGACCTTCTTGGCGGCCCACGCCACCAGCGCGAACTCGGCATAGATCATGCCGCGGGTGCCGAAATTGCCGCCGACGTCGCCCATCAGCACGTGCACCTTGTCGGATGGCACGCCGAGAATCGTGGCGAGGTCGTCCTTGAGCCGCACGGCGCCGCCATTGCCGGCGTAAAGCGTGTAGCGGCCGATCGCCGGATCGAACGCCGCGAGCGCGGCGCGCGGCTCCATCGGCACGCCCGTGACGCGGCGCACCCAGGTTTCGAAGCGCGTGATATGTGCAGCGCGCGCGAATGCTGCTTCGGTCGCCGCGGCGTCGCCAAGACCGGCGTCGAAGCAGACATTGGAGCGCGCGCTCTCGTGCACGCGCGGCGCGTCCTGCCGCGCCGACGTCCGCGTCTCCACCACGGCCGGCAGCACCTCGTAGTCGATCTCGATGGCCTCGGCGCCGTCCTTGGCAGCGTTGACGGTTTCGGCGACCACCATGGCGACGGCTTCGCCCACAAAGCGCGCCTTGTCGGTCGGCAGCGGATAATGCGGCGCGGTGAACACTTCGGGCGGGTTGAGCTGGATTTCCGCCGGATGCTGCGACCACACCTTGTGCGGAATCGGATGCAAGCCGTCGGCGACGAAATCGGCGCCGGTGAGCACGGCGAGCACGCCTGGAACTTTCAGGGCCGCGTCCTTGGCGATCGAACGGATGCGCGCATGGGCATGCGGCGAACGCAGCATCACTGCATAGACCTGCCCCGGCAGATTTTCGTCGGCGGCGTAGCGGCCCGCGCCCCGCACCAACCTCAAATCTTCACGCCGGCGCACGGGTGCGCCTATTCCAGAACCGTTCGCTGGCAAATCCATACGGCGTCAGTGTATCAGAGAATTGGTTGCGATGTAGCGGTGCAGCTACGACGAGGGCCGCCCGTGGGGACGGCCCAGTCAAGTTCGACCCACCATGGTCAGAGCCCGGCTTAGCGTCGATGTCCGCCGGTTGATCCCCTATGGAGAAGTATGACCGGCGCGGAGGGCTTGCCGATTGGCTTGTGGACGATTGGGATCGGATGGAATGGCACGGGATGACCGCTGACCGGCTTAGGCGACGTGGGATGCCTGCCGACTGAAATTGGGTGGCGGGCGATCGGCGTTGGATTCTTGGTCACCGGATTGCCGGGCGCGGCAGCGACGGGGGTTTTGCTGATCGGTGCAGCGACGGGCGATTTGCCGACTTTGCCTGTGTCCGGCGATACCACGATGCACTCCCCGTCCAGGCTGGGGCACCAGATTACGCCGCCGCCATCAAATGTGATCGTAAACGTGCCGTTGGCTCCGATAGTGATGCTGCAATCGTCGCGATCGATGCACGACTGGGCCACCGTGCGCCCATCGGTTGCATGAGCGGGTGCAAGCATCGCGATTGATGCCAAGCCGAGCGTCAGGGTCAGTGCGAGCGGGCGCGAAAGGTTGGTCAACATGATCGTCTCCTGCGTTTGGTCGTCCCGTTGATCGGTCCGAGATGATCAGGAGGGTAGGAAGACGCCGTTGCGGCCGATGTGTTGGCGGTCACAAAAAGGACGATTGTCGGCGGCGCCGATCAAGCGCCGCTCCCCGCGGCAGCGGCTATCCCAGAAAGGGCAGTCTTATTGCCGCGCGAAACAGGCAGTCATCGGACGCGGACCTTGGCTGTGATCTAACGGTGGTGTTTATTATCCGGTGCGCATTTGGGGAAATCAGATGGCATTAAGCTGCAGGATCGCGATCGTCGGCGGCGGCCTTGCGGGCCTCGCTGCGGCGCAATCGCTCAAGACCTTCGGGTTGAAGGCGGAAGTGTTCGAGCAGGCTCCGGCGCTTGGCGAGATCGGCGCCGCCGTCAACATCAGCCCGCAGGCCGTCAAGGCGCTGCAGGCGATCGGGCTCACCAACGAGATTGCGGCCGTGGGCACCGCGTCGCCCGGCATCTACACCCGCAACATGCAGACCGGCGAGTTCCTGGAATTCCACGATCGCCACAAGGCCGGCGCGCGCTTCGGTGCGCCGTATTTCACCTTTCATCGCGCCGACCTGCTCGATGCGCTCGCCACCGGGCTCGACCGCAGCAGCATTCATCTCGGGCACCGCCTCGCCGGGCTGGAGGAGAAGAGCGACCGGGTCGTGCTCGCGTTCGATAACGGCGCGCGGCTCGAAGCCGAATACGTCATCGGCGCCGACGGCGTGCGTTCGGTTATCCGGCAAACTTTGTACGGGGCCGACAATCCGACCTACACCGGCCAGATGGTGTGGCGTGCGCTGCTCGACAGCGCCAACGTGCCGTTCGAAGCCATCGAGCCGACCGGTCACGTGCAGTGGGTCGGGCCGGGATGCCATCTGCTCGCCTACTACATCCGCGGCACCAAGATGGTGAACATCGTCACCCAGGAAGACACCGACAAATGGGTCGAGGAAAGCTGGTCGACACGCGGCGATCCCGCCGAGATGCGGCTGAGTTTCCCCAATCCTGAGCCGCGGCTGAAGCTGCTTTTGAGCGTGGTGACCGAGTGCTCGAAATGGGGTCTGTTCACCCGGCCGCTGACGCGCAACTGGGGCCGCGGCCGCATTCAGCTGATCGGCGATGCCGCGCATGCGATGCTGCCGAATGCCGGGCAGGGCGCCGGCCAGGCGTTCGAGGATTCCTACATTCTCGGCCGCTGGCTCGAAGCTTGTCCGGATCCGGTCGAGGCCTTCGCCAATTTCCGCCGCATCCGTATCCCGCGCGTGCACGGCGTGCAGCGGCTTTCGCTCGCCAACGCGCGCTTCAAGCACATGCGCGACAGCGCCGTGCAGAAGCAGTCAATTGCCTCGGGTAAATCCAGCGTCCACGGCAACGCCGATTGGGTCTATGGCTACGATCCCATCGGCGCCTGGGATAAGGAGCCGACGGTGCCGGAGAGTTACGCCGCGTGAACTGCGCCGCGCCGGTGCGCGAAACGCTCGCGGTCGTGCGGCTGTGAATAGTCGACGGTCGGGCCGGCCGGGATGATGCCGTTGGCGCCGACCGGGCCGGCCTTGCTGTAAACGCCGCGCTTCATGCCGGCGATATCGCACACCGCGGCAATGCCGGGTGTCTGATACAGCTCGCGCAGATAGTTCGACAGGTTCGGATATTCGGT
>Ga0335081_10020196_pt1 | contig 10773 bp, 11 predicted proteins | sample Lox_Sample_35_FD_206713 | JGI IMG/M metagenome (GOLD analysis project Ga0335081, IMG submission 206713) | Soil microbial communities from Loxahatchee National Wildlife Refuge, Florida, United States - Lox_Sample_3.5 | ecosystem: Environmental > Terrestrial > Soil > Wetlands | place: USA... | reverse complement strand
CGGGCTGAGTTCGCCGCGATGTCGCGCAGTGCTCCGGTGATCGACGCCGACGCGTTCCGGGCGGACCAGGAGACCGCCGCCGACCAGGCCGGAAGCGCTTATGACCGCTGAGCCGGCGCGGCGCGGCCTGCTGGACACCAACATCATGATCCTGCGGAGCCGGATCGCCCCGGATAAGCCTCCCGATGAGATGGCGATCAGCGCCGTCACGCTCGCCGAGCTGTCCGCCGGGCCGCATGAGGTGCGGCCCGGCACCGAGCAGGAAACCTATTTCGAGGCGGCCGAGCGGGCTCGCCGGCTCGACGTGCTGCAGCGGGCTGAGCACGAGTTCGACCCGATCCCCTTCGACGCGGACGCCGCCCGGGCCTACGGGCGGGTGACGGCAGCGGTGGTCGCGGCAGGCCGGAAGCCGCGCCGCCGGGCGGTCGGCCTGATGATCGCCGCCACGGCGATCGCCGCCGAGTTGCCGCTGTACACCACCAAGCCCGGCGATTTCGCCGGCCTGGATCACCTTGTCACGGTGGTCGCGGTAACCAGGCCCGAAGTCCCGAACGAGCGCCAAGCCGCCCGGTAGAAATGACACCAAGCAGTTGGCGCCGGATCCGGCGGCTCAGGACAGGAACCCGGCGCAGCATACGGCCGAAAGTCCCTTAGCAGCAGCCAATGACAACGTCAGCGGGCGGCAGCACCCAATGACGCTCGCGCGTCACGGGCAACCGGGGATATGTCCGGCCACCAAAACGGACGGCCAGAAGTTGCCGTGTCCTAGACGTATTGCCAGGTACAGCCCTCGCTGTGCTCATGGTGATGACTGCACGGCGCGAACCGGGTACCGGCTTTGACGTGATTCTGGACATCGTGGTGCCGCGCGCATTCGACGATCCCGTCGCGAGGAACGACCTGTCCTGGCTTGTAGGTCTCGGTCGCCGCCGTGCTCTCGGCACGGCCCGGCATCAGCGGCGCCGCCGCCTTCAGCAGGTCCTCGGTGAACTTCCGCTGGCTGGCCAGCAACTGCTCGGCGAAGTCGTAGGTACTGGCCACCGCACCCTCCGGCTTTGCCCTCATCAGGTCCTCGGTGAACTTCCGCTGGCTGGCTAGCAGGTGCCCGGCGAAGTCCTGGGCGCTGGCCACGGCACCCTCTGGCCCGGGCAGCTTGTCCGCGAACGGCACACCGACGGACGGCAGCTTCGGACTGGCTGTCCTGACGGTTTCGGCCAAGTTCCTGACCGCGGCGATCACGGCCTCCTGGCTCTTACGGATGACGGCAAGGAACTCTTCCTGGCCGGAAGTGCTAGCCATCGTCTTGGCCTCCTTGTCAGCTTCTAACGGAAGATTCTTCTTAGCTGAAGTGGCTGGGCATAGTCCAGGGTGGCTCAGTATCCCTGTGACGTCGAGGGACCTTGGTCCCTCGCTGGCCGACCGAAAGGGTGAGCTGAAAGCAACGGTGACAGCAACAGCAGCGGCCAACGGCAAGCGACGGCGACCGGCGCCAGTGCAGCGCACTCGCACGATTCACCGCAACTGGGGATATGTCCGGCCGAAAAGCAGGCGGTCGGTCAGCCGTCAAGATGGCGGGAGGGTATAGGAAACCGCGGATCAAATCGCCTGCTTTGTAAGCCGATTTTGTAAACCGGACCCGCTGATCCGGCGACTCAGGAGAGTACCTCAGCCAACATGTTGTCGAATAGTCCTTGGTAATACTAAATATTCAAGGCAGCGCCGCTGGCCCGGCGTCGGCGCCGCGCTCTGCCTTGAGAGGCCCACGCGGCGCACGCCAGGCCTCGCCGCTGGTAACTCGCCACAGATCAGCCAGGCTCACCGGAATACAGTGGTCATGAGCGGCGCGTTCCCGGCGAACCGTTGTCCAGCTGCGGGATGGCGTCACCAGAGCGTTCCGTGCAGTCGCCGAGGGCGTGCTTCGGCTTCACCCCCTGGACTCACGGCCCGCTCGCACACATGATCGGCGGCTCCTGGGAGCAACGAGACCAAAAGCTATCCAGGTGGAAGGCCGCCAGCGCTACTACGGGCTGGTTGTAGCCCACGCGCTGAGCAGCATATAGGTAGCGTCTACCGCTTGGGCCCTTTCCCCTTCGTCCCTTAGCCGCTGCTCAAACGTCTCCATGCCGATCTCCTCGGCGGTGGCCACTCCGGTGCCCACGATCAGCGGCGCGGCGACACGGATGTTCTCCACCAGGAAGGCGATACCGACCGGATCGTCGGGTCCGAAGTGCGGCTGGACTCCGATCATTCCCAGCGGGCGCAGCCCCGCCTCTTGGACAATGGCCCACAGCCGCGGGCCAAGCATCGTCAACCCGGCCCTGGCGAAACCTTCGACCAGCCAGGACTTGACCTGGGCCCCAAGCGGAATCTCTGGCAGCCACCGCATCGAGGAGAGATCGACTTCTACCGGCACGACCAGGCCGCCCGAACGCAGTACCGTCGCCCGCCGCCGCAGCACGGCGGCCGGATCCGGAACCGCCCACAGGGTCAGCCGTTCGACGATCGCGTCGAACGGGCCGCCCGGCGCCGGGTCATGGATGTCGCCTTCCACGAACCGCACCTGCGTCAGGCTGCGTTGTGCGGCCCGCACCCGAGCCCGGGCCAGCGCATCCGGCGAGCGGTCGACGCCGACCACGCAGCCATCGGGTCCCACGAGGTCGGCGGCCACGAATGCCACGTCCCCGGCCCCGCAGCCCAGATCGAGCACCCGCATGCCGGGTCGGATGCCCGCCTCGGCAAAGATCATCCGCGTCGCCGGGATCGCTCTGCCCTGGGCCTCAAGACGGGTCACTTCGTCTTCACCGATGCCTGTGCCGAGCTGGTAGCCGGTGTCGCTGTCACCCATCGGGTTCCCTCCCTTGCCAGGCCCGCCATGATTATCCCGCGCCTGGCCCCCGGCCTGGCAAGACAGCAGGTATGGAGCACGCTGGATGTGGCGGCAGCATCGATAGTGCAGCTTGGGAAAATGCGGCGGCGGCAGAAGGTAGCACCCGCGCCCGGCACCCGGCCGGTGCGCCGTTCTGGCATATGCCTGCGCGCTAGCGGATATGGGTACGGACCCTGGCCTCTGGTGCGACGTGACCAAGGACTCTTACATCGGCTGCGCCCGAACATGGCGTGCTAGACATGGACGTGGTCGATCAAGAGACCACTGTCCTCAAGTCACCCTTCTGGTCGCGCGAAGGGAATGAGTTCCATGGAGGAGAACGCCAAGGCCAGGGACCCAGAAGAGCAGGCCGTCATTATCAGGCAGCGCTGGGAGCTCAGTTATGGGCGCGGGCGTGAGGACCGGCCCGGCCCACTGCCGGAAGGATACGAACCGGCGCGGGACCAGTTCGATCCGCCGCTGGGCAAGATGTCAGGACACCGCTGTGATGGCTGGCGTCGCATGACCGGCGACGAGGGCTATTACGCGGCTTGCTCGTGCGGGTGGCGCGGTACCGAGACGGACCACGTGAGCCTGATGCTGGGCCAGGTAGAGGAACACCTGGACGCGGTCCGGGCGGTGCGCGGCGGGTGCCCGTCAGCTCAGGCACCGGGCCGGAAGGAGCGCGAGGCCGGCCTTCGCGAGAAGCAGCCGGATGAGCGCACGCGGGAGCTGTACACGTTGGTGGAAAACCAGCAAGTACGCCTGTCGCGGGCTCTGGAGCACTCAGCTGATCTGGTGTCGGCCAGCCGGGACCAGGCCGAGCGCTTCGTGGCCGTGCTCGAGCATGCGGCGGCCAGAGTCGCACCGGAATGGGCCAAGACCGAGGCAGCTGTGCGACGCGAAGAGGCTCTGCGACGTCAGGCCAAACGCGCGAAGGAGTGGAGCGACGGAATCGTAGCCGCTGCCGGGGCTCTCGCCGTGATAGCACACGAAGTCGCCCTGGCTGATCAGGACCTGGAGACCTGCTATCGCAGCGGCTCCGCTGAATATCGGCGCCTGGCCGGCGAGTCCGCGAACCGGCACGACGGCAGAGAGGTTATGGCAGGATGACCTGCGCCTTGCATGTGGTCTGGGACGAGCGGCTGACTGACTATCACTTCGGGCCCGGCCATCCGCTGGCACCGATGCGCGTGGAGCTGACGATGCGGCTCGCGCACGAGTTCGGGCTGTGGAGCCAGCCCGGCGTGACGACGGCCAACCCGGCTCCGGCCACCGACGCCGAGCTGGAGTTGGTGCACGACCCGCGGTACATCACGGCGGTGCGGACGGTCAGCGGCTGGGCCCAGGACCTCGGCGCCCGTGGCCTGGGGGCGACCCAGTTCCGTTATGCGCGGGCGTTCGGACTGGGCACCGCGGACCAGCCGGTATTTGCCGGCATGCACCAGGCATCGGCGCTGGTGGCCGGGGCGACCCTGGCCGCAGCCCGCGCGGTGTGGTCCGGAACGGCCGAGCACGCGGCCAGCATCGCCGGTGGCATGCATCACGCGATGGCCGCCCACGCCAGCGGGTTCGGCGTCTACAACGACCCGGCGATCGCGATCGCCTGGCTGCTGGGACAGGGCGCCGAGCGAATCGCCTACGTGGACATCGACGCCCACCACGGCGACGGGGTGCAGAGCGCGTTCTACAACGATCCGCGGGTGCTGACCATCAGCATGCACCAGCATCCGGCGGACATGTTCCCGTTCACCGGCCTGCCCACCGAGACCGGTGGGCCCGGCGCGGAAGGGTCCGCGGTAAACATCGCGCTGCCCGCGGGAATGAAGGATGCGCGCTGGCTGCGCGCGTTCCACGCGATCGTCCCGCCGCTGCTGGCCCAGTTCCGGCCGCAGATCCTGGTCAGCCAGCATGGGGCTGACACTCACCGGCTTGATCCGCTGGCCCGCCTGGAGCTGAGCATCGACGGGCAGCGCGCCACCCATGCCGCGATCCATGCGCTGGCCCATGACCTGGCCGACGGGCGGTGGCTACTGACCGGCGGCGGCGGGTATGAGCTGGTCCGCGTGGTGCCGCGGAGTTGGACGCACCTGCTCGCCGAGGCCGCGGGCCAGCCGATCGACCCGCAGGCCCAGACTCCGGCCTCGTGGCGGGAGTACGTCGCGCTGCGCACCGGCGTGCCCGCACCGGAGCAGATGACCGAGGGGGAACCCGCGGTGTTCAAGCCGTTCGAGTCCGGCTACGACCCAGGCCATCCGGCCGACCAGGCGATCATCGCCACCCGCAACGCGGTCTTCCCCCTACATGGGCTGTCGCCGTGACCAGGCTGGGACAGCGATCGGCTTGCTCATAACCCGGGGGTCGGAGGTTCAAATCCCCTCCGGCTACTAATTTCCGCAGGTCAAGGCCCTTTCCCGGCCGGGAGAGGGCCTTGTGCGTGACCGGCAATGTGAACCAAAGGAAGGTGCCGGTGCGGTACGCCGCGGCCGGATAGGTGGGACGGGCTGGCACGGAGCGAGACAGCGCGGAACCCGGTAGACGACATCGCCTGCGATCTGTCCCGGGCTCGGGTTACGGTGGCTGCGGGATGCCGTTATCTCCCGCTTCGGGTGAAGCGGCCGGGTGCATGATGGCCATCCGGATATGGATGGTGAAGCTCTGGATCATGACCTCGGCGGCCTGGCGCATGATCGCCCGGTCCGGTCCCACGCCCAGGACGCCGAGCGGCGGCCGGTAAGCCCCGCAGACCGCGAGCATGGTGGCGCCTGCCCCGGCCGGGATGAGCTTGATGTCCGCGTCCAGGGCCGGGAACAGCGAGCCTGCCGGCCCGGTGACCTCCCAGCGCATCGTCCAGGTGGCGCCGTCTGCGCGGGTCACCATGTCGCGGACCAGCACCTGGACGAGCCGGCACATGCCCAGTGCGGGCACCCACGGCCCGATCTGGGCCAGGCAGGCTTGCCATTCCTCGTAGGCGCCGCCGGATGCACGCCGCAGCAGGCCGCCGCGGACCAGGTTCACCAGCCTGGCCTGGACGACGTAGAAACCGAGATCCAGCTGGACCTGCGCGCCGACGAACATGCGGCAAGTGAAACCACCGCCAAGACTACGAAGCAGGGGACGGAAGTCCCTGCTATCGCGCTGGAAGTCCACAGGCGCCAGGCACCGGGCTGGCGCGATCATTCCTACCTGGGTTCGGGGAGGTCGCTCGCACTTCCGCCGGCATGCCGGGCGCCGGGCGCCGGAGCCGCCGGGCGGACCATCTTCCGGCCTTCGGACTTACCTGAATAACGGGCAAAGACGCGACCGATGTCACGGATTGTCCTGAACGGGTCCGGTCGCCTGGCCGGGTATCGACCGATCAGGTGACTACGGCAGATTCAAGGCTCCCGGTCGGTGATCCTCATGCCCTGGCCCGATCCGACCGTGGACGATACGAGCCACGTAGGCGGCGGCCTGGGTGCGCTGCTTCAGGCCGAGCTTGCGGAACATCGTCGACACGTAGTTCTTCACCGTCTTCTCCGCCAAGGACAGCTGCTCACCGATCTCCCTGTTGGTCAGGCCCTCCCCGATCAATTCCAGGACGCCGCGCTCATGCGGGGTCAGCGAGGCCAGCGGGTCGGGCTCGCCGGACTCGTCCCGCAGCCGGGCCATCAGCTTGCTCGCCGCACGAGGATGTAGCAGCGGCTGGCCGGAGGCAGCCGCGCGGACCGCGCCGACCAGATCGGAGCCGTGGACCTGCTTGAGCACGTACCCCGCCGCTCCCGCCATGACCGAATCCAGCAGCACCTGGTCGTCGCTGAACGCGGTGAACATCAGGCAGGCCACCCCGGGCAGCCGCGACCGGACCTCCCGGCAGACCCGCACCCCGTCGCCATCGGGTAGCCGGACATCGAGCACGGCCACATCGGGGCGCAGCACCGGAATGCTGGCCAGCGCGTCCGCTGCCGTGCCCGCCTCGCCGATCACCCGGATGTCCGGCTCGGTCTCCAGCAGCCCGCGCACCCCGCGGCGGACGATCTCATGATCGTCCAGGACGAACACGCTGATCGGCTCTCTGGCCGGATCACCGGATGCTCTGGCGCTCACTGGGCCTGACACCTGACCCTCGGATATGGCCCAGCAAGCTGGACAAGGACACTATCCGGGCAATCTATGCAGGTTATCGGAACCCGAGTACCGGCAAAGGTCCCCAGGCGGGCAGCCCGGACGGCCTGCGCGGCTGGCACGAGCAGACCCCTAAGTCAGGGTCGTTCGGCCCTACTCGCGCGCGATCATGTGCCTACCCCTATGGATCTGATGCTCCCCGAAGTAAGCGCCTGCGTGTTGCGTATCCGATCGGGTGGTAAGGCAAGGGAGCTCATAGTGACCCCGCCCTAACTCAATGCCGCTTAGCCATGGGTCCCCGGTGGGGCGTCGCGCAGGCGCGAAATAGGGCATCAGCCACGACAGCACCATCTATAACGTATTTCCGGTCAGGTTGATGGGCGGCCAGGGCGGTCCGCCCGGGCCGGGGCCGGCCGGCCGGCGCCCGCCCGCGGCCTGCCCGCCCCGCCAGCCCCGCCAGCCTCAGCGGGCTCTCCGGGCCGCCCGGAACCGGGCCGGCGCCCGCCGGGAAACGACATCGATGGTCCATTGATGTCGCTGGGGCAGCATCGGTGGACCACCGATGCTGTTTCAGCGGGTCCCCGGGGACCACCGGGCTGAGGCCGGAGGCGTCGAACGAGGCTGACGTGCATGACGGGGCACCGGGGGCCGGGCCATCCGGCCCTGATCAACTTAAGCTGACCGGAAATGTGAGACCTTTACGGGCCGGCGACTCTAGCCCGCGACCACCTGCACCGGCCCGGATTTTCACGCACCGCGCCCCGGGCCTACTCAGCGCGCACTCTCGGCGCGCCGGGCCTGACGGCTCCGGCCGTGAACAGCGGGAACGGACGCGAGCAGCCGAGAGGGAATGCGGCCAGGGTGGCGGTGCGCCCATGAGGGCCTACACCTGGTGTGGATCCGGCGGAGTCCTGCCCGGGAGAGCCATGCAGGTACCGAAGGCCCTGATCGGGTGCGAGGTGTGCCGGGTGGCGTTCGACTTCCAGACCGGGCTTTGGCTTGTTGGCCAGAACCCAGATGGAAGCCGGAGGGTTACGGCCGAGCTGGTCATCGAAACGCCGTTCACGCTGCGTGACACAGCCGGTAGTTGCCGCGAACTCGATCCGAACACCAGCAGGTCTGCCCTGGCTCCGGTCATCGATCTCTTCTTCAACTCGATCACGGGGTAACCGTCACGGATCGAGGCACGCTGACGCTCGACTTCGACGACGGTGCGCAGCTGATCGTCAGCCCACATCCGCAGTACGAGTCCTGGGAGCTGCAGGGTCAAGGCATATCAGGCATCCTGGTCGGCCCGGGCGGCGAAACCGGCTGGCCAGACTGACCGCACTCCAGGGGGACAACCAGGCAATGACCCGCCCCGGTACAGCCAATGGTTCACGGTCCAAACGCCCACGCCACCATCAGCGGGAACTCCGGCCGGGCCGTCGACACGTAGGTGGCCATGTTGCTCTCGTGGATGCCGGAAATCGTCCCGCTGCCCGGAACGAGACCTCGACCATCGGGCCAGCGCCCTCATCTGGCAGCACCCGTGTCCCGATGATCTGGCCCATCTCCTCGCCGGTCTACGGATCTGATGCTGGCTCCTCCGCTGCCGCTGCTTCTTCGGATACGTCGAGCAGCGCCTGGCATACGTCGGTGATGTCGACGATGCCGGCCAGGCCGGCGTCTGCCATGACCGGCAGGTGCCGGAAGCGCCCGCTCGTCATGACCTTGGCGGCGTCACGGACGCTCGTGGTGGTACTGACGACGGCCGGGTCGGCCGTCATCAGCTGGTAGATCCGGACATCGTTCGGGTTCCTCCCGTCTGCGACCGCGTGCGAGACGTCGGCCTCGGTGATGATGCCGATCGGCTGGCCGGTGTGCGGCCGGGTGACGATGAGGGCGGTCGCTCCGGCGCGCTTCATCAGGTAGGCGGCGGCGGCCACGTGGTCGTTCTGCGCGACCGTCGTGACCGGCGGGTGCATGATGTCCGCGACCGTGGCCGGGGCCGGATGTGGTGCTGAGGTATCTGCCATGATCTGCTCCCTGGGAGATCCGGTCACACAGTTAGGTATTCGATCACATCCCCTGGCCGGGGCATCGCGCCCGTGGCATCCGCCGCGGGACCGCGCTGCCGGCCGCGGCGGTGACGCCGCGGCGGTGGCGGGAATGAAGGGCCAGCGGGCCGGGAACCAGATTCGCGCGCGGGACGCGGCAGGACAGGCTGAGAGGGAGGAGACGCAGAAGACCTGCGCCGGCCTCGCGCCGCAAGCGTGCCCACGTCGCATGGCTCATAACCCAGAGGTCGGAGGCCCTTTCTCGAACACAAAAGGGTCTTCTGCATGAGGGTTGCGAACGGATCTGCTAACGGGCACGGCCTCACGCCGTCTCGCCTGGGTGGCGACCACCCGTCTGGGAGGTGATTACCGCCAGTGGGAGGTACACAGTCCAGGCCCATGAGGAACACGTACCGAGGTTGCTTGGCTACACTGCTCCTTCAGCCGCCTCGCCCTCCAGTTCATCTACGGCAATGCCGCGGATGTAGGTGGCGATGCGCAGCGCGTCCTCCGTGGGAATCGAGGCCATATAAGCACGCCCGTCCTCATCCCACATGTTCATGATGATGAACCCGTCCACGTAACTCGTCTCGTACTTGTCCACGATGAACCGGGTGGCCGCTTCGACGACCGGATCGCCATGTTCCCTTTCCATCTCCGTTCCCTTCCCTCTATCGCCCAGCTGAGCTTGTTGTCCGCTGCATTGCCGCCGTATTCTCCGCCACTTCGCGCCCCCATGTACTATCGGGCGTCGTGCCTATCCAGTGGCGCGCTTGACCGACCCTCCTTGCCAGCAGGCTTCCCTGTGCGAGCTGATCGTGTCAGAGGAATCCGGCCCCAAACCGGGGGACCGACGTCCCAGGAAGACCGGGACATCTTCTTCCCGGCACGTCGGCCCCGCGCCGGCGGCCAATCCGGGACACCGCGTCGCGATGCAGTCGCCTGGCTGGAGACACGGCATCACCCCGGAGTCACACACGATGGTCCGGCCAGCGCCCCATGGGGGCGCAGCCTGGTACTAACCGCGTCCGTCGGGCCAGGATTGGAAGCTATGCCGGATAAGGTCAACGCCAGCAAAGTGGTGTGCTACATCGTCCGGGATGGGCAGCTGCTGGTCTTCCGCCACGCTGACTATGACCTGGAGCACGTTGGTCTCCAGGTCCCGGCCGGAAGTATCCGGCCGGGAGAAGCCGCCGAGGAGGCAGCCCTGCGCGAAGCGCGCGAGGAAACCGGCCTCAGCCAGTTCAGCGTGGTGCGCAAGCTAGGAGAGATCATCTACGACATCAGCCCTTATCGTTACGAGATCCAGCACCGGCACGTTTTCCAGCTTCAAGTCCACGAGCCAACTGAGCAGCGATGGCCCAGCCAGGAGCTGCACGACGGCCACCAACCTCCTACCCGCCTGGAGTGCTTCTGGATCCCGCTCCGGAATGCTCACATTCTCCAGGCAGGGCAAGGCGCGCTGATCGGGGCGATCTTGGACGAGTAGCCCACACGTCCGGGCTCGTAGCGCGCGGCCGCCCGCACGATCCACGCCAACGTGGGATATGTCCGGCCTCAAACCGGTCGTGACCTGTGTTTTGCTCTCGGCGGTTCTCGTCGCTGCACGCGGTATGCGGCGCCCGTCTGCCCTGCACGTCACCCGCCGGCCGTTGGCGCACATCCGGACCATTCGCCGGGCGGCAAGGGACCTAGGCCCCTTGCCCAGCTCGGCGTCCGGGATCCATCGTGTAACCAGGAGGCGAATGTCCTCAAGGCAGTGGC
>Ga0335081_10020195_pt1 | contig 10773 bp, 11 predicted proteins | sample Lox_Sample_35_FD_206713 | JGI IMG/M metagenome (GOLD analysis project Ga0335081, IMG submission 206713) | Soil microbial communities from Loxahatchee National Wildlife Refuge, Florida, United States - Lox_Sample_3.5 | ecosystem: Environmental > Terrestrial > Soil > Wetlands | place: USA... | reverse complement strand
GGTCGTGCACCCGCTGCTCTTTGCGGTCAACACGGTGCTGATCTTCGTGACCGGGATACTCATCACCTCCCTCGCCCTGCTCGCCGATCTGATCGTCCGATCGAGAGGAGACGTCTGACCGACATGCATTCCGGTGAAAGCAGTCCCCGCACCCGCATCACCGTCATCGGCGCCGGGTATCTCGGGCTGACGCACGCGACGTGCCTGGCTGAATTCGGGCACGACGTGCTCGCGGTCGACACCGATGCCCGCAAGGTGGCCCAGATGGCCAGCGGCACCGCGCCGTTCTTCGAGCCCGGGCTGCAGGAGCTGCTGCGCAAGCAGCTGGACACGGGCCGGCTGCGGTTCACGGCCAGCCACGCCGACGCCGCCCGGTTCGGTGATATCCATTTCCTGTGCGTGGGGACCCCGCAGGCACCGGACGGCTCCGCCGACCTGTCGCAGGTCTACGCGGCGGCGGACGCCCTGGCGCCGCATCTGGCTGGCCCGTGCCTCATCGCCGGGAAGTCCACGGTCCCGGTGGGCACCGCGCGGGCGCTGGCCGCACGGATCGCGGCCCGGGCGCCGGCCGGTACCGGAGCCGAGATCATCTGGAACCCGGAGTTCCTCCGCGAGGGCTCAGCGGTGCAGGACAGCCTGCTCCCGGACCGGATCGTTCTCGGCGCCGTGTCGCAGCGGGCCGCAGAGCGGCTGAAGCAGGTGTATGCGGTTCCGATCGCCCGGGGCGTTCCATTGCTGGTGATGGACCTGGAGACGGCCGAGCTGGTCAAGGTGTCGGCGAACGCGTTCCTGGCCACCCGGCTGTCGTTCATCAACGCTCTGGCCGAGGTCTGCGAGGCGACCGGCGCCGACGTGGTGGCGCTGGCCGGGGCTCTCGCGCGAGACGAGCGGATCGGCGGCCGCTTCCTCACCCCGGGCCTCGGCTACGGCGGGGGATGCCTGCCCAAGGACGTCCGTGCCTTCGCCTCGGTCGCCGGGGAGCTGGGCATCGGCTCGCTGGCGACGCTGCTCACCGAGGTGGACGCCATCAACATGCACTGCCGGACACGCACGGTCGGGCTGGCCCGGGAACTCGCGGGCGGCTCGCTGGCCGGCTGCCGGGTCGGTGCGCTGGGGGTCGCGTTCAAGCCGGGCAGCGACGACGTGCGCAACTCGGCCGGCCTGGACGTGTGCGGCCGGCTGACGGCTGAGGGTGCGTCGGTGACCGTCCACGACCCCGTGGCCACCGGCAGCGCGGCGCTCGTCCGCCCCGATCTGCGCTACGCCGAGTCGGCCGTGGCCGCGGCCGCCGATGCGGACCTGATCGTGCACCTCACCGACTGGGAGGAGTACCGGCTGATCGACCCGCACGTTCTCGGGGCGGCGGTCGCGCGGCGTAACGTCATCGACACCCGGTCCGCCCTCGACGAGCGGCGGTGGCGGTCAGCCGGCTGGTCATTTCACGCCCTGGGGCGCCCCTGAGCATCAGGCATCGGCCGCGGGTGCCGCCCGGCGGCCCCCGCGGCCGTGATGGCTGCCGGTCTACGGCCGCGGGAGCCTACCGTCGAGCCGGGCCAGGACCAGGAGGCCGGTCCCGGTATTCGGGAACGCCCGCTGCACCACCCGGAAGGGCGCGGTCCCCCAGCGGGCGGCTGCCGCGCGCGGGCCGCCGGACGGCTGAAGCAGCCGGCCGGATCCGGCGGTGCGCTCCGCCGCCGACGTGGCTGCCGCTGAGGCGAGCCGCCGCCGGGCGATCAGATTGCGTCCGGCTTCCAGCAGGTAGCCGAGCGGGAAGCCATACTGGCGTAGCCGTATCTCGGCGAAACCGCAGCTGGCCAACAGAGCCGTCATCGCTGCGGGATCATAGCGGCGGAAGTGGCCTACCAGCTCGTCGGCCGGACCGTACCGGTACTGGTGCGCGGGCACGGACAGCAGCAGCCAGCCGGGGGCGCGCAGCCTGCCCGCCCACTCCTTCAGCGCGGCCGCGTCGTCGTCGATGTGCTCGAGCACCTCGAACGCGCAGACCAGGTCGAACCGGTCATGGCCCAGGTCCCGCACCGAGACGTTGCGGACCTCCCCCCGTCCGGCCGCGCTGATCCGCTGGCTGGCTACCGCCCAGGACGCCCGGTCTGGCTCGACCCCCAGGTAGTTGTAGCGCTGGGCCAGCCGGACACCGAGCGCTCCCTGACCGCAGCCGACTTCCAGCACGTCGCTGATCCCGGGCGGGAACATGTCCTTGACCAGTTCGTAGCGGAGCCAGGCGTTCGGCGTGAGCGGCGCCAATGCGCTGATATCCGCTTGTGCCCCCATGGCCGTCGAACCGGAAGCCATCCGTGACACCTGCCTAAGGCCGGGCGGCGGTGGCGGTGCCGCGATCCGTGACGAGTTCCTGGATGAGCGGGAGCACGATCTGCTCTGGTGTGAATTGCTCCTCGGCCAGCTGGCGGGCCTGCCGGCCGAGCCGGGCCACTTCGCTGCGGTCACCGGCCAGCCGCAGCAGGGCCGCGGCCAGCGTGTCAGCGTCGCCGGGCGGCACCAGGACGGCGGCCCGGTCAAGGGCCCGCCGCTGCGGCGCGGTATCCGAGGTCACGATCGCGCAACCCGCGGCGGCCCCCTGGAACACCTTGTTCGGCACCACCCGGAGCGCCTTCTCGCCGACGCCGAAGATGCCCAGGCAGACGTCGTGGCTCGCGACCAGGGCGGGCAGTTCAGCGGCGGGCACCCAGTCCAGCCAGCGGACCGCGTCGTTGCCGTCGGCAGCGGCCATCGTGGCGGCCTTGTCCTGGCCGTGGCCGATCATGGTGACCTCGATGGGCGCCCCGGCGATCTGCCCCAGCGCGGCGCCGATGACCGGCGCGCCCTGCAGGGGGGTGTACAGGCCGTAGAACACCACCCGCAGCGGCCCGCCGGTGCTGTCCCGCTCAGGGGGCCGATCCGCCAGGTACCACGCCGATGGCGCGCCGACTGGTACGACCACCGCCCGGGCCTGGTGCCGCTCGGGCAGGCGGGCCACGTGCTCCTCAGTGTCCACGACAACGATGTCGGCGGCTCTCAGGGCGCCGGCGTCGATCCTCCTCAGGAGGGCCTGGCGCGCGATCCCGCCCAGCCGCCGGTCCCGCGCGGTGTCGCTGGCCCCGATGAGGTGGTCGAGCACTATCGGCACCCGGCGGAAGATCAGCCTGGCCAGGTGGACGTCGAAGTGACCGAGATAGCCGACCAGCACGACGTCCGGTGCGGGCATCCGGCGGGCGGTCCGGGCCAGGATCACCCAGCGCCGGGCCAGCCGGGCCACCAGGGCCGGGGCCCGCCACGGGTGCGCCAGCATGCCCACCCTGGCCGCCGTGTCGAGGCCTAGCGGTGCGTTGCATTCGGCCACATCGATACCGCGGGCCCGCAGGCCCTCCGCGATCGTGCCGATTCTCGGATGAAGCGAGGTGTCATAGGTGCCAAAGAGCAAAGCGCGCATGATCCCTATACCCTAGTATTCCGATCGGCTCCATAGGCAGAAATCTCCGCGAATACCCGAATCCACAGTGAGGCTGTCGCTATGCCGGATCGCCCCGCGATATCGGACTACCCGCCCGCCCCCGCTGCGGACGGGCGGCCCAGCAGCGGCGGCACGCGACGCGACGGGATCCGCACCGCGTGGACCGTGGCCAGGCGGATCCTCACCAGCCCGCCGGTCCGCTGGGGATTTGCCGCGGCCGCGGTCGCCATCGGCGGCTACGCGGTGGCCCGCCAGTGGGCGGACATACGTGCCGCGCTGGCCAGCATCGGGATCCTGGCGGTCGCCGCCGCCATGGTCAGCGTGCTCATTGCCATGCTCGCGGCGATGCAGGTCTGGCGGCTGCTGCTCGCCGCGCTCGGCTCGCCGCTGCCGGCCCGGACCGCAGCCCGGATCATGTTCGTGGGCCAGCTGGGAAAATACCTCCCTGGATCGGTCTGGCCGGTTCTGGCGCAGATGGAGCTGGGCAGCGCACACCGCGTGCCGCGGCATCACTCGGCGAGCGCCTCCGTGCTCACCATGCTCGTGTCCGTGCCCACCGGATTGCTCACCGCGCTCGTCACGCTGCCTTTCGTGGCGGGATCGGCGCCTTACCTGTGGGCCTTCCTGGCCGCTCCCGCCTTGCTGGCCTGCCTGCACCCGAAGGTGCTCAATTACGTCCTGGGCCGGTTGTTCCGGCTGACCCGGCGGCCTCCCCTGGAGCAGCCACTGGCGGGCCGGGCCATGGCAACCTCGCTCGCCTGGTCGTTCGGGTCGTGGATCTTCTACGGCCTGCAGATCTGGCTGCTCGCGACCCGGCTCGGCGCGCCTCCCGGTACGGGGGCGCTGCTGGCCATCGGCGGCTTCGCCTTCGCCTGGAGCGTCGGTTTCCTCGCCGTGTTCGCGCCGGCCGGGGCCGGGGTGCGCGAGGTGCTGCTCGTGGCGTTGCTGAGCCCGGTGCTGGGCGTCGGGGCGGCCACCGCGGTGGCCCTGGTCTCCCGCGTGCTGACCACCGTTGGCGACCTGCTGGCGGCCGGCTTGGCGGCCGGGTACGTCCGCCGGCCGGGGGATGCAGCCCGACGTTAAGGAGCCTCACATGGAGCCGACCGGGATCGACGGCGCCTGGATATTCACGCCCCGGATCTTGTCCGATAGCAGGGGGTCTTTCCTGGAGTGGTTCCGGGCCGGGGAACTCGCCGCGTCGCTCGGATACCAGCCAGAGGTCGCGCAGGCGAACTGCTCGGTGTCCCGCCGGGGAGTGATCCGGGGTATCCACTTCGCTGACGTCCCACCCGGCCAGGCAAAATACGTCGTCTGCGTCAGCGGCGCCATCCTCGATGTGATCGTCGACGTCAGGACCGGCTCCCCCAGCTACGGACGCTGGGAGGCGATACGGCTGGATGATGCCGGCCGGCGCGCGGTATTCCTCTCCGAAGGGCTGGGCCATGCGTTCATGGCGCTCAGTGCCGAGGCGACGGTTGTCTACCTGTGCTCCACCGCCTACGCACCGGGACGCGAGCACAGCGTGGACCCGTTTGACCCGGACATCGGCATCGCCTGGCCGGCCGGCGCGGAACCGGTGCTGTCCGGAAAGGATGCCGCCGCCCCCACGCTGGAGCAGGCGAAGCGCGACGCGATGCTGCCGGCCTACGCTGACTGCGCGGCCTACCGGGACCGCCTGCGCCGCAGCGCCGACGGCGAGCACACGGCCATGGGCATCCAGAGCCGGTGACTGGCCATCATGGCGCCGCCACGGCTTGGCGCTCCCCGGCGGCGACCTCCGGGAGCGCCCGCTTCAGGGCCGGCTGCCAATTCGCGATCGGCGGCACGCCCGTCCGGGTCCAGGCGCCGTGACCGAGCACGCTGCGGGCGGGACGTGGCGCTGGCCGGGACAGTGCGGTGCTGGGGATCGGCCTGACCCGGGCCGGGTCAGCGCCGAGCAGCCGGAAGATCTCGCGCGCCAGCCCGAACCATGTGGTGTGCCCGGAACTCGTGGCGTGGTAGATACCGGGACCGGCCGCCGAATGGATCAGGGCGATGATCTGCCCGGCCACGTCAGCGGTCCAGGTGGGCTGGCCGTACTGGTCGTCGACGACGTCGACGGTCGGCCGGCGGCGCTCCAGCGTGGTCATCGTGCGGGCGAAGCTCCGCCCGTACGCCCCGTACAGCCAGGCTGTGCGGACCACGTAACCCGCGTCGGGCAGGCCGTCGAGCACGGCTCGCTCACCGGCCAGCTTGGTACGCCCGTAGGCGGACCGCGGCGCCGGGATGTCGTCCTCGGCATACGGCCGCTGGGCGGTCCCGGCGAAGACGTAGTCGGTCGACACCTGCACCAGACGTGCACGGCCGGCTTGGCAGGCCGCGGCGAGGTTGGCCGCGCCGCCGCCGTTGACCGCCAGCGCCTGCTGCTCGTGCGTCTCGGCGTCGTCGACGCTGGTCCAGGCCGCGCAGTTGACGACCACATCCGGCCGGAAGGCGGCCAGGGCCTCAGCGACGGCAGCGGCATCGGTCACATCCAGGCCGGCCCGGTCCAGGCCGGTTACGGCATCCTCCCCGCGACGGCCCAGGACGGTGACCAGCTCACGGCCCAGCATGCCGCCGGCACCGGTAACCAGCCACCGGATCATGGCGCCCGCCCGGTGCCGGCCGGGACTATCAGCCTGGCTGCGGCGTCCGGCCCCGGCTGCTTCAGCGGCTCCCACCAGGCGCGGTTGGCCTGATACCACCGCACGGTCGCCTCCAGGCCCTGACGGAACGGGATCCGGGGGGCGAAGCCCAGGGCCCGTAGCCTGTGATCGTCGAGCGAGTAGCGCCCGTCATGACCCTTGCGGTCCGGCACGCGGGCCACCATGTCCCAGCCCGCTCCGCAGCACTGCAGAAGCGCGGCGGTCAGCTCCCTGTTGGTCAGCTCGGCATCACCGTTGATGTGATAGATCTGCCCGCCCCCGCCCCGCTCCAGCACCAGCTGGATGCCGCGGCAGTGGTCGTCGACGTGGATCCAGCCGCGGACGTTGCTGCCGTCGCCGTACAGCGGGACGCATCGCCGGTCGAGCAGGTTGGTCACGAACAGCGGGATGACCTTTTCCGGATGCTGGTAGGGGCCGTAGTTGTTGCAGCAGCGGGTGATGCGCACGTCCAGCTCATGAGTGCGGGCATAGGCCCGGGCGATCAGGTCGCCCCCGGCCTTGGCCGCCGCGTACGGGGAGTTCGGCTCGACCGGGGCCTGTTCGGTCCAGGAACCTGACGCCACGCTGCCGTACACCTCGTCGGTCGACACCTGCACCACCGGCCCGACCCCGGCTTCCAGGCACGCCTGCAGCAGCACCTGCACCCCGGCCACGTTGCTGGCCACGAACGGCGCCGCACCGGTGATCGACCGGTCCACGTGGGTCTCGGCGGCGAAATTTATCACCGCGTCGTGGCCGGGCACGAGCGAGCCGGCCAGGGCGGCGTCGGCGATGTCGCCCCGGACGAACCGCAGCCGCGGGCTGGCCAGGACCGGCGCCAGGTTCGCCAGGTTCCCGGCGTAGGTCAGTGCGTCCAGGACGGTCACGGCCGCGTCCTCATAGCCGGGGTAGCCGCCGCCCAGAAGCGTGCGGACGTAATGCGAGCCGACGAACCCGGCACCGCCGGTCACCAGGATTCTCACGCGGTCCCTCCCGGGCTTAGGAGCTGATCTGCACCTTGCTGTGATCCCCGAGAACGAGGCGGTGCGCCTCGCGGACCCGGGGCGCCGGTGTCACCTCGACGTCGTGGCCGATCAGGGACGCTTCGATCCGGCGGACACCACGGATGGAGGCTCCGCCGAGCACGATTGAGTACTCGATCTCGCTGTCGGCGATGACGCAGCCCGGCGCCACCGAGGTGTACGGGCCGACGTAGGAGCCGGTCACCACGGTCCCGGCGCCGATGATCGCCGGGCCGACGATCCGGGATCCGCTGATCTGGGCCCCCCTCTCGATGACCACCCGCCCGATCAGCTCGCTCGCCGGGTCTGCCGTGCCGGCTATCCGCGGCTCGGCGCTTTCCAGCACCATCCGGTTGACTTCCAGCATGTCCGCGACGTTGCCGGTGTCCTTCCAGTATCCCGAGATGATCGTGGAGCTGACCTTGCGGCCGTGGTGGACCAGCCACTGGATGGCCTCGGTGATCTCCAGCTCACCCCGCTGCGACGGCACCAGCCCGGCTATCGCCTCGTGCACCGCCGCGGTGAACAGGTACACCCCGACCAGCGCCAGGTCGCTCTTCGGCCGCTCCGGCTTTTCTTCCAGGCCGACAACCTGGCCCGCGTGATCCAGCTCGGCCACACCGAACTGGCGCGGATCCGGCACCGTCGTCAGCATGATGTGCGCATCCGGCCGGCAGGAACGGAACTCCTCCACCAGCGCGGTGATCCCGCCCACGATGAAGTTGTCCCCCAGATACATCACGAAGTCGTCGTCACCCAGGAACTCCCGGGCGGTCAGGACGGCATGTGCCAGGCCCAGCGGGGCGGGCTGGCGGATATAGGTCACTCGCAGCCCGAACGCCCGGCCGTGGCCCACCGCCGACTGGATCGCCCGCACCGTATCGCCGACCACGACGCCGACGTCGGTGATCCCCGCGTCCCGGATCGCCTCCAGGCCGTAGAACAGCACGGGCTTATTCGCGACGGGCAGCAGCTGCTTGGCGGACGTATGGGTGATCGGCCGGAGCCGGGTGCCCGATCCCCCGGCCAGAACCAGGGCCTTCACGGGTCGTGACTCTACCGCCTCGGCGCCCCAAAAGCCCCAGTATTCCTACCTATTTTATTGGTAAATTAGCCTCTGAAGTGCCCGCTCCGCAGGGTGGTCCCGGTGTAGCTGGCACGCAGCGAGCCGCGTTCCCGCGGTAACGGGACACCCCCGTGCCTGATCTCGCGGTAACGCTCGAGCGCCTCGGCCTTGGAGTCACCCAGCACGAACGAAGCCGAGGGCAGCAGCGATCGCCCACCGAATGCGCGGATGGTGGGCAAAGGTGAGCCCTCCGAACACTTTCGATATCCGCCTTGGCGTTAGCGATAGCGGCAGTTGGCGTGGCCGGCTCGTGCCCCCCGTCACGAGCGGGCCACGTCCCGAGCACAACACGCCCGTGAGCTATTGTCAATAAATCCGATAGGATAAATAGATTTTACAACCGTGACGAGAGACCGGCCGGTCAGTCAGCACACGGTGGCGATTCCCTTGCGGATCGCTTCGCGCGGGAGACGACGCCCGGTCAGGTCAGTTCGGGCGGAATCTTCTCCCCCGGCCGCGGTGGCGACCGGCAGCTGCCGCGCCCGGGCCCGGTGGCAGCGGCGCCGGGGATGAAGACGAGCGGCTCGGTCACCTGGCCATCACAGCACCGGCGGCCCTGCGGGCGGCCGTGGCGCGGCGGCCGCCCGGCAGGGCTGAGCCGGGCGGGACAGCACCGCCGGCCGCGCCCACGCAGGTCCACCGCTGAGAACGGTGCGGCATGCGGGCCGGGCGCGGCCGGCGGGCAGAGCTCAGTTGGCTCGTTAGAGGGGGCGAACCTGCTCGGCCTGCGGGCCCCGGGTGCCCTGGCCGACTGAGAACTCGACCCTCTGGTTCTCCTGGAGGCTGCGGTAGCCGTCCGACTGGATAGCGGAGAAGTGCACGAAGACGTCGGCCGAGCCGTCGTCGGGTGCAATGAAGCCATAGCCCTTGTCAGCGTTGAACCACTTGACGGTTCCCTCTGCCATTCCCAATCTCTCCTACTGCGATCTTCGGGTCCACTTGTGTGTCCCCGGGCTGCTGCGACCGCCTGCCTCGAAGGATTGGCTCCCGGGAGGTCCTTTGGCGCCCGCTGTCAAATTCGCAGGCACCGTGACACGGACAACGAACTTCGACGACAACCACGGCTATTTAACACCATGCCGTGCCCCGATGCGGCATAGGCGGCACGGTCCGTCCTGATCCGGGTACCCGCCCGGGCGTGCCGGGGCCGGTCAGACGCTGACGCGTACCAGAAGGAAATCCCCGGCGCGCAAGGTGTTGCTGTGGCGGCGGGGGCGGCCGGCCAGCTCGATGCGGCGCACCCGCCGAAGATGCGGACGACGCGGGCCAGCGGCCACTCCCCGTCACCCGCCGCACCCTCAGCGGAGGCTAGTGGACCGGGAGTCGGCGCGGGCGGCGTCGAGGGTGCGCATCACGGCGGCGGTCTCGTCCAGGGTGAGCAGCGGGGATTCGGTCAGGCCGGCGCGCAGGCAGCGGGCGACTTCTTCGGCCTCGTAGCTGAAGCCGTGCCCAGCCAGGGTGACCGTGCGAATCTCCGGCTCCCCATCCCCCCGCCGCAGGGTGAACCGTTCCGGCCGGTAGAACGGCGGCCCGACGGTGATGATGCCGCCGGTCCCGGTGATCGTGGCGACCCGGGGCGAGTCGGCCTGCAGGCCGCAGTGGTAGAGGCCGACCGCGCCGTCCGGGTAGTGCGCGATCACGGCCGTGTTGGCGTCGACCCCGGTGGGCGCGGGCGTGGCCACCGCGTGCACCCGGTCCGGCTCGCCGAGCAGCATCGCGCCGAACGAGATCGGGTACACCCCGATATCGAGCAGGGCGCCGCCGCCCAGGTCCGCGTTCCACAGGCGGCTGCCCGGGTCGTACCGCGGGGACGCGGCGTAATCGGCCTGCACGGCGGTGACCTGGCCGATCGCCCCGTCCCGCACCAGGCCCGCGACCTCGCGGACCAGCGGGCTGAAGCGGGTCCACATCGCCTCCATCGCGAACAGGCGCCGGTCGCGGGCGAGCGCGATGAGGTCCGCGGCCTGCGCCGCGGTGACCGTGAACGGCTTCTCCACCAGCACCGGCCGCCCGGCCAGCAGGCAGGTCCGCGCCGCGCCGGAATGCCCCGGGTGCGGCGTGGCCACGTAGATGACGTCCAGGCTGTCGTCGGCCGCGAGGTCCGCGTAGGACGCGTAGGCGCGGCCGACGGCGTAGTCCGCGGCGAACGCCTCGGCCCGGGCCGCGTCGCGGGAGCCGACCGCCGCGACAACGTGATCGTCGAGCAGCAGCAGGTCCTCGGTGAACGTGCGGGCGATGTTCCCGGGGCCCAGGATGCCCCACCGGACCGGCGCGTGTTCCACGGTGCTCACCTGCCCGAGTACGGCGAGCGGCCCGCTAGCGGCGCGCTTCGGCCTTGAAGAACCTGTAGCAGAATGTGCCGTCGGCCCCGGCCGCGCGCTACATGCCCGTGATGCCCGCCGCCCAGTCCGCCGGGCTCACCGGGCCCTGGCCGACCGCCTGGGCGCCGACACCCTCGACCATGGCGGTGGACGTCTTGCAGCAGCCCAATGAGCG
>Ga0335081_10020194_pt1 | contig 10773 bp, 10 predicted proteins | sample Lox_Sample_35_FD_206713 | JGI IMG/M metagenome (GOLD analysis project Ga0335081, IMG submission 206713) | Soil microbial communities from Loxahatchee National Wildlife Refuge, Florida, United States - Lox_Sample_3.5 | ecosystem: Environmental > Terrestrial > Soil > Wetlands | place: USA... | reverse complement strand
CAGGAACATCTGGCCGTGGAAATGCTCCAGCAGCGACTCGACCAGTTCCCTCGCCACCCCCTGTCGCCGGAATTCGCGGGCCACCACAAGGTTCAGCAGCTCGCATTCGTCTTCCGCCAGCCGCCGCGCCACCACGAACCCGGCTACCCGGCCTCCGTGCTCAGCGACCCGCAGGTCGTATGCCAGGTAATCGCCGGCGCTCCACTGCGCGGCCTCGGGACTGGCCGCCTGGATGGCCGCGATGGCCTCCAGGTCACGTGGCTCGCCCGCCCGAATTCCTGGCATAGTTGAATTATGATGCGTGCTCTGGTCGCGGTGCTCTTTTTTCTGGCGCAGCCCTTTTGGGAAGCCCGGCCGCCGGAGAAATGGACCGACCAGGAGCTGGACCAACTGCGCCATAACAGCCCCTGGGCACAGAGCGTGGGGCCGGAACCGCTGGTGGTGGTGTACCTGGCGACGGCGCTCCCCATCATGCAGGCCGACGAAGAAGCTCGCGCCCGTTCACGAAAGCCTCTTCCGCAACCCGACGTCGACTACACCGACTACGTGCGCGACAACGCCGACGACCAGTTCGTGCTGGCGATTCCTTACCCCACCCTGCACGGACTGGGCAGCGGGGAAGAGGAGCGGAAGATGGAAGAGGAAACGCAGATGGTGATTGGCCGCAAGACCTACACCATCACCGGCAGCTTTCCTCCCACGCCCTCCGACCCGGTGCTCCGCCTGGTATTCCCCCGCGAGGTCAAACTGTCGGACAAGAGCGTGGCTTTCCACCTGTACCTGCCCGGTCTTCCGTTCCCGGAGCGTGAGGCCGAGTTCCGGGTGAAGGACATGGTGTTCAAAGGGAAGCTGGAAATGTAGTGGCCGGGCATGCCCGGCCATTACCCCAACGCCGTTCGTACTCTTCCCGCGTGCTCAGGCTGTTGCGGTCGAGCGCCCGGTCCATCGCCAGCACGCCGTCCAGATGATCCATCTCGTGCTGCAAGAGTTCCGAAAGCGCGCCCTCCGCCTCCAGGACCTGCACCCCGCCGGATTCGTCGTTGTAGACCACCCGTACCGACACGGAACGCTCCAGCCACACCAGCAAGTCGGGAAACGAGAAGCAGTCGTCCCACAGGCGGAACTTCTCTCTGCTCTGGAATTCGAAACGCGGATTGCGCAGGCGATAGGCGTGGCCGTCCAGTTCGATATATATTAGACGTTTCGGCTCACCGATCTGCACCGCGCTGATGCCGCGCCCGAATCCGTGCGTACGCCGGAATTCATGGAGGGTGGCGCGGAGGTCCTCGAAGATTTCCGCTGCTTCGGCCGCTGAGGGAACGGACTCCGAGACGGCCCGCAGGAGCGGGTCGCCCAGTTGTAGGATCCGGCGGGCGGGCATACTGAAATAGAAGATACCGCAAAATGGCCACTCGAAAAGACCCCGTGCGCCTGGCAACCCACGCGGCCCTGTACGTGGTGCTGTACTTCGCCACCGCGGCCTTCCTGTTCGGCCCGCTGCTGGTGTGGTTGGCCGGGCCGTTCGCCGGCAACGTCTCTGCCGCCTTGGCCTGCGCCACGTTCAGCAACTGGCTGGTGCTGCGCATCTACGAGAACCTGCGCCTGCCGCAGCTCGGGCTGTGGTGGAACCGCGCTTCGGCCGATAATCTCGCGTTCGGCCTCCTGGGCGGGATCGGCGCCGCGTGCGTGGTGCTGGGGCCTCCCCTGCTGGTGGGCGTCGCGCACCTGCAGGCCACTCCGGCGGAGCAGCCGTCGTTCGGGTCGCTCATCTACGTCACCGTGCTGGTGGCCGCCGGTTCCGCGGGCGAGGAGATGTTCTTTCGCGGGTATGGCTTCCAACTCCTGCTGGCCAATGCGGGCGCCTGGGCCACCATCGTGCCGGTGGGCGTGGCCTTCGCGCTGCTGCATGCCGCCAACCCCAACGCCACCTGGTTCGGCGTGGCCAACACCGCCGGTTTCGGAATTCTGTTCGGCTACGCCTACCTGCGCAGCCGCGACCTGTGGCTGCCCATCGGGCTGCATTTCGGCTGGAACTTTACATTGCCCCTGTTCGGGGTGAACGTCAGCGGGCTTAGAATAAAGGTGACGGGCCACGAGATGGTGTGGACTGCCGGCCGGCTGTGGAGCGGCGGCGATTACGGCCCGGAAGCCAGTATGCTCGCTTCCGCGGTGATCGCCGTGCTGTTCGTCTACCTTTGGAAGGCGCCCATCCGGCGGCAGCACTCGCCCCTCACGGGTCCGCCCGCGGAGAGCGTCGTATGCGAGCCGTCGCCACCATCGGTATCCTGACCCTGCTGCCGCCGCTAGCTGTCGCGGCGGACAAACTCGGCTTCGACGATCGCGTGGAGCTGACCCGCGGCCTCATGGCCGAATACGCCACCGTCAAAGTGCTGCTGCCCCGTTCGAAGAAAGATCTCGACTTCGAGTCCAACGGTACCTACGACAAGAAAGCCTGGGCGGAAATCGCCAAAGAAAACGGTCCTGCCGCGCGCACCGGCGACCTGGTGCAGATCACCAAGATCGATTTCGACAGCGACCGCCTGGTGCTGCAGATCAACGGCGGCTACAAGGGAGGCCGCAAATGGTACCAGGGCATCCAGGTGAGCGCCAATGGCAACGCCCCCACTCCCGTTTCCAGAAGCTCCGATAGCAATGCGCCCGGCGGGACCTCCATCGCCATTCTGTTCCACAAGCCGCTGGAGCCCATCAAGGCAGCCGAGATCAAGAAACTCCTGGCGCCAGTGCTGGATTTCGAGAAACGCAGCGCCGCCGAGATCTATTCCGAAACGCTGCCGCCCGAGGTGCAAAAGGCCATCAAGGACAAGCACGTGATCGAAGGCATGACCCACGAGCAGGTGGTCATGGCCATGGGCCGGACCTCCAAGCGGTCGCGCGAAACCACCAAAGATGGCGTGGACGTCGAAGACTGGGTGTACGGGACGCCGCCCGGCAAGATCACCTTCGTGACCTTCGCCGGCGACAAGGTCATCAAGGTCAAAGAGGAGTACGCGGGCCTGGGAACCGTGGTGGAGACACCGGGCGTGAAGCGGTAGATGCGCCTCCCCGGACCAAACCATCCGTAAGCCGGCACGTCTAACGAAAGATGGCGGAGGATCCCCATGAAAAGTGTGGTTGCGTTAGGGTGCTTGGCGCTTTCGTTCACGCCGGCCCGCGCCCAGGTGCGGGAACGGAACTGGAACCTCAATATCAACGTCGACGGTGACGCGCAGGGCTGCGCGGACTTGAAGGTCCGGTCCAGCGGCGAAATCGCCCGCGCCGCGGAGAGCTTCACGCTGCAGAAGAGCGAGGCGCCGACGCTCGAAATGACCGGCTCCAGCGCGGCGCAGATCCAGGTTCGCGGCTGGAGCAGGCCCGAGTACTCCGTGGAAGCCTGCAAGATCGCCGTGGCCGAGGACCGCGGCCAGGCAGAGCGCCTGCTCCAGGGCATCCAGGTGAACCGCGCCGCGGGTCGTTTCCGGGTGAACGGCTCGAGTGACGGCTCCTCCGGGCGGTGGCAGGTGTACTTCATCGTGCATGCGCCGCAGGACGCCAACCTGAACCTGGAGACGACCAACGGCCCCATCTCCGTTCGCGAGGTCAACGGCCGGCTCAACCTCAACGCCGTGAACGGGCCGGTGTCCATTCAGAACTGCGCGGGCACAGTGGACGCCCAGACCACCAACGGCCCCATCTCGTTTGCGGGCTCCGGGGGCGAAGTGCATCTCAACGCGCACAATGGGCCGATCTCGGTGCGGGTAGCCGGCGACAACTGGAACGGCTCGCAACTGGAAGCGCGCACGGTGAACGGCCCGCTGAGCGTGGACGTGCCCAACTCGTTCCAGTCGGGCATCCGTCTGGAGACCTCGGGTCGCACGCCCATCAGTTGCAAGCTGGACGCGTGCCGCAATGCCCGCACCGACTACACCAGCGATCAGCGCACCATCCAGTTGAACGGTTCGGCCGACACCATCCGCCTGTCGACGGAAAACGGCCCGGTTTCGCTGCGCAGTTCCGGCAAGTCGGCCCCCATCATGTAAAAAAACCCGGTGACAGACGGAACGTTCACGGTTTACTCGCGCGAAAACCGGTGAACGTTCCGTCTGTCACCGGGTTTTTCGGTTCTTGAGGCGGGTCTCACGCCGCCGCAAGGGCGCCGTATCCTCAATTCGCAGCGCCGTCCGCGTCATTTCCAAAGCCATGGCGTAGTTCCGCTCGCGGTGCTCGTAGTGCTTGGCCAGTTCTTCGAGTGCGCGTACGCGGTAGGGGTTGCGCGAGCCAGCCAGGTCGGTGATCACCGGCAGTGCGGCGTCGGTGCGGCCACGGCGCTTCTCGATCGCCGCCACGTCCCACAATGTCCGGAACAGCAGGTCATCGGGCAGGCCCATCTCCACGGCGCGGCGGAACAGCCGCAGTGCCTCCTCCTCGCGCCCGCCCCGCAGCAGCCACCGGGCCAGACCGATCAGGTCCGCTCCGTGCCGCAACCCGGCGTCCTCGGGAGAGCGGAAGGCGAACGGTACGATCGCCGTCAGGCACGCCAGCGAAAGAATATCGAGGGCGTTGTGGTGAAAGATGGGCACCAGGCGGAAGGCGTGCTTCGTGCGCAGGTAGTCGAAGTAATAGTAGGGAATCATCTCGCCCGGCAGATCGCCCTGGCGCTCCACGCCGAGGATCTGGTTCTCCAGGTCCACCAGCCGGCAGCTTTCCAGGCGCAGCTTCCATAAGCGGCGCGCGCCGAACAGCAGGTCCAGGTGCTCCAGCCGGTCGAAGGGATGCCGCGCCCGCATCATGCGGAAGCGCGTTTCCAGCAGCGGTTGGTCGTAGGCCTTGCCGTTGTAGGTGATGAGGACGTCGAACTGCTCCAGGTGTTCGGCCAGGCGCCACAGCAGCGAGGCCTCCTCCCCGTAATCGCGCATGAAGAACTGGCGCAGGCGAAAGCCCTCGGCGTCGATGGAGCCCACCCCGATCAGGAACGCATACGTGCCCGTTCCGCCCGCCAGCCCGGTGGTTTCGGTGTCGAGGAAGGCCCACTTCGTCGGATGCGCGCGCGCGATGGCGCCGTCGGAGAGCGGGTCGAGCAGATCCTGGGGCAATTCGGCCAGGTCCGCAATCCCCACGCTGCCGTGGCGCCGGTGCCGCTCCCACAGCTTCTCGGTTTCGAAGTGCTCGCCGTGCGGCGTGCGCACCACCTCGCCGGACATGAGTTCCTCGATGAAGCGGTGCGCCGGTTTGGGCCGCTCGGCCGGCACGCCATCCTGGTACTTGCGGTCGATGCGGGCGATGCGCCGCCGCAGTGCCCAGAGCTGTTGCTGGATATCCTCCATACTTCGCTTTTTCTTTGCCTACTATAGCCGCTTGCGGCGCTATATTCAAGAGGCTTGAATCCGCGACTGTTCTTCCTGGTGCTGTTCGCGCTGCTGGTAGCCGCGCGGATGTGCCATATCCATATCCTCTGGGAAGGCGACGCCTATCCGCTGGCGGCGGCCGGACAGATGCTGCACGGCAAAGCCCTCTACCGCGACATTTGGTTCGACAAGCCGCCGCTGCTGCCCGCTGCCTGCCTGCTGTGGGGCGCACGCGCAGGTTGGGGGCTGCGCCTGGCCGGGGCGGTGTACGGGCTGCTGGCGTGCTGGGTGGTCTTCGGTTTCGCGCGCCGCCTGTGGTCCGAGCGTGAAGGCTTTTGGGCGGCGGGTCTGACGGGCTTCTTTTTAATCTTCGATTTTCCCTCGGCCGCGATTCCCGTGGCGTCTGATCTTCTCATGCTGGCTCCACACGTGGCCGCGGTCTGGATGGCCTGGGAGCGCCGGCCGTTCTGGAGCGGCGCGCTGGCCGCGACGGCTTTCTGGATCAGCCCCAAGGGCGCATTCGTGGCGGCGGCGTGCCTGTTGTGGAACCCGGCCGGAGCGTTGCCCATGGCCGCCGGATTCGCATCCGTAAGCGGTCTGGCGGTAGCGTGGCTGTGGGCCGGCGGCGCTCTGGGGCCATACTGGACCGAAGTCTGGGAGTGGGGACGGCTCTACGCGCGCAGCCCGTTTGTGGAAGACCCGCTCCGCAACGGCGTGGTGCGCACGCTGGGCTGGATGGGCTTCCACGCGGCGGCGGTGGTGGCGGCCGGGTGGTTGGTCTGGAAGGAACGGAGGGCCTCCCTGCGATGGCTCGGGTGGCTGGCGATTTCGCTGGCAGGCGTGGCCGCCGGTTTCCGGTTCTTTCCGCGCTACTACTCTTTGCTCTTGCCTGTGGTAACGCTGATGGCCGCGCATGGTCTGACGCTGCTGGGCCACAAGCGCGACCTGGTGGTCTTGCTATTGCTGATCCCCGCCACCCGGTTCGGTCCGGGATACGTCGCCGCCCTGACTGACGCCGCATGGCGCGACACCGCCATGGACCGCGACAGCCGTGCCGCCGCGGCGCTGGTGCGGCACCTGGCCCGTCCGGGTGACACCCTGTTCGTGTGGGGCTACCGCCCGGAGGTCTACGTCTACACACGGCTGCCGGCCGCCACCATGTATTTGGATTCGCAGCCGCTCACCGGCGTCCCGGCCGACCGGCACCTGGCGCAGTCGGAGCCCATCGAAATCGAAGATGCCGCCCGCCGCCGCGAACTGTTAGCACATTCGACGCCCACATTTGTGCTGGACGGGCTGGGCCCGTACAATCCGCGCCTGGCCATCACCCGATATCCGGATCTGCGCGATTGGCTCGCCCGCTATGGCGAGGTAGGACGCACCGGAGGCACGATCATCTACCAGACGAGGGTGGGGCAGGCGATTTCGCCTGCCAGCAATCACGGGCAGGCCAAACGGCCTGCCCCACACTAAATGTGGCAACTCTTGAACGGTTTCCGGGTTTAAACCGGATGTACAGGTTCCATGGTCCGAAATAGATTCGCCTGCGGAGTGCTCGCGGCGGCGGCGCTCTGCGGCTCGGAACTGACGGCCCACAGCGGGTGAAGCTGCCCATCATCGTGAACGGCCGCATCGACCCGCCCGGGCCGCGCCTGCCAGGCAATCGTAGCCGAGGTCTTCGCGCGCCGCCTGGACTCGCTGCCGGCATTGGCGTACGAGATCGTCAAGCCGTAGGGGAGGTAGCGGGGGAACGAGCCAGCGGAGGGAATCGAACCCCCGACCCGCAGTTTACAAAACTGCTGCTCTGCCGACTGAGCTACGCTGGCGCACGCCTCTCTACGCCTTTATTAGAACATAGAGGTGGCGCCGGAGTGGTCTTGCGGCCGGCGAAACGAATCTGCCGCCGGCGGCAAGACCGCCGGCGCTACCTACACCCCTGCGGGGGTCGCCCGGTTCGCCATGGCCAGCAGCTTGTCGTCGAAGTCGAAGCCGGCGGTGCGCGGGCGCTGGTTGCGCGTGTACCAGCGGTAGGTCTCCTTCAAGCCGGTCTCGAACGGCGTCAGGCTCATTTTCAGAAGCCGCGTCACCTTGCCGATGTTCATGGTGATGGGCGGCAAATCGTAGTATTCGCCGAAATAGTACGGCTCGTCCATCACGCTGCCGCCGGCCTGCTGGATGGTATCGCGTGGGACGCGCACCAGCGTGGGCTCCACATTGGCTGCTTTGGCCAGTTTCTCCACCAACTCAACCTGCGTGACCGGCTTGGGATCGCCCATGTTGAACGCCTCGCCCACGGCGCGGGGCTCCTCCATGGCGCGGATCATGGCCCGCACCACGTCGTTCACGTACGCAAACTGCATAAGGCGGTGGCCATCGCCGGGGATGACGATGGGCCGGCCGGCACGCAAGCGGTCCCAGAAAAACGCCTCGCGGTAGTACGGGTTGTGCGGGCCGTAGACAAACGGCGGCCGGAACGTCACCAGCGGCAATCCGCTTTTCGCATGCATGCGGAAGAGCGCGCGCTCGGTGGTGGCCTTGTGGCGGACGTACGGCTCGGGGTTATAGTCCGGCGCCAGCGGATCGCTCTCTTTGTGGTTGAGGCCGTCGCCATAAGCCGCCACGCTGGAAAGGAAAATGTACCGGCTCAGCCGGTCGCCGCAGGCGCGCGCGGTGGCCTCCACCTGTGCCGCCGTGGTGCCGTGCTCCCAGTCGTAGACGTTGTCGAACACCACGTCGAAGCGGCGCGTGCTCAACTCCTCGCGTATGGCTTCCGCGTCGCCGCGGTCCGCCACGATGTTCTCCACCCTGCGACCGAAATCGTGCTTCGGCTTGCGGTGTAGAACCGAAACCTCGTGGCCCCCCTTCACCAACTCCTCCACCAATAACCGTCCGATGAAGAGAGTTCCCCCGATCACCAGTACTCTCATAAGCTCCTAGACAACCAGGCGCAGTGCGCCAAACGCGCGTTCAATCGTAGTATTCCAGGCCCAGGTGCGTGATGAGGTCCTCCCCTCTCATCCACCGCAAGGTGTTCTTCAGCTTCATTAGCTGGATGAAAACATCGTGCTCCGGGTAAACCTCGGGCGCGTGCATGGGCGCCTTAAAGTAGAACGAGAGCCATTCCTGAATGCCGCGCATGCCGGCGCGCTGGGCCAGGTCCATGAACAGCACAATATCCAGCACCAGCGGGGCCGCCAGGATCGAATCGCGGCACAGGAAGTTGATCTTGATCTGCATGGGATAGCCCAGCCATCCGAAGATGTCGATGTTGTCCCAGCCTTCCTTGGCGTCGCCCCGCGGCGGGTAATACTCGATGCGGACCTTATGATAGAAGTCCCGGTACAGGTCCGGGTAAAGCTGCCCCTGGAGAATGTACTCCAGCGCCGACGACTTGCTGACTTCCTTGGAGCGGAACGAGCCCGGGTCGTCCAGCACTTCGCCGTCCCGGTTCCCCAGGATGTTGGTGGAGAACCAACCGTGCAGCCCCAGCAGGCGCGACTTCAGCCCCGGCGCGATCAGTGTCTTCATGAAGGTCTGGCCGCTTTTGTAATCCTTGCCGGACACCGGCAGATTCATGGCGCGCGCCAGCTCGAGCAGCGCCGGCATGTCGGTAGTCATGTGCGGCGCGCCGTTGGCGTACGGCACCCCGCACTTCAACGCGGCGTAGGCGTAGATCTGGCTGGGAGAAATTTCGGGGTCGTTCTTGTGCAGGCCGCACTCGAAATCCTTGAGCGTGGCGTGCACCGGCGCGGCTTCGTGGAACACCTCCGTCGAGGCGCACCAGATCATGACCAGGCGCGCGGCGCCGCTCTTCTGCCGGAACTGCCGGATGTCCTCCATGACCATCTCGGCCTGTTCCATCTTGGAGCCCTGGGGCTTGACGTTGGGGCCGTTCAGCCGCTTGACGAAGTCCTGGTTGAAAACCGCTTTCATGGGCTTCACGGCCGACAGGGGCTCCTTGAGCTGTTCGAGAAGCGGCATATCCAGCACGCCGGCCTTGACCGCCGCTTCGTAGGCGTTGTCTTCGAAGATGTCCCAGCAAGCCACTTCCAGGTCGTCCAGTTTCGCCAGCGGAACGAAGGCGCGAATGGCGGGGCTGCGTCCCTCGGTGCGCTTTCCCAGGCGGATAGTGCCCAGTTGCGTGAGCGAGCCGATGGGTTTCCCCGTTCCCATCTTGATGGCCTCCAGCCCGGCGATGAACGTCGTCGTCACCGCGCCCATCCCCGGAATGAGGACGCCGAGTTTCCCTTCGGCGGGCGCAATTTGGACGTTGTCTGGATTCGGCAAAATGATCTCCTTTGGAGTCGAAATGCTATAATACCAACTCCATGCGAGAACGCGCGACGGCCACCCTCACGACGGTTGTCGTGGACGACGAACAACTGGCCTGCGACGAACTTTCCTACCTGCTCAAGGACTTCCCGGAAGTAGAAGTAATTGCAACCGGTTCCAATGGGATCGAGGCACTGGAGCTGATCCAGAAAATGGAGCCCGAGCTGGTCTTCCTGGATGTCCATATGCCGGGACTGGACGGCATGGGCGTGGTGCGACGGCTGCGCGAAAAAGAGATCGACCTGCCGCACTTCATTTTCGTCACCGCCTACGACCAGTACGCCGTGGAAGCCTTCCGCCTGCAGGCCATGGACTACCTGCTCAAGCCCGTGGACAAGGGCCGCCTGGCGGAGACCATCGAGCGCGCGCGGCGGGCCATCCAGGACAGAAAATCGCCCGAGACGGCGGCGGGCGCCAAAGGGGTGGGGCCGGGAGGGCAGCCGGCGCAGCGCAACAAGCTGCTGGTGCAGTCCAACAGCCGCATCTTCGTGGTGGATGCGGCGGACGTGATTTACGCCACCATCGATAACGGGCTGATCACGCTCGTCACCACCAACCTGGAAGGGCATTCCAACTACCGCACCATCGAAGACCTGCAGGCCAACCTGGACCGCGACCTGTTCTGGCGCGTACACCGCTCCTACCTGGTGAACATCAACCGCATCAAGGAAGTGGTGCCGTGGTTCAAGTCGAGCTATCAACTCCGCATGGACGACCGCAAGCACACGGAAATCCCCGTCAGCCGGGTGCAGACGCGGCGCTTGCGCGAGCTGTTCAAATTGTAGAGAACCTGCTGTCTTCGCGCGAACTATCTATCTGGCATGGCGCTCGTCCGCCGAAGCATGCGGCTGGAGGGTTTCGACTATTCGCGGTCTGGAGCGTACTTCGTCACGATCTGCACTCGCGACCAGCTTTGTCTTTTTGGAGAGATCGACGATGGTCAGATGCATTGCAATGCCTTGGGAGAGATTGTGGCGTCTTGCTGGGATGAGATTCCGGGCAACTTTCCGCGTGTGACCCTCGATGCGTTTGTAGTCATGCCCAACCACGTCCACGGCATCCTGTTGTTCACCGATGTAGTGGCCGGGCATGCCCGGCC